>WBZS01000169.1_pt1 | contig 120009 bp, 102 predicted proteins | sample 5204201 | NCBI WGS metagenome assembly WBZS01 (sample SAMN12344357, study PRJNA552823) | activated sludge metagenome | biome: Activated sludge suspended growth; feature: Nitrification reactor; material: Wastewater; isolation source: activated sludge from nitrification reactor of wastewater... | reverse complement strand
AGCTGCTTCTGATCGATGATCTCTCCCGTCACAGGATCGATCATCTCGACAACTTCGGTCGTGACAGTCACGGCCATCTCCTCTCGGATCAGGCCGGACCCCTACACACCGTTATTCAGACAGTCCCCCTGGGACGGCCGAAATCGCCACGCTAGAACCGTTGCGGGGACGGATAGTCACGCGGTCAGTGTGCCGGGTGGGGCTGTGGCCGCAAGAGCGCGTGATCTGTGCGTACGGGACCCGGCAATTCCGCGGTCGGGCCTGGCTTTTGCGCACGGTCGTGGAAAACTCGGAGTGAGGCCGTGCGCGGAGGGAGACCCGGTGAATGGCTTGGAGAACATCCCGTGGTGGGGGGTGGCGCTTCTCGTGGTTTTGGCCGTTGCCCAACTCGGGCTTCAGGTGGTGGCACTCGTGGCGCTGCTACAGGCCCCCGAGTCGCGGCTCCAGTTGATCAAGAACCGCTGGGTGTGGCTGGCGGTGATTCTGCTCACGAACGCGGTCGGGGCAATCGTCTTCCTGGCCGTCGGCCGATCGCCCGCAACGGTCGATGTGGTGAGTCCGGCCCCCGCCGGCGATCCGGTGCAGCGGGCGGTCGCCGTCCTCTACGGCACTGACGAACCACGGGCAGTTGCCGCCGACTCATCGCCACCAGGTGTGAGGGTCGCTACGACAACACTCGCCGGCTCGTCCCCGTCGACGCCCCGCCGTGCGGTGGAGACACGGTGACCGCCGCGATCGAGGTCTCCGGCCTCGTCAAGCACTACGGCCAGGTGAAGGCCCTCGACGGGGTCGATCTCGAGGTTCCGGCAGGGTCGGTGTTCGGGTTCCTCGGCCCGAACGGGGCGGGCAAGACGACGACCCTGCGGATTCTGCTTGGGTTGTCCAGGCCGACCTCCGGTGCCGCCACGGTGTTCGGTGTGGACGCCGTCACTGATGGCATGCGCGCCCGGCGCGACATCGGGTTCGTCCCCGACGTGCCCGCTTGCTACCCGTGGATGCGGGCCCCCGAGGCGCTGGCCCTGGTAGGACAGTTGTCGGGGGTGCGGGGGCCAGTCCTGGCCGAGCGCATCGAGGTGCTGCTCGCCCTCGCGGGCCTGACCGGCGTCAAGCAGCACGTCGGCGGGTTCTCGCGCGGCATGAAGCAGCGGCTCGGCATCGCCCAGGCACTGATCGGGGCCCCACGCCTGCTCCTGCTCGACGAGCCGACGTCCGCCCTCGACCCGCTCGGCCGCAAGGCCGTCCTCGACCTCATCGCGGCCCTGCGCGGCCGGACGACCGTTTTCTTCTCAACACACATCCTGGACGACGTCGAGCGCGTGTGCGACGAGGTCGCGATCGTGGACCGCGGCCGCGTGCTCGTGCAGCAGGCCCTGCCCGAACTGGTGGCCCGGTACGGCGGTGGGTCCGCGCTGCTGGTGGAGGTGACCTCCCGCACCGCGGAGTTGTCCGCGGCGCTGGCTCGCGAGCCGTGGGTCGGGGGAGTCGAACCGGACGGCACTGCGCTGCGGGTTAAGGTCCGTGAGGTGGACTCCGGCTGGCGCCGCATTCCCGAACTCGTGGTCGAACTCGGTGTGGGGCTGCGGCGACTCGAATCGGCCGACATCACGCTCGAGGACGTCTTCGTGGACTTGGTCAGCGGCCCCCAAGAGGTGCTGTCATGACCGGGTTCGGCGCGTTCCTCGGCAAAGAGGCACGCGAGATCGTCCGCACGTGGCGCATCTGGGTGGTGCCGGGATTGGTGCTGCTCATGGCGGTCTCGGGCCCGATCATGGCCTACTTCACCCCGGCGATCCTGAAATGGGCGCTGCAGGGGTCAGAGGCGCAGTTCGACTTGCCCGACCCCACCTACGTCGACTCCTACATGCAGTGGACACAGAACCTGTCACAGCTCGTCACGTTCGCGTTGGTCATCGTCCTAGGCGGGATCATCTCTTCCGAGGTGCGGCAAGGAACCGCACTGATGGTGCTGACGCGACCGCTGAGCCGAGCCGCCTTCGTCACCGCAAAGGTGCTGGTCAACGTCGTGTTCCTGATCTTGGTGGTCGTAGTGGGGGCCGCGGTCACTTTCGGGCTGACCGTCGCGCTCTTCCCCGGGGCGCCGGCAGGTCCTGTGGCCGCGGCCACGGGCATGTGGCTGGTCTGGGCAGTGGTGCTCGTCGCCTTGATGGCGCTGCTCTCGGCAGCGCTGAGCAGCGGTGCGGCGGCTTCAGGGATCGCGTTGGGCTTCTACATCGCTGTGTCTTTGGTTGGCATCTGGCCCCCCGCGTCCCGTTACAGCCCGGCGGGCCTCATCACCTCGATGTCACCGCTCGCCGCGTCGCAGTCCGTCGAGGTGGTCTGGCCGATCGTGACGGGTCTGATGTTGGCTGCGGCCCTGGTGGCGGGGGCGGTGTGGGTGTTCTCCCGGCGCGAACTCTGAGTCCGGGACACCCCAGTCGGGGGAGTCAGATCACAGGGAGTAAGCTGACCTGTCGTGGGTGCTCCTGAGATTCTTGCCGCTGCCGCCGACCTCGACCGTTCGCTTTCTTCGATCGAGGCCGTGTTGGACCCTGCCGCGAAGAAGCGGGAGATCGCCGACCTCTCTGAGCAGGTGTCTGCCCCGGATCTGTGGGACGACCAGGAGAACGCGCAACGAGTCACGTCCCGATTGTCGCTGCTGCAATCGGAAGTAGAGCGGCTCGAGAAGCTTCGCGTCCGCCTCGACGACATCTCTCTTCTCGTCGAATTGGCCGAGGAGGCGTCCGACGCCGACACGATGGCCGAAGCGGCCGGCGAACTCAAGGCACTGCAGCGCGAAATCGCGGCCCTTGAGGTGCGCACCCTGCTGTCGGGTGACTACGACGAGCGGGACGCCCTCATCACCATCCGGTCCGAGGCCGGGGGAGTGGACGCCGCCGATTTCGCGGCGATGCTGCTGCGCATGTACCTGAGATGGGCCGAGCGGCACGGCTACCAGACCGAGGTCTACGACACGTCGTACGCCGAGGAGGCGGGCATCAAGTCGGCGACTTTCTCGGTGAAGGCGCCATACGCGTACGGGACGCTTTCCGTCGAGCAGGGCACGCACCGCCTCGTCCGGATCTCACCGTTCGACAACCAGGGCCGGCGACAGACGTCCTTCGCGGGCGTCGAGGTGTTGCCCGTGACCGCAGAGACAGACCACATCGACATCCCCGAAGCGGACATCCGCGTCGACGTGTTCCGCTCGTCCGGCCCCGGTGGACAGAGCGTCAACACCACCGACTCGGCAGTGCGCATCACCCACCTGCCGACCGGACTCGTGGTGTCCTGCCAGAACGAGAAGTCGCAGTTGCAGAACAAGGTGGCGGCCATGAAGGTGCTGCAGTCCCGGCTGCTCGAACGCGCCCGCGCCGAGCGTGAGGCCGAGATGAAGGGCCTCAAGGGCGACGGCGCCAACTCGTGGGGATCCCAGATGCGTTCGTACGTGCTGCACCCGTACCAAATGGTGAAGGATCTGCGCACCGAGCACGAAGTCGGCAACCCCGACGCGGTGTTCGACGGCGATCTGGACGCATTTATCGACGCGGGGATCCGGTGGCGCAAGCAGCAGGAGACGGCGTCGTGACTCGCCACGCCGACCAGGTCTGACCCGGGACGTTCAGCGATTGCGTACACTCCTCTCAGTTACGGTTAAGCTTCCCTCCCCTCCGCGACCCTCTGGTGGTTTTGTGTGATCAAGTTCGAAAGCGTTTCGAAGACTTACGCAGGGCAACGCAAGCCCGCGCTGCGCGACGTGACCGTCGAGATCGGCAAGGGCGAGTTCGTCTTCCTGGTTGGGCCCTCGGGGTCGGGCAAATCTACCTTCACGCGCCTGGTCCTCCGCGAGTACCGGGCGACGAAGGGGATCGTCCATGTGGCGGGTAAAGACCTCAGTCGGCTGCCCTCGTGGCGCATTCCCGCGTTGCGGCGCCAGATCGGTGTCGTGTTTCAGGACTTCCGGCTGTTGCCTGGCAAGACGGTCTTCGAGAACGTCGCGTTCGCGTTGCAGGTGATCAACAAGCCGAGTGCGGTCATCAAGCAGGTGGTGCCCGAGACACTCGAACTCGTCGGGCTGACCGGCAAGGGTGACAGGCTGCCCGAGGAGTTGTCCGGGGGCGAGCAGCAGCGGGTCGCGATCGCGCGCGCCTTCGTCAACCGGCCCGCGATCCTCATCGCCGACGAACCTACCGGCAACCTCGACCCCGCGACGTCGGTCGGCATCATGAAACTGCTGGACCGGATCAATCGCAGTGACACGACGGTCTTGATGGCGACGCACGATGCGACGATCGTCGACCAGATGCGCAAACGGGTCATCGAACTCGATGAGGGGCAGATCGTCCGCGACCAAATCAAGGGCGTCTACGGGGCCTGAAGGGAAGCCGGTATCCAAATGCGACACATCTTCTCCGAGACCTTGTCGGGCCTGCGGCGCAACCTCTCGATGACAGTCGCCGTGATCGTGACCATGTGGGTGTCCCTGGCACTGTTCGGGTTCGGGCTCTTGGCCATGCAGCAGGTCGACCTGATGAAAGGACGTTGGTACGACAAGATCGAGATCTCGGTCTTCTTGTGCACCAAGGACACGCAAGGCGTCAATTGCGACCCCGGCCAGGACACGACGGACGCGCAACGCGCCGTGATCCGGAAGACGCTCGTGGACAACCCCGAGGTCGCCGCAGTCGAGTACGAGACCAAGGAACAGGCCTTCGAGGATTTCAAGGTGGCGTTCAAGAACAACCCGATTCTCGACTCGATGACCGTTGAGATGATGCAGGACTCCTTCCGGGTGAAACTCAAGAACCCCCAGGAGTACCAGGGTGTCGTGTCGGCGGTCCGGGGGCTCAAGGGCGTCCAGACAGTTCAGGATCTGCGCGCCTATCTCGATCCCCTGTTCAGTTGGCTCAACCTGCTGCAGTGGGGAACGATCGGAACCTCAAGCCTGCTGCTCGCGGCCGGTGCATTGCAGATCACGAACACGATCAGGCTGGCGGCTCACTCCCGGCGGCGCGAACTCGGAATCATGCGACTCGTAGGCGCCAGCAACTGGTTCATCATGCTGCCATTCGTCCTCGAGTCGCTGATCGCGGCCGTCGTCGGCATCGTCCTGGCTGGTGTCACACTGGCCGCGATCGTGAAGTTCGTGGTCATTGACAAAGCTCAAGTCTCGATTCAGTCTTTACCATGGATTGATTGGTCGCACACCGGATTTGCCATGCTGTGGGTGGCAATCGTGGGCGTGGCACTCGCTGTCATCCCCACGTTGCTCACTGCACGCAAGTACTTGAAGGTTTAGCCGATCGAACGGAGATGCTGTGCAAGGGATGACGACTTCCGTCCCCAAGTCAGCTTCCTGGAGCAGGCTCGCCCGCATCACCACGTTGGTGCTCGCGGTGTGTCTGTTGTTTGGAGCGCTTCCCGGGCAGGCACGGGCAGATGACCTGACGGATCAACGCGACAAGGTGCGCCGCCAGATCTCCGACACCCAGACCAAGGTGGGCACTGCGGCCCAGACGCTGTCGGGCGTGACCGCCCGCCTCACGGAATCCCGCAGGGAACTCGCCAATGCACGTGCCCAACTGGCGTACGTGAGACAGCAACTGGCAGCGGCCCAGCAGAAGGACCGCGAGATGGCGGGAAAGCTCGTCTCGGCGCAGAAGGCACTCGCGAAGGCGAAGGCCGACGTCGTTCAGGGCGAGAAGAACGTCGCGGCACAGTTGCTTCTTATCGGACAGGCAGTCCGGTCGGCGTACCAGCAGCAGACCGACCTGGCCGGCATGGGTGTCGTCCTGGCCGGGGAAAGCAGCGCCAACGTCGCCAATCGCCTGCAGTGGAACATCACGGTGTTCGAGACGTCCTCGGCCCAGATGGATCGCCTGCAGGAGTTGCAGATCAAGCTTGAGGCGGCCAAGCAGCGCCGCACCGAGGCCGAGAAGGTGGCCGCCGCGAACAAGGCCGCCTCAGCGCGGCAGGTCGGCATCGTCCAGGGGTTGGAGGCGCAGGCGCAGGCCCTCGAAGGGCAGCTCGGTGCGCTGGTGAGCCAGACCGCCGTCGCCGAGTCGGCCGCGAAGGAGCAGTTGGCCTGGTACCAGGAGTCGCTGGCCGAGTTCCAGAGCGAAGACGCCCGGCTCGGTAAGCAGATCGCCGCGCGCATCGCCGCCCAGAAGCTGGCAGCCGCCCGCAGAGCCGCGGCGTTGAAGGCCGCTCGTGAAAAGGCCGCGCGTGAGCAGGCAGCACGCACCCAGGCAGCGCAGCGGAAGCCCACATCCTCGTCGTCCAGTTCTTCGGTCTCGTCCGGCTCGTCGAGCAGCCAGTCCTACTCGGCGCCACGCTCGTCCGGGTTCGTCTACCCGTCGCAGGGCTGGACCTCCTCGCCTTACGGCATGCGCTACGACCCGTTCAACGGCTCACTGTCGTTCCACAGCGGACAAGATTTCGCCGCTAGCTGCGGGTCGCCCCTCAGGGCAACCCGGGCGGGCACGGTCAGCGACCGGTACTACCAGAGCAGCTACGGCAATCGCCTCGTAATCGACCACGGCTTGGTGGGCGGCTCCTACATCTCCAGCGCGTACAACCACGCTGCGTCCTACATCGTGTCGGTCGGACAGCGGGTGCAACAGGGCCAGACGATCGGCTACGTGGGCAGCACCGGCCGCTCGACAGGGTGCCACCTTCACTTCCAGATCTACGAGAACGGCAACCTCGCCAACCCGATGCGGTTCCTGTAAAACCGGTTGGACGCCTGTGAGAACCTAGACGGACGGGTTCACACAGGGAAGGGACACGGCATGCCGCGCGAAGTGGGCCGCAAGTTGGTGGCACAGAACAAAAAGGCACGCCACGACTACCACCTGCACGATCGGTTCGAGGCCGGCATGGTCCTCACCGGCACCGAGGTGAAGTCACTGCGCGCGGGCCGCGCGTCGCTCGCCGACGCCTTCGCCACAGTGGACGAGGGCGAGGTCTGGCTGCGCAACGCCCACATCCCCGAGTACGCGTTCGGCACCTGGACCAACCACGCCACCCGTCGAACCCGCAAACTCCTGCTGCACCGCCGAGAGATCGACAAACTCGCAAAGGAAGTGACGAACTCGGGCCGCACCATCGTGCCGCTCGCCATCTACTTCAGCGACGGCTACGCGAAGGTCGAGTTGGCCATCGCCACCGGCAAGAAGGACTGGGACAAGCGCGAGACCATCAGGCAGCGCGACGATGAGCGCGAAACCCAGCGGGCACTCGCTTCGCGGGTCAAGGGACGCTGACGCTCACCCTCAGGGGTCGCAACGGGACGAGGTGGGGGCTCCCCTGATGGTCACCTTCGCCCCGAAGCCCGACACTGGACTCATGACGACCTCCCAAACCTCGAGCCGGTTCGTGACCCGTACCGACAAAGAAGGCGCAAAGCAGCACGTTTCGGAATTGTTCACCAGCGGCCAGATCACGGCCGACGAGTACGGGCGGCGCCTGCACGAAATCGACCGGTCGGAGGACTGGGGGCAACTGCGGTCCGCGACCACAGCGACCCAGCACGCAATCGCCAAGCCGACGGGGGCGTCCGCGACGACCAAGGACTGGGCCCCATTCCTCATTCACCTGTCGGGCGCGTGGGCGCTCGGCGCACCGCTGGTCGCCTGGTTCTTCCTCAAGGATCCGGTACTGAAGCGTGAAGCGGCGAAAGCGTTCAACTTCCAGTTGCTCGCCTTCGTGGTGATGGTGGTTGTGGGCATCGGCCTCGGATGGATGAACGGGTTCGACCGTCCGATCGGGGCCGTGCCCGAGATTGTGAACGCCGTGCTGCGCGCGGCGGCGGCTGTCATCGGCGTGATCGCCGGCATCGTCACCCTGAACGGCAACAAGTGGACCTACCCCGTCAACTGGTTCGGCAAGCGTGGACCGCTGAACGAGGACTGACGCTACTGACCGCGACTCCACGCACCTCTCAGGCGCCGGCAACCAGCGCCTGAGAGGTGCCGGAATAATCCGTTGAAGTGAAGCGCTAAGATGGGTGATGTACAACTCAACAGGGGGTGACTGGTTTCGACTTGGGACGGTAGTTCCAGGTGAAGCGGGTCGAGGATCTGGGGTCATCTCGTTAACGATCCCTGGAAACCAATAAGTGCCAACGCAAAGCGCACTGACTTCGCTCTCGCTGCCTGAGCAGTGATCGAAGGGTCAGACCGGATGTGCCTTCCGTCCGGACCCTGGCCTCATTAAGAAGGCTTGCTGTCCCGGTTGTGTTTCAGGGCCGGAACGGGACTTAACTGAGACTGGGCTCGTTCCCGACGTGCTAGCGCGAGCGGGAGAGCCAAGCAGAACGATCAGCTAGCTGCACCCGGAGAAGCCCTGGTTCGCCTCTTGAGGACGCGGGTTCGATTCCCGCCACCTCCACTCCCTGCGGGGCCCTCGCCAGAGGGCCCCTTCGTTTTGTGGACAGGTTGCGGCGTGATCGCCGCTGCCGGTGGAAAATACGGACGGGAGGTGAGATGTGAAAAGGCCCGAGCCAGGATCGCTGCTGCTGGCGAGTGTCGAGATCCTCGACGGAGTCTTCGACCAGTCGGTCGTGCTGATGCTCGACTCCGACAACGAAGGCGCGATCGGCGTCGTCCTCAATCGCCTCTCCGACATCGAACTGGGGTCGGTCCTTCCGCAGTGGAGTGCCCTGACCTCTCACCCTCAGGTGCTGTTCGACGGCGGCCCCGTTTCGCGCAACGGCGCCGTTTGCCTGGCTGTTCCGCAGGAGGAGACCGAAGAGCCCGCCGGGTGGCGCCGACTGTTCGGCAATGTCGGCCTCCTGCACCTTGACACGCCCGTAGAACTGGCGACCGGGGCGTTTCGGTATCTGCGCATTTTCGCCGGCTACGCCGGCTGGTCGCCCGGACAGCTCGAGAGCGAAATCGCCGCGGGCAGTTGGCACGTGACGACTGCACTGGAGACCGACGCGTTCGACACCGAGCCCGACACGTTGTGGCGCCGGTTGATGCATCGACAGGTCGGCGAGGTGGCGCTGTTCGCGACTTGGCCCGAAGACCCAGAGGCAAACTGAACTCAGAGCCGGCCGGCCTTCTTGAGTTTCAGGTAGTGATCGGCCAAGTCGGGCGCGAACGTGTCCGGGGGTGCCTGGACGACGGTCACGCCGAGTCGCTGCAGGTCGCTGGCGGTCTGCCAGCGGCGCGCATTGTCTGCCTCCGCCGCCGCCGCCGCGAACACCTGCTCGGCGGTCTCGGTGCCCGCCAGGAGTTCGGGGATACGGGGGTCGGTAACGGCCGCGATCGTGACCAGGTGCTTGCGGATTACCGGGGCGAGCACGGGAATCAGCCCCTCGGTGATGGACGCCCGATCGAGGCCGGTGAGGATCACGACGAACGACCGCTGCGACACCCGCTTGAGGATCTCGCCGACCGTCGTCCGGTAGTGGCTCTCGGCAAGGATCGGTTCTACGTTGGCCATCGCGTTCACCGCGAGATTGAGAAACTCACCGCTGCTTGCGCGCAGCACACTCGCCCGCAGCGAACGGTCCACGATCAACAGGTCGACCCGGTCTCCGGCCTTCCCGGCCAGCGCCCCCACCAACAGCGCGGCATCCAAGTGATGGTCGAGCCGCGGCTGATCACCCACCCGGCCAGCGGAGGTGCGTCCCGAATCGATCACCAGCAGCACATGCCGATCGCGTTCGGGACGCCACGTCTTGACCACGACCGTGTGCGAGCGGGCGGTGCCGCGCCAGTCGATCGACCGGACGTCGTCACCGGGCACGTACTCCCGCAGCGAGTCGAACTCGGTGCCCTGACCGCGTTGCAGAATGGTCGACCTGCCATCCAATTCCCGCAGCCGCGCGATGCGGCTGGGCAGGTGCTTCCTGCTGGTGAACGGCGGCAGGACGCGCACCTGCCACGGTGCCTCGATGCTGCGCTGACGTCCGGCGACGCCCAAAGGTCCGAGGCTCCGCAACACGACGGGGCCCGCGAGCCGGTCACCCCGCCGCGTCGGCAGCAGGGTCGTCGTGTGCCGGCGGCGCTGGCCCTGCGGAATGTCGATGACGCTCACGCCGCCGGTGGCGCCCGCCGACGGGATCCAGGAGTCACGGATCCGGCCCCGCAACCGCTTGCTGTTGTTGTTGGTGACCAGCACCCAAACCTCGGCGCTGAGCCCCAGCCGAACCGCGGTCTCACCGCCGCGCTGGACGACGGTCCGCTTCGGAGATGCCGCCAATCCGAAGTCGACGGCGACGACGGCAGCGACGCCAACCAGGCCGAGCAGCGACCATGGTGAACCCGTCACCAGGGCCGCCACCGCGACTGCAGCCGTGAGCGCCGCCGCTCGCCAGGTCAGGACCATCGCTCAGCGGGGGACGGGGACGGTCGCCAGGATGGATTCGATGACCGAGTCGGCGGAGGCGCCGTCCAACTCCGCCTCGGCCCGCAGAGACAGGCGATGCCGCAATGTCGGGAACGCGAGCGCCTTGACATCGTCGGGGGTGACGAAGTTGCGGCCGCTCAGCCAGGCCCAGGCGCGAGCGGTGTGCATGACGGCTGTTGCGCCGCGGGGGGACACGCCCAAGGCGACCGCCGGCGATGTCCGCGAGGCCCGGACGATGTCCACGATGTAGGCAAGGATCTGCGGGTGAATCTGGACCTGATCCAGTGCTGCGCGAGCCAACGCGAGGTCGTCGGCCGAGGCCACCCGCACCAGGCCGGCTGAGCCCAAGTCGCGCGGATCGAATCCCTGAGCGTGCCTGTTCAGGATTTCGATCTCGCCCGCACGCTCCGGCAGGTCGATCCGGATCTTCATCAGGAACCGGTCGAGTTGGGCCTCAGGCAGGGGGTAGGTGCCCTCGAACTCGACCGGGTTCTGCGTCGCCGCGACGATGAACGGCTCCGGCAACTTGCGAGGGGTGCCGTCGATGGTGATTTGGCGTTCCTCCATCGCCTCCAACAATGCGGACTGCGTCTTCGGCGGTGTCCGGTTGATCTCGTCGGCCAACAGCAGGTTGGTGAACACCGGCCCCTCACGGAAGGTGAACTCCGACGACCTGCTGTCGTAGATGAGCGACCCGGTGATGTCTCCGGGCATGAGGTCGGGGGTGAACTGGATGCGAGCGGTTTCGATGCTCAGCGCTTGCGAGAACGCCCGCACCAGCAGCGTCTTCGCCGTGCCCGGCACGCCTTCGAGCAGAATGTGTCCGCGGCAGAGCAGGCAGATCGCGAGAGAGGTGACGGCTGTCTCCTGGCCGACGACCGCCTTGGCGACCTCGGTGCGCAACCGCATGAGAGCCTCCCGCGCCCGATCCGCATCGGTGCTCGCGGCGGGCGGTGCCGAATACCGTGGTGGGGTAAGACCTTCGGTGAGTGGCGGGTACGAGGTCACGATCTAGCCTCCTGCTCGATGCGGTGCAACAACTGCTTCAGTTCGATCAAGTCGATCTCGGTGCCTGGTGGGGGGCCGGTTAGGGCGGCATGTGCCGTAGCGGACGGGATCCCGGCGTTCTCGGCGATGATGTCGGCCAAGCGTGCCGGGTCGTTGGTCCCGAAGCGGCGTCCGAGGCGGGTCAGGGCGCCGGCGCGCAGGTGTTGCGCAGCCTGGTCGTAGGCGCGGAGTCGGTGATACATCCGGCCATGTCCCTCCACAGTCTCCGCTGCTCGGATCACGACGGGCAGGCGCTCGGTCAGGATCGGCCCCAGCCTGCGTCCCCGCCACACGGCGACGACCACGAGCAAAGCCAGGAGCGCCACGAGGAACCACACGATGCCGTCCGGGAGCACGCCCGGTGGCGTCGTTTCCTGGGCGCCGCCCTCCCGCTCTGGTTGCGGCACTACCCACCACACGAGGGTGCGGTCTTGCCCGAACAGCATCATCATGAAGGCTGCGTTGCCCTTGGGGAGCGCTGATCCGCGCCCCGAGAGTGACCGGTTGGAGAACCCCCCGGAGACGACCGCCACCTCCACCCCGGCGACGTTGAACTGCAGGTACGCGTGACCTCCCGCGGCAGCGTCCGCGGCATAGCAGGAGTGCTGCTTGACGGGCGTGCTCGTCGCGCCGGTCAGGGCGTACAGAGTGCCCGGGTTCTCGATGGTGCCGGCCTTGCGAGCCGGGGCGAACTCGCAGCCGGGCTCCAAGAGGCCGGTGCTGTTGCCGAAGTAGCCGCGGAGCGGCAGTCCCAACCGGCTGAGATCGCCCGCAGAGAAGCCGGCCAGGATGATGCGGGTGGGTGCGACGCGCAGAAGTTGGTCGAACTGGGCCCGCTGCAGGTTGTTTCCGGCCGTGAGCACCACGGTGGTGTCCGGTCCCACCCCAGGGACGTGCCGGTCCAGGTGAGTGGTGACCCGGACGCCGTCCTGGCGGATCAGCGCCACCAGAGCGGCCGATCCCTCGGGCCCCATGTTGCGGGGGTCGTGTTTGGATCCTGTGGACGACTGCGAAAGCAGCAGGAGCACGAGAGACGTGACCAACAAGACGGTGAATCCCACACCGACGACCCACTGGAACCAGGCCCGCCGCCACAGCGGTCTGCGGAGCGGCTTGTCGGCCGGTGGCACGTCGGCGCCAGCAGGCCCCGTTTCGGGAACGGCCGTCTGGACCTCGTCGGGAATCGCGAAGGTTCTCATGGCTGCGCCCTCACCGGGCGGTCAGCGACCTGATGCACCGCCGATTCGGCCTCCAGGATCTGCTCCCAGTCTTCCCGCGTGGCCGCTCGGTCGCCGTACATCACCGCCGAGAACAGAGTCGCTGCCGTGTACATGGGTTCCTCGGACGACGGCAGCTCACGCGAGGCTGCGAGCGCCGCCTCCAGTGCGGTCCGGGACGGACGGGGCGTGATGATCGTGCGGACCTCGAGTTCCCGAATGATCGCCCGGAACCGTTCCCGGACTGCTGTCCGGTAATCCCCGCGCGCCGCTGCTGCCTCCGCCAGATCGCGGTACTCACCGGGGCTGACCGTCTGGTCGATCTCGATCGCGGTGTCTGCCTGCTTGTGCTGCCCCCACCGCGGGAGCCCCACCCGCCAGATGACGAGGCCGATCACCGCCAACACGACGACCACGACGACAACGAATCCCCAGCTGACTCCTGATCCGGGCTGCACCTGGCCCAGGAGTACGTCCACCAGCCTGCGCAGCGTCCCGTCGAACCATCCCACGACATCGGTGACCCATTCGGGTACGCCACCGTACTTGGCCTTGGACAGTTCTTCGTCAGCGCGACGCTGGGCCTCTTCGCGGGAGATGTCGATGGGCGGCTGCAGTGGCAGCCGGGCCAGGGCCGCCCACGCCAATGACAAGTGGGACGTCATCAGCCGACCGCCTGGTCGGGTTCCGGCACGGGGACGGATTCGAAGCGCAACGCCAGATCGAGGCCTTCGCGGCGCATGCGCAGATCCAGGTACAGGATGGTCTGGAGTGCCGACACAAAGGCGATCCCGACCGAGAAGACGACGACCAGCCCGATGGCCATGGCGATGTACAGCAGCGTCAACGCGATCGCCAGGACCGCACCCGAATCGTCAGCGCCGAGGCGCAGCGATTGGAAGAACATCAGCAGCACCAGGAAGCAGCCCACGACCACCATGAAGGCGGCGAGGAGGAGGCCGAAGAGTGTGCCGGTCAGGGCCAAGGCAACCCGGAACGAGTCCTTCCATCCGACCAGGCGCATCGACCGGACGAAGGCCATGACGACATTGGTGGGCCGGCGCCCGCGGCCGATCCACGGCGGCGCCAGCGGGCCCTCCGCCACATAGGTCGGGATCGCGACTGCCACCCACGAGTACACCCAGCACGCCAGGAAACACAGCGCCAACAACAGAACGAGCATCTGCAGCCCCAGGGTCAGTTCATCGGCGTTGACGTTGAGGAGCACCGTCAGTTGCAGCACCAGCATTCCGATGCTGGTTACCGTCTGCGCCATGCTGAGATACGCGCCCATGAGCAGCGCGATGGCCAGCATCGGCAGGAACCATTTCGCGGCGAGTTTCGGTGTCAGTTTCGCGGGGGGAGCGAATCCCTCGCCCATGACTGTCTGCAGGCTGGCCCGAGTCATGACCCCCGACAGCCACATCATGAACGCGGATGCGACAAGGGCGAACAGCCCGACGGCGGCGACGACGATGAGGATCTGGGCCACGTCGAATGAGACGTCCCCCAGCAGGGACCACAGCCCCCAGCCGGCCCCCGCCAGCACGCATAACGCGGACACCACCGCGAACGGCAGGCCGAACAGTTCCTTGCCGTTGCGGCGGACGATCAGGAAAGCGGCGTCCATGAGTTCTCCGATGGACAAGGGCCGCAGCGGGATCAGCGCCACACTCGCAGAATCGAGCAGGTAGCTGCGTGTGCGTGGCGGGGTCACTCGGCAAGTCTTGCATGCCGCGGGATTCGCCCCAGGGGGGCACCCCGTAGACTGAAATCAGGTCAAGACGCTGGGAGATCACAGTTGGAGCCGCCGGTATCGGGTTCAAGACCCCGCATTCTCGTCGTGGACGACGATGCGCGGGTCTCCGAGATGCTGCAGTTGGTGCTGCAGCAGGAGGGATTCGACACCATCTGGTGTGCGACGGGAACCGATGCGCTGCGTGTTTTCCGCGAGTGCCGGCCCGATCTCGTGCTGCTCGACGTGATGCTTCCCGGCCGCGACGGCGTCGATGTGTGCCGCGATATCCGGGCCGAATCGGGCGTGCCCGTCGTGATGCTGACCGCTAAGTCCGACACCTCCGACGTGGTCGAGGGGCTCACCGCCGGGGCGGACGATTATGTCTCCAAGCCGTTCAAGACGAACGAACTCGTGGCTCGCGTCCGGGCGCGGTTGCGGCGCATGACGAGTGAGCAGCAGGTGTTGCAGATCGGGGACCTCGTGATCGATGTGCCCGGCCACGAGGTGCGGCGCGCGAACCAGGTCATCACCCTCACCCCGCTCGAGTTCGATCTGCTGCTGGCGTTGGCCCGCAAGCCGCGGCACGCGTTCACCCGCGAGGGCCTGCTCGAAGAGGTGTGGGGGTACCAGCACGCGACGGACACCCGGCTTGTCAACGTGCACGTCCAGAGGCTGCGGTCGAAGATCGAACTCGATCCCGAACACCCCGAGATCGTCGTCACCGTCCGCGGCGTCGGCTATCGCGCCGGTGAGCCGGCGGCGTAGCCATGGCCGCGCCCTTCCGCCCTTGGACACGTCTGAGCGCAGCTTGGCGCAGTTCCCTGCCCCTGCGGGTTGTCACCACCACATCAGTCGCAGTCATCGTGATCCTTGCCGTCGGAGGTTTGTTGCTGGTGCAGCAGGTGCGGGCGGGTGTCCTGGCGGGAAAACAGACTTCGAGCGTCGCGGAGGCGTCCAACGCAATGGGCTCGCTCCAAACCCAACTGCGGCAGACCAGCCCGGCCAGCATCAACGAGCGGTTGACGCAGATCGCGCGGGACGCCGCAAACCGCGGCGATGTCGGTGGGCAGTACCAGATCCTCGTCCGCGGACCCGTGTCGGCAATCTCTTCGAGCGGTCTCGACCCGGCCAGCGTTCCGCAGGCCCTTCACGACGCGGTCGGGGACGACGGTCTCTGGGTCACCCCGACTGAGTTGCGGTACACGGACGGCCGCGCGGCAACGCCGGGGTTGGCGATTGGGGGCACGGTCGTCGCGGCGAACGGTTCGCGCTATCCGGTCTACCTGCTGTTTCCGATGACCGCCGAGATCCAGACGTTGCGGCTGGTCGAGAGCGCCGCGTTCACGGTGGGACTCGTGATCATGTTGGCCCTGGCGCTGTACGTCTACATCCTGGTGAGGCAGGTGCTGGCGCCGGTGCGGGCTGTGCGGTTGGCTGCCGAGGCGATCGCGGCAGGCAGACTGTCCGAGCGCGTGAAAACCAAGGGAAGTGACGACCTCGCGCGCCTGGCGACCTCGATGAACCGCATGGCCGGGGAGTTGGCCCGCCAGATCACCCAACTCGAAGCGTTGTCACGCGTGCAGCAGCGATTCGTGTCCGACGTGTCGCACGAACTGCGGACTCCGCTGACGACGGTGCGGCTGGCGTCCGAGGTGCTGTACGACGCTCGGACGAGCTTCGAGCCGGTCGCCGCCCGCTCGGCCGAACTGTTGCAGGTCGAGCTGGACAGGTTCGAACTCTTGCTGACGGACCTGCTCGAGATCTCGCGGTTCGACGCCGGAGTGGCCGAGCTCAACCTGGAGGAGACCGACCTGTGCACGCTCGTGCGGGAGGAGATCGCTGCTCAGCAGGCGTTCGCCGACCGCGCGTCGAGCGAGATCCGCTTCACCGGGCCGCCCCGGGCGAACGTGGAATGCGATCGGCGTCGGATCCGCCGCATCTTGCGGAACCTGATCGAGAATGCGATCGAGCATGGCGAGAACCGGCCGATCGAGATCCACGTGGCCGCCGACGATGACGCCGTGGCCGTGGTGGTCCGAGACCATGGGGTGGGGTTTCTGGCTTCGCAGTCGCAGCAGGTGTTCAATCGCTTCTGGCGCGCCGACCCGGCGCGGGTGCGCGAGGTCGGTGGCACCGGGCTCGGGCTGGCGATCGCACTTGAGGACGCCCGGCTCCACGCCGGCTGGCTGAACGCCTGGGGCCGTCCCCGCCGCGGCGCCCAGTTCCGGCTGACCCTGCCGCGGAAGGCGGGTGTGGTTCTGCGGGGCTCACCGATTCCCGTCGTCCCGGCGGACGCCAAGCTGGAACAGGCGGCGCGGCCATGAGGCGAAAGTGGGCGGCGATCTGCGCGCTGCTCGCCGTGCTGCTGGCGGGGTGTGGCGCAGTCCCGACAAGCGGACCCGTCGTGAGGCACGATCAGCAGATCGAGTCGGGCGAGCGTGGCGTGGACATCGCGCCCGATCCGCCCGCGGCCGGGGCGTCCCCGCAGTTGATCGTCGACGGGTTCATGCACGCCATGGCCACCTTCCAGGTCGGACATCCGGTGGCGAAGCAGTACCTCACGACGTCCGCGGCTGCGAGATGGCAGCCGGACACACGTGTGCAGATCTACGCCGAAGGCGGCCCGCGCATCGACGCCGACGGCCGCGTAGTGCTGCGCTCCCGGCTCGTCGGCGAGGTCGACGCGCGGGGCGGATACCAGCAGCGAGCCGACGCGTTCGTCCACGATTTCGCACTCGTCCGGGAGAAGGGTGAGTGGCGGATCTCGGCGCCCACGGTGGGACTCCTCATCGCCGACTACCTGTTTCGCAACACTTATCGCGAGATCAACCTCTACTACCTGGACCGCACCGGGGACAGGGTTATACCCGACCCGGTTTACGTGCCGCGCGGCGCTCCCGACCTGACGCGCCTCGTCCGGACGTTGCTGGGTGGGCCGAGCGCCTGGCTGGCCCCGGTCGTCCGGCCGGTGGCGGCGGGCGATGCGACAGTGAACTCCGTTCGCCAGGAGCAGGGCCGGGCGGAGGTGGAAATGTCGCGGGGAGTGCTCGATCTGGCAGACGCCAGTCGCACCCGCTTCGTGGCACAACTGGCTTGGACCCTGGGCCAGTTCGAGCCGATAACGGGTGTCCGGGTCCTGGCGGGAACCGAGCCGTTGTGGATTCCCGAGGCCGACACGAACTCCGTCGTCAGGATCTCGGCGATGGCCCGATTCGCTCCGGTGAGCGACGTGGTCAGTCGGCAACTCTTCGGCGTTCATGAGCAGGGCGTCGTCCGCGTCACGGAGGACGAATCGGGAACCGCGGTTTCCGAAGGCTGGGCGTTCTCGCAAGCGGTCACCGGCTTCGCGGTCGACGAGCGGGCGCTGCAGGGGGCCGTGATCCTCGACGGACGTGAGTTGCTGGCGGGCCCGCTGAGCGCGGCGCCGCGATCACTGCGGCAGGAGGCGGGACTCGGACGTCCGCAGTACCTGCGCCAGGAATTGTGGAGCATGACCGACGCGTCCGGGGGCGGCCTCCGCGTTTGGACTACGGAATTCCAGGTCGTCACCGTGCGGGCACCCGCGCTGGTGGGGGAGCGGGTCACGGCTTTCCGGATATCACCCGATGGGGCACGCATGGCAGTCGTGTCGGGCACAGACGGTGGCAGGCTCGGAATCGTCCGGATCAACCGCACGGGCCACATCACTCTCGAAGGATGGACTCAGTTGCGGCTCGGTCCGGGGCTGAGCCCCCGTGACGTCGGCTGGCTGGATGACTCCACGTTGGCGGTGGCGTACGAGAGCGCGGGTCGGGCGGGGGTGGTCAACACGGACATCTCCGGGGCAATCATGGTCGACTTGAACCTGGTCGAATCCCGCTCCCCCCTGACGATTGCCACTTCCGCGCGCGCCAACGCCCGCGACGCGGCCCTGATCGGGTGCGATCCGACCGGCCTCTGCCATCGCTATTCGCCAGATCAGAGGTGGGTGCCGTTGCGGGCCCCGCTGCACGCGCCCAGCTATCCCTCTTGAGTTGGATTGTCCACAGGGCAGCGAGCGGCGGCGGGCGTCCGGGCGCAACCATGGGACGGTGAAACCCGCGGACGCTGCCCTCGATCTCTTCCTCGGTGGCAGGTGCGCAGGTTGCGCCAACCCCGGGCAGGCGCTGTGCCAGCGCTGCTCGGACGTTCTGATGGGGTTGCACCCTCTCGCTTTCGCGGTCGGTGAACTGCCGGCCGTGGCGGGCGGACGCTATGAGTCCCCCTTGCGGCCGGTGCTGGTGGCGTTCAAGGAGCGGGGCAGTTGGGGCCTCGCCGGGCCTTTGGGGGAGAGGCTCGCGGTCGCGACGGCCGCGCTTCTCGGACGTGCGGCAGTGGAGTCCCGAATCGAGTTGGTGCCGATCCCGTCGCGACGGGCGGCGGTCCGTGAGCGGGGGCTCGACACCACCCTTCACCTGGCGCGCGTCGCAGCCCGACTGTTGCGGCGGCGTGTCGGGCTCGACGTGCGAGTGGGGCGCCGCTTGCGGTTGGTGCGCGCAGTTGCCGACCAGGCCGGTCTGGACCGGTTCCAACGGCATCAGAACCTGGCCGGCAGCCTGGCTGCGTCTCCCGTCGTCCCCGGTGTGCTCGGGGTGCTGGTCGACGATGTGTCCACCACGGGAGCGACGCTGATCGAAGGCCAGCGTGCGGCGGTCGCCGCAGGTTGGCTGCCGCTGGGGGCGGCCGTGGTCGCTCACACCCCGCTCCGCCACTCGTAGTGGGTCGGGCTGCTCACCCGAACCACAGTTGAGCGGACTCTGCTTCCACTGAACCCCGTCAAAGAGGTTCAGTGGAAGCAGAGTCCGCTGAGTTGAAGTGAGTCGGCGCTCTTCGGCCTAGACGGCTGCCCGACCGCTCTCCCCGGTACGCACCCGGACGACCGATTCGATGGGCACGACCCACACCTTGCCGTCGCCGACCTGGCCGGTGCGGGCGGCGTCGACGATCGTCCTGACGACAGACTCCACGGCATCGTCCTCGGTCAGGATCTCGACCTTCACCTTGCCGATGAAGTCGATCGTGTACTCCGCGCCGCGGTAGACCTCCGCGTGGCCGCGCTGCCGGGCATAACCGGACACCTCACTGATGGTCATGCCGGACACTCCCGTTCGGACAAGCGCCTTCTGGACGCTCTCCAGCATTGCCGGCTGGATCACGGCGGTGACGAGCTTCATGCCTTCTCCTCCTCATGCTGGGGTAGGTCCGACGGATCCAGGACGATCGTGTGCTGCACACCGCGATAGGTTCCGTAGCCGACGCTGGAGAGGATGTAGCCGTTCTCCAGGTGTTCGGCGAGATCGATTCCGCTGCTCTCCAATGCGGGTTTGATGCGCATCCCGATCGTCATGTCGATGACCTTGGCGATCGCGTAGGTCACCACGAACGAGTAGGCGAGCATCGCGAAGGCTCCGACAGCCTGCCGCCACAACTGGTCGGTGCCGCCACCGTAGAGCAGGCCTGCCACACCCGCGGGGCTGGCGGGATCGGCCAGCACGCCGATGATCAATGTCCCGATGAGGCCGCCGACGAGGTGGACTCCCACCACATCGAGCGAATCGTCCAGCCCGAAGCGGTACTTCAAACCAACGGCGAACGCGCATCCGACGCCGGCCAGAGCGCCCACTGCCAGGGCACCCAGCGGACTGACGGAATGGGCGGCGGGAGTGATTGCGACAAGGCCCGCCACGATCCCCGAGGCCGCACCCAACGAAGTCGGATGTCCGTCCCGGACCTTTTCCACGATCAGCCAGGCGCACAAGGAGGCCGCTGTCGAAGCCAGGGTGTTCACGTAGGCAACGCTCGCCACGCCGTTCGCGCCGAGGGCGGAGCCCGCGTTGAAGCCGAACCACCCGAACCAGAGGAGGGCCGCTCCCAGCATGACCATCGTGAGGTTGTGCGGACGCATCGACCGGGAGCCGAACCCAAGCCGCGGTCCGAGGACCAGGGCCAGCGCGAGGGCGGCAGCACCGGCATTGATGTGGATCGCGGTGCCGCCGGCGAAGTCGATGGCCTTGATGCCGTTGGCGATCCAGCCGCCGTGATCGGCGGCGACCCCGTCGAACGCGAACACCCAGTGCGCCGCAGGATAGTAGACGAGGGTCGCCCACACCACCGTGAAAACGGTCCATCCCGCGAAGGACGCGCGGTCTGCGATCGCACCCGAGATCAGCGCGACTGCGATGATCGCGAACGCTGCTTGGAATCCCACGAAGACGAGGGACGGGACAGTGCCGACGACCGCCGATTCATCCATCAGTCCCTGAAGTCCGAGGAACTGGAGGGGGTCACCGATGACTCCGCCCACGGAGTTGCCGAACGCGAGGCTGTACCCGTACAGGACCCACGTCACGCCAACAGTGCCCATGGTGACGAAGCTCATCATCATCATGTTGAGGACGGACTTGGCTCGGACCATGCCGCCGTAGAAGAGGGCGAGACCGGGGGTCATCAACAGCACGAGGGCCGCGCTGATCAGCACCCAGGCGGTGTCGCCGGTGTCGATCTGCAGTATGAACATGGTCAGAACTCTCCGGTACGGAGGTTTCGGGCCGGTTCGAGAGGTGTTACGTGTCGGTTAGGGCCTGTTACGGCTTGGTTTCAGCGCCGGGGGCGTCTCGGCAGATCGCAAGAATGCGCGATTCAGCGCACGAACGCCGCTGCCAAAGTCAGGGCGACCAACGCGAGCACGATGCCGCCGACCAGCGCGACCTGCGTCTTGCTGCGGCGGGGGCGCGGGCCCGGCGTGAACGCCAGCGCCGCGGTGACGGCGAGGCCTCCGAGGAATCCGCCGAGATGGCCCTGCCATGAGATGAAGCCGATGCCCAGCACGGTGATGACGACGTTGAGTCCGATCCATTTCCAGATCCAACCGACGTCCGACTTGGTGCGATAGGCGAGCACGAGCATCGCACCCAGCAGTCCGAAGATCGCACCTGAAGCGCCGAGCGTCGTCGTCCTGGGATCAGACAGCCACACGACGGCGACAGAGCCCGCCAGCAGCGAGACCAGGTACAAGGTGAGGAATCGGGCGCGTCCCAGGATCCGTTCCAGTGGCGGCCCAACGAACCACAGCGACAACATGTTGCCCGCTAAGTGCCAGATCTGAAGATGGACGAAGCCGGAGGTGATCAACTGCCACACCGCCCCGCTCAGAACGCCGGGGTACCACATGGCTGCGGCCCCCAGGCTGGCGCAGCCCGCCGCGTCGGCCTCGGGGTAATAAGAGCCAGGAGTGCCCAGCGAAACACAGATGCCTTGCGGATGCAGGGCCAGCAGATCGACCAACTGACTCGCACCAACCCCCGTCAACAGGATCGCGACCCACACCGCAACGTTGATTCCGATCAGCACCGTCGACGTGGTTTGCGGATTGGCGACGATCTTGCCCCCGAACGGCAAGCGTCCCTGTCCAGTCCGGCGCGCCGACGCCTGGACGCAGGCCGGGCATTGGTACCCAACGGGAGCCTCGATCATGCAGTCCGCGCAGATCGGGCGTTCGCAGCGCTGGCAGAACGTGAGGGCCTCGGTGGCCGGATGGTTCGCGCAGGCGAGCGGGAGGCGCGGGGCAGCACCTATTGATTCCGAAGGCGAACCAGGCTCCATGCGTCCAACCTACCCAAGATGGAAGCGAATCCTTGGCCACGCCTTGGTCAATCCCTGGTAAACGGCACACATCCTCACTACGGTTGAGTCATGGCACCGCCCCGTGGTTTTACTCGAACCCGGATGCGGTGCCAGCGTCGCTTTGGAACGCTGAACGCCTCGTGCGTGATGCCTGAGCAAGGAGGTCGATGTGGACGTCGTCGTGACAGGTCGGCATTGCCAGATTGCAGATGATTTCAGGGATCGGGTCACCGACAGGATGACCTCGATCGAGCGCTTCAAGGACCGGCTGATACGCACCGAGGTGCAGGTCACGGTCGACAAGAACAAGCGCCCTGATCAAACGACGCAGGTTGAGATCACGCTGTACAGCAGAGGTCCGGTGGTGCGCTCCGTCGCGCACGCCGACGACAAGGTTGTCGCCTTCGAGCACGCTCTTGACCGGTTGAAGTCACAGTTGCGGCGCGCGTCGGATCGGCGCAAGGTCCACCGGGGCCTGCGCATCGCCCAGGCACTCGGCCCCGACGCCCAGCAGGTGCCGGAGACGTCCTCGCCCGCCACCGAAGGCCAACCCGAGGTCCGCACCGTGGCCGGCCTTGAGGTGATCGGCGATGGCCCGCTGGTGGTGCGCGAGAAGCTGTTCAAGGCCGGCCCCCTGACCCTGGCGCAGGCACTCGACGAGATGGAATTGGTCGGCCACGACTTCTTCTTGTATGTCGATGCCGAGACGCAGCGTCCCAGCGTCGTGTACCGCAGAAAGGCCTACGACTACGGTCTGATCCAACTGGACGTAGCCCAGCAGTGACCTTGGCCGAGCGGTGGTCTCTTGCCGAGACCGCCGCTCGTGGGCCCTTCAGGTCAAAGCGGCGACCTGGTCTGCGATGTCGACCGCGAGACGGTAGGCCCTCTTCACACGTTTGAAGATGTCGGTGACGTCATCGACGCGGGTGAAGTTGTGGCGTTCGGCCAGCAGTCGGCGCGCGGTGACCAGGACGAGCCGTTGTCCCATCGCACGCGCGGAGCGGTCGGTGACGCGCCGGAAGTCGTAGCTCGTGCCCATTCCCTGGCAGTGGTCGAACGCGATGATCGACGCGTACCCAGCAGCCTCCTGCAGGGTGCGCCGCACCAACCGAGAGCGGAACTCGTCGGAAGCGCGCAGTTCGGGACGCGCCTTCGTCTGCCACAGCCGGGTGAACTCGGCTTCGTAGGTGGTGAAGACAGTCCGGACGGTGTCGATGAGGAAATCCTCGTACTCGATGACCTGCGAGGCCGTGACACCGGGCAACACCTGGAGAGACAGGCAACTGACGATCAGGTTTCCGAGCAGCGTGCCGAGGTCGTAGGACGCGGGACCGAAACTCGCAGCCTCACCGTCGATCACGGCGGTCCGCTCCGCGTTGACCAGCAGGTTCGAAGTGTGAAAATCGCCGTGAATCAAGCAGTCGGTGCGGTTGAGGTATGTGTCGCGCAATTCAAGGACCGCCGCGACAACCGCTGGGTCGGTGCGGAAGGCGTCCAACTCGGCCCGCAGCGGCTCATCGGAACTCACGGGTAGGAAGAAGGCCAAGCTGAAGAACGCCCGCTCGTACATCTCGCGGAAATCCGGAGTCGTGAACGCGGAGGTCATCGCGAGCCGGACCTCGGTTGGCAGGAACACGTCGGACGTGTGGAAGGCCTTGGCCGCCAGGAACCGGCCCACCTGAGCCCCGAACAGCGGGAACTGCCGCAGTCGCGCCAACTCGAAACGCACGAGTTTGAGGGCCGACAGATCCTCCATGACATTTACGGCTGCCGCAGGGTCGGACGAGTAGATCACCGGCGCCGACCCCGGCAGCAACTGGTTGTACAACGCGAAGGAGGCGGCCTCGATCGATGCCCGCCGCAGTGAGAGCGGCACCGCACCCGAAAGTTCCGGAGCCCGCCGCACGTACGGCAGGAGTTGTTTGGCGATCACGGACCGTCCCGTGTCGACGTCGGTGACTCGGGCCACCTGGTTGACATACCCCTCGACGCTGCCGTCGGTACCGGTGATCAGGTGGGCCTCAAGCCGCGCCGCGGCCGGGAAGAAGTCGGTAGTCGCGCGGACGTGCGCGATGAAACCCTCAGCCGTGAGGATCCCGTCAGACATGATCGGCCTCTCGAGACCCGGCCTCAGCGCCGGTCCTCCCCAGCGTAGCCGAGGAGCATGGGCGATGACAGGTGCCAACCTGAGGTGACCGGTGTCCCCGAGCGCTGTCCGGGACGGTTCCCGGGCAGGGCCGCGTGCCGGGACGTCTGTGCTTCTCATCTACCATGGAACCTGGTGCCGTCTGCTGACGGCGTGAGTTGCCGAGGATGAGGAAGCCTTCCGTGGGGTTTTTGGACAAGTTGATGCACATCGGTGAGGGCCGCGTCCTCAAGCGCCTCCAGCACGTGGCTGATCAGGTTGCCTCCATCGAGGCCGATTTCGAGGCGATGGACGACCTCGAGTTGCGCTCGCAGACCGCGGAGTTCAAACAGCGGGTCGAGAACGGTGAATCACTCGACACGATCCTTCCCGAGGCGTTCGCGACCGTCCGCGAGGCGACTCGGCGCGTGCTGGGCAAACGGCATTACGACGTCCAGATAATGGGCGGCGCCGCGTTGCACTTCGGCAACATCGCCGAGATGAAGACCGGTGAGGGCAAGACCCTGGTGGCCGTGCTGGCGTCCTATCTGAACGGGCTCAGCGGCAAGGGCGTCCACGTCGTCACCGTGAACGACTACCTGGCCAAGTTCCAGGGCGAACAGATGGGTCGCATCCACCACTTCCTGGGGCAGGACGTAGGCGTGATCCTGGCCCAGATGAGTCCGGCCGAGCGGCGCAAGGCGTACGCCGCAGACGTGACTTACGGCACCAACAACGAGTTCGGGTTCGACTACCTGCGCGACAACATGGCGTTGTCGCTGGAGGAGTGCGTCCAGCGCGGTCACAACTTCGCGATCGTCGACGAGGTCGACTCAATTCTGGTCGACGAGGCTCGGACGCCACTCATCATCTCCGGATCTTCCGACGAGAACTCGGCCTGGTACCCGGAGTTCGCACGGTTGGTGTCTCGCCTGGCCCGTGACGTCCATTACGAGGTGGACGAGAAGAAGCGCACAGTCTCGATTCTGGAGCCGGGCATCACCGCCGTCGAGGAGCGGTTGGGCATAGAGAACCTGTACGAGTCCGCGAACACGCCTCTCATCTCGTATCTCAACAACTCCATCAAAGCCAAGGAACTCTTCAAGCGCGACAAGGACTACGTCATTCTCGACGGCGAGGTTCTGATCGTCGACGAGCACACCGGCCGCACCTTGCACGGCAGGCGTTACAGCGAGGGCCTGCACCAGGCGCTGGAGGCCAAGGAGAACGTCGAGATCCAGGCCGAGAACCACACCATGGCCACCATCACGCTGCAGAACTACTTCCGCATGTACGACAAACTCGCCGGCATGACGGGCACGGCCAAGACGGAGGAGGCCGAATTCCAGAAAATCTACGGCCTCAACGTCCTGCCGATCCCGACGAACGAGCCGATGATTCGGGTCGACAACGCCGACCTCATTTATCGCACCGAAGAGGCGAAGTTCGCCGCCATCATCGAGGACGTCGTCGAAAGGCACGAGGCCGGGCAGCCGATCCTGTTGGGGACGGCGTCGGTCGCGAAGTCCGAAGTGATCTCGAAACTGCTGAAGAAGGCAGGCGTACCGCACGAGGTCCTGAACGCGAAGAACCACGCGCGGGAGGCTGCGATCGTCGCTCTGGCGGGGCGGAAGGGCGCGGTCACCGTCGCGACGAACATGGCCGGTCGTGGCACCGACATCATCCTCGGCGGCAACGTGGACTTCCTGACCGATGCGGCGCTGCGGTCGAAGGGGCTCGACCCGGTCGAGAACCCGGAGGAGTATGAAGCAGCCTGGCCCAAGATGTACGAGCAACTCGAGGAGCAGGTCGCCAAAGAGCATGACGAGGTAGTCGAGCTCGGCGGGCTGTACGTGATCGGCTCGGAGCGGCACGAGTCGCGGCGAATCGACAACCAGTTGCGCGGCCGGTCCGGCCGGCAAGGCGACCCGGGGGAGTCCCGGTTCTACCTCTCGCTGGGCGACGACCTGATGCGGCTGTTCAAGTCGGAGATCATCGAGTGGGTCGTGCAAGCGCTACGAATCCCCGATGACGTTCCGATCGAGCACAAGCGCGTGAGCGCCTCAGTCCAGCAGGCGCAGGAGCAGGTCGAGTCGCAGAACTTCGAGATCCGTAAGAACGTCCTCAAGTACGACGACGTCATGAACCGGCAGCGGCATGCGATCTACGGCGACCGCCGGCGGGTGCTGGAGGGCGCCGACGTGTCCGAGCGGTTGCGCGATGCCGTGCGCACCGTGGTCGGCGGGGTCGTGCGCGAGAACACCGAGGGTTTCAGCGAGGACTGGGATCTCGATCACCTATGGACGACGCTCAAGACGCTCTACCCGGTGGGTTTGGACAAGTCCGAGTTCGAGGATGAGGGCAACCTCAGCCAGGACGATCTCGTCGAGGCCTTCATCGACGACGCTCTGGCGGCCTACGACAAGCGTGAACAGGAACTCGGCGAGGAGACGATGCGCGAGTTCGAGCGGCGCGTCCTGCTAACCGTCCTCGACCGCAAGTGGCGGGATCATCTGTACGAGATGGACTACCTGCGCGATGGCATCGGGCTGCGCGCCATGGCGCAGCGCGACCCACTGGTCGAGTACCAGCGCGAGGGTGGCCTCATGTTCAACACCATGATGGACGCCTTCATGGAGGAGGTCGTCGGCTACCTGTTCCACCTTGAGGTTGAGGTAGAGCCGCGGGCGCCGGTCCTGACGGTCAACAAACAGGACTCAGCCGGTTCGGTGGACGATATCCGGGCAGCGTTGGCGGGGTTGGGGTCGGCTGAGGCCGCAAAGGCAGACGCTTCCTCCCAACCCGGGCAGCGGGCAGCGCAGGCCGGCGCCTCGAAGCGACCCGTCGTGAAGGCCAAGGGTCTGGAGGCCAAGCCGGCGCGGGCATTGACCTACTCGGCTCCCGATGAGCAGGGCGGGCAGAAGAAGACCGGAGCCGAAGGGGCAGAGGCGGATCCATACGCGGGCGTCGGGCGGAATGCGCCGTGTCCTTGTGGGTCGGGCCGGAAGTTCAAGATGTGCCACGGGCGTCCGGGTGCCTGAAACCCGGTCGGCGGTGTTTGCGGCAGGGGCGGTCACCCGGCACGGGTGACCGTGGGCGCCCACAGGGCTGTCTCGAAGCGGGTGCAGAGCCAGCGGCCCTCGTATTGCACTAGCCGCAGTGCGGCCGCACGCGAGTTGCCCGCCACCAGCAGGTGAACCGCTGCTTCGACGGCGCCCGCCGTTGCCTGCTGCAGTCGCGCCGACCGGAACTTCACCACCGTGTGGGGGCACGCCCTGTGCAGGTGGCCGATGGTCGCGAGCACGTCGGGCGCAACCCAGCGTGCGAGTTGCATCACCGGACGGCGGCCCTGCAGGGCCTCGATCACGACCTGCACCATTCCGATCACAGCCTGCTCGGTCGCGGCGGGCATCCCTGACTCCACCGTGTATTGCGGGTCGTCGTCGCTTTCCAGCGGCAGGGGCGGTTGCGCCGGTGGGATCGTCTCTCGCGGCTCGACGAGTAGCCGCGCCGGTGGCCGCGGGTCGGGAAGCCAGGTGACGGTCGCAAGTTCGCTGGGGTGCACGAACACGAGTCTTGCGAACCCCGACGTCCCGCCGCGACCTGCCCTGTGGATAACGTCGCTCACCGGAGAGCGGGCCCTTGCGCAGGCCACGCCGGTGGCGGGACAGTAGCTGTCGCCGGGTCGTCCCGTGTGCGGCTGTGGCGCCAAATGGAGGACCCCGTGACTCACAGCGGCATGCCGGTCGATGTTCCGGTAGGAGAGCCGACCACTCCCGTCCAGGCGGATGCGCTGACGCCTCCGACGCCGGCGGAGCAGTTAGCGCGCGGGCATGGTGCTTTGGGGGCGTTGGCGTTGGCCGCGCTGGGTGTGGTGTTCGGTGACATCGGTACCAGCCCGTTGTATGCCCTGCAGACGGTCTTCAGTGCCGAGCACAATGCGGTCGCTCCGACGCGTGAGGACGTGTTCGGCATCATCTCGATGGTGTTCTGGGCGATCACGATCGTGGTGTCGTACGGCTATGCGGCGTTGATGTTGCGGGCCGACAACGATGGTGAGGGCGGCATCCTTTCCCTGGTGGCGCTCCTGCGCCGCCGGTTGTCGCATCGACCCCGGGTGGTTGCGGCGACCCTCGTCATGGGGATCATCGGCGCGGGCCTGTTCTACGGCGACAGCCTGATCACACCGGCGATCTCGGTGATGTCGGCGATCGAAGGCCTGGCGGTCGTCGACCCCGGCTTTGAAAGCTGGGTTCTACCGCTGTCTGTGCTGGTGCTGGCCGGCCTGTTCTCTGTGCAACGGTTCGGGACCGGGATGGTGGGCCGGTTCTTCGGCCCGATCATGGCCCTGTGGTTCGGCACCCTCGCCGCGCTGGGATTACCACACGTCGTTGCCAATCCCGAGATCCTGGGGGCAGTTTCCCCGCATCACGCACTCGCCTTCGGTGTTGCCCACCCCGGCATGGCATTCATCGCGGCTGGCGCTGTGGTGATGACCGTGACCGGCGTCGAGGCGTTGTACGCAGACATGGGCCATTTCGGCGCCAAATCGATCCGCCTCGCCTGGTTCGCACTGGTCTTCCCTGCGCTGATCGTCAACTACATGGGTCAGGGTGCCGAAATCCTGCGCGATCCGACGCTGGTTGCCAACCCGTTCTTCCGCATGGCGCCGGATTGGGGGCGGATCCCGCTGGTGGCGCTGGCCACAATGGCGACGATCATCGCGTCCCAGGCAGTCATCTCGGGCGCCTTCTCGGTCTCGCGGCAGGCAGTCCGCGCCGGGCTGTTGCCTCGCCTCAACGTCAGGCACACATCCAAGCAAGAGGGCGGGCAGATCTACATCGGGTCGATCAACTGGATTCTGTTCGTGGGTGTCGTGGTGTTGATCGGCGTGTTCGGAAGTTCGGCCGCGTTGGCGAGTGCGTACGGGATCGCCGTCACCGGCACCCTGTTGCTGGAGATGTCGATCCTGTTGATCCTGGCGCGCCTGGTGTGGCGTGTCGCGGCCTGGAAGATCGCCGTGGCCAGCGTGCTCATCGTCGGCGTCGAACTGGTGTTCTTCGCCGGCAACTTGGCGAAACTGCTCCACGGTGGCTGGCTGCCGCTGCTCATCGCCGGGGCCGTGGTGCTAGTCATGTTCACGTGGCGTGAGGGGGCGGCCTCGGTCCGTGCCCGCCGGCAAGAGATCGAAGGCCCGTTGTCGGACTTCATCGAGATGGTGCACGAGCGAGACGTCCCCCGAGTGCCCGGCCTGGCCGTCTACCCGCACCCGGACAAACTGACCACGCCTCTGGCCTTGCGGCAGAACGTCGAGTTCAACCACGTCATGCACGAAAGCATCGCGATCGTCAGCATCATCAACGAGAACGTGCCCCACATTCGACACGTGGATCGTGCTGTGGTGGACGACTTGGGCTACTCCGACGACGGGATCATCCACATCGGCTACCACGTGGGCTTCAACGACAGCCAGCACGTGCCCCGAGCCTTGGACTGGGGGCGCGCGAAGTTGGGCGAAGCGCAGGAACTCGACCCTGACAAGGCCTACTACTTCCTGTCTTCGCTGCGACTGACCCGCCGCGACGTGCCCACCCTTGCCCGGTGGCGGCGCTCGCTGTTCCTGTGGCTGGCGCTCAACGCCGCCGACCGCACCCACGTCTTCCACCTGCCCCCGGAAAGAACGATTGTCATGGGCGGCCAATTGGAGATGTGAGCAGCACACGCGGGGCGCACGCCGAGCGGCGGCGCCAGGCCGATCCGCGCGTCTGCTAAGGGCTGAACAGCAGCACCAGCCCGCCGACTGTGAAACAGACCATCACCGCAACGAGTGGCACCTGCCTGAGGATGGGCCGGTCGGGCGGCGGCCGGCGCAGAACCAGTTCGTGCCCGACGACGATGCCCAGGACATGCCCACCGACGATCGCCGCAAGTTGCACCAGCGCCGTGAAGGTGGGCTGCTCGAACAACCACGTGTTGATGCCTAGTTCCGCCGTGCCGAACACGTTCCAGCCGCGCCCGAGCGGGTCGGACAACTGGATGGCCGTCCGCTGCCCTTCGATCACGAGCAAACTGAAGTAGTGGCCGATCGAATACCCGACGACAAGGGGGATCAGGCTGGGGGACAGGCGCCGCGCCACGCCGCCCCGACCAGGCGAAGCCCGCAATGTGCGGGTGGCAAGGGCGAACAGCCCGGCAACCAGCGTCACGAACCCGATGAGCCCGGCCGACCCCCACATCCAGCCAGGAGCCGAAGACGTCTGCGTGGTGCGGATCCACCACGTTGTCGAGCCGAAACTGTCGAAGGCCGTGCTTCCCAGCAGGACGCCGACCACTGCCAGGGTGCCCGCCGGTGGCCTGAAGGTAGCAGAGTTGCGAACCGGGTTGACGAGGTGGATCACTCCGCCGATCCGCTGCCAGGGGGACAGGCGCGACACCAGTGTGGCGAAGGCCTCGAACGGGTCCGCAGCGGCGATCCAGGCGCGGCCGAACAGCGCGGCCCCGACGACGGCCCCGATCACCCACACCGCGGCCCACACCCGCAACACACCGAGGGTCGTGTTGCCGGGCTGGACGAGTTCGAGCCAGGTGAACCCCAACAAACCGGCCGCTGCGGGCCAGACCCCGATCCTGCTCCATGGCAGGTGCACCAGCCCCCGGTGGATTCCGCGCCGTCGAACCGCCGGGACGACGCCCGAGGCGGCGGCGAGCGTCCGCAGCGGGTTCAACTCCCGCCACACCGCCCCGCCCACAAGAGACACCGGAACGAGCCCGACCCACATCCACACGAACACGAACCCGAATACGGGATTGGTGAGCCGATCCTGCCCCCACAGCAGGGCGAACCCGGACCACGCGAACAGCCCGAACACGGCCAGCCTCGCCGTCCGGTTCACGACCGGGTGGTCGACGAATCGGGTCAGTCGCGGCAGGGGGACGCCGCCTGCCCGGTCCCAGCGCGACCGCCGCCAGGCGAGCAGCAGCACGACGAAGGACGCCGCCACGGCGATGGCCGCGCCCGCCAGCACGAACTCGAACGGCAGTGGGAGGTCCTGGCGCGACCCGATCCCGTGGAACGGAATCATCGAATCTGCAGGATGACGACGGTGAGGGTCGGAGAATGCGTCTCGATCTCGTACCTGCCGGTCCTGTCGGCCACGAAGGTGTGGGTCTGCGGTTGCCCGGCGACTATCTGGAGCGTTGTGTCGAACCCGTGGATGTGGAGTTGATCGGCGCGGTCACTGGTGATCCGCAGTTCGATCTCCTGCCCCTTGCGGACGTCGATGCGTTCGCCGAGGGGCGCCACATTGCCCTGCGCGAGTTCGATTTCGACGACGATCCTGTCGCCGGTTGCGCCGGGTCCGCCGGCGCAACCGCCCAATGCCAACAGTGCGACTGCCACTATCCAGATCATCAGTTTCTGCATGGTTCACCTCGCACGTGATCGTCTCACGGAACCAGTGACGAGGGGGGTTTGTGTGGTGTCGAGATGCAGAGAAGGCTGCCAGAGCGCGCGCTCCGCTCGCGGCGTTCTTCTTCAGGGTCTGGTCCCGCGGTTGCATGCGAACATGGTTCATGAAGATCGACGAGTCGGCGCTGGACGCCGCAGCGGCCGCATCCGGCTTCACCGGTGTGGTGGCGATCGACGCCGGGGACGAGCGGGTGTTCGAGCGGTGCTTCGGCTTCGCCCACCGGGCACTGGCGGTGCTCAACACACCAGGCACCAGGTTCGCACTGGCGAGCGGCAGCAAGACCTTCACCGCCATGGCGGTGCTGCGCCTCGTCGAGCAGGGACGGCTACGGCTGACCGATCCGGTTCGCCCGATCCTCGGTGACGACCTGCCGCTGATCGACGACGCGGTGACGATCGAGCACCTGCTCACCCACACCTCGGGGATAGGTGACTACCTCGATGAGGAGGCGGACTGGAAGCCGGACGACTACGTACTGACCGTGCCGGTGCATGTGCTCGCGGAGACCTCCGCGTTCCTGCCGATGTTGGAGGGACGACCGCAGAAGTATCCCCCGGGCGAGCGGTTCGGCTACTGCAACCAAGGTTTCATAGTGCTGGCGCTGGTGATCGAGCGCCTCGCAGGCATCGGATTCCATGAGTTCGTGGAGAGGGAGGTGTTCGTCCGCGCGGATCTCGCGCTCACCGGCTTCTTGCGCTCCGATGCCCTGCCCGGCGATGCGGCGCTGGGCTACTTCGAGAAGGAGGGCAACCGCACCAATGTGCTGCACCTTCCGGTGCGGGGCAACGGCGACGGCGGCGCGTACTCGACGGTCAGCGACCTGCACCTGTTCTGGCGTGCGGTCTTGGCCGGCCGGATCGTCGGACCAGAGCTCGTCGTCGAACTCACCCGGCCCCGCAACGATGTGCCCGACGAGGGGATGCGCTACGCCGCCGGCGTGTGGCTTCACGCCACTGGGCCGCAGCTGATCATGGACGGCTACGACGCCGGGGTCGCGGCGCGATCTGTCCATGACCCGGCGTCGGAACCGCACCCTCGTGGCCGGCCCTGCAGTCCGCTCACGACCTCGCGGTCGAGCGTGCCGCCGGTGTGCCCGCGGTCCGCAGACTCGACGCGGTCGCCTGACGAACACTCGATCCCAAGAGTTGTCATCTGGCGATACTCGACGCTTGTTACTGGCGCCATGGCGACCGAGGGTTATGGGAGCGCGATGCTGCCGACCGCGGGACCGAGAACTGTAGACTGATCCGTCTACTCTCCGTATGATTGGTTTGTGACCAAGACGACGACGATCCGCATCAGCAGAGTCACGCATGCGCGGGTGACCCGGCTGGCGGCCGAACGCCACGAAACGATTGATGAGACGGTGAGCAAGGCCGTCCGCGCGCTCCGCCAGGACACCATGGCTCAGGATCTCCGGGTGGAGCTCACCGACGACGAGACTGAGTGGCTTGATGCTGACGCCGGGTGACGTCGTCGAACTCGACCTCGGGATGCCCGCAGGAAACGAGGCCGGACTCCGTCGGCCGGCCATCATTGTGACAGCGAGCCGTGTCCTGAGGGGCGGGCCGAACGTGATCCAGGTTGTGCCGTTGACCCGGACGATTCGGCAGAGCAGTACCGAGGTGGTCATCGATCCCGATGACGACAACCGGCTTGTGGCCCCATCGTCGGCGCAGTGCCAGCACGTGCGCTCCGTGGCCACGACTCGGATCCACCAGCGCACGGGAAATGTCGGGCCGGCAGTCCTTAGTGAGGTGCGTGAGACGCTGGCGGTGCTGCTCGACCTGTAGCCGCCCGGTCACGCTTTGGGTGCCTGGGTGGTCCCGGCGGTGGAACGGGCTCGGGTGGAACCCCCGAAGAAGTCGAAGAAGTAAGTCGCAGCCCATCACTGCGTGAACACGATCGGGTTCGAAGAGCCGAGAGGGCCGGCATGAGGGCCCGTGGATCTGCCGCTGCTCGTCAGTGCCAAGTGGCGAGGGGGTCGCCACCTCGTGATTGTCAGCGACACCCGCGAGACCCTGCTCATGGAGATGACCGGCAGTGAAGCGCGAGAGTTCTGGAAGGGTTCTCCGACATCGTGTGCGCAGAAGTGCAGACTGCGTGAACCATGTCGCCCGCCGCGGCGATGGTTTAACTTGGAGTTCAGCGTTCAAATCCGGCGAGGCGATCTCGCCCTTAGTTCAACTCACGAAGGAGTGATTCGAATGACGCTGACCATGGCTATGGCCAAGCGTGAGCAAGCGCTCCAGTCCGTCACCGCCGGTTACGACGTTGTCGTAGTCGGCGGAGGTGTCAACGGCGCAGGCACGGCCTGGGAGTGCGCCCTGCGGGGCATGCGCGTCCTGCTGGTCGAAAAGGGCGACATCGGATCCGGCACCTCTGCTTGGTCGTCGAAAATGATTCACGGCGGCCTGAAGTACCTCGAGAAGTACGACGTGCCGTTGGTGCGCGAATCGCTGCGCGAGCGGGAGTGGCTGCTGCGCGCGGCCCCGCACCTGGTGAAGGAGTTGCGGTTCCTGCTGCCGTTCTACAAGGCCAACCAGCACAGCGCCAACATCCTGCGGATGGGGATGGTGGCCTACGACGTCCTGTCCTTCGACAAGTCCGTGCGCCGGTTCGAGTTGCTGAGTGCGGAGAAGATCCTGCAGCGCGAGCCCAGCCTCAACCCTGAAGGGCTCACGGGTGCCGCGTACTACTCCGACGCACAGGTCAACTACGCCGAGCGGATGAGCTACGAGATCGCGCTGGCCGCGCAACGCGCCGGCGCCACCGTCCTCACCCACGCGAAGGCCGTGAAGCTAGGCCGCAGCGGCAAGCGGGTGTCCTCGCTCACCTTCCGCGACGAACTCAGCGGGCGGGAGTTCACGGCCCCGGCGCGTGTCGTGGTGAACGCGGCGGGCCCGTGGATCGACGAGGTCTGGAACCAGGCCGACATCCAATTGCCGCGCATGAACGGCGGCACGAAGGGCACTCACCTCGTCCTCGACCCGTTCCCCGGCGCGCCGAAGGACGCCTTCTACTACGAGGCCCAGGCCGACGGCCGGCCGATGATGGTGATCCCGTGGATGGGGCGGTACCTGATCGGCTCCACCGACATCCGGTTCACGGGCGATCTCGACATGGCCGCAGCGACACCGGACGAGTACGAGTACATCCTGCGCGAAACCAACTGGGTGATCCCCGAGGCGAAGCTCACCAACGCCGACATCGCCTACCACTTCACCGGCGTCCGGCCGCTGCCGTACAAGGCGGACGGAGACGTCGCCGACATCACCCGGCGCCACATCCTCGAGGACCACTCGCCCGAGATCGCGGGCCTGTACACGCTGGTGGGCGGCAAGCTGACCACCTTCCGGCAGGTCGGCGAGGACTTCGCGGACCTGTTCTGCAAGCAGTTCGGACTCAAGCGCAAGTCGGTGACCCACAAGCTGGCACTGCCCGGGGGTGGCGAGCCCGATCTCGGACGGCTGCGCGTCGCGGTGCAGCCGCTCGGCCTGTCGCCGCACCTGTCCAACCGCCTGGTGGACATGTACGGCACCCGCGCTCCCGACGTGGCCGCGTTCATCGCGGGCGACGCCGGAAACCGCGAGGTCATCGACGAGGCGTTCGGACTGACTGTCGGTGAGGTCCGGTGGGCCGCCGAGGTCGAGGACGCCTACCGCCTCACCGACATCATGTGCCGGCGCACCATGATCGGACTCGAGAATCATCTCGGACGGCCGATGCTCGACAAGGTCGCCGCCGTCGCCGCGAAGTCCCTCGGCTGGGACAACGCAAGGCTCGAGGCCGAACTGGCCGACTACGAGCACTACCTGACCCGTTTCATCCCCCTACCGTGACCCGCAAACCTGAGGAGCAGTGAACATGAGCAAGGAACTCGTTGCCGGCGTCGACATCGGACTCACCGGCATGAAGGTGGTCGCCTTCGACCTCGAAGGCAACATTGTCGCGACCGCGAAGGCGCCGTCGCCCTCGTACGTTCCGCAGCCGCACTGGATCGAGCGGGACGGCCACGACTATTGGGATGCGTTCGGCAAGATGTGCCGCGATCTCAACAACCAGATCAGGAACATGGACGGCAAGGTCCTCGCAGTCGGCATCAGTGCCCACGGTGACGGCGCCTGGCTGATCGACGAGAATCACAACCCCACCCGGCCCGGGATTTTGTCACTCGACTCGCGCGCCATCGACACCGCCGCCAAGCTGATGGCCGAGAGGAAGGACGACCTGTTCCGCGTCACCGGCCAGGGCGTCTTCCCTGCCTCGACCGGTGCGGTGCTGAAGTGGATCGCCGACAACGAGCCCGAGGCGATCGAGAAGGCGCGCTGGTTCGTCGCGGCGAAGGACTTCCTCCGGATCTGGCTCACCGGCGAGGTCGGCACCGACATGACCGAGGCGTCGACGGCGTTCTGCAACGTCAACACGCAGGAGTACGACGACGAGGCGTTCGAGATCTACGGCCTCGAGATGCTGCGCGACAAGGCCCCCCAGATCGACGCCTGCAGCGACGTCGTCGGCAAGGTTCACGAGTTGGCGTCCCAGCACACCGGGTTCCCCGTCGGCACACCCGTCGTGGCCGGCTGTCACGACGTGGACGCGGGCGCCATCGGCGCGGGCGCGGTGAAGCCGGGCGACCTCGCCGTCATGGCGGGCAGTTGGAGCATCAACGAGGTCATCACCGACAAGCCCACGGTCGGCGACGGCTGGAATGCTCGCAGCTTCGTCAGCAAGGGCCTGTGGATGAACATGTCCATCTCGCCTGCGTCCTCGGCGAACCTGGAGTGGTTCGTCAACACCCTGTGCGCGGCCGAGGTAGAGATGGCCCAACGCGAGGGCCGGGGCGCCTATGACTTCATCGACAACGAGGTCGGGCAGGTCAAGGACACCGACCAGCCCGCCTTCTTCGTCCCCTTCCTGTACGGCAACCCGTACGGTTATGACGCCTCGGCGGTCTTCTCCGGGGTGCGTGCGTGGCACAAGCGCGGCAACCTGCTGCGTGCGATCTATGAAGGCATCGCCTTCACGCACAAGATCCACTGCGACTGGCTCATCGACGCCATGGACGTCAAGGAAGTCAGGGTCGTCGGCGGTGTGTCCAACTCGCAGTACTGGCCGCAGATCTTCGCGGACTCGATCGGCAAGTCGATCATGATCCCCGACGTGGCCGAGGGTGGTGCGCTTGGTACCGCGATGCTGGCAGCGGTCGGTGCCGGCGCGTTCGCCGACCTGGAGGCAGCGTCCGCTGCCATGGGTGCGGGCACACGTCAGGTCGACCCGACACCTGCGGGCATCGACCTGATGGCGCAGCGGTATGCGGCCTTCAAGGATCAGATCAAGGTGCAAGAGCCCTGGTGGGTGGCTCATAAGTGAGCCGCTGATCGACGCAATCAAACCCGCCGGTGCCCCGTCCGCCAAGGACGGGGCACCGGCGCGTCCGGTTCAGGACACGGCTGCGATCGCGCGGGCAACGTGCCCGATGTTGGTGTCGTTGACGGCCGCCACGCAGATGCGACCCGCGTCCGTGCCGTAGACCCCGAACTCGGTGCGCAGCCGCACCATCTGCTCGGTGGACAACCCCGAGTAGCTGAACATGCCCGTCTGGTTCGTGATGAAGCTCACGTCGCCCCTGAACCCCGCGGCCTGCAGGCCCGCCGCTAGATCTCCCCGGACGGACTTGACGCGATCGCGCATGGTCGCCAGTTCCATCTCCCACAGGGCGCGCAGCCCGGAGTCGGTAAGGACAGCGGCCACGACCTTGGCCCCATGACTCGACGGGTTGGAGTAGTTGGTGCGGATCGTCACCTTCAACTGCGACAGCACCCGTTTCGCCTCGTCCGCGGACCGGGTGACGGCAGAAAGCGCACCCACCCGCTCGCCGTAGAGCGCCAACGACTTCGAGAAAGACGTGGCGACGAGGAAACTCTGACCGGACGCCGTGAACTTTTGAACCGCGACCGCATCCTCGGCGATCCCCGTCGCGAAGCCCTGGTAGGCGAAGTCGACGAACGGGACGAGGCCACGCTCGGCGGTCACGGACACGACTTCGTCCCATTGCTCGTTGGTGATGTCGTAGCCGGTCGGGTTGTGGCAGCACGCGTGCAGAACCACGATCGTGCCCGGATCGGCCGCGCGCAGATCGGCGATCATCTCGGGGAACGCCACGCCACCGGGGGAGTAGTAGGCGTAGGAACCGACCTCGAAGCCGGCGCGAGTGAACAGGGCCCGGTGGTTCTCCCAACTCGGGTTGCTGATCAGCACTTTGGCCTGAGGGTGGATGCTGCGGAGCAGGTCAGCCCCGACCCGCAGCGCGCCCGTGCCTCCCAGAGCCTGCGCCGTCACTACCCGGCCGGCAGCCACGACATCCGAATCGGCTCCGAAGACGAGGTCTTTGACTGCTGCCACGTAGGCGGGCAGGCCGTCGATGGGCAGATACGGCCTGGGACCGGTGGGCAGCGTCTCTTCCGCGCGGCGGACACAGTCCAGCAACGGCAACTTGCCGGTCTCGTCCAGGTACACACCAACGCCCAGATTCACCTTGTGCGCGGACTTGTCGGCCACGAACTGTTCGGTGAGGCCGAGGATCGGGTCGCGAGGTGCGAGTTCGACGGTGGAGAACGCTGACATTGCTGGTCCTTTCGATTGCCGCAAGCACTCTAGCGCGGGCCGAAGACGCCGGACGGGGCATTATGTTGGGTGAGAGGCGCCACGCGTGGACGCCACCGAGCGGAGGCGAAAATGGGTGAACCGGTGACGGGCATCGAGGCGGCACTGCTGGCACGTGGGCCCGCATGGCAGGTCGCGACCGTGTGCCTGTTCAAAAGGGAACTGACCGTCGGCGAAGTGGCCGCCGCGCTGGAGCAGCGACTGCAGTACGCGCCGCGGTTTCGCCAGATCGTCAAACCGGGTGTCCTCAGCGGTCTGTGGATCGACGACCCGCGATTCGTCATGGACAGGCAGGTTCGCGAGTTGCCCCTCAGTGACTTGGGCCACACAGCAGCGCTCGTGGAGGGGTTGCTGTCGGAACCGCTGACGACAGACCGCCCACTGTGGGAGGCCGCGGTGCTCACCGGTGTCCGCGGCAGGACGGGGCTCGTGTTGCGGCTCAATCCCGCACTCGTCGACGGCTACGACAACATCCACGTGCTGCAGGAGTCCCTGGACGACTTCGAATCGGCGGTCGACCTGCACGTACCGGAGTGGACGCCCCGGCCCGAGACCGACCTCGGCACCGACGCGATGACCGCCGTCATGCGCAGCCTGCGAGAACCCGGACGCCTGTTCTCCCGCGTCGCGGCGGGCTTCGGTGGGGCCGTCGACACCGCGGTGCGCAGTGCGGTTCCGGGACAGGCAAGACCCCAACTGGTCGGCGCAACCCGGGTGCCGCTCGCACGGGTCCGGCAGGTGCGGCAACGGTTCCGGTGCACCGCGCACGACGTGCTGCTGACGCTGGCCGCCGGCGGCTACGCGGACTGGTTGGTGGCGTCCGGCCTGCCTGTCACCGACAAGGTCGCGCAGGTGCCGCTGGCGACCAAGGAGCCCGACGTTCTTGAGAGCGCCCTCGGGGCGCGCATCGCCCCGCAGTGGATCGGACTGCCGCTCACGGTACCTCTCGCCGCCGACCGACTCACCTTGATCGCCAGCCTGACAAGGGCGCGCATCGATTCAGGACGCCTCGTGCCTGTCGCCGACCTGGAGGGACTGGCGGGGTTTGCGCCTCCCACCCTCGCCGCCGTGGCTGCCGGTACGACGATCGCGGGACGGCCCCACGACATCCTCATCTCCAACGTCCCGGGGCCGTACGGGCAGAAGTTCCTGGGGCCGGCCTCGTTGGTGAGTTGTCACCAAGTCGTCGGCCTCACGGGGCCGGCGGAGGCCAGCGTCACGATCACGACGTACGCGGGTACTGCCGGTTTCGGCATCGTCGTCCCGGAGGTCCCTGCGGCATTCGCCCAGGGCATCACCCGCACTCTCGCTGAACTGGAAGGAACCGCAGCGTGACTCTCACGTTCATCCCCACCACCCGTGACCAAGCCCTCGCGTGGGCTCGCGCCGGCCTCGTCGCGGGCCCCGTCGCTGCCCACCAGGTGTCGCGCACGTACGTCGACGCGTTCGGCCTCGACCTGGAATCCCCTGACGACCAAGAGTCCGCCGAGTTCGGGGCGCTGTACCTTGCGTCGGTGTCTTGCCTGCTCGAGACCCCGCAGCGTGTCGTCCTGGTAGCGGACACAGCCGCCGAGTGGGTTCCCGTCTCCGGCGCGGAGGCGGAGTTCGGGTTGGGCCGCCTGCAGGAGGTCGACTGGGCCGATGTCACCTCGTTCTACGTCGATGACGCCGCCGCTGTTCCCGCCGTGAGCGCAGCCCACGAAGCGGTCAGGGGTTCTTCGCTGGCGTCCGCGTGGGAGGACGACCGTGTCATCGCGCTGCTGAGTGAGCACACTCTGCTCTGGCACAATGTGGCCGAGTTGGCCCACCTTCAGTGACACTAGGCGCATGCCACGTTCGATCTGGAAGGGCGCAATCTCCTTCGGTCTCGTCACGATTCCCGTCAAGGTGTACGGGGCGACCGAAGAGAAGGACATCAGTTTCCGGCAGGTTCACCCCGCCGACAACGGCCGCATCAAGTACAAGCGGGTGTGCGAGACGTGCAACCAGGAGATACCCTTCGCCGAAATCGCCAAGGGGTACGAAACGCCCGACGGACGTATCGCCGTCCTTGAGAAGTCGGATTTCGACGCGCTGCCGCTGAGAACCACCAAGGCAGTGGACGTCCTGCAGTTCGTCGAGGAGTCGCAGATCGACCCCACCTACTTCGACAACACGTACTTCCTCGAAGCCGACGGTCCCGGCGCCAAGCCTTACGTCCTGCTGCGGGACGCCATGCGGCTGTCCGGCCGAGCGGCCATCGTCAAGGTGGCGCTGCGCTCTCGGGAGTCGCTGGCGTTGCTGCGCGTGAAGGACGACCTGCTGTTGATGCACACGATGCTGTGGCCGGACGAGGTGCGTGACGGGTCGTTCGCTGCGCCGCAGGCCGACGTGTCGGTATCGGAGGCCGAGATCGGCATGGCCAGCATGTTCATCGAGCAGTTGTCCGGCGATTTCGACCCCGCCATGTACACCGACGACTACCGCGAGGCTCTCGAGCGGGTCATCGAGGCGAAGTTGATGGGCGTGGAGGCGCCGACGCTGGAGACGGCCCCGCAACAGGCCGAGGTCGTAGACCTGGTAGCGGCGCTGCGGGCGTCCGTCGAGGCTGCGAAGAAGCGGCGGGAGCAGGCGGCCAAGGCCGGGTGAACGTGGAGTGACTAGCCCTTTCGCTTTACCGGTTCGGTGCGTCGCAGACGCTGTTGCGATTCCCCCCCGCCGGGCGGTGAGCGGTAGTCTTCCCGCATGGACGCCGTCACCTCTGTTCCCCAACCCAGGAATGAACCCGTGCTGGGCTACGCGCCCGGTTCGCCCGAGCGCGACGCGATCGTGGGTGCGATCGCCGAACTGACATCCGAGCAGGTGGATCTGACGGCGGCGATCGGTGGTGAGCGGCGTCCCGGCCGCGGCGAGCAGACGTACGAGGTCAGGATGCCGTCCGACCATGCGCAGGTCCTCGGGCGCGTGCGGCAGGTTTCCGCGAGCGACGTGGAAACCGCGATCACGGCCGCGATGGGTGCAGCACGTGCGTGGTCGGAACTGCCGTTCAGTGAGCGCGCGGCCGTCTTCCTGCGCGCGGCCGACATGATCGCCGGGCCCTACCGAGCCCGGATCAATGCGGCCACGATGCTCGGGCAAGGCAAGACCGTGCAGCAGGCCGAGATCGACTCGGCCTGTGAACTGATCGACTTCCTGCGCTTCAACGTCGCCTTCGCCGAGCAGATCTACGGCGACCAGCCGCTGTCGTCCCGCGGCGTCTGGAACCGTATGGACTACCGTCCGCTGGGCGGATTCGTGTACGCGATCACGCCGTTCAACTTCACGGCCATCGCGGGCAACCTACCGACATCCCCCGCTCTCATGGGCAACCCGGTGATCTGGAAGCCGGCGCTCACCCAGCAACGGGCCGCTCACGTTTTCATGGAGGTGCTCGAACAGGCAGGCCTGCCCGGGGGAGTGATCAACATGCTGCCCGGGCACGGGCGTGCGGTCTCCGACGTCGCACTGGCTCACCGCGACCTGGCGGGAATCCACTTCACGGGCTCGACGCGGGTGTTCCAGGGTCTGTGGGGCGAGATCGGCGCCAACATCTCTCGCTACTCCAGCTACCCCCGGATCGTCGGCGAAACCGGAGGCAAGGACTTCGTGGTCGCCCATCCCAGCGCGGATCCCGAGGTCGTCGTGACGGCCCTGCTGCGCGGCGCCTTCGAGTATTCCGGGCAGAAGTGCTCAGCGGCGTCCCGGACCTACCTGCCGGCCAGCCTGTGGGCGCGGATCAGGAAGGACCTCGTCGACCGCACGGATGCCATCCGTGTCGGCGACGTCCGTGACCTGTCCAACTTCACCTCCGCCGTCATCGACGAGCGGGCGTTCAGGAGGTTGTCCGGGGTCATCGAGCAGGCGCGCTCAGGTGCGGACACCGAGATCATCGCCGGCGGGCAGTGCGACGACAAGACCGGCTGGTTTGTCAGGCCGACGCTCATCAAGTCCGACAACCCAGACCACGACATCTTCCACACCGAGTACTTCGGCCCGATCCTGGGCGTTTTCGTCTACCCGGACGCCGAATACGAGCAGATCCTGCGGCACATCGATCAGACGTCGCGATACGCGCTGACGGGCTCGATCATCGCGACCGACCGGGACGCTGTACTCCTGGCCAGCCGTGAACTGCGCCAGGCGGCAGGCAACTTCTACATCAATGACAAGCCCACCGGTGCAGTCGTCGGGCAGCAACCGTTCGGTGGTGGTCGCGCTTCGGGCACCAACGACAAGGCCGGTTCGGTGTGGAACCTGATCCGCTGGACCAGCCCCCGCTCCATCAAGGAGACCCTCGTGCCGCCGACCGCCATCGAGTACCCGCACATGGGGTAGCCCAGCCGTCTTCAGTCCCGTCGCTTCGCGGTTGCTCCTGTCAGCGGAGCAGCCGCGAAGCGACGCAGGACTACTTGGCGCGCAGGGCGACCACCTGTTCGTGGCCGCTGTCCAGATCGGTCACCGTGACGTGAACGATTCCGTGAGGGTCGATGTGGTAGGTCTCTTCGATGATCGGCCCGTGCTCGGTGCGCTCGATCTGAACCTCGGCCAGATCGGTGCCCTGGAGCGCCGGATCGAAGGCGAAGAGCATCTCACCGAACGGCACCAGGTCACCGAGAGGCTGGCCAGCGCTGTCGAGCGACGTGAACTCCACGAACCGGAACCAACCGACGTTGTGGGCAGCGCGATAGCGACGGCGCAGTTGACCGTGCGACCTCGGCGTGACGCGCTGGTCGGGTGTGATGATCGCGTCGAAAGACAGGGTCCGGCCCGCGTCCGCCTCGCGGAAGACCCCGAACCCGCGCGACAGTCGGTCGGTCAGCGAGTAACCGGCCGACTCGTCGCCGGCGATCGCCAGGCCGATGGCCGTTGAGGCCGCTGGGTGCGGCGAGCGGTGGACGCGGCGCCCGAATTGGCCGCGCAGCGTCCGTGGCACCAAAGGCAGTCCGCTCCCGCCGCCGACGAGGTAGATGCCGGCGATGGTGCCGTCCGCGCCTTCATCGAACCCGCTGACGAGGGGGGCCATCGCCGCGACGGTCTGATCGACCAGAGGGGAAGCCGCCTTGTAGAAGTCGTCCACCTGCACGTCGGCGGCCTTGCCGTTCACATCCAACGCGACACGACGGGTCTGGGGCGAAATGCGCTCTTTCGCGTCGCGGCATTGCTCCAGCAGGCGCTGCCATTCGGCGGCAGCGAGATCGGAGCGTTCGACGCCGGCGACCTCCAGTGCGCACTCGGCGAGGGCGGCGTCGAAGTCGTCACCGCCGAGGCGGTTGACGCCCAGCGAGCCGAGCACTTCGTGGCTGGTGCCGTCCACGTTGACGAGTGACACGTCGAACGTGCCCCCACCTAGGTCGTAAACCAGAACGCGCGTCCGCTTGGAGTTCAGCGTGCGGCCCTGCCGGTGCGAGTACTCGAACCCCGCCGCCGACGGCTCGTTCAGCATGGCGGTCACCTCGAACCCGGCCCGCTGAAATGCTTCCAGGGTGAGGAATCGCTGCGCGCCGTGGGCATGGGCAGGGACGGCGATCACGGCCTCCAACCGCTTCGCCTTCTTCACTGCCGCCGCGATGTTGGACGACTGCAGAGCCTCGCGCACATGCGCCGCAAACCCGGTGAGGACGTCGAGCAGCAGCACCGGTCGACCCGAGATCTCGACCATCGTGTCGGCGTTCACGTCAGGAGCCGCAAGCGCCCGCTTGAACGACTTGGAGAGTTGTCCACCGTCTGCGGCCGCCTGCAGCGCGACCTCCCCGAAGACCGGTTCTTCCCCAAGCCAGGCAGCAACTGAGGGAATGTAGTCGCGGTGATCGCCGAGGTGGTCGGTGAACGACACGACTGGGTAGTTGCCGCGGTCGGCCCAGGCCACGATCGTGCGAGTCGTCCCGAAATCAATCCCCAGTCGCATGACCGCCACCCTAACCAACGCCCCCCGGCCACAGCGTGGCGGCCACCCTGCGGGAGACGTCCGGGACGGACCCGGCCAGGTGCTAGGGGCCGGGTTTGCCGGCCTCAGCCCAGTCGCTCGTCTCCGACCCGCTGTTGCGCCCGGATGATGGCCTCCAGGGCGCCCACTGCCTGTTTCTCCAGCATCTTGCCGACGATCGGAATCCTCACGTTGAAGTCGCCTTCGTACTGCAGGACGCTGCCGCGACCACCCGCGGCGAGGGTCGTGCTTCCCTGCCAGGTGACCGGCTTGCCCTTGACCGAGACGTCCAGCGAACCGCTGCGGGAGCCGTCCGCAGCCGGTTCCCCCCATTCGACTATCTCGATGATCTCCATGGTGGCACCGGCGAACCTCGCAGCGACCTCGGGGGTCGGTACAACACGCAGGTTCTCGGTCCGGTTGCCGGTGAAGGCGAAGTCGTGCTCCAGTGCATGGATCCGGGTGGCGACAGTGGAGTGGAACTCCGGATCGGTCAACATCGAGAACACGGTCGTCGGGTCGGCGGCGAAGTCGTTGCCTGCGGCTACATGCATGCCCCCATCTTGCAGGATCGAGGCCCTCAGGGGTGCACGAGCCAATCGGCGATTCCCTTGGCTAGAGTGCACTTCAGGAGTGCGAGGGGGAGCGGTGACGATCCAGTCCGGTGTTCACGACGCCGAGCGTGAAGGCAGGCTCGCCGAGATCTCCGAGCGCGTGCGGTCGGCGTTCCCGGAGTTGTCCCCTCCGGGCCTGGCGGCCGGCTACGTCGCGCAGTACTTCCTGCATGTCGACACGGGCGACCTCCTCGCCCGCAGCGTGGACACCCAGGTTGGCCTGGTAGCCAGCCATCTGCGGCTGGGGCTCGACCGGCAACCGGACGCCGTCCAACTGTCTGTCTTCACGCCGTCGGTGGCGAGTGCCGGTTGGAGCGCCGGTGGCTCCACAGTGGTGCAGACAATCAACGGTGATCGCCGGTTCCTCGTCAACACCGTGATCATGACGATCACCGGTCTCGGCTGGACGATACGTGAGGTGTTCCACCCCCAGTTCGCCACGAACCGCGACGATCAGGGCCATTTCGTAGGCTTCGTCCCGGCTGACACGCCCGGTGCCGTCCGCGAATCCTGGATCTGCCTGGAGGTCTACCCGGCGCTCGGGTCCGCCGCGGCCGACGCGGCGCAGGAACTGACGACACCTCTTGTGCGCGCACTCGAACTCGTGGCGGCCGCCGTCGCGGACTTCCCGCAGATGCGCGAGCGCATGCAGCGCGAGATCGCCGGTCTGGCGGCATCGGCGCCCGGCCCCGACACCACGTACGCGACCGAGTTGCTGTCGTGGCTGGCCGCTGACAACTTCGTGTTCCTCGGTTTCCAGGAGTACGCGTTCGACGGGGATTTCCGCCTCGTGCCGGGCACCGGCCTCGGCATTCTCCGGGGAGATCAGGACGCGCCGGACACCTTCCACGCCTACCCGGACGACGACGCGCTGACTCTCGTGATCACGAAGGACACGCACTTCTCACCGGTCCACAGGCGCGCCTACCTGGAGTATGTGGGCATCCGCCGCCGTGACCCAGCCGGGCGCGTGGTGGGCGAAGCGCGCTTCCTCGGATTGTTCGCGTCGTCGGCCTACATCGAGTCCGTGTATCGGATCCCTGGCTTGCGGACGAAGGTCGAGCAGTTGCTCGCAATGAGCACGTTCGCGCCGGACGCCCACGGGCGGTCACTGCTGGAGATCGCGATCGCCACCTATCCCAGGGACGAATTGTTCCAGGCCACGCCGCGCGAGTTGTTCCCAACCCTGGAGCAGGTCTCGCTCCTGCGCGAGAAGCGGCGGGTACGGGTGTTCCTGCGGCCTTCGGTCTACCGGCAGTTCGTGTCCGTGGCGGTCTACCTGCCGCGCGATCGGTACGTGACAAGTGTCCGGCAAGCGATTCAAGCAATCCTGCTGGAGGAACTGGGCGGGCTGACTCTCGACCACCAGGTGCACCTGACCGAGTCGATCATGGCTCGGCTGTTCTTCGTCGTGCGAGTGCCCGGCACAGCCAAGGCGAAGGCGCTCGATGTCGCCGCCCTGGAGGCTCGCATCGCGGCGGTTTGCCGGACGTGGGAGGACGAGTTCAACGAAGCGGCTGCCGGAATGGCAAGCCAGGAGCGTGGCGTCGAGTTCTCCGAGTCGTATCAAGCCGACTACACGGCGGCGGAGGCTGTCCGCGATCTGCGGCAGTTGAATCGCCTGGCAGACGACGACGCCTTGGAGTTCGCTCTGTTCGCGGCCGAGGGCGAGGCGGACTGCAGGCTCAAGGTGTTCGCGGCGCGCGCGATGTCTCTGGCTGTGGCGATGCCGCACCTGTCGGCCCTCGGCGTCGCCGTTGTCGACGAACGCCCGCACGACGTCGTCCTGCGGGGTCGTGAGCTGAAGGTGTACGACTTCGGGCTGCGGATCCCCGGTGGACGTGACGCGTTCGCCGGGTGGTCGGGCGCGACGCGACGGCGGTTCGTGGATGCGTTCGCGGCCAGTTACCGCGGTATCACCGAGTGCGACCAACTCAACGCGCTCGTCGTTTCCGGGGATCTGTCTTGGCGGCAGGTGTCCTGGCTGCGGACTATCTCGCGCTACCTGCAGCAGGCGAACGTCTCCTACTCGCAGGCCTACATCGCAACCGCGTTGGTGTCACAGGTGCCGTTGGCGGTCCGCCTGGTGGCTTTGTTCACTGCGAAGTTCGACCCTGATGCTGTTTTCGCGACTCCTGCCGCGCGCTTGGCGGCAGTAGCGGCCGCGCATGCGGACTTCCTCGCCGCACTCGATTCGGTACCGAGCCTTGACCACGACCGGATTCTGCGCATGTTCGAGTCCGTGCTGGCGGCGACGGTCCGCACGAACGCGTTCGCGGACGACAGCCCCGCGCACGCCCTGAAGTTGGAGCCGGAACGGATCGGCTTCCTACCGCAGCCGCGGCCTAAGTACGAGATCTTCGTTCACTCGCCCCGGCTGTCCGGCACCCATCTGCGCTTCGGCAAGGTGGCGCGCGGCGGGTTGCGGTGGTCGGATCGACTGGAGGACTTCCGCACCGAGGTCCTGGGTCTGGCAAAGGCGCAGGTTGTGAAGAACGCCGTCATCGTGCCGGCGGGCGCCAAGGGCGGCTTCGTCCCGTTGCGGCTGCCACCGGCCGATGCAGGTAGGCAGGCCGTGCAGGCCGAGGTCGTGGCGGCGTACAGACTGTTCGTCTCCAGCCTGCTGTCGGTCACCGACAACATCATCGACGGTCACACAGTGCCGCCGCCACGCGTTGTCACCAACGACGATCCGGACCCCTACCTCGTGGTCGCGGCGGACAAGGGCACGGCTTCCTTCTCGGACATCGCCAACGAGATCTCCGTTGCTCACGGCTTCTGGCTCGGGGACGCGTTCGCGTCCGGTGGATCGGAAGGCTACGACCACCAGGCCATGGGCATAACGGCCCGCGGGACGTGGGTGTCCGTCCGGCATCACTTCGCCGAGATGGGCATAGATTGCCAGACCACCGACTTCACGGCGGTCGGCATCGGCGACATGTCAGGCGACGTCTTCGGCAACGGCATGCTGCAAAGCCGCCACACCCGGCTCGTGGCGGCGTTCAACCATTCGCACATCTTCCTCGACCCCGACCCCGATCCGCAGATCGGCTACGAGGAACGCCGGCGGCTGTTCGTCAAACCGCGCTCGAACTGGTCGGATTACAACCTGGACCTGCTCTCGCCCGGAGGCGGGGTCTACGAGCGCAGCGCCAAGGAGATCACCCCGTCGCAGCAGGCCAGGAGCGCGCTCGGCATCGTCGGCGACGCGACCGCGTTCACTCCCGCCGAGTTGATCTCGGCGATCCTGCAGGCGCCCGTGGACCTGATGTTCAACGGCGGGATCGGCACGTACGTCAAGGCCTCGTCCGAGACCCATGCCGAGGTGGGCGATCGGGCCAACGACGCTGTGCGCATCGACGCGGCACAGGTGCGAGCCAAGTGCGTCGGCGAAGGTGGGAACCTCGGCTGGACCCAGCGCGCCCGTGTCGAGTACGCGCTCGCCGGGGGGCGGATCAACACCGACTTCATCGACAACTCCGCGGGAGTGGACACCTCCGATCACGAGGTGAACATCAAGATCCTCCTCGGGGCCGCCTGCCGGCACGGTGAGTTGGACGAGGCGGACCGCGCCCCGCTCCTGGCTTCGATGACCGAAGAGGTGGCTCAGCTCGTCTTGGCTCACAACGTCGCGCAGAACCTGATCCTGTCGGACGCCGAACGCCGCGCCGACGTCCTGGCCGGTGCACACCAGGAATGGATCGAGGAACTGGAACGGCGCGGGCTGGTTGACCGAGACCGTGATGGACTTCCCTCGGTGAGCGAGATGACTGTCCGGGTGAACTCCCGCCGCGGACTCACCCGGCCCGAGTTGGCCGTCCTCCTGGCCCACACGAAACTGGCGGTGAAGGACGAGATCCTGGCCGGCGACTTGCCGGACGATCCCTACCTGGCCGAACGCCTCGTGACGTACTTCCCCGTGCCCGTCCGCGAGCGGTTCCGGCATCTGATGCCCGAGCATCGGTTGCACCGCGAGATCCTGACGGCCGTCACAGTCAACCGATTCGTCGACACGCAAGGCATCACCGCCTATCACCGCTTGTCGCAGCAAACCGGCTCGGACGCCGCGGACGTGATCCGGGCGCAGTTGGCGGCCCGGGCGCTCGTGGACGCGGCCGTGCACGAGAGACGGCTGACGGAGTCGGCGACGAGTGCGATCGCGCAGACTAGGGGCCGGGTCGAGTTGCGCCGCATGGTCGAACGCACGAGCCGCGTCCTGCTGCACACGCGGCGGTGCCCGCTCGACATCGGCGCGACCGTCGGGGCGCTGAAGCCGGGGGAGGATGTCGTCCGAGCCTTGTTGCCCGAGATTCTCACCCCGCGATTCGCCCGCGTTGCCGCCGCAGTGCAAGCGGAGTTCACCGCGCTGGGGTTCGCCCCCGACCTCGTTACCGTCCTTGGCAGCGCCCAGTTCGCGCACTTCGCAACGGGGATCGTGCAGATCCCACGTGGGATGGTGCCGCTGGAGGTAGCGGCCGAGGTGTTCTTCGAGATAGCGCAGCGGCTGTCGCTGGACGCGCTGCACGACCAGGTCGACGTCCTGCCGCGTGCCGGCCGCTGGGACACGATGGCACGCGCGGCGCTTCGTGACGACCTGCTGCGGCTTCTGGGTCAGATCACCGCGGCCGTCCTTGCCGGTGCGAGTGGCACCGAGACCGCAGCCGAGTTGGTCGACGAGTGGATGTCCCGCGCGCCACGGGCACAAGCGAAGGCGAAGTTCTTGGCGGAAGCGGTCGGTGAGGAGTCTTCGCTGGCGCAGGTCACCGTCGGTCTGCGGCAGGCAAGGTCGTTGATACAGGGGGAAGAATGAGGATCGATCTGCACACTCACTCGCGGGTCTCCGACGGGACGGACTCGCCGTCCGTCTTGATGCACAACGCACGAGCGGCCGGGTTGGATGTCGTCGCCCTCACAGATCACGACACGTTCGCAGGGCTGGGTGAAGCCGCGGCCGCTGCCGCGGAGGTCGGCATCGACTTCGTTCCCGGGATCGAGATCTCGTGCATGTACGAGGGTGCCAGCGTGCACCTGCTGGGCTACGGGGTCGGCCCGCACGCGGGCCTAGCGACGGAACTGGAGTCTGTGCGCCGATCGCGATCCGAGCGACTGCCGCTCATACTCGCCAAGTTGGAGGCCAACGGCATGCCACTGTCCTTGGCGGAGGTGCTGGCTCTGGCTCGCGACACCCCGGCGATCGGACGCCCGCACGTCGCAGACGCCATGGTCGCCCGGGGCTATGTGGCCAGTCGCGATGAGGCGTTCGCGGACTGGCTGGCGGAAGGACGTCCCATCTACGTCGGCCGCTACGGAATGGACCTGTTTGCAGCCATCAAGTACGTGAAGCAAGCTGGGGGAGCCGCCGTTGTGGCGCACCCCTGGTCACGGCAGAGCCGGGTGGTGCTGTCGCGATCCGTGCTGGAGGAACTGGCGGTCGAGGGACTCGATGGTGTGGAGGTCGATCATCCGGACCACAGCCCCGCGACCAGGGCGCAGTTGCGGATGACGGCGGTGGCCGCCGGACTGCTGATCACGGGCGCGAGCGACCATCACGGGCTGGGAAAGACCCGAAATGATCTCGGGTGCGACACGACCGATCCGAGGACGTTCGCCCTGCTGCGCACGCGATTCGACGCCGCAAACGCTGTGCTAGGGTGACGCAATGCGCGCGGGTTGGTGGGTTTCCAGCTGACGGCCGCACAAGTTGAGCCGTCCGTCATGGACGGCTTTTTTCATGCCTGACGACGAATGGGGAACCGGTATGGACCAGACCGACACCGATGCCGGGGCCGACCTCGAAGCGGCGGCCAGTGGGGCGTCCCTGCGGCGCACCGAGGCGCGCAGCGCGCAGATCGAACGCGAGATCGCGGACGATCCATCCCGGTTCCGCATGTTGACCGGGGACCGCCCCACCGGGAACCTCCACATCGGCCACTACTTCGGGTCCCTGCACAACCGCGTGCGGTTGCAGAATGCGGGCATCGACACGTTCGTCGTCATCGCGGATTACCAAGTCATCACAGACAGGGACGGAACGGGGCCGATCCGCGAGCGGGTGCTGTCGCTGATCGCCGACTACCTGGCTGTCGGCATCGATCCGGCACGAACCACGATCTTCGCCCACTCGATGGTTCCCGCGCTCAATCAGTTGATGCTTCCGTTCCTGTCCTTGGTGACGGACTCCGAGTTGCGCCGCAACCCGACCGTGAAGGCGGAACTGGAAGCGTCCGGCGATCGCCCGATGTCCGGGCTGCTGCTCACCTACCCCGTTCACCAGGCAGCCGACATTCTGTTCTGCAAGGCGAACATCGTCCCGGTGGGAAAGGATCAACTGCCGCACCTCGAGCAGGCCCGCGTGATCGCGCGCCGGTTCGACGAACGATTCGGGCGTGCCGTGCCGACCGCGCCGGTGTTCCCTGCAGCCGAGGCCCTGCTCTCGTCGGGAGCCCTGATCCTCGGCATGGACGGATCCAAGATGAGCAAGTCCCGCGGCAACACCATCGAACTGGGCATGGATTCCGACACCACCGCACGGCTCATCAAACGTGCGGTCACGGACTCCGACCGTCACATCACCTACGACCCCGACAACCGTCCCGAGGTGTCCAACCTGGTGAAGTTGGCGGCGCTGTGCTTGGAGCGTGACCCGGTCGAGGTTGCCGCTGAGATCGGCGACGGTGGCGGCGGTGGACTGAAGAGGCTGGTTACCGCCGCCGTGAACGAGTACTTCGCCCCGATCCGGGCGCGGCGAGCCGAGGTGGCCGCCGATGAGGGGTATCTGCTGGAGGTGCTGCGAACCGGCAACCAGCGCGCCAACGAGATCGCCGACGCCACCCTGGACGACGTGCGCGCCGCGATGGGCATGGTGTACTGAGCGTCTGCGTCAGCGATCTCCGGCGGGCGTGGCTAGGCGGAATGCTGCCAGGCCATTGCTCCGGGGCCCGTGACAGAAAGGGAGGCGATCGCGACTGCCCCCGTCAGGGCAGTGATGAAGTCCTGGCCGAGTGCGAGGTAGGCGGCGAGGGCGCCGTGCAGGACGTCGCCCGCAGCCAGCGTGTCGACCGCCTCGACCTGGGGCACCGGAATCTCGCCGGGTTCCTCCTTCACCCGGGTCTGGACCGGATCGGCGCCGCGCGAGCGCGCCAGCATCGGGATGCCGAAACCGGTGAGAGCGTTGAGGGAGTCGGCAGCCCTTCCCCCGGGCACGCGGAAGTCGGCTGAGACCACGGCAATGTCAATGAAGGGAAGCAGGCGCTCCAGCCCCCGCTTCCACGACCCGCCGTCCAGCAGATGAAGGGTCTTCGCGTCGGGGCGCTGCCTCTCGGCCAACTCGACAGACGCTGCCAACAAGTGGCCGTCGTGCAGCACGACAGCCGCGTCGGCAAGAACATCGCCCTGAGGAATGCGGGCAGCCGGGAGCGCCTGCGTGTTGCGCGACACGACCGCTCGGGCGCCGTCGGGGGTGACGAGCACCGACGACACGGCCAATGGGTGATCAGGGGCCGCCACGTCGATGATCTGCACCCCCGCCAGCCGCGAGCGAGCCAGTCGGGCGAGGTCGGAGTCGCCGAGTGCCGTCACGAGCCGCACGTGGCAGCCCAACGCCACCGCGACCCGAGCCGCGTTGGCAGCGCAACCGCCGAGGTCGAAGTTGAAGTCAGTCGCCACGACCTTCTGGTTCGGCTGCGGCAGGGCGTCAACCCACTGCACGACGTCGAGGGTGGTGAGTCCGACGCAGACCACGATGGGATTCATGGGCGAAGGCCAGAGCCCCTCCGGTGAGGGCCGATCGCCGCACCGGAGGGCTCGCGCTCAGGCGATGGACGCCTGGTAGATCGAGTCGATCGATTCGGCGAGCAGCGCATCGAACTCCGCCTCTGTCTGTTGTGCCGTCAGTCCCTCGGTAAGCGCGCGGGAGAAACTGGCGATCACACCGGGGTTCTGCGCGAGGAGGCGGTTGGCGTCTTCGCGGGTGTACCCGCCGGACAGCGCGACGACCTTCAGCACCTTCGGATGGGCCACGAGGTCGGAGTAGAACCCGTTCTGTGAGGGCAGAGTTAGTTTGAACATGACCTGTGTGGCGGGCAATGACTCCAGCCCCCTGAGCAGTTCCGCTTTCAGCAACTCCTCCGCCGCCGCCTTGTCGGGAGCCTTGATGTTGATCTCGGGCTCCAGGATCGGCATGAGGTCGTGGCCCAGGATCCGGATGCCCAGTTCGAATTGCTGCTCGACGATCGATCTGATGCCGGCCTCGTTGGCGGAGTTGATCACTGACCGCATCTTCGTCCCGAAGACGCCCTTACGGACGCTGCGTGCGCACAACTCGTCCAAGTTGGGGATCGGCTTCATGAGCTGGACGCCGTCGTGCTCTTCGGCGAGCCCCTTGTCCACCTTGAGGAACGGCACGACCTGCTTATTGGCCCACAGGTACTCGGCCGTGCCGACGCCCTCGACGTCACGGTCCATGGTCTGCTCGAAGAGGATCGCGCCCAGGATCTTGGCGCCGGTGAAACTCGGGCTCGTGATGATCCGAGTCCGCATCGCGTGAATGAGGTCGAACATCTGCGCATCACCGGAGTACTGATCCTCGGTGATTCCGTACAGCTTCAGTGCCTTCGGGGTGCTGCCACCGCTCTGGTCGAGTGCCGCGATGAAGCCGTTCCCGGCCGCCACCTTCTGTTGCATCCGTTCGTCCATCGGATCCTCCTTCTCACCAAGTGTGGTTTCATTATCGCTCGCCTCTGCGTGACGGGGGCGGCGCAGTGGCAAAATGGGCCGCCGGTTACCCGGCGACCCATTTGCCGATGTCAGGTCGATCAGAGGTAGAAGGCCAACTCGTAGGCGTCGTTGATCGCGTCGCCGACCTTGCGGGGCGCGACGCAGTCGCCGACCGGGTGGACGGGCCGCTTGGACGCTCGTGCAGCGAACGGGGCTCCGGCATCGAGCTTCTCGAAGTCCTCGGCCAGTTCCTGGGCGGGCCTGACGCCGAATGCCGCCACCACAGTGTCGGCTTCGAGTGTCTTTTCACCTTCTGGGCCCTCGACGATCACGCCGGTGTCGGTGATTTCCTTCACCTTGTGGCTGGTCAGGATTTGGACGTTGTGCTCGGCCATCGACCGCAGCAGCGAAATGCGGTTGAGGAACAGCATGTCGCGAGCGATCTCGTCCAGCATCTCGACCACGGTGACCTCGTGACCGTCCTGGGCGAGCTCCAGGCCGAGGTCGGCGCCCGAAAGACCGCCGCCGCAGATGATGACCCGCTTGCCCGGCTGGCCGCCGGTGTGAGCGTCGATGACATCCATGACGATGGGCTTGTCCATGCCGGGAATCGGAGGGTGCAGCGCGTGCGAGCCGGCGGCCACGATGATCTCGTCGGCGTCGTTCAACTCGGCCGATCCAGGGGTGATCTCGGTGTTGAGATGAACGGTCACGTTCGGCAGTTCGGCAAGTTCGCCGTCCCACCAGTCGATCATCTTCCGCAGTTCGCGCTTGAAGCCCGGAGTCGCGGCCGGGAACAGGACGCCACCGATGCGGTTCTCCCTGTCGTAGACGTCGACGGTGTGGCCGCGGAGGCCCGCGACCCTGGCCGCCTCAAGGCCGGCCGGACCGGCGCCGACAATGACGATCTTCTTGGGGGAGTCGGTCTTGGTGATGACGCGGTCGGCTTCGTGTGCGACCTCGGGGTTCACGGCACAGCCGATCGCCTTGCCGTTGAAGGCGTTGCCCGTGCAGAGCTGGTTGCAGCGGATGCAGGGGCGGATGCGGGCAGCTTGGCCTGCTTCAATCTTGCGGATGATGTGCGGGTCTGCGATGAGGCCCCGCCCGATGCCGATCATGTCGGCGGCGCCACGGGCAAGGATCTTCTCGCCGTTCTCGGCAGTGATGTTGCCGCAAGCCGCCACCGGGATGCTGACAACGGGCTTCACGGCCTCAGCCGCGGACACCATGCAGTCGTCGCCGAGGTAGTACGGCGGGAAGACGTAGTCCATGGCCTCGTATGCGCCGTCGTCACAGATCAGCAAGTCGATGCCTGCCTTCTCGAGATACTGGACGATCTCCTGGGTCTCCTGCCAGCTGCGCCCACCCTCGAAGCGATGGTTCACCGAAATGCGGAAGCTGACTGGCAGGCCGGGGGCGTTCTTCTTGATGGCCGCGATGAGTTCGGCGGCGAACCGGCAACGGTTCTCGGTGCTGCCGCCGTACTCGTCGGTGCGGCGGTTCCAGCACGAGCTCATGAACTGGTCGACCAGGTATCCGGTGTGGCCATGGATGTCGATCACGTCGACGCCCGCCTCGTAGGCCCGGCGCGCGGCCTCGCCCGTGTCGGACACGATGCGCTGGATCTCATCGATCTCCAGCGGCTTGCAGAGCACTGTCGGGTCGAAGAACCACGTGTTGTCGGACGACGACCGGGGCTCCATGTTCAGGGTCTGGCAGTACTGATTGTTGCGCCCAAGTCCCATCGTCAACTGCAAGGCCAGCACACCGCCGGCCTCGTGAACGGCGTCCGCGATCGCCTTGATGCCGGGGGTGTGCGCGTCGGTGTCTATGCGAGCAAGACCGGGGGCGATGGGGTCGAAGATGCCGGAGACGAAGTTGATGCCGGTCATGACCAGGCCGGTGCCGCCCTTGGCACGTTCGGCGTAGTAGGCGGCCTCAGCCGGCGTCGAATGGCCGTCGTGGGTGCCGAGTTCGGTGCCCATGGGAGTCAAGAGCAGCCGGTTCTTGAGTTCGAGGTTGCCGATCTTGATAGGCGTCAGAAGGTGCTCGAATGCAGTCATGTTGTCCGTTTCCTTGGCTTGTCCGAGCAGAACGCGGCCCGGGAAGCACCTTCAGATTAGGTCCTGACGATCCGTCGCGCTGGAAAGTCGACGATCAGGTTCGGAGGTGCAGCCGGACGCTTGCCGTTCACACGATCGCGCGCAGGATCTTCTCAAGGTCGGCGGCAGTGACCGCCCGCGGGTTTGTCGGTGTGCACGAATCGACGAGCGCGGACTCGATCATGTCGGGGATTGCCGCCAGATAGTCCGCCTTGGCTACCCCCTGAGCAGTGATGTGCGGCACGATGTCGAGGTCGGCGACCAGTTTGCGAACGGCGTCCACCAGCGCCAGCACCATGTTGCGCGGGGTGGATGCATGGATTCCGGCGACGTGCGCGAGGTGCGCGTAGCGTTGGGCGGCCGGTGACAGGCCCCCGGGGCCGAAGCTCATGGTGCCGGCATTGAAGTTCATCACATGGGGCAGGAGCAGCGCGTTCAGGCGTCCATGCGCGACGTGGAAATGGCCGCCTATGGCGTGGGCCAGGCTGTGGCAGATACCTAGTCCAGCGTTGTCGAACCCGATTCCGGCCAAACAGGAAGCGTTGTGCATATGCTCGCGGGCTTCGAAGTTCGAACCGTCGCGGTACGCGGTCACCAGGTGGGCCAATACCAACTGAATCGCCTTTTCCGCCCCCGCGTCGGTGAAGTCGTTCGCTCTCGTGGAGACGTAACTCTCGATGACGTGAGTCGCGGTGTCCATGCCGGTGTCGGCGGTTACTCGCGGAGGCACGGTCAGAACGGCAGCCGGGTCGAGGATGGCGTGGTCGGGCAGCATGTCGTCGGAGATGAGGGCGATCTTCGCCTGGTTCTTCGTGTCCGTTACGACGGCGAAGGATGTCACCTCCGATCCGGTGCCGCTGGTGGTGGGAATGGCGATGAGGCCCTTGGAGGGACGGTCTCCTTGTTCGAGCGCCAGTTTGTAGATCGCCTTGGCGGTGTCGATGGGGGAGCCGCCTCCGACCGCGATGACGGCGTCGGGATCAGCGTGCTTGAACGCCCGCAGCCCGGCGATCACCAGGTCGAGCGCAGGGTCGGGCAGGACCTCGTCGAAGACCTCGATCTCACTTCCTGAAAGGTGGGTCTTCACCTTGGCCATGAAGTCGGTGGTCGCCATGAAGGCGTCCGTCACTATCAACACTCGACATTTGAGGGTCGTCAGAAAGTCGAGCGCATCGGCACCGAAGTGGATGCGCGTGGTGCGAAAGGTGCTCATTTGCTGTGTCCCTTGAGATGTGAGAACACTCGGCGATACTCGCTGGGTGGAGAACCGAGGGCCTTCTTGAACGTCCGGGAGAAGTAGTTGGGGGGGTTGAACCCGAGATCGGTCGCGATGCGTGTGACCGGTGTGTCGGTGTAGGCGAGCAGGAACTTGGCCCGTTCGATGCGTTTGTCCGTCACATAGGCGACGTAGTTCGTGTTCGTCGCGGCCTTGAAGATTCGCGAGAAGTGGCTCAGCGACACACTCAGGTACTTGGCGGCGCGGCCCAGCGAGGGCGGCCTGGCGAGATCGCGCTCGATGAGGTTGAGCAGATCCGTAAGCGTGCGTGGTTCTCCGGCCCTGGCCGCGCCCAACGCATCCACGATCGGCCAGGCCAGAGATTCGGCGTACAGTTGGGCGTCGTATCGTGAGAGTTGCTTGCGCCGCCCCGTACGTGACCGTTGTTGTTGGATCGCAAGCCGAACTCGGGCCGCGACGGCCGCGGAAACCTGCTCGGCGCCGTCGATGAGCACGATCTCTAGATCCGAAAGCGTTGCCACTTCGACCAGCGCTTCGTCGGAGAGGGAGATCCGGGTCAGGTAGTGACCGATAGTGCGCATGGTGGACGCCGCGTCACCCGCGGCAACGCTGTGCGCCAGGGCAGTCAGGTCGTAGGTGGCCGGCGCTCGCCAGGATTCGGCTTGAGCCAGGAACAGGCGCACCGGCGTTGCAGGCGTCACGCTTTCTACCCGTTCACCCGCCCCGTTCGCGATGTCGGTGGTGAGTTGGAACAAGGCCTCGGCCGTGCGGTGCAGGTCGGTTTCGTCCATCACCGGGATTGCGTCGAAATGACGAAGGCGCTCGCGGTCGGATTGCCACTCGGAGAGTTCAGGGAAGACGGGCGACAATTCGAGATCGGCGACCTGAACTTGACCACACAGCAACGCTCCGAGGTAGATGCCGTCGTGCACGATCGGGGCGGACATATCGATCAGCCCCGTATGGCACCGATAAATGTAGGGCCGGTTGTCGATGGCCGCCTGCAAGCCGCCGTGGGCGTCGCAACTGAAGCACGCGCGCCGCAGCACGGGATCCTGCCGCATCAACTGGCAAAAGGGAGTGAAGTGAGAAGCTGTGGTCACGGGGACGCCACGCGGGTCGACGGCGATCATGGCCAACCCGTGTTCTGCGGAGAACTCATCCTGCACCTGCTGCAGACGTCTCAGATCTACCAGGTTGCGCAGCGAGAAATCGGTGACCGGTTCGCGCCGATGATCAGCGATCGACATGGACTCGCACCTCCTCGACGACCTCGTCAATGCCCTTGCCCGTGACCGAACTGATCTCGTGCACCGCGGCGGCCCCGGACATCGCCAACACCAGCCGGGCATGATCGACCTGCTCGCGCTCGGCGATGTCGATCTTGGTGATGAGGCCCAGCAGGGGTTTGGTGAAGAACGAACTGAATCCCGGTGGGATCCGGGGGAACGGAGCCGTGGGATCCAGCAACAGCAACACGATGTCGCAATCGACCGAAGTCAGTTGCAGACTGTGGCGCATCCAGCCGTGATCCATGTACTCACCCGGGGTGTCGAAGACGTTGTCGGAGACAATCGTCGTCTGCGTCTTCTCGTACTGCAGTTCCTTGCCCGTCAGCCGTTGCCGGAGCGTCGATTTACCGCTGCCAACGCTCCCGATCAGGAGGAGCCGAGTCATGACCGAGTCACCCTCGCAGGGGTGAAGCGCAAGGTTTCACCCAGGAACTCGACAACTTGAGCAACGGCAGACTCGACGTCCGTGAGGCTGCCTATCAGCAGTAGTGACCCCGAGAATCGGTCCACGAATCCGATCTCGACTGCGGTCGCCTTGGTAGCGATGTCGGCCGAGATGATCGCGGCCTCGCTGGGGGTGATGGTCAGGATTCCGAGGGCTCCGTGTGTCTTGGGATTGAGGCCCAACTTCGCGTACAGGGCAGGGTCGGGGTTGGCGATCACGTGCGCGAGTGTCACCTGCTTGCCAGGAACGAACTCCTGGATGATGCGTTGCTTCTCGGTGTTTTCCACCGGATCACCTCTGTCCCCGAGCAGAGCCGCCGCCCCTGTCATCGGGGACAGGCCGACGCCTTGGGCGGCGCGACATCGAGAGTCTCCTCTGACCCCAGTCCGACCAGCATAGGCAGACGCTCGGACAGATTTCTACGGTTGGCGGACCTGCAGCGAAGTCTGCTGTGCGCGATGAGAGGTTTGTGTAGGTGCGCCCGGGTTCATGGGCCGAATGTGTAACAAGTCGGTCGAATCCTCTACGGGCGACCGGAGCGGTGCCTCCTAGACTCCCGAAGAAGAGCGTCGAATCAGAGCCGATCCGATAGGAGCAACAGTTATGCAAGAAGCCCTTGGAATGGTGGAGACGAAGGGTTTCGTCCCCGCGATCGAGGCCGCGGATGCCATGGTGAAATCCGCGAACGTTGTCCTGGTTGGCAGTGAAAAGATCGGGTCCGGTCTGGTGACCGTGCTCGTGCGGGGCGACGTCGGCGCGGTGAAGGCCGCAACCGACGCTGGTGCTGCTGCTGCCCAAGCCGTTGGCGAAGTGGTTTCCGTCCACGTCATCCCACGGCCCCACACCGATGTCGAGAAGATCCTGCCCACGCAGGTGAAGTGAGTGATGTGACATGGCTAACGATGAACTTGTGACCAAGGTGTTGAACGAGGTCCTGCGGAAGATCGACGGTGAGCAGGCCTCCGCGGCCCCCGCCGCGAACGTCCGGCCGGGGCTGACCGAGTTCGTGGGAGTCAATCCCCTGGGAGACACCATCGGTCTTGTGATTGCAAACCTGGACGATCAACTTGCGTCCAAGATGCCCTACGCCACGAAGTACCGCTCGGTCGGCATCGTCGGTGCCCGCACGGGCGCCGGCCCGCAGATCTTCGCGGCTGACGATGCCGTCAAGGCCACGAACTGCGAAATCGTGACGATCGAACTTCCGCGCGACACCAAGGGTGGTGCCGGTCACGGTAGCTACATAATCTTCGGCGCCGACGACGTCTCCGACGCCAAGCGTGCCGTGCAGGTGACGCTCGAATCGCTCGACCGCACCTTCGGCGACGTCTACGCAAACGACGCGGGTCACCTCGAGTTCCAGTACACAGCGCGCGCCAGTTACGCCCTCGAGAAGGGCCTGGGTGCACCTCTCGGTAAGTCGTTCGGCATCACGGTCGGCGCTCCCGCCGCCATCGGTCTGGTGCTGGCCGACACCGCCTGCAAGGCGTCCACCATCGATCTCCACGCATACTCGAGCCCGGCACAAGGCACGAGCATGACCAACGAGGTCATCGCCCTCTTCTCGGGCGACTCGGGTGCGGTCCGCCAGGCCGTCATCGCCGCCCGTGAGGTCGGCATCCCGCTGCTCGGCGCGCTGGGTGCCAAGCCCCAGTCCGTCACGACTCCCTACATCTGATCGGGGGGATGACACGTGAGATCAAAGCGATTCGAATACCTCGATAGTCGTCCGGTCAACCAGGACGGTTTCGTCACAGAGTGGCCCGAGGTCGGCCTGATCGCGATGAACGGCCCGAACGATCCGAAGCCTTCGATCAAGATCGCAAACGGCGTAGTGACCGAGATGGACGGCAAGCAGAAGTCCGACTTCGACATGCTGGACACCTTCATCGCCGAGTACGGAATCAATCTCGACAAGGCCGAGCAGGTCTGCGCGATGGATTCCGTCAAGTTGGCCCACATGCTGGTGGACATCAATGTCCCGCGGGCCGAAGTCGTCAAGCTCACAACGGCCATGACGCCCGCAAAGGCCGCGGAGGTCGTGGGCAAGATGACCGTTCTCGAGATGATGATGGCTGTTTCCAAGATGCGCGCCCGCAAGTCTCCGGCCAACCAGTGCCACGTGACCAACGTGCGCGACAACCCGGTGCAGGTGGCCGCTGACGCCGCCGAAGCGCGGCTGCGGGGATTCGCCGAACTGGAGACCACAGTGGGCGTCGCCCGCATGGCCCCGTTCAACGCCCTCAGCCTGCTGGTAGGCGCTCAGGTCGGCGGGCCGGGTGCCCTCACCCAATGCGCGGTCGAAGAGGCGACCGAACTTACGCTGGGCATGCGTGGCCTCACCGCCTACGCCGAAACGGTCTCGGTCTACGGCACCGAGAACGTATTCATGGACGGCGACGACACCCCGTGGTCGAAGGCATTCCTGGCTTCCTGCTACGCGTCCCGTGGTCTGAAGATGCGGTTCACGTCGGGCACCGGCTCCGAGGTCCAGATGGGCTACGCCGAAGGCAAGTCCATGTTGTACCTGGAGGCTCGCTGCCAGTACGTCACCAAGGCGGCCGGCGTGCAGGGCACCCAGAACGGCTCGGTTTCTTGCGTCGGCGTGCCGGCGGCCGTGCCCGAGGGTATTCGAGCGATTCTCGCCGAGAACCTGATCGGTATGATGCTCGACCTCGAGTGCGCTTCGTCCAACGACCAGACGTTCACCCACTCCGACCTGCGGCGCGTGGCTCGGTCGCTGATGCAGTTCGTGCCCGGCACCGACTTCATCTGCTCCGGCTACTCCAGCACCCCGAACTACGACAACATGTTCGCGGGATCGAACTGGGACGCAGACGACTACGACGACTGGAACATCATTCAGCGCGACCTGCGGATCGACGGCGGGCTCATCCCCGTCAGCGAGGACGATGTCGTTGCCGCGCGGAACAAAGCGGCGAAGGCGTTGCAGGCGGTCTTCCGCGAACTCGGCCTGACTCAGATAACCGATGACGAGGTCCAGGCAGCCACCTATGCGCGAGGCTCCGACGACATGCCGATGCGGAATCCGGCGGAGGACATCAAGGCCGCCGAAGACCTGATGAAGCGCGGAGTGACAGGGCTTGACGTTGCCAAGGCGTTGCTCAAGTCCGGCTTCGAGGACGTCGCAGAGTCGATCTTCAACCTGCTCAAGCAGCGGATCGCGGGCGACTACCTCCACACCTCGGCGATCTTCGACGAGAACTTCCACGTGATCTCGGCCGTCAACCAACCCAACGATTACTCGGGTCCCCAGACTGGCTACCAGATCAGCGACGAGCGGTGGGAGCTAATCAAGACCATCCGCCAAGCCATCAGCCCCCAGGACGTGTAGGTGAACTGAAAATGGCGATCGATCAAGCAACACTCAAGAGCATCATCGAGTCCGTGGTTGCCGAACTGGTAGGGGCGGAGGCTGGTGTCACGACCAAACCGTCGATGGCGCAGGCAGAAGGCAAACTCGTCTTCACCGAGACCGGGCCGGCGGCAAAGGGCGACAATCCCAAGGTGGTAGTCCTGGCCCTGTCTCCCGGGTTCGGGGTGAAGCAACTCCAGACAATCATCGGGATCCCTCACGACCAGGTAATCAAGGAGATCTGCGCGGGCATCGAGGAGGAGGGGCTGAACTACAGGATCGTGCGCGTTTACCGCACACCTGACGTCGGCTTCATCGCCCACGAGGCAGCCAAGCTGTCGGGCTCGGGCGTAGGAATCGGTATCCAGTCTCGCGGCACGACAGTCATTCACCAGAAGGACTTGCCGCCGCTGTCGAACCTGGAACTGTTCTCCCAAGCACCGTTGATCGACCTGGAGACCTTCAGGGCGATCGGCAAGAACGCCGCGAAGTATGCCAAGGGTGAGTCTCCCAACCCGGTTCCAGTGCGCAACGACCAGATGGCCCGGCCGAAGTACCAGGCGATCGCGGCGCTGATGCACAACAAGGAGACCCAACTCGTCCAGCCCGACAAGAAGACCCAGGAACTCAAGGTTGAGTTCCGGTAGGAGACGCTCACATGGACCAGGAACAGCTGATTCGCCAAATCATGGCCGAGGTGATGAAGGAACTCGGCTCCGATGAGGTGAAGTTCGAAAAGACCACGGCGGCTCCCGCCAAGGCATCGTCATCATCCGGGGTCACCGCCTCTCAGTACCCGCTGGCCGAAAGCATGCCGGACCGGATCAAGTCGTCGACCGGGAAGCCGTTGACGGCGTTCACGATCGCATCGGTGAAGTCAGGGCAGATCGACGCGGGTGACCTGCGGATCTCCAGCGACACGCTGGAACTGCAGGCGCAGGTAGCCGATTCGGTCGGGAGGGACGCACTGGCGCGCAACATGCGCCGGGCGGCTGAACTGATCGCAGTCCCGGACGAGCGGCTGCTCGCCATCTACAACGCCCTGCGGCCGTACCGCTCCACCAAGAAGGAGTTGTACGACATCGCGCAGGAGTTGGAGCAGAAGTATTCGGCGACGGTCAACGCGGGCTTTGTCCGGCAGGCCGCCGACGTGTACGAGCAGCGGGGACGTCTGAAGCAAGAAGACTGACCCGGTACCGATCGGATCTCCGGCAACGACGCTAGGAAATCATGGAACTCGTAGCTGGTATCGACATCGGGAATGCCACGACGGAGGTGGCGCTTGCTGAGTTCAGCGGCGCCACCCCGCGGTTCCTGGCCAGCGCCATCATTCCGACGACCGGGATGAAAGGCACCCAGCAGAACGTGCAGGGTGTCTTTCAGGCGCTGACGCAGGCCTTGAACCAGGCGGGGCGCAGCCTCAAGGACCTGACCCTCATCAGGATCAACGAGGCGGCACCCGTCATCGGCGATGTCGCGATGGAAACCATCACCGAAACGGTGATCACGGAGTCGACGATGATCGGCCATAACCCCGCCACACCGGGTGGGTTGGGAATCGGCGTCGGCCATACGGTGCTGCTCTCGGATCTGCAGTCAGCGCCGGCCGACAAGCCCTACATCGTCGTCGCCGACAGCGAACACGGGTTCGAAGAGATAGCGGCCGTCCTGAACCGGGTTTCCGATCGGCTGCAGGTGACTGGTGCGATCCTCCAGCGGGACGACGGTGTCCTGGTGCACAACCGGTTAAGGAACAAGATCCCCATCGTCGACGAGGTGTCCCTCATAGAGAAGGTGCCCCTGGGCATGCTGGCCGCGATCGAGGTCGCCGATGTCGGCCGCATCGTGGAGACGCTCGCGAACCCGTTCGGGATCGCGACCTTGTTCGAACTCAGCCCCGAGGACACCAAGTCGGTCGTGCCTTTGGCCCGATCACTCGTCGGCAACCGATCCGCCGTCGTGATCAAGACCCCGCGCGGCGACGTCACGGAACGCCGAATCCCCGCTGGCCATCTCACATTCGTCGGCGAAAACCGCACGGCCGAGGTGGACGTGGACGAGGGCGCCGAGTCGATCATGAAGGCCGCCGGCAACATTCCGAAGATCATCGACATCCGCGGCGAAGCGGGCACCAACATCGGCGGGATGATGGAAAAGGTCCGCGTGACCATGGCCCAACTGACGGGCCAGGAGACCCGTGCCATCTCGATTCAGGACCTGCTGGCGGTGGACACCCTCGTGCCGCAGCACGTTGCGGGTGGCCTTGCGGGGGAGTTCTCGCTTGAGAGCGCCGTGGGAATTGCGGTCATGGTGAAGGCCGACAGGCTTCAGATGCAGCGGATCGCCGAGGAGATGGCGGCAGAACTGCACGTCCCGGTCGAGGTCGGCGGCGTTGAAGCCGACATGGCGATCAGGGGTGCCTTGACGACCCCCGGCTCGTCCGTGCCGATCGCGATCCTCGACATGGGCGCCGGATCGACCGACGCCTCGATCATGCGGTCCACCGGCGAAGGCAAGTCGATTCACCTCGCTGGCGCCGGCAACATGGTCAGCCTCATGATTCAGTCCGAACTAGGACTTGACAGCTTCCAGCAAGCCGAAGACATCAAGTGGTACCCGCTGGCGAAGGTCGAAACCCTGTTCAGCATTCGGCACGAAGACGGCACCGTGCAGTTCTTCGACGCTCCGCTTCCGCCTCACCTCTTCGCTCGCCTCGTCACCATCAAAGCCGACGGCTTGTCCCCCATAGACGTGGACAAGCCCCTCGAGTACGTCCGGCAGGTAAGGGTGCGTGCCAAGACGCGGGTGTTCGTCACAAATGCTCTGCGGGCCCTGCAGAGTGTGAGCCCGACCAAGGACGTCCGTGACATCCACTTCGTGGTGCTCGTGGGCGGCTCGGCGCTGGACTTCGAAATCCCGCAACTCGTCACCCGCGCCCTTGCCGACTACCGCGTGGTCGCCGGCCGGGCGAACATCCGGGGCACCGAAGGCCCCCGCAACGCCGTCGCGACCGGTCTCGTCCTTTCGTACGGGGGTGAATCATGACCGAGTTCGCCCACGTGGTGCCTGGTGAGGCGCTCAAGCAGAAACTGCACCGTCCGAGCGTGAAGGTACATGTCAACGCCCGCATCACGGACGAGCAGATTCGTGACATCTTGCTGGGCGCCGAGGAGGAGGGCGTGCCCGTAGAAGTCACGCGCAGCGGCGAACTCAACCCACTGGTGCTCGCGCACGAGGCGAGTGAGGCGTCCGTGCTCGGAGTCGGGGTTGGCGTCAGTCTCGACTTCGTCGTGATCACCACCGAGAAGCTTCCGGAGAGTCGTCCCTACATCGCACGGTTCCTCAACGCCGGGGAAGCCTCGGACCGTGCGCTCGGGGCCAACGCGGCCCGCATCGTCAAGCGCCTGCCATTGCATGTGAACTAAGGAGAGTCGAATGGAGAAGAGTCTGGGACTCATCGAAGTCGTTGGCCTAGCAGCCGCGATCGAGGCCGCTGACGCCGCTTGCAAGACGGCAAACGTGGAACTGGTCGGGTACGAGCGGGCCAAGGGCGGAGGAATGATAACGATCAAGATCGTGGGTCAGGTCGGAGCCGTCAAGGCGGCGATCACGGCCGCGAAGGCCGCGGCCGGCGCCGTCAACAAGGTGGTGAGCTGCCGGGTCATCGCACGTCCCGACAAGCAGATCGCCGGTCTTGTGACATCCAAGGACACCGTCGGCGTGCAACGGTCCGCACCCGCCCCGGTGGAGGCGCCACCGGCAACACCACCTGCGGCCAAGCAGCCCGCCCCCGCTCCCGTGAAGTCGTCCACGGCCTCTGTCGCGGCCGCCAAGAAGCATGAAGAAATCGCACCGAGCAAGGAGACAGGCAATGAATGAAGCACTGGGCATGATCGAGACCAAGGGACTCGTGGGCGCGATCGAGGCAGCCGATGCCATGACGAAGTCGGCGAACGTGACGCTGATCGGCAGCGAGAAGATCGGCGCCGGCCTGGTGACGGTCTTCGTCCGCGGTGACGTCGGCGCTGTGAAGGCGGCCGTCGACGCGGGTGCCGCCGCTGCAGGCGCTGTGGGCGAACTCGTCTCGCAGCATGTCATCCCGCGGCCGCACTCCGACGTCGAGAAGTTGCTCCCACACCTGAGCTGACATGTCGGCCCTCAGTCACTACCTCGTCGCCACCATCTCTCGGTTGGTGGTCGAAGAGGTACGCAAGAGAGACGACCCGACCCGGATCGTGATCGGCGTTTCCAACAGGCACGTCCACCTGTCCGAGGAGGATTTACGGATCCTTTTCGGACAGGACGCCATGACGGTTTTCCGGCCGGTTCGGCAGCCAGGCGAGTTCGCTGCCGAAGAGTCGGTGGCGGTCCACGGGCCGCGGTCCAGCTTTCCGAAGGTGCGACTGATGGGCCCGCCGCGCAAGCGGTCACAGGTTGAACTGAGCAAGACCGACTGCTTCGCACTCGGAATCGACGCTCCGATCTGTGACTCCGGGCAGTTGGATCTCGCGGCACCCGTCGAGATCGAGGGCCCTCGTGGGCGGATCAAGTTGGAACACGCAGCGATGGTCGCCGGACGTCACATCCACATGGGTCCGTCCCATGTGGCGGAGCTTGGCCTGAAGCACGGCGACCGGGTGAGCGTTCAGTTCGATGGCCCGCGTGGCGGCGTACTGCACAACTTCCTGATCCGGGTTAAGGACGAGTGGATCCCTGAGATCCACCTCGACACCGACGAGGCAAACGGCCTTGGTGTTAGTACCGGTGACTTTGGCCGTGTGATCGTGAAATGACCGCCACCATGACCCCCACACGCCCGAAGTACGACCGCACGCTCGCGAAGTTCGCGCGGCAGGTACGGTCCGGCTCGGCGGCAGGACACAGCGGGCCGATGCGGCTCGGAGTGGACCTGGGCACCGCCAACATCGTGTTGGCGGTAGTGGACGAGGCAAATCGTCCGGTGACGGGGGCATGGGTGCACTCGACGGTCGTTCGCGACGGGATAGTCGTGGATTGGGTGGGGGCGGTACGGGCGGTGCGCGACTTGAGGGCCGTCGTCGAGGACAGGCTCCGCAAGACGTTCAAGCGGGCGTCTGTGGCAATCCCGCCCGGCATCTCACCGGGCACGGTGAAGGTCTTCAGCAACGTCATCGAGGCGGCAGGACTTGACCTTGACGAGGTGGTCGACGAACCCGTGGCGGCGGCACGGGTGTTGGGCGTTCGCGACGGTTGCGTCATCGACATCGGGCACGGCACCACAGGTGTTTCGGTGCTGCGCCATGGGCGGGTCGAGTTGTCGACTGACGAGCCCACCGGTGGCCACCACATGACGCTGATTCTGTCCGGCGCCAATGGCATCGGCTACCAGGAAGCCGAAGCTATGAAGAAGGACCCGGCTGCGCAGGAGTACGTCTTCGGCGCGATCAGGCCCACCTTGGAAAAGATGGCAGGCATCGCGGCGGCGGCCCTCCGCGGACACGAGGTGGACGACATCTTCCTCGTGGGCGGGTCGAGCAGCTTCGCGCGGGCGGCCGAGGTGTTCGAGACGGTCCTGGGGCAGCAGGTACGGCGCCCCGAAGAGCCGTTGTTCGCGACGCCGTTGGGAATCCCGATGCGGCAGGAGGAAACATGACGCGGGAAGAACTTGAGGCTCTGATTCGGTCCGTCGTGGCCGAGGCCATGGCCCAGATGTCGCCGTATCCGCCGGCTGAGTACTCGCGCGATCGCGCGCTGGTGCTGATGACCGGAGCGATGCTCGGATTCGACGAGGCGCTGGACAGCCTCCGCAAGGTACAAGACGCCGGCATCAAGCTCGACCTCGTGCAAACCGAAGGTGCCCGGCGGGTTCTCAACCAGCAGAAGATCGCCGCTTTGGGAATCCCCGAAATCACACAGAATCTGATCGGCGAGCATCCGTTGCTCATCATCCCGACACTGACGACCAACACCGTCGCCAAGGTCGCGCACGGGATAGCCGACAATATGGCCTGCAATGTGATTCAGGAATTCATAATGATGGACAGGCCCGTCGTTGCCAGTCGCACCGCCGCCTGCCCCGATTCCCGGGCGAAGCGCCAGTGGTTCCCCAACATGCCGGCCAACTACGCAGAGATGCTGCGCGAGAACCTGCGTGTCCTGTCCAGCTTCGGGGTGCGGATGACCGGCGCCGTGAACCTCGGCAACCTGGTGATCGAAGTGTGGCGTGCGTTGCAGGACGGACGCCCGACGCATTGGGCACCGCCCGTAGCCGCTGAACCCAGCGCTCCGCCGGCACCGGATGCCGCGCTCGCGACGGTAGCGGCACCTGCCGCACCACCTGCGTCCCGTGTCGAGTGTGCTCAGAGGGTCGTCAGTGAGCGGGTAGTCAAGTCCCTGAATCCGGGAACCGTCCTGGTGATCCAGCCGGGGGCGGTCGTCACGGCTCTGGCGTGGGAAGCCGCGAACAGCGGTGACGTGCAGATCATTTGTGGAGAGGTGGCGTGATGTACCTGTCGATGGTCGTCGGCACGGTGGTGTCCACTCAGAAGGACGCCAGCCTCGTCGGCTACAAGTTGCTTCTCACCCGCAGGCTGGACGAGGCCGGAGCAGTGACCGGCATCCCGGAGGTCGCGGTCGATACAGTCGGCGCCGGTGTGGGCGAGCGGGTGATCATCACACGCGGCAGTTCGGCTCGCTACGCGTCGGGCAAACGTGACACCGCCGTCGATGCCACAATCGTCGGCATCGTCGATGCCGTGGAAGTATCCGAGGCCTGACATGCCAGCCGTCTATACCCGAACCGGCGACAAAGGCACCACCGGTCTGTTCGGCGGCAGCCGGGTCAGCAAGGACGATGCGCGCGTCGAGGCGTACGGGGCTCTCGACGAGGCCAACTCCGCGATCGGAGTCGCGAAGGCGAACATGCCGGCCGGCCAATGGCGTGACGCGGTGCACAAGATCCAGCACCGGCTGTTCGTGGTGGGCGCCGAACTGGCCAGCGATGAAAAGGGTCGCGAGATCCTTGCCGGCAAAGTGGGGGAGGAAGACATCACCGAACTGGAACGGTTGATCGACAAGTGCCTCGAGTTCGCTGGCCCACAGCGGTTCTTCGTCGTCCCTGGCAGGGACCCCGCCTCGGCGAACCTGCACCTGGCCCGAACCATCGTCCGACGCGCGGAACGGCGCATGATAACGGGCGGGCAGGCACGGCCCGAACTGATCAAGTACGTCAACCGGCTGTCCGACACGATGTACGCGCTGGCGAGGGTGGTGGAGACGATCTACACGCAGGGCCGCATCGCCGACATCGTGCGCCGTGTGGTCACCGAGTCGCTGCAGACAGCCGGGAGCGCCCCGGGCCTGGAGTGCTTCGACTTGAACGCAGCCCAGGTGATGGCGGCGGCGGCTCTCATGAAAGCGGACGAGATGGGTGTCGCCATCGTCTTTGCGGCGGTCGACGCCGGGGGAAATCTACTGTTGCTCAACCGCCAGCCCGACTCGTTGCTCGTGAGCCTCGATCTGGCGGTCGGAAAGGCCTTTACCGCGGCAGCGCTGAAGCAGGCGACGGCCGGGCTCAAGCCGCTGGCCCTGGAGGATGGGCCGCTGTATGGGATCGAGGCGTCGAACCAGGGGCGGATCGTGCTGTTCGGGGGCGGGGAACCGGTCTTCGTTGGCGGCCGGATCGCCGGCGGAGTCGGAGTTTCCGGCGGGACCGTGGAAGAAGACATCGAGATAGTCACACACGCACTGCAAGCAGCGAACGGAGTTGACCGATGAACATCAGCGCGGATCTCATCGAAAAGGTGATCCAGCAGGTGGTGCAGCGGGTCGCCACCCAGGACGAGACGGCGGCAGCGGGAGATCTGGGCGACGGCGTTTTCGCCGACATGGACTCCGCCGTTGAGGCTGCCGTGAGGGCGCAGCGGCAATACATGGAATGCTCGATGGCCGATAGGAGGCGCTTCGTCGCGACGATCCGTGAGGTTTCGCTCGACCCGAAGAACCTCGACTACATGGCGATCCAGGGTGTCGCCGAGACCGGGATGGGCAACGAGGTGGACAAACGCCTGAAGAACCAGGTGGCCGCCGAGGGCACCCCGGGAGTCGAGGACCTCATTACAGAGGCATGGTCGGGGGATGACGGCCTGACCACGCTGGAGTACTCGCCTTTCGGCGTCATCGGCGCGATCACGCCGACGACGAACCCGACGGAGACGATCATCTGTAACGCCATCGGCATGCTGGCCGCCGGCAACTCTGTGGTGTTCAGCCCGCACCCGCGGGCCAAGGATCTCTCGCAGTGGCTCATCCGGAAGCTCAACCAGGGCCTGCGGCGGGCCGGGGCCCCGGAAAACCTCATCGTCACGGTGAGTGAGCCGTCCATCGAGAACACCAACGCGATGATGGCCCATCGTGGTGTCAGGATGCTCGTTGCGACCGGTGGTCCCGGCATCGTCAGGACCGTGCTGCAGTCGGGCAAGAAGGCGATCGGCGCCGGCGCCGGCAATCCACCGGTAGTAGTCGACTCGACGGCGGACATCGAGAAGGCGGCCAAGGACATCATCGCGGGGGCATCCTTCGACAACAACCTGCCCTGCACGTCCGAAAAGGAGATCATCGCCGTCGACTCGATCGCCGATCTGCTGTGCTTCGAGATGGTCAAGGCAGGGGCGCACTTCCTGAGCGATCCCGCACAAATCCGCCAACTGGAGGATCTGTTGTTGCGGGAAGATCGCCGTGGACCGAAGACCGAATGGGTGGGGAAGTCCGCGACGGACATCCTTGCTGCGATCGGCATCACGCCCGAACCGGGCACGAAACTCGTGCTCATCGAGGCCGACAAGACCCATCCGTTCGTCGAACACGAGCTCATGATGCCCGTGCTGGGCATGGTGCGCGCGCCCGACATCGATACGGCGATCGACCTTGCCTGCGAGTTGGAGCACGGTAACCGGCACACCGCGATCATGCATTCCCGTGACGTGACCAAACTCACCAGGATGGGTCGCCTGATCCAGACGACCATCTTCGTCAAGAACGGCCCTTCGTACACCGGCATCGGGGTCGGGGGAGAGGGCTACACCACCTTCACCATCGCCGGCCCGACAGGGGAAGGTCTGACATCGGCACGGCACTTCGCGCGCCGCCGCCGTTGCGTACTCGTCGGAGACCTCAACATCCGCTGAGCAGGCGACCCTCCACCGGCGCAGCTCTCGGGCGGACAGATCGATGTGCCGAAAGAGGGAACCGGGTGTCACATGCCCCACGTTCATCCGGGACGGGACACCCAGCGGGTTGCTCACACTGCTACGGCATTGATCCACTCAGCGGATCAATGCCGTAGCAGCGTTAAGTGGTAAATGGTTTGAAGTGTCGCGGTGAAGCAGCCCAGGGTTGAAGCAGCCCAGGGTTGAAGCAGCCGAAGTTGCGGACTGGCCGGGGTTGGGACGTTGTCTGGTGGCCCGGGGTTGTGGCCCGCGGTGTTGTGGCTCGGGGGCGTGGAGGGGCCATGGGTCTGAAGTTCCGGCCCCTGAAGGCACACGATCAGGTGCCGCAATCAGTTTGGGGTGACGACATCCTCGGTCGAGGGCTGGCCCCGACGCGTCCGTTTGCGGGTGCGCTTGCGCGGGGTGGCGTCACGGTCGCCGCTGGCGGACTCGCTGGTACCCCGGGTGCGTCCCCGGGACCCTGACTTGCCGTCGTGGGGTTCCCTCTTCGCGCGCGGCTCCCGCGGCGCCGCACCGGGGATGCTTCCCTTTGTGCCTTCGGGAATCCCGAGATCGCTGTAGAGGTGTGGCGAGGTCGAGTAGGTCTCGGCGGGGGTTTCGATGCCGAGATCGAGAGCCTTGTTGATGAGCTTCCAGCGAGTGATGTCCTGCCAGTCGACCAGGGTCAGAGCCACGCCCTTGGCGCCGGCGCGGCCGGTGCGTCCGATGCGGTGGAGGTAGGTCTTTTCGTCGTCCGGGCATTCGTGGTTGACCACGTGCGTGACGTCCGGCACGTCCAGTCCGCGAGCCGCGACGTCGGTCGCGACGAGGACTTGCACAGTTCCTTCGCGAAACCTCTTGAGGGCCTTCTCGCGCGCTACCTGGGTGAGGTCGCCATGGATTGCGGCAGCCTTGAATCCGCGGTCCACGAGGTCGTCCGCGATGCGCTGCGCTGCACGCTTGGTGCGGCAGAACACCATCGTTCGCCCGACGTTATCGCCCTGCAGGAGGCGGCCGATGATCTCGGGCTTGTCGAGGTCGTGTGTCTGGTACACGATCTGCCTGGTGTCCGGCACGGTTGCCTGGGCGTCATGCGCCTCGGCCCGAACGTTCACAGCGCCCGACAGGTTCGACCGGGCCAGCGAAACGATGGCGGCGGGCATCGTGGCCGAGAACAACATCGTCTGGCGAGACTTCGGCGTCTTGGCGATAAGCCGCTGGACGTCGGGGAGGAACCCCAGATCGAGCATCTCGTCGGCTTCGTCCAGCACGAGGATCTTCACCCGTGACAAGTTGAGCGCCTTGCGATTGGCAAGATCGAGCAGACGGCCGGGAGTACCGACGACGATGTCGACACCCGTTTCCAGAGTCTCGAGCTGGACTTCGTAGCCGACCCCTCCGTAGACGGTGAGGACGCGAGCCTCGCGCACCGTGGATGCGATCTGAAGGTCCTTGGCGACCTGGATGGCGAGTTCGCGGGTGGGGCACATGACCAGCGCCTGCGGGAGCCCCTGATGGCTGAAGTCCGCATACCCGGCGTCGCCGGGAAGCATGATGCGCTGCAGCAGCGTAATGCCGAACGCGAGCGTCTTGCCGGTGCCGGTGCGGGCCTGCCCAATGAGGTCGGTGCCGGTGATCGCGATGGGGATCGCGAGGGCCTGAATCGGGAACGGTTGAGTGATGCCCACCGCACTCAGGGACTCGACGATCTCGGGGCGCACACCAAGATCGGAGAATGTGGGCTGGTCGGGCGCCTGCTGGGGCTCCATGTTGGTCAGCTTCATGCCTAACGTAAAACAGCTACAAACGGCTGCGAGAGATCGCCAGGAGCCGGGGTCGGACGCCTTGCGAGACCGCGCGCTGGTGCACGGCCACTGGCCATCTTAGTGAACCACGCCGTTGTGGCGGTAACGGGCTCGCCTGGCCTTGCCAGTCAGACGGCTCCGAAGCCTACGGGGCGGGAGTGCTCCTGGCCGAGGTCGAGGTACGCGATCCGAGCAGCGGGGATGAGAATCTTGCGCCCTTTGGGGTCAGCCAGGGTGAACAGCCCACCCGTTGTGAGCGCGGCCGCGAGTTGCTCCTCGACGTCGGAGGCCGAGACCTCCGTCTCTACCGTGAGTTCCCGGGGAGCGTGCTGGATGCCGATCTTGATTTCCATGTTCGCCTTTCATCGCGTACTGCGTCCACGGTGTCACGGGCCCCCGTGGTGGGCCAGAGCTGTTCGCCAGGGGCACAATCGCTCAGAACAGCCCGTCCTCCTCGGGGGTCGCCGTCCGAACGACGATCCGGGTCCATCCCCCGATGTAGATGCGGCTGTCACCCGTCAGTTCGGTGCGGCCGGTGATCGGGGTGGTCGGGAGGGCGCCGTTGGTCTCGCCCACGAAGGTGCCGTTGGCCGACCCCAAGTCCTCGATCCACCACCGGACGCCGTCCGTGGTGAGTTGCGCGTGCCTGCGGCTGCAGCCCGTGTCGGTGCCGCAATCCACATCGGGGTCGATGTGCTGGCTCCGGGACACGCGACCGATCAGTGCCGCCGGGCCTGGCAGGGGGAAGATGTCGGGCAGGCCGGGGGACGGAAGCGGATCCGGACTCTCCTGCAGGCGATACCAGTCCGGGTCGATCCACATTTCGGCCACCCACCGCTTCTTCTTGGGCGGGGCGGGCCGTGAGCTGGTGGGGACTTCGGATTCTTCGGTGTCAGGATTCGGCGCCTCGGCGTCGGCCGGGAGGGGCGCGAGCCCTTCCACGTCCGGCTGTGTTTGGGCCGGCGCCTCGGCCTCGGGCATCGGCGCGGACATGCCGGCCGCGGGCGGAGATTCGGGGGCGGCGTCACCGTCTCCACCGGACTCGTCGCCGGGGGGCTGCTCTTGGGACTCGTCGCCGGGGGGCTGCGCCTGGGACTCGTCGCCGGGGGGCTGCGCCTGGGACTCGTCGCCGGGGGGCTGCTCTTGGGACGGGTCGCCGAACGGCTGCTCTTGGGACGGGTCGCCGAACGGCTGCCGGAGCAGCTCGGCCAGGCTGCCGCGAGGCAGCGTCCCGGTCACGAAGTCGTAACCGCACGCTTCACAGAACAGGGCGTCGGCGGGGTTCGCGGCGTGGCAGTGCGGGCACTGCTGGCCTCGGGCAACCTGTTCTTGCGGGGCCGCGGCAGGAGTGGCAGCCGCCCCCTCCGGGATCGGGAGCCCGCACTCGTCGCAGTAGTCTTGCGCCCGGGACTGATGTCCCTCAGGGCAGATCGCCATATCAGCCTCGTACTCGGGTTGTCTTGGTTGACGCCGTATCCAGCGCCATCTCGTCAGCCTTGTCTACCGACCGCCGCAGGCGAACGGTGCCGGTGGCTGCATGCTCCACGTCCACTACCTTCCGCAGGCGGGAGGTCGCCTCCTCGTTGCCGGTCTCGGCGGCCAGTTGCACGGCCCGTCCCAGGCGGGTCGTGGCCGTCGCAACGTCACCCGCGGCCTTGGCCGCCAGTCCCTCCTGAATCGCCTGCGCGAGCTCGACCTGGCCGGTGTAGTGGGCGACCTCAGGGTTGATGTGCGCAGACAGGGACGGGTCGCTGGTCCATTTGGCCTTCACCAGGCCCTGGGTGCGCACGTCGTTCCCGATCGCCAGTTGGACGCGAGCCGCCAGTTGCTCCTGGCCCAGCGCCTTGGCGGGAAGCCGAACAGCGACATGGTAATCACGGCTCTCGTTACCCCACGAACCGGTCGGGTACGCCTGCGTGAGGGGATTCACGGCGGCTCCCCGATGCGTTAGGTCAGTGACGGTCGGCGACACCTGCCGGACGAAGAGCACCTGTGCGCCGCGCGGAACCCACACACGTAGCTGCGCATCGGCGACACCTCGGCCCATCGATTGCCTCATCAGGTCGGAGAACACCGCCCCCAGTTGCGACGCGTGAGGAATGATGTCGACAGTGCCCAACAGGGCCTGGGCGACCTTGCGGATCTCAGACACCTTCCACTCGACTCCGACACCGCGCGCGTCGACCTGAAATGCGCCCGTGCAGTTGCGGATCGCAGCATCCAACTGCTGCGGCGTCTCATTGTGGTTCTCGCCGTCCGTCAGCAGGATCGCGTGCTTCTGCTGGAGGTTCCCGACCGAGTCGAACAGCGACTTGGCCAGGTTCAACCAGCTACCGATGGCAGTCCCGCCGTCGGACCTGAAGTACCCGATCGCCTGTTTGGCCTCGGCGCGGGTGCGACTGTTCATCTGCACCATCCCGGTGCCTGCCTGGACGATCGGGAACGCGAGGTAGGCGCGGTGGTTGCCGGCTATCACCGCGAACCAGGTGCCGTCGAGAATGTGGTCCAGGGCCGACATCGCGGCTCGCTTCGCCGCCTCCATGTTCTGAGTGCCCATGGAACCGGACGTGTCGACGATGATGATCTCGCCGGCGGCGCCAGTGCCCGTCTGTCCGGCTGCTCCCGCGTCAGCACACGTGATGGTCACTATGGCGTTGACATCGGTGCCGCCATCGGGCAGGAATTCGTTCTGGTAGACGGTCGATGTGAACTGTGCCACTCGTCACTCCTCGGTCTGCACCGGCTCGGGCGGCGCCGGTTTCGGCTGGAGCAGAGCCAACGCGACGGTGATGTTGTCGCGGCCGCCCTGTTGGTTCGCCCAGGCTACCAATGATCTGGCCACCTTCAGCGGGTCCGGCTCCGAGGCTGCCGGCCCCAGTGCGGCTGCCAGTTGGGCCCACAGCGCTGCCGGTTCCGACGCATAGTTCCACAAGCCGTCGGAGCACACGAGCACCCAGCCCGGCCCGGTGACATCAGCGGCACCGATGTGGGGTGTCACGTCCTGCGAGTCGCGGCCCAGCCAGCGGGTGATGGCGTGCGCTTGAAACCCGGTTTCTGCAACCTCACGAGCGACCCCCATCTCGATTCGCGCCTGCGCCACCGAATCATCGAGAGTCAGCAGCCGCTGGTCACCGTCGGCGCCGAACCAGTAAACACGCGAGTCACCCAAGTGCGCGAAGTCGATGTGATTCTGCTGAACGACAGCGGCGACGAAGGTGCACGAGGCCGCATTGCCGGATTCGGGCCGAGTGTGGGCTACGACGGCTGCGTTGGCCTCGAAGGTGGCTTCGGTCAAGTCGGCGGCGAGGGCAGCTTCCGGCGGGATCGAGGTGTCCGGGGAGCGCGGTGCCAACAGCCGAGCGCGAGCGGCTCGCGCGCCGGCGAGTGACGCGATGTCGCTGTCCTCGGACGTCGATACACCGTCGCACACGATCATGATTGCACGACCGTCGTCGTCCACTGCCAGCGCCATGGCGTCCTCGTTGCGCTCGTGCCTGACCCCCCGGTCGCAGACGCCGGCCACCCACGGGGCTGGAGCCTCCTCGAAATGATCGCGCGGATCGGCGGCTCGGGCTCCGCAGGTTGCGCAGTAGCCGTCCTCATCGATCTCGCCGCCGCACTCACGGCACTGCGCGACCGCCGCAACATGCGCGCGCTCGTGACGCCTGGTCGCCTGCGAACCGCGCTCGGTGTCGGGCTCCGGTTGCTCGACGGTGGGGACCAGAGGTAGCCCGCAGTTCTCACAGAACTGCTCGTGGCCGGCGATCCGAATTCCACATCCGGGGCAGTACCGCGGGACGTCGATCCCGGCCGGTGCCTGGTGCTCATCCTCCGGCGCGGGATCCGCAGACGGGCCCGGGCCGGGACTGGGCACCGGGTCGGTAGGGAAGACCGGCTGCTCGTACCGGGGTTGGTCTGCGGACACAGACTCGGGCTGCGGGGGAGGTTGCGTCATAGAAGACTCCACTTCCGGATCTGGTTCGCGAGTTCTACCAGCACGATGCGTTCGGACGCGTCCGAGGTGAACTGAGCCAGCCTGCGGTAAGCCTGCTCCAGTTGGGATCGAAGCAGATCAGGGGTGGCCGGTTGATCGCCGAGGCTGGCACCCGGGCGGGCCCCGTGTTGAGCGACGTGGGCCCTGGCCCGCTCCAGGATCTGGACCTCGAATTCGGCCTGGGCGGGGGGATCGAGGCGGCTGGTGTGGACCAGTCGCATGGCTTGGCTCAAGTCGTCCATGCTGGTGCCCAGGTTGAGCAGATGCTCGGCCTTCAACCGCCGCGACTCGACGAACCCGCGGCTCGTGGCGGGGATCAGGTCCAGTGCCGCCAAAGTGCCGGCGAGGTCGCGGCGCTGAGCCCTGATGCGTGCCAGGCCGAACCCTGCCGGGGTGACGTAGTTGGCGTCCGTGCTGGCGCAGATCTGGTACAGGCCCTCGGCGATCACGGGTTCCCCGCCCTCTTCGCACGCCACAGCGAGGGCCAGTTTCGGGGCCAACTCGCCGGGCACCTGCCCGTACACGGCGTTGAAGGAACTCTGCGCGGTCGTCCAGTCTCGGTTGATCAGCGCGGCGAGCCCGGCCAGCCAGACGGCTCGCCATTCCCATGGGTCGGCGGTCAGCAGCGCGTTGGTGACCTGGCGGACCAAGTCGTGACGGCCAAGCTTGAGGGCCGCATCCCCCTTCGCCAACAGGACTTCGGCGGACTCGGACGGAGGAGTACGCAGAATGTTGATGAGGTCCGCCGGCTCCTGGTCGTCGCCGAGAGACATGAGCCACGCGTAGTTCGGATCGGTCGAATCGGGACGCAGGTGCGGCAGTTGCCTCCAGTCGAACCTGTCGCCCGACACCAGAGGCGGGTCGAACAACAAAGAAGAAGCCGAGTGCGTCGCCACTCCGGGGGTCTGGGACGCCACTACCTCGCGCAGCACCCCGAGAACCTGAACACGCAGTTCGTCCACAGACGCGAACCTGTCAGCCGGTGCCGTCGCCGTGCACTTCTGGATCAGGCGGTAGAGCGAGTCGGACGCGGCGAACGCCGGCACCTGCTCAACCGGGGGCAGTGAGTGCTCAAGTTCCCGCTGGTAGCCCTTCACCTCGGCCACCAGCACCAGGATCGTCCGGCCGATCGTGTAGATGTCGGAGGCGACCGACGGGCCCATGGTCGCCACCTCGGGCGCCTGATAACCGACCGTTCCGAAGATCGGTGAGTGGTCGTCGTCGCTGCGCCGCACGCCCCCGAGGTCGATCAGTTTGAGCGAGTCACCGACCTGGATCACGTTCTCCGGTTTGAAGTCGCAGTAGATCAGGCCGAGGTCGTGAAGGTAGCTGAACGCCGGCAGCACTTCCAGAATGTAGGCGAGCGCCTGGTCTGCGGGCAGCGGATCGTAGGCGCCGCCGTTGGCTTCCCGGCGTTCCTGCAACAACTGCTTCAGCGAACGGCCGCCGACATACTCCATGACGATGTACCCGGCACCGTCATGGGTGACGAAGTTGTAGATCTCGACGATGAGAGGGTGCTCGACCTGGGCCAGGAACCGCTGCTCGCTGATGGTGGCCGCCAGCGCATCGGCGTCGCCGGCATTGAGCAGGCCCTTCAGCACGACCCAGCGATCGGAGACGTTCTGATCCTGCGCGAGGTAGATCCAGCCCATGCCGCCGTGGGCAAGAGGTCCGACTATGCGGTATTGGTTGGCGACGAGGTCGCCCTCCTTGAGCTTCGCGTCGAACGAGTACGGTTTTCGGCAGTTGGGGCAGAAACCCTCGGTTCGTCCGGGCCGGTCGCCGACCGCCCTACCCACCGCGGTGCCGCAGTGGGGGCAGTTGCGGCGGCTCTCGGGAACGACCGGGTCCTGCATGACGGCACTTCGTGGGTCGACGGCGGGTGCGGGCGGCACCGACGTCAGCCCTGCTCCCAGTCGTCTGCTGCGCATCCGAGCGGACATGCGGGTGCGTTGGGTGGGCGTCTGGCCGGTGAGGACTCGCTGGGAGCCCAGCGCCGTCGAGTTCAGGTGGGTGGACGCCCGGGTCACTGTCGAGTCGAGTTGCGGTGGGGGCGCGGCCGCGGTGGCGGGCGTGCCGCACACGTCGCAGTAGCCGTCACGGATTTTGCCGGAGCATCCGGGCTGCTTGCACGCCCCGGTCGGCGCGGCGGGCCGGACGCCCGGCCGCCCCCGCCCGGACACGACGGGCTGAGGAGGGCTCGGCCGTGACTGGCGGCGCGGCAGCGCAGGTGCGGCCGCGGTGCCCGGCATCCCGCAGATGTCGCAGTAGCCCTCGACGATGTTCCCGGTGCAACCGGGTTCCAGGCACTTCATGCGAGATCCGTCCGCAGGCCGAGGTGCAAGGCCTCGCGATACGCGTCGACCAGGTGGGCGGCCACCGGCACGGGACACGGCCGATAGCTCAGCACCTCCGCCGCAAGATCCCCGACCCTGGCCGCGGTGTCGTCCGCCGCTGCCTGCTTGAGGCGCAGACCTTGCAGAGCCAACTCGAGTTCGTCGCGGTCCTGGATCGCCTTCGTGTAGGCCGTGTGGACGACGTCCATCGCCCGGGTGACCTGGTCGAGCTTGGCCAGGTACCGATCCAGCTCACCCGGCGTGTTCGGGACGGCGCCGAGGGCGGCGACGTTGGGGACTGCGTAGTTCGGCGTGGGCGTCACGATGCGGGCACAACGGGCGACGAGTTCCGCCAGCTGTCCCTCTCGGTCTTCGAGTTCCGCCCGGCGGGCGCGGGCTTGATTGAGCTTGGCGAGGTTCTCCCGGCGCTTGCCTTGCGTGACGATCAGGTCGCGTTCGAAGCGGGCGGCGTCCACCTCCAACGCGCTCAGCATGCCTCCGACGTCGCCGCCACGGGCGACCTTGTCGGACACGGTCGCGAGGCGAGCAGCGAACCGGTCGAGGATCTGCTGCGCGTTCGGCTGCTGGGCGGGAGGTTCGTGGGCGATCTGGTCGCGGATCCGGTCAAGCTGGGCGCGAAGGCCGGCGACGCGTGCGGTGAAAGCCGCGGCGTTCGGGCCGACAGCCAGCTTCGTTCGCAGCTGCGACGTGAGCGCGTCCGACATTCGGCACGCCTCCGGCAGCGACATCGCCGTCGAGCGAAGTTGTTCGGGCCCTTGCTTGTCCGAGGTCTCCATCCGGCCCCAGATGAGCGTGGAGATCTCAAGCAGTTCTGTCTGTGCGACTCGCCCGGAGTCCCATGCCCCGAGCAAAGCGTCGTACCGGTTCTTGATGGCTTGCCACACAGACAAGGCAAGCGCGATGTCATTGGTCAGGGCAGCGCGGTCGGGCGAACGCAATATCGCGGTGTCGATCACCGCCAACTCCTGGCGACGACTGGTCAGCCACTCGCCGAGTTGGGCCAGGTATTCCATCACCTCCTCGGGAGTGGCGGCTTCGCCGATCTTTCCGGGGGCGCGGGGGGTCACGATCTGCGTCATCGATACTCCCGCGATCTTTGATGCAGACCTATCAGGCCGGCGATGGCCGCTGCGAGACCGAGCAGGCCGAGTCCGAAACTGATCATCGTGACACCCGTGGTTCCCCCCGCGAGGATGGAGCCGATCTGGGTCTGGTCGTAGCTGATCCGCTCGTCGGCCTTGCGCTCGACGACCGCGGCGCTGGCGCCGGAATCCGTCGCTGCCTTGCCGATCTCATCCTGCTTGCCCTCCTTGACCTTCGTGACAAGGGTCTGGTGGCGCGCGCTGTAGGTGTTCATCTCTGCCTTGACCTCCAACCCCCCTGCGGCGAAGCTCTCGGTCGCGGTGCGGGAGGTCGCCGCCCAGGATGACTCGTGGGTGCTGTTGGTGGGCTCCAGCACCATGTTGAGTTCGTGAGCGCGAGCACGCAGCAACTGTTCGCGACCCGTGGTCAAGCTGCGCACGGCGGTGGCGCTTGCATCGGACGCGGCGGTCGTCGGGACCAGCGAACTCAGTCCGACGGCGCCGAGCACGAGGAGCAGCGAGACCGCGAGCCCGATGTTGATCACGCGACGCGTCCGCCGCGCAGTGAGCACCATGACGGCGATCACGGCGAGCGCGCCCAGACCGGCCACGATGCGGAAGGCCGCGGCGACCTGAGACGGCACGAACTGGTCTTGGGAGGAAGCCTCCTGTTGCAGTTGCGCGAGTTCGGCGAGCACCTGTTCATCGAGAGTGCGCTGGGTGGTGCCGACCAGGGATGCGACCTGGGTGGTCTGTTTGGGGTCCGCCTTCAAGGTGGCGATGGCCTGCTCCATCGTCCGCGAATAGCCCTGGACGGCGACGTTGACGCTACCGAGGCGCTCTGTCTGGGCGTCGGTGTCCAGGACTTCAGCCGCCTGAACCACCAAGAGGGCAACTTCTTGCATCTGGGTGCGGAACGGTTGGGGGTCGGCGGTTCGTGTGACCAGGGTCGACAGGCCGGCCTCGTTCGCCAGCAGCACTCCCGCTGAGATCGCGCTGACGCGCTCGTACTGGGTCTCGATCGCGGACTGCCGGACGAGACCGTCGCTGCTGGAGGCCAGGGGCACGCCGAAGATGCCGATGAGCAGCCCGACAACGAGAACCACTCCCTGGAAGATCCTGAGCAGTTGCGGGGTTGAGGTGCGGTGCGCAGGCGGATTCTGGCGAGACAACGGTGGTGTCGGCTGCGTGATCTGCCCGCCGCCCGGCCGGGTGGCGGTTGGCGGCGGTTGCGTGACGGTCACTGGCCTTCTCCTTCGCCGTCCTCCGGCTCAGAGGCGGGCCAGGAAACTGGAGGGGGAGCGGGGGGCTGATCCTCTGCGACGTCGACCGCCAAGAGAGTGCGAAGGGCCTCCACGGTCGGATCGGCCGTGTCGCGTAACCGCCAGGCGTGACGTCCGATCGCGGCCTCCAGCACGTTTCGCGCGAACCGGCCGTTACCGAACGTGTCGTCGCGGACCTGCAGGGAAAGCTGCCGGTGGAACTCGGCTACGGCGGCTGGGTCGAGGTCGTAGTCGGACTTGGCAGCCATGCCCGTGAAGATGGCGGTGAGTTCCTCGTCGGTGTAGTCGTCGAAGGTGATCGTGGTGCGGAACCGGCTGGCCAGACCCGGGTTCTGCGTGATGAAGGTCTCCATCGGGAGCGGATAGCCGGCGACGATGACGACAAGATCGTCGCGGTTGTCCTCCATCTCCTTCACCAGAGTGTTGATGGCTTCTTCGCCGTACTGGTCGCCGTTGAGCGAGTAGGCCTCGTCGATGAACAACACCCCTCCCTTCGCCGAGGCCGCCACCTCTGCCGTCTTCATGGCTGTCTGGCCAAGGTAACCGGCGACGAGTTCGCTGCGATCGACCTCCACGAGTTGGCCTTTCGACAGCAGGCCGAGGGCTTTGTAGATGCCCGCGACAAGGCGTGCGACTGTCGTCTTACCCGTGCCCGGGTTGCCCACGAAGATCAGGTGCCGCGTGATGGTCGGCGACTTCAGTCCCGCCTTCACCCGTAACCCTTCGACCCTCAGGATCGCGGCCTGCCGGTGGATCTCGGTCTTCACCCGTTTGAGGCCTACGAGTTCGTCGAGTTCCGCGAGCAGTTCGTCCACCGTCTTCTCGGGTTCGGGTGGCTCCTCGGGTTCGGTGGGCGCGGGCTGTTCAGGAGTGGCAGCGGCGACCGGGGCGGGTGCGTCGGCGGGCACTCCAGCCTCACCGGTCGGTGGCGGGCCGACGTTCGGCCCCCAGGGCTGATGAGTGAGGTTGAATGCGCCGGGTGTCTGCGGTGACAGGCCGCTGAGGTCGAGTTGAGCGCCCTGCAAATCGTGGAGGCGCCGCTGGCTCTCCTGCAGTCGCGCCAGCACCTCGTTGAGAACCTGCGGTCCCCGGGTGGTGAAGTCAGTCATCGGGTCGCTCGTGGGCGCGGACGGCGTGACGGCCTGCAACTGGGCAGCGCCCGCCTGCTCGGCCGCTCGCGCGGTCTGCTCGTCGGGTTCTCCGAGAGTCGCGGCCGCGGTGCAAACCTCCACCAGGGCGGCCGCGTAATCCTTGGCGGCCTGCGGTTTCGTCCAGCTCAACTGGGACAGCAGCGGCGTCGGGGATGTGCGGTAGCGGCGACCACGCATGGCCGCATCGATGAACGGGGCCGCGGACTGCGCCCTCCCGACCGCCGCCGTCCAGTCGATGTAGGCGCCTTTCGCCGCTTCGGCAACCGCGGCAGACAGGTGGTGTGCCTCGGCCTGTGCCTGTGCCTCGTCGACACCCGCCCTGCGTGCGACCTCGCGAACATTGGCGATCGCGGTCGCGAGAGCGTTCCTCATCATGCCTCCAGGTCGAGGGGGTTGGACGGTCGGCCCGTGCCGGGCCGCGGTGTCTGCTGGACGGGCGCGTGCACCTTGGTCGGGTCTCCGAACCGAGACTGGAGGAAGCGGCCATGCGCGATGAGCGCCTCGGCGTCGGTGTGGTTCACCGCGTCCAACATCTTGTCCATCGTCTGGCCGAGAAGGTCGAGTTGGTCGATCAGCAGCAACAGCGAGGTCTTTCCGTTCTCGATCGGCCGCGAGTCGGCCCAGTCCCGCGGGAGCCGGAGATAGGCGGCGACGGCCTCGGGCAGATAGTCCGTGGCGGTGGCGATCAGGGAGTACGAATCCATGCTGCCCAAACCCAGATTCTCGATGCGGGGCAACGTTTGGCGCACAGTGCGGGTGATGCGATGGACACGCGAACGTACCGGTCCGGGGACGGTCGGGTCGGCCACCAGCCTCTCGACGTTCGCCAGGGCCGCCACGATGTCGTCCCCCGTGGGCGGCGGTGGGGTCGGCAGCTCAGCGGGGGTTGGCTCGTCCTGCTTCCCCCCGCCTGTCAACCAATCCCAAAACCCCATTCTGGATGGCTTACTTGCCGTCGATGGAGATCGGCTGCACCTGAACTTGCTGATTCTGGTTCTGCACGCGTTGCAGGTAGGTGCGCGACTTGACGACCTCGCTCTCCAACGTGCCGATCGTGGCGGCCATCGTGTCCAGTGCCTTCAGTTTGAACTCGTCGATGGTGTCCATCGTCGTGTAGATGTTCTGGAACGCTGCCTGCAACTGCTCGATACCGATCGTGGCCGAAGCGGCCTGCTCTTGAATGCGAGCCGAGTTCTGCGCCAGCATTTCGCTCGTCCGCTGGATCATGTTGGACGTCGTCGTGTTGAGCGCAGTGATCTGGTTGAGGACCAACTGCTGGTTTCCGAGTGCCTGGGCAACGATGACGGCCGTCCGCAGCGCGGACACCGTCGTGGTGGAAGCCCGGTCCACACCCTTGATCAGCTCGATGTTGTTCTTGATGATGATGTCGATCGCGAGGTAGCTCTGGATCGAGACGGCGAGTTGTGTCAGCAGGTCTTGGTGCTTCTGGCGGACGTAGAACAAGACGTCCTGGCTCATCGTCTTGGCCTTCTCGGGGTCTGAGAACTCCAACTGGGCGATCATGGCCGCCAGTTTCGCGTCCAGCTTCTCGGCGATGTAGACGTACTGGTTGAGTCGGCCCATCGTGTTCCAGAGGTTCTGCTTCTCCATGTTCAGCGCGACGTTGTCCTTCGTCAGCTCGTCCTGGCCGCTGCGCAACGCGTGCAGGATCGCGTTCAGGTGCTGTTGGCTGCTCTGATAGCGGCGGAAGTAGTCGCTGATGTCCTTACCGACGGGGAGGAAACCGAACAGCTTCTTGGCGCCCTTCGCTTCACCCGGGTCGAGAGCCTCGACCGTGCGCCGCAGTTCCAGCAGGGTCTTTCCCACGTTCGAACTCTCGGAAAGCCCGCCCTCCTTGAGTGCCCGGACCGGGGTCTGCAACAAGCGGTTGGACGTCTCAGCGGCCTTGCGGATGTCGGCGTCACCCATGGAGCGGACCGCGTCGGCCTGCGCCGAGAATTGCGGCGACTTCGGCTGGGCGGACGTCAGCGCGGTGAGGAAGGCGTCGACCTTGGAGTCCAGCACCGGAACCTGGTCGGGAGCCACAGCGGGCGCCAGTGCGCCGGCTTGAGTCTCCGTCACCACGGGCGCCGGGGCCGGCGCCGTGAGGGTGAGCATGTCGGGTGGGGCAAGGGGCGCCAGTGCGGGCGCGGCTGCAGCGGCACCGCCGGCGGGCTGCGTCGGATTCGTCATCTCGTCACCTTTCGAGGGCCTGCGTGGGTACCAATTTAGCCCGTGTTGCGTTCTCCCTCGTCGGGATCATCCCCGAGGCGCCCACTTGCTCAACCCGGAGGTTACGAGGCCGGCTACGAGATCGACCGCAACCGCCTTCGGCAACGGCGCGTTGGTTCGTTTCCAGTGGCGCACGGCGAAGGTGGTCAAGCCGACGAGCGCCCAAGCGAGTTGCGTGGCGGCATCGGCATCGATCGTGATCCGTTCTTGAATGACCGGAATTCCGGCCTGGACGACCCGCGCGGTGCCTTCGAGAATCGTTGCCTGCACATCCGGATCCTGCGGCAATTCCGTCTCGAAGACCAGCAGGAATTGGTCGCTGCTGTCCTCCGCGAAGTCGTAGAGCGCCGACACTGCGCTGGCGAACGGGACGCTGTGGTCGTCCATCTGCAGCGACTGGGTGATGGCGCGTGCCAGGTCGTCGGTCGACTGTTGCACCACCGCCCGGAGCAGGTCCAGCTTCGACGCGAAGTGCTGGTAGAGAACGGGTTTTGTCACGCCCGCCGCCCTGGCCATTGCTTCCATAGATGCGCTGTGATAGCCCTCGGCCGCGAAAACCTTGGTCGCGGCCTGCAACAGCAATGATCGCCGCTGGGCGCGGGGCAGCCTCTGCCTCCGAGGGACGGTCGTATCTGTCACAGGATGCAGCCTATCCACGGCAACCGGGTTTGTCCGGGTCCGGCGGACCGACCGGCCTGCGCCCGAACTTGGATCTGACTTCAGACTTTGCCGTTTGGTCGGGTTTGCAGCCCTGCCCTTGCCGGAAATTGAAGACCGGGCCCCTGCGTACAGGGGCCCGGTTCGATCGCTCAATCAGATCGCGCGTACGCGATCGGCCTGCGGCCCCTTGGGGCCTGAGGTGATCTCGAACTCGACCTTCTGACCCTCTTCCAACGACCGGAAGCCTGAGGAGTCAATAGCCGAGTAGTGGACGAACACGTCCGCGCCTCCACCATCGACGGCAATGAAGCCGAACCCCTTTTCGGCATTGAACCACTTGACGGTTCCCTGCGCCATGCAACTACTCCCTAACTTACTTCGACCCGCACCGTGCGGACTCGTGCACTGCCCTACCTTGTCCGCCGAACCCGTCCGGGGTCTGCGCGTGCGTGACAGCAGTGCAACAATCTCACACCTTTGGGCGACTGGCCAAGCTGCCCACGGCACTGCGCCGCCTCGGAGCCTGCCGATTGCGGAGTCGGTCGCCGGTTTTGTCGGTGGCGGGTGGTTGCATAGGGGACGTGCCAGACACCTTCGCGCCCGCCTATCGTCTCGTGCGTTCGACGCCCGTCGCGGCGCCCGCGCCCGCGATGACCCCTGCGTTCACTCGTGTCGTGGAGCATCGGTCAGGGCCGCTGCTTGTCCTCGGGGGTCCGGGCACGGGCAAGACAACGGCCCTCGTTGAGGCGGCCGCTCGCCACATAATCGAAGCGCGTCCGGGGCGTCCGCTCGTGCTGAGCTTCTCGCGCCGGGCGGCACAAAGCATGTCGGCGCGCATCGCTGCGCGTGTCGGCGGCGTCGTCGAGTCCCCTTTGGCGATGACGGTCCACTCGTTCTGCCTCGGTGTGGCGCGGCGGTTCATGCCTGTCGGCGAGGTGGGTGAGCTGCGCCTGTTGACGGCCCCCGAACAAGAGGCGCGCCTGCGCGAACTGCTGTCCGGGCTGCCGCACGAGGCTTGGCCGAGCTCCTTGCGGCTCGCTGTCGGCACCCGGGGGTTTGCCGCCGAGTTGCGAACGTTTCTGGCGCGTGTCCGGCAGTTGGGGCTTGATCCCGACGACGTGATCGCCTCAGGGTGGCGCAGTGGGCGTCAGGAATGGGTGACGGCGGGCGGGTTCTTTGAGGATTATCTCGACGTACTTGATGCCGAGTTCGCGATCGACTACGCCGAACTCATTCATCGCACCCGCATCCTGCTGGCCGATCCGGCAGTGGCCGCGACCCTGCGATCCGAGATCACGTCCGTGTTCGTGGACGAGTTGCAAGACATCGACGCCGCGCAACTCGGGGTTGTGCGAGACCTCGTTCCCGATGGCGGGCACGTCGTCGGCTGTGGCGATCCCGATCAAGCCGTTTTCGGCTTCAGAGGAGCACACCCCCGGGCGGTGGGCGAGTTTCGAAGAGTGTTCGCCGCCGGGGGCAGCGAACCCGAGATCATCGTCCTCGAACAGGGCCATCGCTTGCCGGCCAAGATTCAGTCTTCACTGCACGATTTCACGGGGAGGCTGCCACTGCCGGGCTTGCCCGGCAGCGTCCTGGCTCGGTTTCGGGCGCCCGAGCCGTCTCACTCCGGCGGCCAGTTGCGGGTGTTCACCCTTGACACTGCCACTGCCGAGGCCTCATTCCTGGCCCGTGAGTTGCGAGCGGCTCATCTTCTCGAGGGCGTGCCGTGGTCGCAGATGGCCGTCATCGTCCGGGCCGGTCGCACTGCCATCCCGCTGTTGCGGCGCGCACTGGTGGCCGCGGCAGTTCCGATCGAGGTGGCTGGTGACGAGATTCCGCTCGCCGCCGAGTTGGCCGTCCGCCCGCTGCTACTGGCCCTGGATGTGGTGTCAGGAGCCACCGAACTCGATCCCGACGTTGCAGAACGGCTGCTTGTTTCACCCCTCGGCCGCCTCGACGCGGTAGCGCTCCGCGGATTCGGGCGGCACCTCCGCCAGGCGGAACGGGCCGAGTTGGGCGGCGCCGCCTTGCCACGCAGCTCCGGTGAGCTAGTCGCTCTGATCTTGCGCTCCCACGAGGCTCTGGCAGCACTGGAACCGCCCGAGGCCGTGCCCGCGGGAGCGCTGCGGTTGGCGGCGGTGCTTGCTTCGGCGCGAGCGTTGGTCACGGCCGGTGCCACTGCGGGTGAGGTGCTGTGGCACGTCTGGCAGGGCACCGAGTGGCCGGCGGAGTTGGAGGCGGCCGCAGCCCGCGGCGGTGAAGCCGGGCGGCGCGCCGATCGCGACCTGGATGCGGTCTGTGCGTTGTTCGACATGGCGACCGGCTCGGACTCCCTTGCTGGCGAGCGGGGCCTGCGCAACTTCCTGGCAGAGGTCCGTGCGCAGGCCATTCCTGCGGACACGCTGCGGGAATCGGCCGTGCGAGGTGGGGCAGTGCGCGTGCTGACGGTCCATCGGTCCAAAGGACTGCAATGGCGCCGGGTCTTCGTCGTTGGAGTGCAGGAGGGCACTTGGCCCGATTTGCGCAGCCGCGACACCCTGCTGCAGGCGGCGGCGCTGCCGACGGGGGACGAACTCGGTCCCGATACGTCCGAACGGCTCACCGAGGCGCGGCGGCTGTTCTACGTGGCCTGTACACGGGCCAGTGAGCAGACGACGTTGACGGCAGTGGCAGGCACCGACGGGGAACAAGACCAACCCAGCCGGTTTCTGGGCGAACTGGACGTGGCGCCCGTCACGGTTAGTGCTGCTGACGCCTCTCCCCTCAGCCTGGAGGGACTGGCGGCGCGGCTGCGCCGCGCAGCGGTAGATCCACAGGTGTCCCCGGGGCTGCGGCAGGCAGCGGCGGTGCGGCTGGCGAAACTCGCAGATCTGATGCTGCCGCAGGCAGAGCCGGCGGTGCCGGCGGCCGACCCGGCGCGGTGGTGGGGGCTGCGTGAGCTCACGAACGTCACGACGGAATCGTCCACGGTTGCAGCTGGTGGCGTCCGGCTCAGCGGCAGCGCGCTGGCCGTTCTGTTGGCATGTCCACGCCGCTACTACCTGGCCCGGGTTGTCCGTGCCGACACGCCGCGCGGCAGCGCAGCGAGTCTGGGGTCGGTCATCCACGTGCTGGCGCGGCAAGCGGCCACGGCGGGGGTGCCGCCAGCACACCTGGTCGAACACCTCGACCAGGTGTGGGAGCAGATTCCGTTCGAAGCCGAGTGGTTCTCCACAAGCGAGAAGATCGAGGCCGAGATGGCATTGATTCGCCTCGGCAAGTGGCAGTTGGCTACCGCGCACCGGCGCGTCCTCGGCGTCGAAGTCGAGTTCAGGGCCGAGTTGCATGTCTCGGGTGAGCCGGTGGTGCTCGTGGGAGCGGTCGACCGCTTGGAGGACGACGGTGAGGGTGGCCTGCGCATCGTCGACTTCAAGACGGGCCGCACGACGCCGACCAGGAACGCGGCCGCCACCGACGAGCAGCTCGGGGTTTACCAGCTCGCCGCGCAACTGGGGGCGTTTGAACACCTCGCCCCCGGCTGCAGGCGGGCGGCGGGTGCGGAGCTTGTGTACTTGCGTTCCGCTGAGACCAACCAGGACTTCCCGAAGACGTTCGTCCAACCATCGTTGACAGATCATCCGCACCCGACCGATTCCCACCCGACGTGGGTGCACGAGCGCATCGCTTCGGCAGTCGAGATCGTCCGCGCCAGCGAGTTTCCGGCGACGCCGAACGACAACTGCAAGTTCTGTGCGTTCGCGATGAGTTGCCCTGCCCGTGGCGGAAAGCAGGTGGTGAGGTGAGAGGAGTCGGCGGTCGCAGCGTCCTGCGCAACGCGGACGACCTGTGCGCGGCCCTGGGAATCGCGTTCTCAGAAGAGCAGCTCGCGGCAGCGACGGCACCCCTCGAGCCAGGGGTGATCATCGCCGGTGCCGGGTCGGGCAAGACCACGGTCATGGCGGCCAGGGTGGTGTGGCTGGTCGGGCGAGGTGAGGTGCGACCAGAGCAGGTCCTCGGGCTGACCTTCACGCGCAAAGCAGCAGCGGAGCTGTCTCAGCGCGTGCGCGGAGCGCTGGTGCGCTCGGGTGTGGCGAATCTCGACCCGTGGATCGCCGAGGGCGAAGAGGTGGTAATGACCTACGACGCCTTCGCGGCGCGCCTGGTCGCCGAGCACGGGCTGCGCATCGGTGTCGAATCCGATCAGACGATGCTGTCCGGGGCGGGAAGGTTCCGGCTTGCCAGCCGTGCCGTGGCGGCGGCGGCCGGGCCGTTCGAGAACATCTGCCGGCTGCGCCCAACGTCTGTGACCGAACGGGTACTGGCGCTCGACAACGATCTGCAGAATCACCTGGTCTCGGCCCGGCAGCTGGACGACCAGGCCCGGTGGATGCGCGTCGCGCTGGGAAAGGCGCCCCTGTACCGCGGCAACTTGTACGCCTCCGTGCGCACCGCCGCAGCCGTCGTCGAAGAGAGGTTGGAACTGGCTTCACTCACCGAGGCGTATCAAGACCTCAAACTCGACCTCGGCCTCGTCGAGTTCGCCGACCAGATGGCCATCGCAGCTCGCATCGCCGAGCACCTTCCCACCGTGTCGGCCCAGCTTCGCGCCCAGTTCAAGGTAGTGCTGCTGGACGAGTACCAGGACACCTCCAGTGCGCAGGCGCGGCTGTTGCGGGGTCTCTTCTCAGGGGCCGACGAGGCCTCCGGGCTGGGTCACCCCGTCACGGCTGTAGGCGATCCGTTCCAAGCCATCTACGGGTGGCGCGGCGCGGCAGCCAGCAACATCGCCGAGTTCGCGGAGTCCTTCCCGGCGATCTGCGGACCCGCGAAAAGCTACCCGCTGACCGTCAACAGGCGCAGCGGCCCTCAGATTCTCGAAGTGGCCAACGACGTCGCCGAGTCGTTGCGGGCTGATCCGCTCGCCCGGGTTGATCTCTCACAAGCGCGGTTGGTAGCTCCGGCCGAGGCGGGCAGCGCTGAGATCTGGGCCGCCGGGTTCCACACCTGGCCCGAAGAGGTGGCGTGGATCGCCGACCAGGTTGTCGAGTTGCATCGGGGGGAGCGCGGGGTTGCGTGGGCTGAGATCGCTGTCCTCGGGCGGCGCAACGCCGACCTCGGGGATCTGTTCTCGGCGCTCACCAATCGCGACGTCCCGGTCGAGATCGTGGGTCTGGGAGGCCTTCTTTCCCTGCCGGAGGTGCTTGATGTGACTTCGACGTTGCGTGTGATCGCCGACCCCACCGCCAACCCGGCGATGGTGCGGCTCCTGACCGGAGCCCGGTGGGCGATTGGCGCAGCCGACTTGGCCCTGCTCGGGCAACGCGCCATGGAACTCTCGGGCCGCTCGGGCCGCAACGGAGAACTCTCGTTCGAAGCCCAGCTCGAGTCGGCGGTCGCACAAGTCGATCCGACCGAGGTCGTCAGCCTGGCGGAGGCGCTGGCGGAGCCGGGCGAGCATCCGTACTCCGCGGCGGCCAGAGAGAGGTTCGGCGTCCTCGCAGCGGAACTCGCGGAGTTGCGCCGTCATGCCACCGAGCCGGTGCTCGACCTGTGCCGCCGGGTGATCGACACCCTGGGGGTCGAGGCCGAAGTCGCCGTCTCCGCGCCAGAGCGCAGCGCCCAACTCGCGCGGTTCTTGGCGGCGGTCGCCGCCTACGTCGACGTCGATGGGCAATCGTCCCTCTCTGGGCTGCTCGCCTATCTCGACGCTGAGGTCGACCACGGCGTCGGGCTCGAGCTCGACGTCCCGCGCGCCAGCGCGGCCGTCCAACTGCTGACGATTCACAAGGCCAAGGGCCTGGAGTGGGACGTGGTGTTCCTCCCCGCTCTGGTGAAGGATGTGTTCCCGAGCGACCGGGTGACCACCAACTGGGTCACCATGGCGCAATATCTACCGGCGACTTTGCGGGGTGACAGGGCATCGGTGCCGCAGTTGCAGGAGGTCTCCAACAAGGGCATCGATGCGTACCGAGACAGCCTGAAGGAAGAGAACAGCCGGGCCGAGGACAGGCTTGCCTACGTGGGCATCACCCGGGCTCGGCGAACGCTCGTCGCCACAGCCCACACCTGGCGAGCGCAGTTGTCCCGGCCGCGCAGTCCGTCGCGCTACCACGACCTGGTTTCGCGCCACGCGGCCCGGTCGGGGCGGGTATGGGCGGTGGCGCCGCCAGCGGGAGCGACCCATCCGCTCGAGTCGGAGACCAGGTCCTATTCGTGGCCTCAATTGTTTGATGAGGCAGCCCTTTCTCTGCGGCAATCCGCCGCTGACGCGGTGGCGGCCGCACGCCGAGAACATCAGGCGGTTGGCGAATACCCCGGGGACCATCTCGCGCACCTCGACGAGGCTGCCGCGGTGGCCGGGTGGGACGCCGAACTCGCCCTGTTGGAGGCGGAGATGCGTGCAGGTCAGCGCACACACGAGGTGCCGTTGCCGTTCAGCCTCGCGGTGTCGGGCGTGGTCGCGGCACACCGTGACGCGGGTGAGTTCGCCCGCGGGCTGGCTCGCCCGATGCCGCGCAAGCCTTCGCGCGCAGCGCACTTCGGTGTCAGGTTTCACGACTGGGTCCAGCGACAGTTCGGCCAGCAGACGCTCCTGGTTCCCGAGCCTGATGAGGTGGACGTCCTGACAGCCATCGACGAGGACGACTTCCGCGATGTCTGCGAGCGGTTCCTGGTGGGTCAGTTCGGTTCCAGGGCACCGTTGGCGCTGGAGGTTCCCTTCACGATGTCGGTCGGAGGTCAACTCGTGCGCGGTCGGATCGACGCGGTGTACGCGGGTGCCGAACCCGACACCTATCTCGTCGTGGACTGGAAGACCGGCGCTCGGGAAGACTCCGACCCCTTGCAACTCGCTTGTTATCGCCTGGCGTGGGCGGGCATGCGGCGGGTCGACCCCGCGTCCGTCGATGCGGCCTTCTACTTCGTGCGCAGTGACCGGCTTGTGCACCCAGAACTGGTCGACCTCGCCGGGCTCAATGCCCTGCTGCGTAAGGTCACGGACTAACGTGGTCCTCGTGGACATCTGGAGCGCGAACAGTCGCCTCGATCGGGCCGAGTCCCTACGTAAGAGCGACGAGTGGCTGCGTGATCTGTGGCAGCACCCGGAAGCCCGAATCGTCCAGGTGTGCGGGGACGGCGATCTGTTCTCGAACGAGTCCGGAACCGAACTGCGGCTCGCGCGCCCAGCATTCGACTTCGAGCCCAACCTTCACCTTCTGGTGGGCCTGGTCGACGACGTCCCCTACTTCATGGCTTCGGTGATGAGCGACGGGCCGAACGTGTCGTTGCGGCAGTTGGCGCCGCTTCTCGACGACACCCAACGTGATCTGGCGACCACCGCCGTCGCCCTGCACAACTGGCACACCGTCGCCCCCTTCTGCGGGGCCTGCGGCGGTTACAGCGAAGTCCGTGAGGGCGGCCACACGCGGGTGTGTACGAAATGTGGCCGTGAGCGCTACCCGAGGGTGGATCCGGCCATCATCGTCGCCGTCCGAGACGAGTCCGACCGCCTGCTTCTCGCACACAACTCGACCTGGGCCGCCAATCGGCTGTCTTTGCTGGCGGGTTTCGTGTCCGCTGGTGAGTCTCTTGAGCACGCCGTGGAGCGTGAGGTGACCGAAGAAGTGGGGCTGGGCGTCTCCGAGATCGCATACGTTGCGAGTCAGCCGTGGCCTTTCCCGCGTAGCGTGATGCTCGGTTTCACCGCGCTCGCCGCCGACACCGAAATCCTGGTCGACGGCGTCGAGATCTCACATGCCGACTGGTTCAGCCGCGTCGATCTGCAGGCTGCCGTTGGGGCCGGCACGGTCGTGCTGCCGGGGGAGTCGTCCATAGCCCGCAGGATCATCACCAACTGGCTCGCTGGCAAGCTGTAGCCCTCACCGGGTAATGGTTCGGGCGCGACAGGCAATGGTTCGGGCACGATCAGAGCCTGGAGCGTAACCCGCTGGCGCGCAGCGCAGGACGTGACACCGCCTCGCGGATAGCTGCCTCAGTGCCGTAGATGGAAATGCGTCCGGAGGCGCGTGTTATCGCTGTGTACAGCAGTTGCCGCACCAGCAGTGGCGAGCCCGCCGGGGGCACGATGAGGCTCACTTCGGTGAATTGGCTGCCCTGCGCCTTGTGCACGGTCATGGCATGGACGGTCGCGACGTCGTTCAGCCAGTAGGGCGACACCAGTCGGTCCTGACCGAAAGCGACCTGCCGCCCGCCCGGGGTTGCGATCACGACTCCGGTGTCGCCATTGAACAAGCCCAAATCGGGAGTGTTGCGGTTCACGAGTACGGGCCGGCCGATGCTCCACTCGCCGTCGGGCCCGTGGGCGGGTAGGGATTCCGCCAGCCAGGCGGCAGCTTGACGATTCCACCATGCCGCACCGAATGGGCCCGTTCTGTGACCGCACAGCAACCTGTGGGACGCCAACGCCGCCAGAGCGGCCTGCTCGTCACCTGCGGAAGCCGCCTCGTACATCTCATGGCCCGTGGTGACGATCTGCTGCCGAAGCGACGCTGGGGGTGTGTGCAGATCTGTGTCGACGAACCGCACTGCGTCGCCGCCACTGTGCAGACAGGCGACAGCGGCTTCGACGTCACCCATCAGCACCGCTGTGGCGAGAGCGCCGATCTCGGACCCGTAACGCCAGTTCGCCTCCAACGCGACGACCGGAAGCAACGGCGAAGCGGATTCCGCCAAATCGGCCAGTACGGCGCCCGCTTCCACCGACGCGAGTTGGCCCGCATCGCCGACGAGGACGAGGCGGGTGTCGGCGGCTGTGGCTCGTAACAGCCGCGCCATCATCGACAACGACACCATGGACATCTCGTCGACGATGACGACATCGGCCGGAACCGGCCCTGTGAGAGACGTGTCGGCCCACCGGGACATGGGCCTCATTTCCAGGAGCCGGTGCAGTGTGACCGCTTCGACATCGGCGGCCAGATGTGCGTGCGGGCCCGTGCCCAGCTCCGCCCGGACTGCGTCTGCCATGCGGACGGCGGCCTTACCCGTGGGTGCCGCCAACGAGATGCGCTGCAGGCCCAGCTCATGCATCATGGCGTACAGGCGCGCAACTGTGGTGGTCTTGCCCGTGCCCGGACCCCCTGCGATCACAGACACCCAAGATGTCACGGCCACCCGGCAGGCCTCCCGCTGCTGGCTGGTGCGAGGGTCGGTGCCGAACAGGGAGGTGAGCAGTGCTTCGGCTCGCGCAAGGTCGACTGCGGGCGGAGTGCGCTGGGCCCTCACTGTGAGCTCCGTGCGGATCACTTCCTCCTCGCGCCAGTAGCGGTCGAGGTACAGGCGGGTTTCGTCGAGCCGGAGGGGGCGACCTGTCTCGCCTTCCGTGCCGACGACGCGACTTGCGGCGATTTTCCGCACCCAGGCTTGCGGTTCTGGCCAAGGCAAGGACTTGGCGTCCGCCTCGGCGTCTCCTGTGTCGAAAACTGCATCGGCGATCGTGGCCAGATCGACGCACACGGATCCGCTGCGGACCGCCCACACCGCCAGGGCGACCGCGAGTTGCACGTCTGGGTCTGGCTCGCCGGCCAGTTCGCCCAGGCGAGTAGCCACGTGGACGTCTGCCCACTGCAGAATGCCGGCGACCTGGAACTCCCGCAGGATCCCCGTAGCGACGACGCTACCGCTGCCGATTCCGTCAGGCATTGGCACCTCCTTCGGAGCCGGCCAGCAACCGCGACAATCCAGTTACCAGGGCAGTGGGTGGGCGCCAGGAGAACACGCCCGTGGGTGACGAGTCAGGAGCGCCGGGACCGGTCATGCCGCGCACGAACAGGTACAAGACGCCGGCCAGGTGCTGATCGGGGTCGTAGCCGCCCAGGCGCCAGCGCAGGAACCGATGCAGGGCCACCGAGTAGAACAGCGCCTGCAACGGGTAGTGGCTGGCTTGCATCGCACCGGCCAGCGCCGCGGGGTGGTACGCATCGACAAGTTGGGCATCGTCCCCTAGTCGATTGGTCTTGTAATCCACGACAAGGAACCTGTTCTCGGGGCTGAGCCGAAGCACCGAGTCGATGCTCCCCGTCAGCATGCCGCGAAGTGGCACCGCACCCGGATCCAACTGGCGCAGCAGCGCCGGATACCCCACCAGCGGATCGGTGGGGGACAGGTGTGTGGCGCACAGGTCGGCGATCCCCCCGAGTGTGGCCGCCGCCAGCGGACTGCCGCCCAGAGGGAGGTCGAACGCAAGCTCGGACAGGTGGTCCGCGGCAGGGAATCGCCGCAACGTGCGGCCCGCCGCCAGCGGCCCGAGAGGCGTGTCCAGCACCGGCAGGAGGGATGCCGCGAGCGCGGTGGGCTCGATCGGGATCGACGTTCTGGCCAATCGGTCGGCGCAGACCTCCCTCAACACGGGCTCGAGCGGCTCAGCGGTCCAGTCCAGGCCCTCGAGGACAGAGTGGACGAGCGTGCCGAACTCCGCGCCGCCAGGGAAGGCCGCCATGGGGGAAGTCACGCCCGCGGGCTCGGCGTGCGCTGGCAGGGAGTCTGGCTCAGCCCCCGACTCGAGAGGGTCCGTCTGCGGCGCCGACTCGTCATGGTCGCGGCCGTCGGCCAGGGGTGCGGCCTCGTGGGCGAGGGCCGTCAGACCGCTGTAGGAAGTGCGCCGCCAGGTGCGGTCGATGGCGCGGGTGAGGCGCAGGACCCTGGGCTCGGCGGTGGTCGGCGGAACTTGCTCGAAGCGCGCTGGCGGGATCGGTGTCACAAGGGGTTCGAACGCGATGTGGGGGCGAACGCGCAGCCCTGTCGCCGGGTATGTCCGCGCAGGCTCCGTCACGTCGGCCGGCCGGCACAGCAACCGATGCAGCGCAGACGAGTCCACCTCTCGCGTCTGCACCCACCAGGTGATGACTCCGACCTGCGCTCGGGTCACGGCTACGTAAAGTTCCCGCAGCGACTCGGCTGCAGCCTCGGCTTCGGCTGCCGCGGCCCGCTCGCTGGCGCCGTTCGCGCTCGGCCCTGACACGTCAAGGTACCGCTGCCCGCCTTCGTGGTAGACGAACGGCTCTTTGGGATTCAGCACATGGATACTCGTGGTCGCCTCGGGAATCAGCACCAGCGGGAACTGCAAGCCCTTGCTCTTGTGAATCGTCATGACTCGCACCGCGTCGTCGTCGGTCTCCAGAGCCCGCGGGACGTCCCGCGCGTCGGAGATCTGGCTGCCAAGCCACTCGATGAGCGTCCGCCCGCGGTTACCGTCGACCTCGGCGGCCTGCAGCAGATGCGCGACTTGCCGCAGATCGGCGAGGCAACGCGTGCCCTCGGGGCTCGCGAGCAACGGACCCGCGAAGTCCTCACGGGCCGTGATGGTCTGCCACAGGGCGGCGATGCCATGCCGCTGCCAGATGATCGCCCACGAGTGCAGCATGGCCAAATGCTGGGTGTGCCAGGTTTCGGGTGCCGTTGCCAGTCCCGCGAAAGTCTGTTGCACGAAACTGGTCAATGCCGCTTTCGGCGCTTGGTCGGGGCGGGTATCGAGCAGAGTCTCGAGCAGGATCACCCAATCGCGTGCCGCGGGGCTTGCGAACACGCTGCCTTCACCACTGAACAGGCAAGCGACTCCTGCTGCCCGCAAGGCCGCCGTGATGCGCTTGCCGGCCCGGTTGGTGCGTACCAGCACGGCGATGTCACGGGGACGAAGCGGCGCGGGCTGCGGCCCCAGATTCAGGGCAACACCCGAGGACAAGAGCCGGACCACCTGGCGGGTCAGGTCGGCCGTCACCGCGTCAACGGCATCCAAGTAGTGCAACCGTTTGTGGACATCGATGCCACGCACGCGGAACGGCCGCACCAATTCGGGATCGGCCGCCGCGATGCGTCGCTCCAGGTGTGCCGTCACCGCCGGCACCGTGATGTGGTGGCCGACGGCGGCGCCGGTGAACAACTCACTCACCGCTGCGACGAGTGCCTTGTCGGTGCGGTGGTTCTCGGGGAGACCGGCAGTGCCGTCGGCGGCGTCTGTGGCGGCAACGTAAGAATGGACGTCGGCGCCACGGAAACCGTAGATCGCCTGTTTCGGATCACCGATCAGCACCAGTGTGGCCCTGCCGTGGAACGCGGTGTGCAGGATCTGCCACTGGACACGATCGGTGTCCTGGAACTCGTCCACCAACACGACCCGGAATTTGCTGGCGAGCCGGTCACGGGCGGCCTGGCCCGTCACTTCGTCGGTGAGCGCCGACAACAGACCCGTGAGTTGATCGTCGTAGGTGAGGATGCGCTGGCGTCGCTTGCGTTCTGTGATCGTTTCGCGCGTCTCGACAGCGAAGCGCGCACGAACCCTGGCCAAGAACGGCTCGTCTGGGACTTTGATCTCAGCCGTCGGCTCTGCGATCAGTGCCCGTGCGATGGACGCTGCACCTTTCGTCCGCCCGCCGTCGTCATCTGTGAACGCGAAGTCGGGCACCGGCACGGCGCCAATGCGCCGTGCATACACGTCGGCAGCGACTTCCCGCGCCAACTTGGAGGGGTCGGGGACGAAATCGGGCTCGGGATCCTGGTCGGCAAGGATGCCTAGCCCGAAAAGCATGCGCTGGCAGAACTCGTGCGTCGTCGCGATGGTGGCGCTGTCGAAATCGACGGCGGCCGTTTCGAGGCGGGCGAGCCGCGCACTGACAGTGGCTCGATCGGCGTCCATGAGCATGGCCAACACCGGGTCTGCCGGAGCGGGGCGCGGCGGGTCTGTGAGACTACCGCGCAGAGCGGCGATTGCCTCGAGTACTCGCGATCGCACTCGGGATCGCAGTTCTTGTGTCGCCATGCGGCTGAACGTGATGAGCATGAGGGAGGACATCGTTACCTCCCCCTCCGCCAGGAAGCGCACGGCCAGGGACGCCAGCGCGTGGGTTTTGCCCGTACCGGCGCTGGCCTCGAGGACCGTCGTGCCGGACGGCAATGGGCCGAGAAGGTCGAATACTCTCATCGCTGTCTTTCGCTGAAGACTGGCGACCATACGGCGCGGGCCAGGGTCTGAAACCACGTTCCGGAGGCTTGGATCCCGGCAGGAAGATCAACCGGGGCGGGCGCCGCCAGCAGTGCGTCGAAAGTGGGGAAGAACGTCTCCCACTGCTGACGATCCGACTGCTCCCGCCAGGCATCACGGGCGCGTCTGAGCGGGTCCGGTACCTGGCCGCTGTGTTCCTCGTCCGCCCACATGTACCCGACTTTGCAGGGCAGCGGAAGTGGCGCAGTCATGCCCAGGTCGTACAGCGACGTCAGCACCCGGAGTTGGGCAAGCGGATCGACCGCCGTCAGCCGCCAGGAGACGAACTGTTTCGGTGTCGCCAGCAGGGCGCGCCAGCGGACATCGGGCAGCGCAGCTTGCAGCAGGAGGAGCGGTAGGAAGGAATCGAGGGAGTTGGACTGGTTGAGTCGCGAGTACGTAACTGAGCAGATCGCATCGCCCTGGGCCGCGACTGTGCCTGACAGCACGCGATCGCCCAGATCGATTCGCACGTCGTGGTGAATCACGGGCGCATCGGGGAATCGCGAAGCCATCTCGAGGGCACTGGTCACCTTCTGGCTGACCTCGGCCTCTGGTTTGGTGGCTAGTTCGTACGGAGGCATCACGCCGCGGGCACGTTCGGCGGCGAGCGCCACTCGCAGCGGCGTGCCGTCGCGGACAGCGCGCAGCACCCGATCACCGACCTTCCATAGGTCGAGCCCGTGCATTTCTAGAGGAAGTTCCTCTGTCCAGTCGTCGGCCTCGTACAGGCTCAGGCCGCCCCGGTTGCGCAGGAAGACGCTGAGGGGCGATCGAAGGAACTTCCGCAAGGCGACGATGTTCAGCGCTCGTGGCGGCAGGGGAGGTAGCGTCACGCTCGGGTCGTACACAGCCACACGCGGCTGCGCAACGCTCGCGCGCGCCCGCGCCGCGGCCGCGTCGAAGGTCGGGACACCGGCCGCCGACCGCGAGAACGGGTAGAGCGGATGCTCGTACATGGCAGCCGTCGCAGCGGCCGTGGCCACGCCACCGGCCGCAGGGGCCTTCACCACTTCGGTGACGGCGTCCGCGAGATCGAGAACGGGCAGGGCCAGCGGCACAGGGTCGTTGGCGATCGGGCTGCGACTCTGCCCGATCACCACAAAGCGCTGCCTCGCCGCCATGAGCGCATCGAGGAACAACTGCCGGTCGGTGCGGCGCTGGTCGGGATCGCCCGCCACCGGGTGCAGGCCGAGGAGATCATCACCGTCCTCGCGCGCGCCGCGTGGAAAGGTGTTCTCATCGATGCCCAGCAGAATGACGACCCGGTGAGGCACGTGCCGTTGGGCCCCCAGTGCGCAGACGGCCAGCGACCCGTTACCGAACGAGTTGCGCCCGGGGGTATCGCGGAGGCGGTCTGTGAGGGCGGCCCGGATGTCGGCCACGGAGAGTGCCGTGTGGGCACCCGTCGCGGCCGCTCGGATGTCGCTGAGAGCAGCGGTGACCGCCGACATCTGCCAGGCGTCGGACGGGGGCACGGCCGCGAAACCGGTGATGGTCTCAGTCAGCAGGTCGGCCCAGTCGCCGGCCGACTTGGCCTGGCGCGTCGCGGCCGCGAACCGCTCCAGTCGGCTGATCAACTCGGCCAGTGCACCGACAGTCGCGACCGCGCTGGACTCGATGCCGGAAACCGGCAGCACGCCGCCGACGGTGGACAGGTCAACGTCATCGAGAGCCACCCCGACCAGCAGCCTGTCGAGGCCCGCGCGCAGCGTTCCCTGGCCCAGCCCGGACAACCCGAAGCGGCCGCGGTCTTGTTCGTCGATACCCCACCGGACTCCCGCGTGCCACAGCAGGGGATCAGCCTGCGCCAGCGAGTCGGGAGTGAACCCGAATCTTGCCGAAACGGCCGGCTCGGCGGCCAGTTGGAGCAAGGCGGGCGCACTCACGCGTGCCGTGACAAAATCGCACAGCCGCACCAGCAGGGCGAGCAACGGATTACTTGCAGGGGAAGATTCGGGAATCACCTGCACCCGCAACAGGTGGCCTGGGTGTACCGGCTCGGCCTCCGGCGGCAGGCAGAGGGCCGCCATGAGAAGCGGCGCGTACGTCTCGATGTCGGGGCAATAGACGACGATGTCGCGTGGTTCCAGAGAAGGGTCGGCCGCGAGCACGCCTGTGAGGAGTTCGCGCAGCACCTCGACTTGGCGCTCTGGGCCGTGTGACAAGTGGATCTGGATGCTGTCGTCCAGTGGCACCGGTTGCGGGAATGGCTGCCCCTCGACCGCTGCCTGCACCGCCCCTAGCACCGACTGGGGACGCTTTGGCCTGGGGAGAGGCTCCGTGCACGGAAGGGACGTGGCCAGGCTGCGATCAGCGTGCGCAAGGCGGTCGAGCAGAATGTGCCCCGCTTGTGGCTGCGCCGGGCCGACGACGAGCGCCAGCACCTGGCGGGATTCACGATAGGCGGAGAGGAACTCTTGCTCCAGCGGGGCTATGGCTGCGGGAGCGAACAGCGCCAGCCGGTCTAGAACACCCGGCAAGTCCTCGGCGCTCCGCAGCGCTGCGAGCGCCTGGTCGTGCCGTGCCACCGGATCAGGCGTTTCGGACATCCGACCGATCCGGGTCCACAGCAGGGCCTGCCATTCGTACTCGAGTGGGACGTTTCCGGTGCGGCCGGCCGCCCACTCGCGCACAAGCGCCGGCCGGTACCGGACGTAACGCCGAAACAGACGAGCAATGCGTGTCGCGACCGAGATGGCGCGCCCTGGCCGCAGCGGATCACCAGGGTCTCCCAGGTGCCGGGAAACCACCGCGAAGGCGGGCTGCTGCCGAGCTTCGTCCAGCGCGGACAGCACAGCCCACGGCAGCCGTGAGGCACCCCAAGGATCATCACGCAGACAAGCCCCGCTGGCGGCGGCGGTGACCCGACCGACCAGCCGGGCGAGCGGCACGAACTCAACGCCCGCGCAGATGCCGTCTTCGGTGTCGGTGGCACCCAGGGATCTGCCCAACCTGGCGGCAAGCCAACGCTGCATGCCGGGGCTTTCGACGCACACCGTCAACTGCTCAAACGGGTCGTCGGCCGGTTGCTGCAACCAAGTGACCAGGTGTTCAGCGAGAGGCTCGGCCGCGCCCCTCAGCACCCAGGAGTCCGGGGCGTTCAACGGACGTGACGACATGGTGATCACTCTAGAGCGGCCCCCTGACAAGTTCCGTCCGGCGCCGGACGGACCGAGCAACTCAAGCAGCGGGGCGCGGTACGGGTACGGAACTGTCCGCGCGGGCACCTAGATTACCCAGCATGACGCCAGCCGCCCCGGAGTCCCTGCTCGCCGGTCTTGATCCCGAACAGCGCGCCGTGGCGTCCTCGGAGGCAGCCCGGCTCGCCGTCATCGCGGGTGCCGGCACGGGCAAGACACGAGCTATCACGCATCGAATCGCCTACCAGTGTGCAACCGGACGGTTCTCGCCCGGCGCTGTGCTGGCCGTCACTTTCACCACCAAGGCAGCCGGCGAGTTGCGGGCGCGGTTGCGCGGCCTAGGCCTGTCCCGGGTCTCGGCGCGCACTTTCCACTCGGCAGCCCTGCGGCAGGCCAAGTACTTCTGGCCACAGGCAATGGGGTCGGAACTGCCCGACGTGCTCGGTAACCGCATCGGGCTCGTGGCCGAAGCCGCTGGTCGGTTGAAGTTGGGAGCCGACACCGCATTGCTGCGCGACCTGGCCGGCGAGATCACGTGGGCCAAGGTCAGCAACGTCGCACCGGCCGACTACGCGGAACTGTCTGCGCGGGCAGGCCGCGGCATCGCATCAGCCGATCCTGAGCAGGTGGCGGCGGCATTCGAGCACTACGAGGCAGCCAAGCGTCGCCGTGCCGTGATCGATTACGAGGACATCCTGCTGTGCGCCGCACTGCTGCTGGCGGATCATCCCCAGGTGGCAAGTGAAGTGCGCGGCGGATACAGGCACCTGCTCGTCGATGAGTATCAAGACGTGAATCCGCTGCAGCAGCGGCTGCTGCAGCTTTGGCTCGGCTCCGATAGCGACTTGTGCGTGGTGGGTGATCCGGCCCAGACCATTCACTCGTTCGCCGGTGCGCGATCCGAGTACCTTCTCGAGTTCCCAGCGGTGCATCAGAACGCCGAAGTCGTCAAGCTCGTACGCGATTACCGGTCGACGGAGCCGATCGTTGCGCTGGCCAACAAGGTCAATGTCGGGTCGGGAAGCGTGCGGTTGGTCGCGCACGGCGGCACCGGCCCCGAACCGGGCTTCGCCGAGGCGGGCAGCGAGCCTGGCGAGGCGGCGGCCGTGGCCGACTGGGTGCAACAACTGGCCGGCCGAGGCATTCCCTACAGCGAGATGGCGGTGCTGTACCGCATCAACGCGCAGTCGCCCGCCTACGAAGCCGCCTTGGCTGACCGCGGCATCCCCTACCAGGTGCGCGGCGCCGAGGGCTTCTACGCTCGCCCTGAGGTGAGGCAAGCGCTACGCGACCTGGCACGGCAGGTCGAATTGGGCTTCGAGGAGCCCGCCGAGCAGCAGGTGAAGGGCGTGCTCGCCGCGCTCGGCTGGAGCCCGGCGCCACCCAGCGGCGGTGGGTCACTGCGTGAGCGGTGGGAGTCCCTCGCCGCGCTGTCCGAACTCGCGTTCGGGTTGATGGGGGAGGCCGACATGCCATTGTCTGAGTTGGTCGCCGAGTTGCACACCCGCGCCGAGATGCAGCACGTGCCTGCGGTCGCGGGGGTCACCCTGTCGACCATTCATTCGGCGAAGGGCCTTGAGTGGGACGCCGTCGCTGTGGTCGGCGTCCAGGAGGGCCTCCTTCCGTTCGTCCTGGCGCAGACGCCGCAACAGGTCGCAGAGGAGAAAAGGCTTCTGTACGTGGCAGTCACCCGGGCCCGCACGCACTTGCGCCTGTCGTGGTCGCTAGGTCGTCACGGTTCCGGGGCCAGAGGAGCGTCCCGCTTTCTGAACGGAGTCAAGCCCCAGCGAGTCGAGCGCACGGGCCGCCTCTCGCCGACGCGGAAACGGACGACGCGGGGCGGAAAATGCGCCTCATGCGGGCAGCCGCTCCTCACCGGGGCCGATCAGAAACTACGCCGTCACAGTGGGTGCCCGGCGACCTTCGATCCCGCCACTTTGGACATGCTGATGGAATGGCGCCGCCAGGTCGCTGCCGAGCAGTCAGTGCCCGCCTACGTCGTGTTCACTGACGCCACGCTGATCGCAGCGGCGGAGGCTCGGCCCCGCACCGAGGAACAACTGCTGGCGATCGCGGGGGTCGGCCGTGCCAAGCTGCAGAAGTACGGCACCGAAGTGCTGGCCATCATCGCGGGTGCCGGAAACGGCGCAGCCGGCCCAGCACAGCAGGATCCGAACCGCTAAATGGGTTGCCACATTTGCGGAGCCCCGTTTACCCTGGCTACCGGTCGCTATCACACCGATAGTGCGCGCACTGAAGGGAGGGACGGAAATGTACCGCTTCACCCGCGGCATCATCGCTGACCCGCTGCTTGCGCCGTCCCCGTTGCCCTTCGTGCCTGTGGCTTCGGAGCTCATCAACCGCCCGCGGCGCCGCGTCGGCTTCACTGATGCTCGCCCGGTCCGAATCGGCCGCTTTGGTGTGACTTAGAAGCCACCCAGCCTGCAGCGGCCGCGCTCCTCGGACCACCCCGGGAACGCGGCTTTCGTGTCTCCCGGGCATCCCGGCCGCAACCACCCACAGGAGACATCGAAAATGACTCAACTCGCGCTGATCGGGCCGAGACAGTCGAACACGCCCTGCCTGGGCGTGGATCCCGAACTGTTCTTCGCCGAACTGCCCGCCGATGTCGAGGTGGCTAAGAGTGTCTGCGGCCCATGCCCTCTGAGGGTCCGGTGCCTGGCCGGCGCTCTTGAGCGACGTGAACCGCATGGCGTGTGGGGTGGTGAACTTCTGGTCGCTGGCCAGGTGGTTCCCCGGAAGCGGCCGCGCGGCCGCCCCCGCAAGGACGAAGCCTGGCCCGCCACTGCGGCCTGAGGTCACCGAGGTGCCGGTTCCCATCCCGGCAGGAACTCGGCGAGCACGTCCGCAAAAGCCGCCTGGACGTCCAACTGGGCCAGCACGGCGATACCGCCGAGCCACACGCGGTGGATGAGCGCGTACACGGGGGGAACATTGAGCTTGAAGGCGATCCCGTCGTAGCCCTCAAGGTCGCTGACTCGCCGAAACTGCTCCTGTGCCCAGCTTCGTGTGAAGTGGAAGGTCGGCACGGCCGCCGGTTCGAAGAAGGGGGATAGGTACCTCAGCAGGGAGGCGGGTTCGATGTCGCCGGCTACGAAGCCTTCCCGCGCCAGCCCGGCTGTGGCCGCCTCCCAGTCTCCGTCACGGGCGAGGGTGAGAATCTCACCCATGGCCCGGGGCAAACCGCCGGGGAGGCGGGCCACAAGGCCGAAGTCGACCACGCCGAGCCGCCCGTCGGGGCAGAGCAGGTAGTTTCCTGGGTGTGGGTCGCCGTGCAGGAGGCCGCACTGATGCGGGCCCGCGAACAGGAACCGGACGTAGTTGAGCCCGATCCGGTTGCGCTCCGCGGGAGGCAGATCCGTGGCCGTGATGAGCTTGTCGCCGTCGATCCAGTCGCTGACCATGGCCCGGCGGCTCGCCGCACGAACGTCTGGCACGAGGAAGTCGGGGTGCCCTCGGAACCCGTCGGCAGCTTGCTGCTGCGATGCTGACTCAAGCCGGTAGTCGACCTCTTCGAAGATGCGTTCGCTCAACTCCCGGGTGAGGGCAACGATGTCGACGCCCCCCGTCAGGGGCGACATCACCGAAGCCAGGCGTCGGATCGCGAGCAGGTCAGTTCGCAGCGCGTCCTCTGCGCCCGGATACTGCACCTTGATCGCGACCGGGGTTCCGGATGCGGCCCAGACTCCGCGGTGGACCTGCCCGATCGACGCTGCCGCGGTCGGCCGGACGTCGAACTCGCTGAACAGCTTCGGCCATTGCGGCCCGAACTCGGCGCGGAGCACGGCCTGCACCTTGCTGGAAGGCATGGGGGGCGCTGCGTCCTGCAGTCGCCGCAACTCCTCCCGGAACGGGGCCGCCTGTTCTTCCGGCAGCATGGCCTCGAACATGCTGAGGGCTTGGCCGAACTTCATGGCCCCACCCTTGAGTTCTCCCAGGACTTGGAACATCTGAGCGGCGGCGCGGTCGGCGAGATCGCTGTCGACCGTCGCTGCATCGGCGCCGGCAAGTTTGCGCCCCCAACCGGCGGCTTTGCGGCCGGCGACTCCCAGCGGGAGTTGGATCAACTTGGCTCCCCGGCCGATGGTCGACCGGCTGAGACCGCCGCTCTCGGGGGGTAGTGACCGGTCCATGCCCTCCATTGTGCATTGCGCCTGGTTAGGAGTCGTGACAGCCGCAGGCCGCGTTCACCGTGCCAGGGCGTGACCGCAACAGCCAATCGCCCGTATCAAGCTCGAGGCTGGCGCCGAGGGTCTCGGGTCGGCCGTGTGCCTGCCAGGCCAACACCTGCTGCACGATGGTCGCCACCACCCATGCCTGGACCGCCGGGCCCAGTGCGACCTTGCGCCTGGTGCGAGCGGCCAGCAAAGGCACCCAACCAGGGTCAGCGGCAGCCGCCGCCAGGTCGCCACAGCGGACGCAACCGGTTGCGCCCGGTACGACCAGCGGGCCGACCGCGGCCGTCCGTCCGACGAAGCTGGTGACCAGATGGGGCGTGTCAGCACGCAGCAGCCCGTCGGTGAGATCCCGGTCGGTCTCGGCCGTTTCCGGAACGCAGATCGCCAGATCGCAGCCGTACCTTGCTTCGCCGCCTCCCCGGTGGTGCCCGCTGAACGCATTGTGGTAGCCGGCCGCGGCCAGTTCGGCTCGGACAGCGTCAGCCCGCGTCAGTGCCGGCGGCGCGGCCGCGGAATCGTCGAACAGAACAAGGCGTTGAAAACCGGCCAGACTGAGAGCTAGCGCGACTGCGCCACCGAGCGGACCGCAACCGTGAATGGCAATCGTGGGCCGCCACCGCCAGGCGTCGGGCGCATCCTCACCCGAGAGCAGCGTGTGAAGCCACGCAGACCAGCGAGCGTCTTCAAGGCGGAGCGAGGAAGGTCGACCGCTGAGCGGCTCGAGCCCCGCCACGGCCTGCCCTATTCTCCGCGGGATGCCCTCGCACCGCAGTCGCCGCCCGTCGGGGAGATCGAGTACCAGTTCCCCGGATTGCCGCCATTGGGTGCCGATGCGGGTCGTGATCGTCATCGCTCCAGTGTGATCGGGGGCACGCGGCGATCACGCAGGTTATTCACAGGACGGCTGTAGCGACAACACTCGCCGAATGGCGACAACAAACAGGTGGTCGGATATGTCCGACCACCTGCAGGCGCTGGGAGCTACTTGCTGGGCAGGAAGCGGTTCAACTTGGTGCCGCACTCGGGGCACTCGGCCTTGGCAGCACGCCCGCCCTTTGCTGTGATGACGACCTTGCCGGTAGCTTGCCGATGGTCGCGGCACTTGACGCAGTAGAACTGCCCCTCGTAGGTTTCCTCAGCCACGTTCTTGCCTCCTGGTAACTATTCGTCGATGTGAAGTCCGCAACACTGTACGACATCCTCGCGACGGGGATCACATCGCTGTGCGGGGTCGCCCGGTACCCAGGTGCGTTGGACGGTGCATCGTGCCCCGCTAGATTTCCCGTATGGAGCAACCGGAGGTGGAGGTGCGGCGCAGCAATCGGCGCCGCAAGACCATGACCGCGTTCCGGGAGGGTGGTCGGATCGTCGTCGTCGTGCCTGCGATGCTGCCCGCCGGCCAGGTTGACGCGGCCGTCGCCGAACTGGTCGGACGCATGCAGCGCCGCGGGTCGCGGACAAGGTCGGACGCCGCGATGCGCGCTCGCGCAGACGAGTTGTTCGCCCGCTACCTGGCAGGTCACACCTCTGAGAAGTTCCCCGGCTTGTCGGTCCGCTGGGTTGGGAACATGCAGGTCCGGTGGGGGTCCTGCACCCCCGAGACCGCTTCGATCCGCATCTCCGAACGAGTCCACAACTTGCCTGGTTACGTCCAGGACTACGTCCTGCTCCACGAACTGGCCCACCTCCTCGAACCGCGGCACGGTCAGCGATTCTGGGCACTACTGGGCGCCTACCCGGATCTCGCACGGGCGCGCGGCTTCCTGGAGGGCTACACCGCCGGGGCGGGTTGGGAACCGACTGATGCCTGAATTCGATTCCGGCCGCACACTGGCCGAGCGATTCCGGCATCAGGCGGGCACCGAGAACCACCTTTACGGGCATCTGATGCGGGAGATGGCCACCGACTGGGAGGCCGCAGGTCCTGTCGCGGAGATCTGCCGCGGCTACGAGGATTCACCGTCGGGCGCTGCTGTCCAACTCCGTTTGCTGGCTGGACTCTTCCGGTTGGTGCTGACAGGGCGGGCCGACGAACTGCTGCCGTTCTACCCGTGCCTGGGAGGCGGGGCCGATCCCGGGAGCGCCTGGCCTGTGGCGCGGCGGGTAATGGCCGACCACGTGCCGGAGTTGCGGGCGGCGCTGGAGGTCCCGCCGCAAACCAACGAGCCAGGAAGGGCCGCCGCTCTCCTCGTGGGCCTGGCCGCGGCGCGGGCGTGGGGGTTGCCGCGGCGTGTGGAGTTGCTGGAACTGGGGGCCAGCGCCGGGCTCAACCTCTTGATGGACCGGTTCCGCATCACCGGCGCCGACTGGGGCTGGGGACCCGTCACCTCCCCTCTGCGCCTTTCTGATGCAGTCACCGGCCCGTTTGCGCCGCCGGACATCGAGATTCAGCGGGCTCGAGGCTGCGACGTCGACCCTGTAGACCCCACCGACCCCGAAGGCGTCCTGCGGCTGCGGTCATTCGTATGGCCGTTTCACGTTCATCGCCATGAGCGCCTGGAAGGCGCCCTGACACTCGCCGCCGGCGGTCCTCCGCATGTCGACAAGGCATCGGCCGCCGAGTGGCTGGGCCCGGCGTTGGGTGCTGCCCGCGGGGTGCCGGTGGTCTGGCATTCGATCACCAGCATGTACTGGCCGGATGAAGTGGTCGTGGCTGTCAACGACATCCTCACGGCCTACGGGCGTACACGTCCCCTTGCGGTCGTGACCATGGAGTACGAGGGCGACGAAAGGTTTCCTGTCGTGCGCGCCTCTTACTCACCAGGTGACGGCTCTCGCCTTGAGAGAGCGCTGGGTACCGCACACCCCCACGGGATTCCGGTTCGGCTCTACTGAGATGGATCCGGGGAAGCCCCCTCCGGAGGCTCGTGTCCCAGCAGTTTGGCCAGTTCGGCGTCCATCTGGTCGGGCTCGCGTGCGGCAGTGCCGTGGGCCGCGTAGGTGCCCGGGTCTGCAAGGTCGGACGTGGTCGGAGCCATGTCGGGGTGAGCCCAGGACGAGTCCCTGCCCTCCGCGCCGCGCGCCTCGCGGACCGCGACCCACAGCGCCAGCGCGTCCCGCACTCGCCTTGGACGCAGATCTAGCCCGACGAGGGTGGACAGAGCCTGCTCCGCGGGCCCACCGGCGGCCCGGCGCCGACGTACGACCTCGGCCAACGGGACGGCGTTCGGCATGAGACGCGACACCGCTGTGGTCACGACCTCGTCAACCCAGCCCTCGACCAACGCGAGGAGGGTCTCGAGCCGTTCGAGTATCGCCAGTTGTTCAGGAGTGCGCTCGGGCTTGAAAAGCCGGCTTGCGAAGTCGCGGCCGATCGCTTCCAGATCCTCGAAATTGGGGCCCTCACCGCTGAAGCGGGTCTCGAGCGCCGCCTCCAGCCCCTCGGGATCGATGCGGATCTCGCGGGCGTAATGTTCGACCAACGCCAGCAGTTGCGGCCCCAGCCAGCCGACGTTGTGGAACAGTCGCTGCCGGGCGCATTCGCGCAGCGCCACGTACAGGCGGACGTCGCTGAGAGGCTGCTCAAGTCCCGTGGCGAACGCGGCGATGTTCGCGGGCACCAGTGCGACCGTCTTGGTTACCGGAATCGCCACGTCGGTCGCGCTGAGGACGTCGATGGCGAGCGTCCCGATGGCCTGCCCCACGTGGGCGCCGAACATGCCGGACGCCGCCGTCCTCATCATCGGCTGCAACATGGCCTGGATCGGTTCGGTCGACTCGCTGCTGCTGCGCGTGATCTCACTCAGTGCGCTTGAGATGCTCGCCACGATGGGTCCCAGGAGCGCCTGCCAGACGCCGAAGGTGTCTTCTACCCACTCCGCGCGACTCCATGCCACGCCAGCGTGAGGTGGGCGAGGGAAGGCAGTGGTTTGGTCCAGCCAGAGGTTGGCCAGATCGACCGCGTCTGAGACTTCGCGCCGGTCACGGTCACCAGGTGTGGGGTCGGCCCCCTTACTGGCAACGGCCTTGCGCGCGATGTCCTTGGCGAAGCCCCAGTTGGCGCCAGAACTCTCGCCGCCCGCAGCCGCGAAGCCCTGCATCTGCTGGCTGAACTGTGCCAACGTCTTTTGCAGTTCGGCGAGAACCGCAGACAGATCCTCACCGCCGGGGCCGCCTGAGCCGAAGCCCAATTGCGCGAACAGTTTCGCCAGCGGGTTGTCGGGCTCCTGTTCCGGCTCCTCGGGTGGATCCGTCGGGCCGGTGGGCTCGTCAGACATCACTTCTCCTCGTTTGGTAGGCGTCCATTGTCGCGCATGTACCCAAGGAGCACGCACCTGTCACCATTTGGGGCTGCGGTAGGCTCGGCTCATGTTCAACGGGCCCGGTAGGGGAGTGCGCCTGTGCTGACACGACAGACGTGGACGGCCGCGGTGTCCGCGGTTGTCTTCGTGGCGATGGCAGCACTGCTGGCCCTGGTTCCGGTTCCGTTCGTTTCCTGGGCACCCGGCAGCGCCTACGACGTCCTGGGCGAACGCGACGGGCAGCCCGTCGTTTCGATCTCGGGAATCCCCGTGTCCCCTGTCTCCGGAAGGCTCAATCTCACAACGGTATCCGTGACGCGAGTGGATGCCTCTCTCAGCCTGCCGGAGGCTCTGCTGGCTCACCTACTGGCGGACCGCGAGGTCCTGCCGCGGCAGGCCATCTACCCACCGGGGCAGTCGTCCGAGGAGGTCAAGCAGCAAGAGTCGCAGATGATGGTCGACTCCCAACGGGACGCCATCGTCGCTGCCTTGCGTGAAGCGGGCGTACCAGTATCCGAGATGCCCGCCGTGAGTGCCGTCACGATGAACGGCCCCTCATACCGGCAGATGGAACCGGGGGATCTGATCGTCGCGGTGGACCAGTTCCCGGTGGCCACCCCCGATGAGGTTCGCAAGCGCATCCAAGCCCACAAGGTCGGGGACAAGATCCTGTTCTCGGTGTTACGCAACAAGGTGGCCATGGACGTCACGGTCACGGCTCAGGCGTCCAACAACAACCCGGGCATGCCTGCCGTCGGCATGCGGTTCAGCACCGGTTACTCCTTCGACGCCGACGTGAAGGTCAACATCGATCCCGCCATCGGGGGGCCGAGCGCGGGACTGGTATTCGCCCTTGCCATCTATGACAAGATCACGCCCTCTGCGCTGATCGACGGCCGCAACATCGCCGGCACGGGAACCATCACGGCGTCAGGTGACGTGGGTGCCATCGGCGGGATTCGCGAGAAGATCGTCGCTGCCCGATCAGCGGGGGCGTCCATCTTCCTCGTGCCCGCACCGAACTGTGACGATGTCAAGGGGCTGGAGACGACTACAAAACTCATACCGGTGACGAACTTGCGCGGTGCGATCACGGCGCTGATCGCTGCCAAGGATCCGTCCGCGACCCTCCCGACGTGCGATGGATGACGAACTGTTTCGGGTGCTGGTGGACGTTGAGACGCACGTCGGCCGCTCCGGGTGGGATCAGCCGGCGAAGCTTTTCGCACTGGTCGAGTCGGCCCGCTTGGTGGCATCCGAGCCGCAACTGGCCGAACAGGTAACGGGCACCCTCCGGCCGGGCGCATTGAGCGCGGTGGAGCAGGACGGCTTCCAACTCGGGAGCGACTTGCCCGCCACGTTCGGTGCCATCCAGTGGGGACCGGAAGTCGCGGGGTGCGCGCTGGCGGTCGAGCGGGCGATGGTTCCGGCCGATGTCGAGCCAGACCTGCCGAGTGATCCAGCGGTAGCCGCACAGGTCGTGGCCAAGCATCCGCGGCGGATGGATCTGCGCATCGTCGCAGGCGTGTTGCGGAACGGATCCCGCCACGCGGTGGCGCGGTTGGCGGACCGCCCCGAAGAGTTGTTGTCGGGCGCCAACCTGGTGCCCGGACTGCTGTCAGTCCTGGAACTGACGCTCGAGTGAATCGGAAAGAGGAAGCGAAGTGAGCACGACAACTGCCGTCGGGCCAAAGCGAAGCGCCTTATTGCTGACGTTCCTGATAGCCGCCGGCCTCGTCGCCGCCTACGCCGTCTTCACGCTCGTCTGGACGGACAAGTTGTGGTTCGACGCCATCGGTTACGGCGAGGTGTTCAACACCTTCCTGTGGACCACCGTCGGATTGTTCGCCGGCTTCGGTCTCCTCATGGCTGCGCTGGTCGGGGTGAACATCTGGCTGGCCTACAGGTTCCGGCCGAAGACCCGCCGCACCGGGCCGTCGGCCGTTCTCGACCGATACCGCGACATGTTCGAGGAGCGCGTCTGGCTGGCCATCGCCGTTCCTGCGGTGGTGCTCGGCGTCCTTGCCGGAATGTCCGCGCTCGGGGAGACCGAGACACTTCTGGCTTGGGCAAACTCGACCTCTTTCGGCGTCACCGACCCCAAGTTCGGGCTTGACGCCTCGTTCTACGTCTTCACGTATCCGTGGGTGCGGTTTGTCACCTCATTCCTGCTGACCGCGCTCATCGTGTGCATCTTGGTGGCCGCGCTGGCTCACACGATCACGGGTGCTCTCAACGTCAGCCGGTTGGTGCGGGGCGACGCGAAGGGGCCCGCCGGCGTCCACCTGAGTGTTCTGGCCGGTCTGGCGCTTGTTGTCTTCGGCATCGAGAATCTGCTCGATCAGTACAGCTACTTCGTCAAGCAGGGGGAACTGTTCACCGGCCTGCATTTCACCGCCGACACGGCGTCCATCACCGCTCACCTCGTCATCGCCGTCATCGCGTTCATCTGCGCGGCTTTGTTCTTCGTGAACGCGTTCTGGAAGCGCTGGATCGTGCCGTTGGTCGCCTTCGTCATGATGATCGTCGCAGCGCTGATCATCGGCATGATCTATCCCGCCCTGGTACAGGCGTTCGGGGTCAAACCGAACGAGCCCGATGTCGAGCGGCCCTACATGGAGCAGCACATCAAGAGCACGCGGATGGCGTACGGAATCGACGGGGCCAAGATTCAGGAGTATTCGGCCGTCACCGATGTGTCCGAAGGGCAACTCAAGGCTGACGCGGCGGCGCTGCCCGGTATTCGGCTGATCGATCCCGCGGTCGTCGGGCCCACGTTCGAGCAACTGCAGCAGGTGCGCGGCTACTATTCGTTCCCGTCCGCGCTGGATGTGGACAGGTACACGATCAAGGGCGTCGAGACGGACGCCGTCGTGGCGGCCCGCGAGATGGATCTGAACGGCGTCCCCGACCCCAACTGGGCGAACATCCACACCGTCTACACGCACGGTTTCGGGCTGGTGGCCGCCTACGGCAACCGGAGGCAGGCAAGTGGCGAACCGGAATGGATCGCCAGGGACATCCCTCCCGTGGGTGAACTGGACGAGCATGAGCCCCGCATCTACTTCGGTGAACTCTCCACCTCGTTCGCCATCGTCGGGCGCCTCGAAGGGCAGGAACCCATCGAACTCGACACGCCCGGCGGCGGCGAAGGCGGCGGCGAGCGCAACAACATCTATGCGGGCAAGGGCGGGGTCCCGATCGGTGACGTGTTCACGAGGGCGCTGTACGCGACCAAGTTCCTGGACATCAACATCATGCTGTCCGACAGGGTGAACGCGAACTCCCGGATCATGTACGACCGCACACCCAAGCAGCGGGTGCAGCAGGTTGCGCCGTGGCTCACCGTCGATTCCAACGCCTACCCGGCCGTTGTCGACGGACGCGTCGTCTGGATTGTGGACGCCTACACGACCACAGCAACCTTCCCCAACAGCCAGGCAGTTGCGCTCCAGCCGACCACGTCCGACACCCAGTCGACCAGCGTCGGGTTGCAGGCGGACAAGAAGCTGAACTACATCCGCAACTCGGTCAAGGCCGTGGTGGACGCGTACGACGGCACCGTGGCGCTCTACGCGTGGGACGAGGAGGACCCGATTCTCAAGACGTGGATGAAGGTCTTCCCCGACACCGTGATGTCGAAGAGCGCCATCTCGAAAGACCTGATGTCGCATCTGCGCTACCCCGAGGATCTGTTCAAGGTGCAGCGCGCGGTTCTGGGTCGCTACCACATGCAGAATCCCGACACCTGGTACAAGCAGAACGACCTCTGGCGCGTCCCGAACGATCCGGTGGCCGGCTCCGGTAACCAGCAGGTTCAAGAACCCCCGTACTACTTGTCCATCAAGTGGCCCGGTGATGCCAAGCCGGTCTTCAGTCAGACCAGCGTCTTGGTTCCGAACAACCGCGACAACCTGGCTGCGTATCTTGCAGTGAACGCCGATGCGTCGAGCCCGAACTACGGCCAGTTGCGGGTTTTGCGGATGTCGGACACCAACCAGATCGACGGTCCGGGGCAGACGTTCAACGCCATCAACACCAACCCGCTCGTGGCAGAGAAGTTGCGTCCGTTCCTGAACCAGGGCGCGTCGGGCGCCATCTACGGCAACCTGCTCACTCTTCCGCTGGGTGGCGGCCTGATGTACGTGCAGCCGATCTACGCGCAGCGGTCCGGATCGAGCGGTTCGTACCCGGCGCTGCAGTTCGTCGTGGTGAGGTTCGGCGAGCACATCGGAATCGGGAACACCTTGCAGGAGGCGCTCGATCAGGTGTTCAAGGGTGACGCGGGCGGTGAGACCGGCGAGAACAGTGAGAACCCTCCGGGTACTGGCCAGGTCGACCAACCCAAGGTCACGCAGGCCCTGCAGAGAGCCCAAACCGCGTTCGCACAGGCCGACGCGGCGCTCAAGGCTGGCGACCTGGGCACCTACCAGACCAAGATCCGAGAGGCGCGCGAAGCGGTTCAGGAGGCCTGGACGGCGATGGGCCGCAAGTAGGTCAGATCAGTGGCGTGTCCGCCGGGATGGTCTGGACGGCTATCCCGGCGGCTGCCAGGGGGTCGGCGAGGGTGGACGCATCGCCCACGACAACCAGGGACAAGGCGTCCGCGTCGACGAGGCCTGTGTAGGCGTGAATGGCAGATTGGGGAGTCACCGACCGCATGGCCTCGAGGTTCTGGTCTACGAACGATGGCTCGAGTCCGGCCCCGATCAGAGAGATGACCTCGCTCGCGACGCCGTCCGCGGTGGCGAACTGCAGCGGGGTCACGCCGACGTGGTAGTCGACGGCAGAGACGATCTCTGCCGGTGTGAACTCGTCCACTCGCAGCAGTTCTAGCGCCGTGCTCACCGCGGGTGCCACCACCTCGGTGCGGAAAGACCCGCGCACGGCGAAATAGCCGCCCCGGCGGAAGGTGCGTTGGGACAGCGAGACGCCGTACGTGTAGCCGCGCTCCTCCCGCAACACCTTGTTGAGTCGGCTCAGGAAGGCGCCCCCGACCGCATAGGTTGCGATCTTGAAGGACGCCCAGCGCTCGTCACGCCTGTCGATGCCGAATGCTCCTATGCGGACGTCGGCCTGGACGGCGCCCGGGCGGTCGACGAGCAGCAGTTGCCGCGCGCCGGCGGTCGGGGAGGGGAAGGTAGCCGGTGCTGCCGCGCCGGTCCAGTCGCCGAAGGCGGCTTCGAACAGCGGCAGCGGGTCGGCGACGAGAGTGCCGGCCACGACGATTGTCGTCACCGCAGGCCGGTAGTGCTCTTCGTGGAAGGTGCGGACATGGTCGGGCGTGATGGCGGCGACCGTCGTGGCCGAGCCCGCCGCGAGGCGGGAAGACCTATGGGCCGGATCCACGACGACGTTGCGGAACAAGATCTCGGCTCGATGCCCGGAGTGCGCTGCCGACTGTTCGATCTCTGCCAGACGCAACTGCTTGTGGCGCTCGACGTCATCCGCGGCCAGAGCGGGTGCGCGCAGGGCTTCAGCCAGCAGCGGCACCGCCATGGCCAGCCGGGACGCCGGGACGGTCAAGTAGACCCAACTGTGTGCGCTGTCCACCCCGCCCCCCAAGGAGGCGCCTTGATCTTCGAGTGCCTCGGCGAAGGACGTGCCGGGGTGCGCCTGGGTGCCCTCATCGAGTGTGTGCAGCAACAGGCTCGCTACGCCTTCGATCTCGCGGGGTTCCGCGGCCAAGGGCAGTTCGAGGCAGACCCCAGCGGTAATGACGTGCTGTCCGGGGAGATTGAAGGCGAGCAGCCGGATTCCGTTGGACAGGATGTGTTCCTGCGGGGTGGGGAAGTTCCACGGCGCTGGGCGATGGACTGCGGGTCGGGTGGTCATGACTGGTCCCTCCGGTAGTACAGCGTTCCGGCATTGGCTGTGTCGAGCCAGTCGCGGCAGGCCGCTCTGACCGCTCCCGGTGTGAGGTCGCGCAGGAGGCCGAGTCGCGTGTTCACGAGTTGCGGGTTGCCCTGCAGCGTGGCGAACTCGCCGCAGCGGTCGGCTCGGTCTGCGACGGCCGCCAGTTCCAGGAGCCACTCGCGTTCCAGCACCGCCACGGCCCGCTCGAACTCGCGGTCCGTCACGTCCTCCAGCAGGCCGACCACCTCGGTGGTGAGCCCCGCTCCGAGAGCAGCGGCGTCCTGCCCAGGCAGTCCACTGACGTAGGCGAGGGCAAGCGAGTTGCCGGCGGCCAGAGGCATCACTGTGGCCCCGACACCCGCGGCGATCTGCTGGTCGCGGATCAGCGCCCGGTGAAGGCGCGAGTTCTGGCCTCCTGCCAGAATCTCAGCGGCCACTTCGAGCGGCAGCAACTGCGAATCGCCGAATGCCGGGAGGCGCCAGACGCTGTAGACGGCGTCGGCCGGGACACGCCCGGAGACCTCGAGGAGAGCTTCATCCAAGAGACGGGGGAGAGCCTCAGCCGGGGGCCGGGGTGGACGGCCAGGCCCAGTAAGACGTCCAAAATACTGCTCCGCGAGGGAGTGCCCCTGCTCGGCAGTCAGGTCGCCGACAAGGGCCAGGACGGCTGTGCTGGGTTCGTAGTGTGTGGAGAAGAAGGCGCGAGCATCGTCCATGGTGACCGAGTCAAGGTCGTTCATCGACCCGATCGTGGTGTGCCCGTAGGGATGTCCAGCCGGGAATGCGAGACTGACAAGGTGCTCCAGAACGTCCCCGTACGGCACGTTGTCGTATCGCTGGCGGCGCTCTTCCTTCACGACGTCCCGCTGGTTGTCCAAGTCATCCTGAGTGAGATGGTCGCCGAGGGATTCGAGTCGATCCGCCTCCATCCACAGCGCCAGTTCCAGTGCGCCGACGGGGACGGTTTCGAAGTAGTTCGTGCGGTCGAACCACGTGGTCGCGTTGACCGCGCCCCCGATCGATTGCATCAGCGCGATGTGTTCACCCGAATCAACGTTCGCGGACCCTTGGAACATCAGATGCTCGAACAGGTGGGCGAGACCGGTCTGCCCGGGAGCCTCGTCCCGGGAACCCACGTCGTACCAGATGTTGACGGCCACCACCGGCGCGTTGTGATCGGGACTGACGATGACCCTCAAGCCGTTGTCGAGCGTCGACTCCTGAATCGGGTAGGCGACCTGAACCGCTGCTGTGCTCATGAGAGCTATGACACCACATCCCGCAGGTGCTGGGAGACAACACCCCCACGGTGACGACTCGACCGCCTCGTCGAGTGGTGGGCCCGCTAAGCGCCGTCCACGACCCCTAGAGCCCTGGCTATGAAGATGAGTCGGGATGTGTGGTCCCTCACGCCGGGATCATAATCGGTACAGGTGATGCCCACCATCGATTCGCCGGCGTCGGGCGAGTTGTAACCGTACAAATCATTCTTCCGGACGTAGGCGCTGTAATCCTCTTCCTTGACGACGACCTTCGAGGTCACCACGTATTCGATGGTCTGGCAGGTGTCGGTCTTGACATGGAACCGCGACCCCACGGCGATGATGTCCTTGGCGTCCGGAGGGTAGGCGCCGCTGCCGTCCTCGTAAGTGTGTCCGGTGGTGATGACTCGGCGTCCCTCACCTATCACCGGGCCGTACTTCGGAGCCACATAGATCCCGAACTTGTCTCTGTTCTGCCTGCCCTCGGGGTCGCCGATACCCCCTTCGCTCGTTAGCCCGATCACCACGAAACCGCGAGGACCGCCGAACCGCTTGTCCTCGAAGCGGATGCTGATGGGCATTCCTTTGGCGATTTCCGGTTGTGGCGTAACTACCGATGGTGGTTCCTGGCTGGTGCTGCGCGCCTGACCTCCAGGAGCACCTGTCCGGGAGGATGTGGTGGCTGGAGAAGTGCATTGCGAGGTGGCCTCCAGGCTCGTGTCGGAGCCGTCCGCGATGGATTTCGCACCCACCAGTCCGCCGAGCGCGATCAGGGCTGATCCAGCCAGGATGCCGCGCCTGGAGATCTGTCTGTTCGGGCCGCTGCCGCGCATTCGTTCCCTCTACTCGGGTGCCACAGGTAGGAGTGTAGCAATGGCCCCGATTTCGACTCAGATGAGGAAGTTGCCGGTTCGCCCCAGATGGACAGCTACCCGGCATCCGCGCAAACGGATACCGGGTAGCTCAGGCCTCGCTCAGGAGTTTGAGGGAGCCAGCCTTACTTCGTCATGCGGCGCCACATCACAGTGAGCCCGCCAGCCACGACGAGCCCGAAAGCGGCCAGGCCTGTCAGGTCATCGCCGGCGCCGCCGGTGTCCGGTGCGTTGTCATTGGGCCCTGAAGGCGCCACTGTCTTCTTGGTTGTGCTCGTCGTCTTGGTTGTGCTCGTCGTCTTGGTTGTGGTGATCCGTACTGGGTTTCGTTCCTAGTGTTTTCCGTGGCTGGCGGTTGCCAGTCGGGGTTGTACGAGGTCGGCGTAGGCTGCTTCGACCTCGGCGGGGGTGTGCATTCCGAGTTCGCCGTGGAGGCGTTGATTGTTCCACCACCAGACGTACTCGCAGGTGGCGAGCTCGACCTGTTCGACGGTCCGCCACGGGCCACGGCGGCGGATCAGTTCGGTCTTGTACAGGCCGTTGACGGCCTCGGCCAGGGCGTTGTCGTAGGAGTCACCCACGGTCCCGGTCGACGGGGTAGCGCCAAGCTCAGCGATCCGGTCGGTGTAGACCATGGCCAGGTAGTTCGAGCCGTGGTCGGCGTGGTGGACCAGCCCATCGAGGCGACCTCCGACTTGCCAGGCGGCCATGTCGAGGGCCTGGAGCGGAAGGATGTCGGCCTTCAGGGTCGCGGCCACGTTCCAACCCACGATGCGGCGGCTGTACACGTCGGTGACGAACGCGACATAGGCGAACCCCGACCAGGTCGCCACATAGGTCACGTCGGCGACCCACAGCCGCCGTGGCCCGTCGGCGACGAAGCGTCGCTGCACCAGGTCAGCCGGCTTGAGCAAGGCGGCATCGGGCCTGGTGGTGAACACTTTCCGGGATCGTTGCACGCCGCGCACCCCGGCGATACGCATCAGCCTCGTGGTCTGGTCACGGCCCACCTCCCACCCCTGGCGGCGTAGCAGGGCGTGCATCTTGCGGGCCCCGTAGACGCCGTAGTTGTCGGCGTGGAGCCGGGTCACCTCGCCGACCAGCAGGTCGTCACGCATCGCGCGAGCCGAGCGTGGGCGGGTCTTGGCAGCCCGGTAGCCGCGGCTGGTCAGGAACCCACACTCTGTGGCACTCAGGGCGCGACAGATGGCCTCGACCCCGAAACGATCCGCGAACATGTCGATGAACCGGATCATCTCGTCGTGGGGCGGTCGAGCTCCGCTGCGAAAAACGCCGACGCTGCCTTCAGGATCTCGTTGGCGCGCCGCAGCTCGGCGTTCTCACGCTTCAACCGCTTGATCTCGGCAAGCTCGTCGCTGGTCACGCCCGGACGGGTCCCTGCATCGATCTCGGCACGTCGCCGCCACTTCCGCAACGTCTCCGGGCCGACACCCAACTTCGAACCGACGTGCCGGATCGCGGCGTACTCGGTGTCATGCTCGGGGATCGCCTCCTCCAGCATCCTGAGCGCGCGCTGCCGAAAGTCCGGCGAGAACTGACGGGGCATGGTCCATCCTCCCAAGAGAATCGGAACCAAACCCAGTGCGGATCACAACCAGCACCGGCCACACAGGTCACTGCCCCACAAAGCCACCCCAGCAGCCCGCTACACCCAACTACCCAAAGCAGCACCACCGGACCGGACATCGGCCAACACCCACCACCGGATC
>WBZS01000168.1_pt1 | contig 121346 bp, 123 predicted proteins | sample 5204201 | NCBI WGS metagenome assembly WBZS01 (sample SAMN12344357, study PRJNA552823) | activated sludge metagenome | biome: Activated sludge suspended growth; feature: Nitrification reactor; material: Wastewater; isolation source: activated sludge from nitrification reactor of wastewater... | reverse complement strand
ACCAAGACCAATGCCCGCACGCGCAAGGGCCCGAAGAAGACCATCGCCGGGAAGAAGAAGTAATGCCTCCTAAGTCACGTAGCGCTGGCCCCAAGAAGGGCACCCGCCGTCGCGAGAAGAAGAACGTCCCGCACGGCCACGCGCACATCAAATCGACGTTCAACAACACGATCGTGTCGATCTGCGACCCCAGCGGAAATGTGATCAGCTGGGCGTCGTCGGGTCACGTGGGCTTCAAGGGCTCGCGCAAGAGCACTCCGTTCGCGGCGCAGCTGGCTGCGGAGAACGCGGCGCGCAAGGCCCAAGAGCACGGCGTCAAGAAGGTTGACGTCTTCGTCAAGGGCCCGGGCTCGGGCCGCGAAACCGCGATTCGCTCGCTGCAGGCCGCCGGCCTCGAAGTGGGCACGATCTCCGATGTCACCCCGCAGCCGCACAACGGCTGCCGTCCGCCCAAGCGGCGCCGGGTTTAGCGGGAAAGGTTAGGACTAGAAACAATGGCTCGTTACACCGGACCCGCGACCAAGAAGTCGCGCCGTCTTCGCGTCGACCTCGTCGGCGGGGATAAAGCATTCGAACGTCGCCCCTACCCGCCCGGGCAGCACGGTCGCGCGCGGATCAAGGAGACCGAGTACCTGCTCCAGCTGCAGGAGAAGCAGAAGGCCCGCTTCACCTACGGCGTCATGGAGAAGCAGTTCCGCCGCTACTACGAGGAGGCGAACCGTCGTTCCGGCAAGACCGGCGACGAGCTGCTGAAGATCCTCGAGACGCGGCTGGACAACGTGGTCTACCGCGCCGGGCTCGCCCGGACGCGGCGCCAGGCCCGCCAGATGGTCAGCCACGGTCACTTCACCGTCAACGGCGTGAACGTCAACGTCCCCAGCTACCGAGTCGGGCAGTACGACATCATCGATGTCCGTCCGAAGTCGCTGGCGACCGTGCCGTTCCAGATCGCCAAGGAGATCCAGGGCGATCGCCCGGTTCCGGCGTGGTTGCAGGTCGTGCCGTCGACGCTGCGCATCCTCGTGCACAGTGTGCCCGAGCGCGAGCAGATCGTGGTGCCGCTCACCGAGCAGCTGATCGTCGAGTACTACTCGAAGTAGCAGGTGGGGGCTCCGCCCCCGACTAGCGCCCCGGAACGACCGCGTGGTTGCGGGGCACCGAATGAAGTCCACCGACGCCGTCAAATAGTGGTCGGCAAAGGAGAAAAACACACCAATGCTCATCTCACAGCGACCCACCCTGTCCGAAGAGGTCATCGCCGAGAACCGGTCGAAGTTCGTCATCGAACCGCTCGAACCCGGTTTCGGCTACACCTTGGGCAACTCGCTGCGCCGCACCCTGCTGTCGTCCATCCCGGGCGCAGCGGTCACCAGCGTGCGCATCGACGGCGTCCTGCACGAGTTCACCACCGTGGCCGGGGTGAAGGAGGATGTCACCGAGATCATCCTGAACCTCAAGGGCCTCGTCGTCTCCTCGGAGGAGGACGAGCCGGTCACGATGTACGTCCGCAAGCAGGGCCCGGGCGATGTGACCGGCGCCGACATCGTGCCGCCGGCCGGTGTCACCGTGCACAACCCCGACCTGCACATCGCGACCCTCAACGACAAGGGCAAGCTCGAGGTCGAGCTGGTCGTCGAGCGGGGCCGCGGCTACGTGCCGGCCGTGCAGAACAAGGCCAGCGGCGCCGAGATCGGCCGTATCCCGGTCGACTCGATCTACTCGCCGGTCCTGAAGGTGACCTACAAGGTGGAGGCCACGCGCGTCGAGCAGCGCACCGACTTCGACCGGCTGGTTCTCGACGTGGAGACCAAGAACTCGATGACGCCCCGCGACGCCCTGGCGTCGGCGGGCAAGACCTTGGTCGAGCTCTTCGGCCTGGCCCGCGAGCTCAACGTCGAGGCCGAGGGCATCGAGATCGGCCCTTCGCCGATCGAGGCGGACCACATGGCGTCGTTCAACCTTCCGATCGAGGACCTCGAGCTGACCGTGCGCAGCTACAACTGCCTCAAGCGCGAGGGCGTGCACACCGTCGGCGAGCTGGTCGCCCGGACCGAGTCCGATCTGCTCGACATCCGCAACTTCGGGCAGAAGTCGATCGACGAGGTGAAGGTGAAGCTGCACGCGATGGCGCTGGCGCTCAAGGACAGCCCGGCCAGCTTCGATCCGTCGCAGGTCACGGGCTACGATCCGGCCACCGGCACCTGGTCCGATGATTCGGGCCTCGATGACAATGGTGAGGACTTCGCCGAGACCGAGCAGCTGTAAGCGGCTGCACCCAAACCCCCCCGACCCACTCGTGAGAGTCGGTCACCTCTGAGGAGAAGACAATGCCCAAGCCCACCAAGGGTACCCGCCTCGGCGGGTCGGCCAGCCACCAGAAGGCGATCCTGGCGAACCTCGCCACCTCGCTGTTCGAGCACGGCCGCATCACCACCACCGAGGCCAAGGCCAAGCGCCTGCGCCCGTACGCCGAGAAGCTCATCACCTTCGCGAAGGCCGGTACGCTCGCCGACCGCCGTCAGGTGCTGAGGGTCATCCGCGACAAGGACGTCGTCCACGCGCTGTTCGCCGAGATCGGGCCGTCGTTCGCCGAGCGCCCGGGTGGCTACACGCGGATCATCAAGACGCTGCCGCGCAAGGGCGACAACGCCCCGATGGCGGTGATCGAGCTCGTCCGCGGGTCGACCGTGGCGACCGAGGCCAACCGCGCCAACCGGGTTGCGGCGTCCAAGAAGGGCGACGAGGCTGTTGAGGCGGTCGCTGACGAGAAGGTGGCCGACGAGAAGGTGGCCGACGAGACGGCTGCCGACGAGACGGCTGCCGACAAGGACTAGTCGCCCGGCGATGTGCCCATCGCCGTGCTGCTCCCATGACGACCAACCCCGCCACCGATACCGGTGGCGGGGTTTGCCGTCTGCGCATCACGGTCGGCTATGACGGCACCGACTTCCACGGCTGGGCGGTGCAACCGGCGCGGCGGACCGTGGCCGGGGTGCTGGGCGAGGCGCTGGGGACGGTGTTGCGCGAACCGGTTCGGCTGACGGTGGCCGGTCGCACGGATGCGGGCGTCCACGCGACCGGGCAGGTCGCCCATTTCGATGTGCCCAGGGCCGCACTGCAGACCCGGTCGATCCACGGTGACCCGACGACCCTGGTGCGGCGCCTGGCCAAGATGCTCCCCGATGACGTGCGGGTCACAACGGTCGCCGAGGTGTCCGAGGATTTCGACGCGAGGTTTTCGGCCTTGCGCCGCCACTATGAGTACCGGCTCGCCGACGCGCCGTCGGGACCCGAGCCGATTGCTGCGCGCACGACGGCGGATTGGCCGCGCCCGCTCGACGTCGACCGGCTCAACGCCGCATCCGCCCAGTTGATCGGTCTGCACGACTTCGCCGCCTTCTGCCGGTTCCGGGCCGGGTCGACCACGATCCGCGACCTGCAGGCCTTCGACTGGCGCCGCGACCGTGACGGCGTCCTGCGCGGGCGGGTCAGCGCCGACGCGTTCTGCTGGTCGATGGTCCGCTCGCTCGTCGGCGCCGTGGCCGTCGTCGCCGAGGGGCGTCGCGAACCACGGTGGTGCGCCGAGCTGCTCGGGCAGACCACCCGCAGTGCGCAGGTCCCCGTCGCCCAGGCACGCGGACTGTGCCTGGTGGGCGTCGACTACCCGCCACCGTCGCAGTGGTCCGCCCGCAATGCGACGACTCGCGACGTGCGCGACCCCGACGAGGTCGCCGGGCGCGGCTGCTGCGGCGGCTGAGGGGTGGGGCGCGGCCCCCGGCGGCCGGCCTAGGTTGCGCTGAGTTCGAGGGCCATGGCAGCGCTCACCTCGGTGCGGGTGTCGCCGGTGCCCTCGACTGGGGCCGGACCGTGTCGCAGCATGGCGCGCCACCCCCAGGGATCGAAGGTGCCGGGGTTGGTCGTGGCCAGGAAGTCCGCGAGCAGGGCGGCGAATCGGGCGGGCTCGTCGTGGAAGGGGAAGTGCCCGGATCCCTCGAACGTCGCCAGCACCGATCCGGGTATCGCCGCGTTCGCGATCTCGGCGTGTCGATAGGGGATGACCGTGTCCTCGGTGCCCCATGCGATGAGGACCGGGATCTGCGCGGTCAGGTAGCTGCGGTCGAGCATCGACACGTGTTGTCCGCGCCAATCCACCACCGAGCGCAACGTTCGGCCGAAGGCGGCGCGGGCATCGCGTTGACTCAGATCGCGCATGATGCGCATCAGGTCGGCACGGTCGACGAGGTGCCGGTTGGGGGACAGCGGGGCGGCCGGCCCGGGCAGCGTCGGCGTCGCGGCAAGCGTGCGGGCCGCGCTGTCGAGCGCGGTCATGGCGCCGGGCAACCGCAGCAGCGCGAGCGCCGGACCGACTCCCGGGAGGGTGGCCAGGCGCAGGACCGGTGAGACGTCGCGCATGACGCCGCCCGCCGACACCAGGACCAACCGCGACGCCATCCGCGGGAACTGGTAGCAGAACTGCATCGCGACCCCTCCGCCGAGGGAGTGGCCCACGACGGTGACCCGCTCGTGGCCGAGTACCCACAGCAGGTCGCGCACGCCGTTGGCGAAGGCGGCGACCGAGTAGTCGGCGCGCGGCTTGTCGGAGAAGCCGTGGCCGAGCAGGTCGGGGGCGATGACGGTGTGGTCGGCGGCGAGCCGGGTCATGATCGGTTCCCAGGTCGTCGAGTTGTCGCCGATGCCGTGGATGAGGACGACGACGGGCCCGGAACCGGCGATTCGGTAGGCGCGGCGGTAGCCGTGGATCGTCCGAAAGCGCAGGCGGACGGGGGGTGTGCTGCTCACGACGGGCCTCCCTTGTTTCGTTACCCACGAGTAAACCGCACCCGGCGCAGCGGCGCGCACCCGGTGACCCGGAAGTAGCAAGGAGTTAACAAACGGGCTGCGGCGGTGTCGTGCATCTTGTGTACTCCATTGATGGGAGGCAGTCGAGAATTGATGGGAGGGGAATCGTCGGAGGCCGGGATGGAATCGTCGGTCATCGGGGTGCGTTCGCTGTTGGGCGGGCTGTGGGATCTGACGCGCGATCTGCCGCTGCTGGTCCGGCAGGTGCCGTCGTTGGTCAACCTGGACCCCACCCGGAGATGGACGATCGGCAAGGCCTTCGCACGGTCGGCGGAGAGCCATCCGGATCGTCCCTTCCTGCGCGTCGGCACGACGGTGCACACGTACGGTCAGTGCAACCGCCGGGCCAACCGGTGGGCGGCGGTCCTCGCCGAACGCGGCGTCGGGAAGGGCGATGTCGTCGCGATCATGGCGCACAACGCACCCGAGGTCGTCATCGCGATGCTGGCGGTGGTCAAGCTCGGAGCGGTCGCCGGGATGGTTAACCACCACCAGACCGGAGACGTCCTCGGACACAGTTTCGGCCTGTTGTCGGCAACGGTGCTGGTGTGCGACGAGGCCGGTGCCGCAGCGGTGGCGACGGTGGTGCACCCAACCGTGGACACGGCGGTGCACCCAGCCGTGGCCGCGGTGGTGCCAGCCCGGCGGTTGTCGTTCGCCGAGCTCGATGCGCGGGGCGAGCAGTTGGCCGCCGCCGACCCGGGCGCAAGCGCGAACCCGCCCGTCACCGCCTCCCTGAGGGCCGACTCCCCGGCGTTCTACATCTTCACCTCGGGCACGACCGGCTACCCGAAGGCCTCGGTGATGAGTCATTCGCGGTGGCAGCTCGCGATGGCCGGGATGGGGGGTGCGGCGGTCCGGCTGCGCCCCGACGACGTGTTGTACTGCGCGCTGCCGATGTATCACAACAACGCCCTGACCGTCTCGCTCGGCGCCGTCCTGGCCGCTGGCGCCTGCCTGGCGATCGGGGAGAAGTTCTCGGCGTCGCGGTTCTTCGACGAGATCATCGCGAACGAGGCGACCGCCTTCTGCTACATCGGCGAGGTGTGCCGCTACCTGCTGGCGCAGCCGCCCGGTCCGGCCGATCGCGCGCACCGGGTCCGCATCGCCGTCGGCAACGGGCTGCGCCCGGAGATCTGGGACGACTTCACCGAACGGTTCGGGATCGGGCGCGTCGTCGAGTTCTACTCGGCGAGTGAATCCAACATCGGGTTCGTGAACGTGTTCGGCCAGCGGCACACGGTGGGGTTCTCACCGCTCCCACACGCCATCGTCGAGGTCGACGTGGCCACCGGGGAGCCGATCCGCGACGCGCGCGGGCGGGTCCGCCGGGTGCCCCACGGGCGACCCGGCCTGCTGCTGGGGCAGATCTCGCCGCTGGCCCGCCTCGACGGCTACACCGACCCCACGGCGACCGAACGAAAGATCGTGCGCAACGCATTTCGGCGCGGCGACGCGTATTTCAACACCGGTGACCTCGTCTACGCGCAGGGCTTCGGGCATATCGGGTTTGCCGACCGGCTCGGCGACACCTTCCGGTGGAAGGGGGAGAACGTGGCCACGACGCAGGTGGAGGCGGTGCTCAACCGCGTCGAGGGCGTCGCCGAGTCGGTGGTCTACGGCGTGGCGGTGCCCGGCGCCGACGGGCGGGCCGGGATGGCGGCGATCGTCGTCGACGGTCCGCCCGACTGGGCGGCGCTGGCGCGGGTGGCGCGCGCGTCCCTGCCGGCGTATGCGGTGCCGGTGTTCGTGCGGGTGGTCTCCGAGATCGAACACACCTCGACCTTCAAGTCCCGGCGCGCCGGCCTGCGCGACGAGGGCTATCGCGATGTCGGCGACGACGAACTCCGCGTCTTCGACGGCGATGCCGGATATGTGCCGGTGTACCCGGGATTCGTGCCCGGGCAGCCGGTCGGCCGGGGGTAGCCGCGCCGTCCCGGTCGGGGCGGATGGAACCGTTTGGCCGTGCGCTGCGTCTAATCCCATATGCGGCCGAATGCGCCGCACGGGGGAGGGACCGTGGAAGCCACTGGAACACAGCCGGGGGGGACACCGAGTGCGCTGGACTGGATCGACTCGCGGAGCACGGTCCGGTCCCGCTCGGGCACGGTGAGGGTGACCGCGACCGCGCACGGGCTGCCGGTCGCGGTGCGGATCGCCGAATCCGGCATGAGGCTGGGCGCCGAGGCGCTGGCGGCGAAGGTGCTCGACTTGTGCGAGGAGGGCCGCGTAGCGGCGGGTGTCCGCCTGCGGGAGCTCCTCGCGGCGGACGGCGTCGACGAGGACGTGCTGGCAACGATGTCCTTGGCCACCGCCGACGACGTGGCGCGCCTCCAAGCGGCCCAGGACGCCGCGGCTCACACGCCCGGCTCCTGGTTGCGGTGACGCGATGGCCAATCCGCAACTCGACGATTTGATGGCCCGGGCGTCGGCGGCGCTGGGCAGGATGGCCGACCTGTCCGACGCCTATGCCGGTGTCCGTGGCGAGGGCCGTGATGCGCGGGGCCTGGTGACCGCGCGAGTCGACGGTGCCGGGGCGCTGGTCGGGTTGGAACTCGATCGCGCGGCGATGCGGCTGGGGGCCGCGGAACTGGGAGATCTCATCGCGTCGACCGCCATGCTCGCCGCCCAGCGCGCTTTCGCGCAACGGGCCGGGTTGACCGACGAGTTCAATCGCGAGTTCGGCGAGTTCGCCGCTGATGACCGGGGGCGCGCGGGTGCGCGCTCCGCGACCGAGGAGGGGGATCGATGAGTTCGGTGATGATGGTCGGTGAGGCCGTCGACGGATTGGCGGCGACTGCGGCGACGATGGGAACCGCGCTGGCGACGGCCGGGAGTGTCAACGCGGCCGCGAACACCGCGGCGATGGTCGCGGTGTTCGGGCTGATCGGCCAGGAGTTCGTCGCGGCCTTCACCGCGGCGCAGGCCGCCCACCTCGCCGCGGTCGGCGGCCTGGCCGCGGTGCATGCGGGGACCGCGGCATCGATGCTGGCCGGCTCGGCGGCCTTCGCGGCGGCCGATACGGCCGGCGCTGCCCTGGTGGCCCGGTGACGCGCGGCGCCGCCGTGCCGGCCGCCGGGGGGCCCACCGTCGACGCGGCGCTGCGGGCCGCCGGAATGGGACCGGTTCTCGATGCCCCTGTGGCGGCGGTGCTGCGGTCGCTGGGCCTGCCCCCGCTGCCCGCGGTGCCTCCGTTGCCGCCGCTGCCCGGGCTGCCGCCGTTGCCGGTGCTCGACCTGTCGGCGCTGCTGAAGCCGCTCACCGACCTGCTCGGCGCTTTCGGCACCGGTGACCTCGCCCGGGCGGGTGATCCCGGCAAGATCTTCACCGGGCTGTCCTCGCTGCTGGACTTGACGATGTCGGGAACCACCTCGGCGCTGCGCGCGGTCGACAAGGTGTGGGCCGGCACGGCGGCGACGAGTGCCGCCGGGAAGATGGGCCGGACGGCCGCCGAGACGGGGGCGGTGTCGAGGCAGGGCAGCGGGATGTCGATCGACATCGCCGCCGCCGGCGGGATTGTGGCCGCCGGACTGGCTGCCCTGCAGGGGGTCATCGCGAAGACTATCGGGCTGGTCGGGGCCGCGGTGCCGTTCATCTGGACTCCGCCCGGCCAGGCGGCCGCGCTCGCAGCGATCAGTTCGGGCCTGGCCGAGGGGACCGCCGTGGTCGCCGCGACGAAGGCGCAATTGGTGGTGCCGACCGCCAGGATGGTGGCCAACGGCACTCCGGTGCTGATCAGCGGAGCCCCGGCCGCCGCGGCCTCGGCCTTCGCGGTTGCGGCCACGGTGCTCGAAGCGGTCGCCGTTCCACTCAAGGCTGCGACTGGCGTCCTCGGATCGACTCTGGCCGCCGTATCGCCCGGGAAGGCGTCGACGGCGGCAACTCCGGCGACGGGCAGGACCGGCGCCCAAGCAACGTCGGCCGGTCACCGGGGGAACACCGCTGACAGCGGCTGCTGTGCGTGCGCTCCCGCCGCCAGACCGGCGGCTCACCTCGCGCCACGCACCGCCGCTGCGGCGCGGGCCGCCGGTGCCAGCGGTGCCGCCGGCACCGGTGGTCGCGGTGGTTCCGTCGGTGGTGCGCTGGCGGGGCCCAAAGACGTCACGGCACAGTACGCCGCGCGAACCCCGGTGCTCGGCGGCACCGAGCCCGCCGCCCTGGCCACGGTGTCGGGGGCGGCGCCGAGCCAAACCGCCGGAACGATTCCGGGTGCCGGTGTCGCGCCGGTGGCGGGAGGGGGGGCCCTCGGTGGGATGCACGCGGTGGGCCGGGTCATGAGCGGGCCGGGCATCGTCCCCAAGTCCGGCGAGGCGCTCGCCGACTGCGACCAGGCCCATGTCCCGGCGGTGTTCGGCGCAGAGGGCGAGTGGCCGGGCGCGGACCCCGACGATGCGGGCCGATCCGCCACGGCCGGTGCGCGACTCGCCGCGCTGCGAGAGGAGTTGTTGTCATGACCCCGGGACTGAGGGCCGACCTTGCCGCGCTGGCGGAGGTGGCCGGCGTGCTGGACTCGATTGCGACCCGCCTCGACCGGCTGGTCGGGGAGCGGGCAGCGCGGCTCGCGCCGCCCGCGGTCGGTTCCGACGAGGTGAGCCGAGGGGTTGCCGCAGCGGTGGGCCGTGCCGCCGACGAGGTCGGCGCCGACCTCGTGGACGGGGCGCGGCAGGCCCGGGGCTTTGCCGCTGCCCTTCGGGCGCAGGCCGGCGCGATGGCCCGGGCCGATGCCGCGGCGGCGGTCCGGGCGGACTGAGGGCACAGCCAAGAGATGGGGGCACAGCCAAGAGATGGGGGCACAGCCAAGAGATGGGGGACACAGCCAATGACTGAGCCGACCGGATTCACCGGGATCGACTGGTGCTCGCGCGGGGCCGATCGGCTGCGGGCGGATCTGATGGCCGGTGCTGGGCCCGCGTCCCTGGCGGACTGCGCCGACGCGTGGGAGGAACTCGCGGCCGAACTCGATGCGCTGCTCGGGACCACCCGGCGTGCGGTCGACGCGTTGGGCGAGGGATGGTCCTCGGCAGGCGCGGAGGCTGTCGCGGGTGTGCTGGCGCGGTTGCCGGTCTGGCTCGATGCGGTGGTGCGCCGGACGCGCCAACAGTGCGCCCTCACCGCCGGGGCCCTGGCGGCCGCGGAGTCGGCGCGACTGGCCATGCCGGCCGCGGCCGCGATCGACGCCGCGCAGGCACGGCTGGTCGATCTCGCCCGGAACATCGGGCTGGCGGCGCTGATGACCGGCGGCCTGGCGCGCGCCGAACGGGCCGGGACGGAGTTGGCCGCGTCGGCGGCCCGGGTGATGGCCGACTACGAACGCGACTCGACCACCGTGGCGACGGCCCCACCGCGGCGCCAACCGTCGCCGCAACTCGTGCGCGGTGCGCATCGGCCGTCGGCGCTTCCGGTGACCGTGGCCGCGAGCGCTGCCCGGTGGCCCGGGACGGCGGCCCTGCCCGCTGCTCACCGGGTCTTGGGCCACCACGCCCCGGCGGCGATCGGCGTGCGCGTCGCGGGTGGGCCCAGGCCGACACCGGTGGCGGCGGGGAAGCCGGCCGAGTCCGGCGACCCGGTGCCGCGCGCCGGCGCGCTGGGCCCGATGGCACCGCTGACCGGCACGCCCGCCGCCGCCGTGCGCGGTGGCTGCGGGTCGCCGTCGATGACACCGGCGCCGTCGAGCGGCGCGGCGGGGACCGCAGCCGGGGGCCCGGCCGAACCGGTGACATGGGCACAACTGGCAGTCCACGACGGGGTCCGAGTCGGCATCGGCTCGACCACCACAGACCCGGACCACACGTCCGTGTGATCCGGCACCAAGGAGAAGGGGGAACACCATGCCCGGATCAGGGCTCAACCTCGACGTCGGCGCCTCGATGGCCTCGACCAAGTCGGTGGCCGGCATCGTCGACGAGATGCAACAGGTCATCCGCGCGATCCAGACGACGTCGCAGAACGCCGCCGCCACGTGGAAGGGGCGGGCGTCGGGGGCCTATGACACGACCCACGCCGATTGGAACGCGAGTGCCACCAAGCTGAACCTCGCACTCGAGGACATCAAGGCCAAACTCACCTCGTCCTTCGCCGGCTACGGCGATGAGGACGAGTCGGGCGCCGCCACCATCAACGGCTCGTTGGCAGTCTGAGCCGACCGAGAAGGAGTGATCATGAGTGTCATCCAGTACGACTTCGCCGCGCTCGACACGTTGACCGGCGACTTGAACCGCAACTTCGCACGCCTCGAGCAACTCTCGGGTCAGTTGCGCACGCAGGTGAACGCGCTGGCCGCGCACTGGCAATCGGTGCAGGGCGCCCAGGCGTATCAGGAATCGCAGTCCCAGTGGGACCGGGTGTTCGCCGAGTCGCGCTCCCGGTTGAACAACTTGAGCAACGCGGTGACCAAGGCCTCGTCGACGATGGGCAACACCGACATGCGGGTGGGGCGAACCTTCGCGGTGTGACCGTCGACCGTCGACCGCTCACCAGAGCGGTCGACGGTCGTCACGGTCGTCGCCCTGTGGGGTGGGGCCCGAGACGGCGAGACCGGCGCGGTGTGGCGGCGCGAACTCGCGCTGCGCCAAGCGCTCTTCGGCGATGTACTCGGCGCGCGGGTGCAAATCTGGCCCGCCGCGGCGGTACGCTGTCCCGCATCATCGGACCACGAGCGAGGAACACCCCGTGTCGACTGAAGGATCCAAGAAGGCGATCATCGCCGCCCTGACCGCCAACGCCGGGATCGCTGCGGCCAAGTTCGGCGGCTGGGCGATCACCGGCTCGTCGTCGATGCTGGCCGAGGGGGTGCACTCGGTGGCCGACACCTCCAACCAGGCCCTGTTGCTGTTGGGTCAGAAGCGGGCCGCCCAGGATGCGGACCAGCTGCATCCCTTCGGCTACGGCCGGGCGCGCTACTTCTACTCCTTCGTCGTCGCCCTGGTCCTCTTCGCCCTGGGCTCGCTGTTCGCGCTGTACGAGGGTTACCAAAAGATCGCCCACGCCCACGACCACTCGTTGACATCGCCCTATGTCGCGGTGGGGATCCTCCTGTTCGCCGTCGCACTCGAGAGCTACAGCTTCTGGACCGCGGTTCGTGAGTCGCGGCCGCTCAAGGGCCGGGCCAGCTGGTGGCGATTCATCCGCACCTCGCGCAATCCGGAGTTGCCCGTGGTCCTGTTGGAGGACTGCGGCGCACTCGTCGGCCTGGTTCTCGCACTCGTCGGCGTCAGCCTCACCTGGGCGACCGGCGACGGTCTGTATGACGGGATCGCCACCGTCGCGATCGGCGTGCTGCTGGGCGTGATCGCGATCGTGCTGATCGTCGAGATGAAGAGCCTGCTGATCGGGGAGGGGGCGACCGAGGCCGAGGAGGAGGCGATCATCGCCGCCATCGCCGAGGAGCCGGCTATCGAGCGCGTCATCCACATGAAGACCCAGTACCTCGGTCCCGAGGAACTGCTGGTCGCCGTCAAGATCGCCATCCCGGGCAACAAGCACGCATCCACCATTGCGCGCACCATCGATGCCGCCGAGGCGCGGATCCGGCGGGCGGTGCCGCAGGCCCGCGTCATCTACGTCGAACCCGATGTCGATCGCGGCGCCGGAGCAGACGCCGTGGCGGGCATCGGCGAAGGCCGGTAGCGCCATGACCAACTCGTTCCGGCGCACGAAGTCGATCGAGCAGTCGATTGCCGACACCGACGATCCCGACACCCGGCTGCGCCGGGATCTGAGCTCCTGGGACCTGACGGTCTTCGGCGTCGCGGTGGTGATCGGTGCAGGCATCTTCACGCTGACCGCGCGGACCGCCGGGAACGTGGCCGGCCCGGCGGTGTCGGTCGCCTTCCTGCTGGCCGCCATCACCTGCGGGCTCGCGGCGCTCTGCTACGCGGAGTTCGCCTCCACCGTGCCCGTCGCCGGCAGCGCCTACACCTTCTCCTACGCGACCTTCGGTGAATTCGTCGCCTGGATCATCGGTTGGGACCTGATCCTGGAATTGGCGCTGGCCGCGTCGGTGGTCGCCAAGGGTTGGTCGCTCTACCTGGGGAAAGTGATCGGTGCCGCGCCGACGGTGAAGGTCGGCTCGGTCTCCCTCGATTGGGGTGCGGTGGCACTCATCGCGGTGCTCACCGTGTTGCTGGCACTGGGCACGAAGCTGTCATCGCGGGTGTCGCTGGTGATCACCGCGATCAAGGTCGGCGTCGTGCTCCTGGTGATCATCGTCGGCTCCTTCTACATCTCGCGCGAGAACTACCACCCGTTCATCCCCCCCGCCCAAGCCGGGCAACGGGGGGAGGGCATCCACCAGACCGTGTTCTCGTGGCTGACGGGCGCCGGCGGGAGCAACTTCGGCTGGTACGGGCTGCTCGCGGCGGCCTCACTCGTCTTTTTCGCCTTCATCGGCTTCGACGTCATCGCCACGACCGCGGAAGAGACCCGGAACCCCGCCCGCGACATGCCGCGCGGGATCCTCGGATCGCTGGCCATCGTGACGGTGCTCTACGTCGGGGTCTCCCTGGTCTTGACCGGCATGGTGAAGTACACCGATCTCGCCGGGGAGACGACCCTGTCCACGGCATTCAAGGCACACGGGGTCACCTGGGCCGAATGGGTGATCAACTTCGGAGCACTGGCAGGTTTGACCACCGTCGTGATGGTCCTACTCCTCGGCCAGGTGCGGATCGGGTTCGCCATGTCGCGCGACGGCCTGCTGCCGCAGGGGTTGGCGAAGACCGGGTCGCGGGGGACACCGGTGCGGATGACCGTCGTCGTCGGGGTGGTGGCGGCCGCGCTCGCGGCGGGCTTCGACATGTTCGCCCTGGAGCAGATGGTCAACATCGGCACCCTGTTCGCCTTCGTGCTGGTGTGTTTCGGCGTGATCATCCTGCGCCGGACCCGCCCGGATCTGCCGCGCGGATTCCGGGTGCCGTGGGTGCCGTTGGTCCCGATCCTTGCCGTGCTGTCGTGTGTGTGGCTGATGCTCAACCTGTCCCTGGAGACGTGGGTGCGCTTCCTGGTCTGGATGGCGCTGGGACTGGTGGTCTACCTCACCTACAGTCGTCGCAACTCGGTTCTGGCGCGGCGGGAGCGTGGCGAGCTGCCCGCCTTGGAGCGTGGTGACCTGCCCGCCTCGGGCGATGGATAGCCCGACGCGATAGCCTGATCGATGACTATGCACCGCCCGGGACGGGACTCGTCCGGGGGAACCGACTAGGGGAGTAGATGAGCCTCGTGTCCAAGGCCACGCCGACCGCCGAGAAGCGCAACGGGATCGATTTCAAGGTCGCCGACCTGGATCTGGCCGACTTCGGCCGCAAAGAGATCGAACTCGCCGAGCACGAGATGCCCGGACTGATGGAATTGCGGCGCGAGTACGCCGATGTCGCGCCGCTGCGGGGCGCCCGGATCTCCGGGTCGCTGCACATGACCGTGCAGACCGCGGTGCTGATCGAAACCCTCGTCGCACTGGGTGCGCAGGTGCGCTGGGCATCCTGCAATATCTTCTCCACCCAGGACCACGCCGCCGCCGCTGCCGTCGTCGGCCCGCACGGCACCGTCGACGAGCCCAAGGGCGTTCCGGTTTTCGCCTGGAAGGGCGAGACGCTGCCCGAGTACTGGTGGTGCGCCGAGGAGATGCTGACCTGGCCGGACGACGCCGACGGCAACCCGGCGCCGGCCAACATGATCCTCGACGACGGGGGCGACGCGACGATGCTCGTGCTGCGCGGCGCGGAGTTCGAGCGGGCCGGTGTCGTGCCGCCCACCGCCGACGACCACTCCGCCGAGTACAAGGTCTTCCTCGACCTGCTGCGCAACCGCTTCGAGCAGGACAAGGGCAAGTGGACCGCGATCGCCGAATCGGTCAAGGGCGTCACCGAAGAGACGACCACCGGTGTGTTGCGGCTCTACCAGTTCGCCGCCGCCGGTGACCTGGTGTTCCCCGCGATCAACGTCAACGACTCGGTCACCAAGAGCAAGTTCGACAACAAGTACGGCACCCGGCACTCGCTGATCGACGGCATCAACCGCGGTACCGACGTGCTCATCGGCGGCAAGAAGGTGTTGATCTGCGGTTACGGCGATGTCGGCAAGGGGTGCGCCGAGTCACTGGCCGGTCAGGGTGCCCGTGTGCAGGTCACCGAGATCGACCCGATCAACGCGCTGCAGGCATTGATGGACGGGTTCGACGTGGTCACCGTCGAGCAGGCCATCGCCGATGCCGACATCGTGATCACCTCGACCGGCAACCTGGGGATCATCTCCTTCAAGCACATGCAGAAGATGAAGAACCAGGCGATCTTGGGCAACATCGGCCACTTCGACAACGAGATCGACATGGCCGGCCTCGAGGCGGCGTCGGGCATGACCCGCATCACCGTCAAGCCGCAGGTCGATCAGTGGGTGTTCCCCGACGGGCACAGCATCATCGTGTTGAGCGAGGGGCGCCTGCTCAACCTGGGCAACGCGACGGGGCATCCGTCATTCGTGATGAGTAACAGCTTCTCCAACCAGGTGATCGCCCAGATCGAGCTGTGGACGAAGAACGATGAATACGACAACGAGGTCTACCGGCTGCCCAAGCACCTCGACGAGAAGGTGGCGCGCATCCACGTCGAGGCCCTCGGCGGTTCGCTGACCAAGCTCACCAAGGAGCAGGCCGAGTACATCGGCGTCGATGTCGAGGGCCCGTACAAGCCCGAGCACTACCGCTACTGAGCCAAGCCGGATCAGGGGAGCAGTTCGGCGGCGAGCCCGGGCACGGGCTCGCCGGACAGCACCCGCCACGGCGCGACCCACCGCGCCGCGGCCAGGCCGCGGTACGCCTCGTCGACACGCTCCTGCAGTGCCGCGTCGCGCTCGTACCGGTCCCGGTCGCGGGTGCGATCATCGGCTGCGCGCGAGACCGCGCGCCGCGCGGCCAGCGCCACCGGCACACCGAGGAACAACTGGTGGTCGGGAACGGGCAGTTCGAACCGGTCGAACTCCAACTCCCGCACCCATTCGGCCGCGGCGACGGCCGCACCCGGCGAGTGCTCGGCCATCCGCGCCGACGTGTAGGCGGCGTTCGACGCGGCGTATCGGTCGGCGACGACCACGTCGTGCTCGGCGATCAACCGCCGGATCTCCGGCGCGGCCTCCCGCCGGTCCAGGGCGAACAGCAGCGCCATCGCGTAGGCGCTGTCGGTGAGGTCGCCGTGACCCCCCCGCAGGGCCTCCGCTGCGAGATCGGCGTGGACCGATTCCCCGTACCGCGGGAAGGCGATCGTCGCGACCCGCACCCCCTGGCCCGCCCATTGCTGGCGCAAGCCGTCGACGAGGGTGCGCTTACCGGCGCCGTCGATTCCCTCGACGGTGATGAATGTGGCCACGGTTGGTGACCCTACCGAGGCGGGGGTGCCGGACGACGGGGGGAGCCGGTGGTGCGCCCGGGCGGCCGGTGCGGGTCCTGCGGGTCGGCGCGTCGATCCCGGGCATCAGGTCACGGGAATGTCACTATGGAGCCCATGAAGCCACGTGTCCTGGTCGTTGACGACGACGCCGCTCTCGCGGAAATGCTGACGATCGTGCTTCGCGGTGAGGGCTTCGAGCCGTTCCACGTCGCCGATGGGACGCAGGCGCTGACCGCGGTGCGCGAGGTCCGCCCCGATCTCGTGCTGCTGGACCTGATGCTGCCCGGGATGAACGGCATCGACGTGTGCCGCGTGCTGCGTCAGGATTCCGGCGTGCCCATCGTGATGCTGACTGCCAAGTCCGACACCGTCGACGTGGTACTCGGCCTGGAATCGGGTGCCGATGACTACATGGTCAAGCCCTTCAAGCCCAAGGAACTCGTCGCCCGGATCCGCGCCCGCCTGCGCCGGACCGACGACGAGCCCGCCGAGATGCTCTCGATCGGCCCGGTGGAGATCGACGTCCCGGCGCACAAGGTGACCCGCGACGGCGCGGTCATCTCGTTGACCCCGCTCGAGTTCGACCTGCTCGTGGCGCTGGCCCGCAAGCCTCGCCAGGTGTTCACCCGCGACGTCCTGCTCGAACAGGTCTGGGGCTACCGGCACCCGGCGGATACGCGGCTGGTCAACGTGCACGTGCAGCGCTTGCGCGCCAAGGTGGAGACGGATCCGGAGAACCCCGAGATCGTCCTGACCGTGAGGGGTGTCGGCTACAAAGCCGGGCCGCCGTGAGTGAGCGTTCCGGGCGGGGCCGAAGCGCCCGCCCGCGCCGCCCCAATAGTGCGACCACCCGCGTGCGCCGGGTCCTGACCAGACTCGGGCACAACTTCGGTGGGGTATGGCGGCGTTCCCTGCAACTGCGCGTCATCGTCTCGACCTTGGCTTTGTCCCTGGTGGTTCTGGTGATCCTGGGGTTCGTCCTCATGTCGCAGATCACCAACAGCCTGCTCGACGCGAAGTTGGGCGCGGCCGGTGAGGAGATCGACCGGGCCCGCGCCGTCGTCGAGCGCGACTTGGCCAGCCCGGATCCCAACACGCCGGTCATCGCCCGCCTGCGCCAGACCCGGGCGCTGCTGACCGAGCGCGACGCCGGCGAGTCCGGTCCTGGTTCGCGAGCGGTCGGCGCCTTCGACACGGTGCTGTTGGTGCGCGGGTCGGGCGACGGCGCGACCGACACGGGCGTCGGTCCGGTGGCCGCGATCCCGGCCAATCTGCGGACGATGGTGCGGGGCGGCCAAGTCGCCTACCAGTACTCGACGGTGGAGAAGCCGGGCGGCGCGAAAGCCGCGGCACTGCTCGTCGGCACCCCGACCAATGCGGCGATCCAGGGACTCGAGCTCTATCTGGTCTTCCCGCTGACAGCCGAGCAGGACACCGTCAACCTCGTGTTCCGCACCCTGCTCACCGGTGGGATCGTCCTCCTGGGCCTGCTCGCGGCCATCGCGTGGCTGGTGTCGCGGCAGGTCGTGTTGCCGGTGCGATCGGCGGCACGGGTCGCCGTGCGGTTTGCCGGCGGGCAGCTGTCCGAGCGGATGCCGGTGCGCGGTGAGGACGACATGGCGCGCCTGGCGGTGGCGTTCAACGACATGGCGGAGAGCCTCCAGCGACAGATCGCCCACCTCGAGGAGTTCGGCGGCCTGCAGCGGCAGTTCACCTCCGACGTGTCCCACGAACTCCGCACCCCGCTCACGACGGTGCGGATGGCCTCCGATCTGCTCTACGACGGCCGCGACGATCTCGACCCGGTGCGCAAGCGCTCGGTCGAACTGCTCGACAAAGAACTCGACCGGTTCGAAACCCTCCTCAACGAGCTCCTCGAGATCTCCCGCCATGATGCGGGCATGGCCGAGCTCGCGGCCGAGTACATGCCGATGTCCATCCCGATCGAGGCGGCCCTGCAGACGGTGCGGCACCTGGCGGAGGAGACCGGCACCGAACTCATCGTCGACCTGCCCGAGGAGGGTGTCATCGCCGAGATCGACCCGCGGCGCGTGGAGCGGATCCTGCGCAACCTGCTGGCCAACGCGATCGACCACTCCGAGCACCGCCCGGTCACGCTCACCATGCGGACCGACGGGGATGCCGTCGCGGTCACCGTCCGCGACCTCGGTGTCGGGCTGCGCCCCGGGGAGGAGAAGTTGGTGTTCAACCGGTTCTGGCGCTCGGACCCGTCGCGGTACCGCCGCTCGGGCGGTACCGGGCTGGGCCTGGCGATCAGCGTCGAGGACGCGCATCTGCACTCGGGGCGGCTCGAAGCGTGGGGCGAACCGGGACAGGGCGCCAACTTCCGGCTCACCCTGCCGCTCAAGCGCGGTCACAAGGTGTTGGGCAGCCCGTTGCCGCTGCGGCCGATCGACGTCCGCTCCGGATCCGGACCGCTGGGCGGTGCCCGATGACGCCCGGTCGCCCGCGCGCGCTGCTGGTGGCGCTGCTGGTGGCGCTGGCTCTCGGCGCCACGGGCTGCGTGGCGATTCCCACCGATTCCTCGCCGCAGCCGTTGAAGAGCTTCGGGCGGCGCCCCAACGCGAAGCCGCTGCCCAAGCCGGACGCGACGATGGACCCCGAGGCGCTGGTGCAAGCGTTCCTGCGGGCAACGGCCGATCCGACCGCCGCGCACTCTGCCGCCCGCAGCTTTCTGACCGACGCGAATGGTGCCCGCTGGGATGACCGCGGCGACACCGTGGTCCTGAGCAACGTCAGCGTGCTGACCGACTCGCGAACCGACGCATCCGCCACGGTGCGGGTGGTCGGGGACAGCACCGCCTCACTGAAGGTCAACGGTCAGTTGCTGCCGGCGACGGGCCGGGTGGACGCGGCCCTCCGGCTCACCCGAACGGCGGCGGGCTGGCGTATCGACGGGCCACTGCCACCGGGCGTGCTGCTCGACCGAACGCAGTTCGAGGCCACGTACCGACTGGTCACGCTGTACTTCGCCGACCGGGGCCGCTCCCGGCTCGTCGGTGATCCGCGGTGGTTCTACGCCGGCAAAGCGGGGGCGGCCACGGTGGTGGCACGGCTGCTCGCCGGGTCCAGCCTCGACTTGGCCAAAGCCACGGCGTCAGCGTTCCCGGCGCAGACCGAACTGGGTGCGGTCACCGCGCGCCGGGGCGGCGGGGTGCGGATCGAGTTGCGGCGGGCGGGCTCGCCGACCGATGCCGAGCGGGCGTTGATGGCCGCCCAGCTCGCGTGGACGCTGAGCAGCGCGGTGGCGCCGGCACCGTATGAGGTTGTGCTCGACGGCGCGCCGTTGCTGCCCAACCGCCCGGACGGGATTCGGCTGGCCGACGTCCAGCAGTATTCGCCGACGGTGGCCTCGGTTCGGGAGGACCGGCTCGATGTGATTGGCAACGGTCGCCTGCAGCAGGTCGACGGTGGCCGGCTGATCCCGGTCGCGGGGAACCTGAACGAGGGCGACCAGGTTGTTTCGGCGAGTGTGAGCAGTGATCGCACGCGGGTGGCGGCGGTGCGCGGGCCGCGGCCCGGGGCACAAGGCACGCCCCAACAGGACGGGGGCCAAACGAACGGGGGCCAAACGAACGGGGGCCAAACGAACGGGGGCCAGCCGGAGGCGCCGTCCACGCGTGCCCAGTTGGTGAGTGGGACCTATGGCGGCGCGGTGGTCCCGTTGTCGGCGGGGGCCTCGATCACCAGGCCTTCGTTCGCCCCCGACCACACGGTGTGGGCGGTCGTCGACGGGCGGCCGACGCGCTGGTCGCCGGACGGGGACGGCTGGCGCCCTGCGGTTGCGGACACTGCCGCGTTGCAGGCCTTGTCGCACGGCCCGATCACGGCCCTGCAGGTCTCGCCCGACGGTGTCCGGGTCGCCCTCATCGTGGGCGGGCAGGTGCTGTTCGCGGTGATCGAGCTGGACGGCGACCGGCTTGCGCTCACCGCGCCGCGCATCGCGGCGTACAACATTGGCAACCGTGCACTGTCGTTGGACTGGGCCTCCCCGACGACGTTGGTGGTGGCCCGCGACGTGGCCGAGGCGCCGGTGACCCAGGTGCCCGTGTCGGGCCTGCCGGCCGCCGCGCTGGTCGCCGGCAATCTCGCCCCGCCGGTCCATGCGGTGGCCGCGAACCTGTCGTCGACCTATGTGGCCGACACCCGCGGCGTGCTGGTGCTGTCGACCGGTTCGGGCAACCGCGACCAGACGTGGACGGATGTGCCCGCAGCCAAGGGAGTCGACCTGATCCCGGTGCTGCCCTAAGGCGGGTGCCGGTCCCGTCGCCGGTGGGTGCCGGTCAGTCGGCCGCCGCGAGGACGACGACGAGGTCCACCGGGATTCCGGCGCCGGCCAGCACCTGCACGGATTCTGCGGCGGTGGCCCCGGTGGTCAGCACGTCGTCGACCAGCACGACCGCCGCATCGCCCGGATCTCCCAGCGCTCGAACATGTTTCGCGTGCAGCGCGATGGCGCCCCGAAGATTCGCACGGCGGTCCGAGGCGGAGAGGCCGGCGGAGTCGCGGACCCAGCCGGCGGTGCGCAGCAGCGGCGCGACCGCCACGTTCGGGCCGAGGCGACGAGCCGCCGCGGCGCAGTAGGCCTCGACCGGGTCCCCGGCGCGCCGACGGGCGGCGGCCGCGCGGGTGGGTGCCGGGACCAGGACCAGCCGCCCGGCATCGGGGGCCTCCCGCCAGCGGGCGAGGGTGACGACGGCGTGGGCCAGCGCCGTGCCGAGTGGTTCGTGCAGGTCGCGGCGCCCGTGTTCCTTGGCGGCGATGATCGCGCTTCGAATCGGGCCGCGATAGGGCCGCAGCGCCCACACCGGTGCGCCGACGGCGATCCGCGGGTTTCTCAGCCGCGGGACGTCGTCGAGATATCGGGCGCACGATCCGCACCACGGCTGCCCCGGCGCACCGCAGCCGCCGCAGACGACGGGCAGGGCCAGATCCGCCAACGCCCACAGGAGTGCGCCGGGTGTGAATCGCTGCGGCAGCGCCCCCACACGAACCCCCCTCGTCGGCCGGTGTGCACCATCACAGCACTGCTCGCCGGGTCGGCGGGGCAAAACCTGGCAGGGGAGTGCGGAGGCGACTACGGTCGATCTCAACGTCCCCGCGCCGCTCTGCGGCAGTGTTGACAGGGAGGTGAGGCCGCTGCCACTTCGGTGCCAGCCGCCCGGCTGGTACGGCTACGTTTTGTGTTGTTCCGCCAAGAGGAGGAAGTTCTATGTCGTCGGTCATCCACCGCAAAGGTAATCGCGAGTCCAAGGTCAACCGATCGCGTGACGCGGAGCAACCGTTCGACGCGACTGCCGCGTTCACCAGGCCGCCGGGAACGGTGGTCTCCCAGAACCCGGTCGAGCCGAATGCGACGGTGAGCTTCTCCGGCCGCAACGTCGAGATTCCCGAGCACTACCGCGAGTACGTGGTGGACAAGCTGGCGCGTCTTGAGCGCCTCGACACGGCGATCTTCCGGTTCGACGTCCAGCTGTACCACGAGCGCAATCGGCGGCAGTCCAAGGCGTGTCAGCAGGTCGAGATCACCGCGACCGGCAAAGGCCCGGTGGTGCGCGCACAGGCAGGCGGCGAGAACTTCTATGCCGCGCTCGAACTCGCCCTGGACCGGATGGATTCACGGCTGCGGCGGGCCAAGTCGCGCCGTGAGGTGCACTACGGAATGCGGACCCCGACGTCCTTGGCCGAGGCCACGGCGAGCGGCGCGGGGGACCTGGCGGGCAGTGCCGCAGCGTCGGTCGCCGCGGCGGAGGTGGACCGCTATGCGGTCGACGACCACGAGCCGGGCCAGGTCGTCCGGGTCAAGGAGCACCCCGCGATACCGATGACGGTTGACGACGCGCTCTACGAGATGGAACTGGTCGGGCATGACTTCTTCCTGTTCCACGACAAGGAGGCCGATCGCCCGTCGGTGGTCTACCGCCGCCATGCGTTCGACTACGGTCTGCTGCGGTTGACCTGAACCCGGGGGCCCAGCCGTCGGCCGTGCCACGCCGAGCGGACGTGCTGACGCACTGCGTCCCGTCGTTCCGTACCATGTCAAAGGGCTCGGTCTGCGCGTCCCCCGACCAGGGGGCGCGCAGGCCGAACGGACATTCACGGCTACACACAAGGGATTGCCAGTGCTGAACAAGCTTCTTCGCGTCGGCGAAGGCCGGATGGTCAAGCGACTCGACGTGATCGCCGGTCACGTGGAGGCGCTCGAGGATGAGACCGCCGCACTCTCCGACGACGAACTGCGGGAAAAAACCGCAGAGTTCAAAGAGCGCATCGCGGAGGGCGAAACGCTCGACGAACTGCTGCCCGAGGCTTTCGCGGTGGCACGCGAGGCGGCTTGGCGCGTGTTGGACCAGAAGCACTTCCACGTCCAGATCATGGGCGGCGCCGCCCTGCACTTCGGCAACATCGCCGAGATGAAGACCGGTGAGGGCAAGACCCTGACCTGTGTGCTCCCGGCCTACCTCAACGCGCTCGCCGGAAAGGGCGTGCACGTGGTGACCGTGAACGACTACCTCGCCAAGCGTGACTCGGAGTGGATGGGCCGCGTGCACCGCTTCCTCGGCCTCGAGACCGACGTGATCCTCTCGGCCATGTCGCCCGAGGCGCGCAAGGAGGCCTACGAGGCCGACATCACCTACGGCACGAACAACGAGTTCGGCTTCGACTACCTGCGCGACAACATGGCGCACGCCCTCGACCAGCAGGTCCAGCGCGGCCATACCTTCGCGATCGTCGACGAGGTCGACTCGATCCTGATCGACGAGGCCCGCACGCCGCTGATCATCTCCGGCCCCGCCGATTCGTCGAGCAAGTGGTACATCGAGTTCGCCCGCCTGGCGCCCTTGATGAAGAAGGACGTCCACTACGAGGTCGACATCAAGAAGAAGACCATCGGTGTGCACGAGGAGGGCGTCTCCTTCGTGGAGGACCAGCTCGGTGTGGACAACCTCTACGACGCCGCGAACTCGCAGCTGGTCGGCTACCTGAACAACGCGATCAAGGTCAAGGAGCTGTTCCACCGCGACAAGGACTACATCGTCCGCAGCGGCGAGGTCGTCATCGTCGACGAGTTCACCGGCCGAGTGCTCGACGGCCGGCGGTTCAACGAGGGCCTCCACCAGGCGATCGAGGCCAAGGAGGGCGTCGAGGTCCAGGCAGAGAACCAGACGCTGGCCACGATCACGCTGCAGAACTACTTCCGCATGTACGACAAGCTGGCCGGGATGACCGGTACGGCCGACACCGAGGCCGCCGAGTTCGACCAGATCTACAAGCTGGGCGTGCTGCCGATCCCGACGAACAAGCCGATGATCCGCAGGGATCAGACGGACTTGATCTACAAGACCGAGGAGGCGAAGTTCGACGCCGTCGTCGACGACATCGCCGAGCGGCATGAGAAGGGCCAGCCGGTGCTGATCGGCACCACCAGCGTCGAGCGCTCGGAGTACCTGTCGCGCCAGTTGCAGCGCCGCAAGATCCCGCACAGCGTGCTGAACGCGAAGTTCCACGAGCAGGAGGCGCAGATCATCGCCGAGGCGGGTCGGGTCGGCGCCGTCACCGTCGCCACGAACATGGCCGGCCGCGGTACCGACGTCGTGCTCGGCGGCAATGCCGACATCATCGCTGACAGCCGCCTGCGCAAGGCCGGCCTCGATCCGGTGCACACGCCCGAGGAGTATGAGGCGGCGTGGGACGAGGCGATCACGCTCGCGCGCCGGAACGCGGAGGGGGAGGCCGACGAGGTGCGCGAGGCCGGCGGCCTGTACGTGTTGGGCACCGAGCGCCATGAGTCGCGCCGCATCGACAACCAGTTGCGGGGCCGGTCCGGCCGTCAGGGCGACCCGGGCGAATCCCGGTTCTACCTGTCGCTGGGAGACGAGCTGATGCGCCGGTTCAACGGCGCCGCACTCGAGACGATCATGAACCGCGTCAATCTGCCCGACGACGTCCCGATTGAGGCGAAGATGGTGTCCAAGGCCATCCTCTCGGCGCAGACACAGGTCGAGCAGCAGAACTTCGAGGTGCGCAAGAACGTCCTCAAGTACGACGAGGTGATGAACGAGCAGCGCAAGGTCATCTACCGCGAGCGCGCCACCATCCTGGCCGGCGAGGACCACCGCGAGCAGGTCCAGCAGTTCATCGACGACGTCGTCGGCGCCTATGTCGACGGCGCCACCGCCGTCGGGTACGCCGAGGATTGGGACGTCGACGAGCTGTGGACGGCGTTGGGTTCGCTGTATCCGATCGACTTGTCGCCGCGCCAGGTCCTCGGGGAGAACGAGTTCGGCGAGCGCGACGACATCGCCGCCGAGGAGTTGCGCGAGATCCTCATCGCCGACGCACACAACGCCTATGACCGGCGCGAAGAGGAGATCGACACGCTGGCCGGGGACGGGGCGATGCGGCAACTCGAGCGCAGCATCCTGTTGTCGGTCATCGACCGCAAGTGGCGCGACCACCTCTACGAGATGGACTACCTGCGCGAGGGGATCTACCTGCGCTCGATGGCCCAGGCCGACCCGGTGGTCGAGTACCAGCGCGAGGGCTTCGACATGTTCCACGGCATGCTCGAGGGCATCAAGGAGGAGTCCCTCGGGTTCCTGTTCAACGCGCAGGTCGAGACCGAACCGGCGTCTGAGCCCGGCCCCGTGCTGCCGACCGGCCCGGTGGCCGACTCGGCGGACGAGTCGAAGGTGCCGGCCGGCCTCCGGGCACGCGGGGTACCCGCCGCGCCCGCCGAGGTCCCGATGGTGTTCACCGGGCCCGACGAGAGTGGCGACGCCGCAGACTTCGACGAGGCCCCCGCCGACCAGGGCGCCGACGTGTCGGCCGCCCGGCGCAACCAGCGGGCCAAGCGCGCCCGCCCGGCGGCGAAGAAGGGCAAGCGCCGCCGCTGAGCGGAGTCGGATTCCGGTTCCGATGGAACCGATCGGGTGTGTGCTGCGTCCCATTAATATGGACACCAGCCGCGTCGTGGTCCGCCCAGCGCCGCAGTTCGAGCATCCCGGCCGATGGGCCGCGCCGTGTGAGTGCACGGCGCAGGACCCCGTTGTAAACGGCTCTCCGCCGTCCCGCGCTACGGCGCGCGTGCTGCGCGCGGTGCCGCCCGCACCGGGATCGGCCCCGGACCGCGTGGCGGTCTCCGCCCGGGAGTTCGCCATCGCGGCGATGACCGTCGTGCTCGAGGTCATCGATCGGCGACGACCGGTCAGCGCGTTGGAGCCGCTTGTGTCCTCCCCGGTTGCCGACCACGTCATCAGTCGCAGCCGGGCGCGGTATGAGGCGCGGGCCGCCTCCGGGTCGGTGCAGGGCGCGGGGGCGGCGGGGCTGCGCCTGCACCGGGTGCACATCCAGTTCGTCGACAACGGCGCTGCGGAGTTCTTCGGCAGCTACACCCGTGGGGAACGGGTGCGGGCCTTCGCCGGCCGGATGGCCGCGACGGCGACGACGAAGGGTGCGGCAGTGAAGGGCAGGCCCAAGCCGGATGCTCGGCGGCCGGCGTGGCAGATCCAGGGCCTCATGCTGGACTGACGGCCGATGCGATGATGCCCGTCTCACGCCGCGGTGCCGACCGATAGGATCGCTGCATCATGGTGAATCGGCTGACCCCGCGCGAAGCGATGTACTACTTCCTCGACGATGCGGGCTCCGCCGTGCACGTCGGGGCGCTGATCATCGTCGATGCGGCTACTGCCACCACCGGGGGCGCCCTGGACTATCGGTCACTGGTCGCGTTGACGGAGGGGCGGATCCAGTTCGTCCCGCGCTATCGCCAGGTCGTCAAGCCGATCGTCTTGGGGCTCGCGCGACCGGTGTGGGTCGACGACCGCGACTTCGACATCAACTTCCACATCCGCCGGGCCGCGCTGCCGCGGCCCGGTGGCGCCGAACAGTTGCAGGACTTGGTCGGCCGCGTCCTGTCGCGACCGCTGGATCCGCAGCGCCCGCTCTGGGAGATGTATCTCATCGAGGGTTTGGCCGATGGTGCGATGGCCGTGTTGACCAAGACGCACCGGTGCCTGCTGGGCCCGCGGTCCCCGGAACTCTCACAGGTCCTGCTCGACGGCGATCCCACCGACCGGAAGCCGACCGAGGACCTGTGGATGCCGAAGCGATCGCCGACGGCCGTACAGCTCGCCGTGGGGGCGATCACCGAGGGTCTCGCGCGGCCCGGGGAGATGGTGGAGAACCTCATCGGCGGCAACGGTCCCGTCGCAGGCTTGCGCTCGTTGGTGCAGTCGTCGGTCGGGCAGGTGGCCGAGGTGGTGTCGCAGATCGCCAATTCCGCTCCCAACAGCCCGCTCAACCAGGCGACCACCTCGACGCGCACCTTCGCCGTCGCCTCGGTGTCGGCCTCTGAAGCCACCCGTGTCGCCGAGCACTACGGCTGCACCCAGGGCGATGTCGAGCTCGCGATCATCACCGGGGTCCTGCGCCGGTGGATGCTCTCGTTCACCGACACCTTGGCCGCGGCCGCCGCAATCCGGGTGGTGCTGCCGCTGGGCGTGCGCGGCGCGGCGACGGGCGAAGTCGGTGACGAGGGCGGCGAGGGGAGCGGCCAACGATCACAGGTCGACTGGTTCGAGGAGGACGGGCCGGGGTTCGTCACCGATCTGCCCGTGGGCGAGGCGAACCCGTCGGTGGTCATCGCCCAGGTGGCCGGGTTGGCCGCCCGCAACGCCCATTCGGCCACCCGGCAGTCGGGCCCGCTTGGCCCCCTGCTGCCCGAGCTCGGCGTCGTCCCCTTCGGCGATGTCGCGGCCCGCTTCTTCACCACCTGGAACAGGCATACCTATAACCTGCCCATCGCGGTCGCGCCGACGTCGATCGGTCAGCGGTGGTTGTGCGGCGTGCCGGTGCGCGGCCTGTTCCTGGTGCCCGTGTTGTTGGCGAACCGGGCCCTGGCGATCAGTGTGCTGACCTACACCGATCGGATCGAGTTCACCTTCCTCGGCGATCGCGGGGTGCTGGTGGACCTGCCGGCGCTGGTCGACTACACCCACGACGCATTCGACGAGCTGCGGCCCGACCGCGCCGACGACGGCGGCCGATCCTGATGGAGCCGATCCGGATGCGCGTCTACTTCCCCGCGACACTGGCGATGCTGCAGTCGCTCAACGAATCCGGCGAGTTCGTCCCGTTGGGCGGCACCGGGTTCGCCCTGACCCCTGCGCTGCGGGAGTCCTATACGGCGGGCGACGACGAGGAACTGGCGGAAGCGGCCATGCGGGAGGCGGCCCGGGCCAGTCTGCGCCTCATCGACGCCGAGTCCACCGGAGCGGCCGGGGAGGGGCCGGCGTTGCCGCCGCGGCGAGTCGTCGTGGCCGCGGACGTGGACGGGGCGGTGCCGCGCCCAGACCTCGACTCCGCAGTGGTCAAAGTGCCCGGGAGGGTGCCGCGCGCGGCGATTGCGGCCGTGCACGTGGACGGGGCCGATGCCGAGCCGGCGGTGCGCGCGGCGGTGGATGCGGTGGACGCCGCGGACCTCGGCGATCTCGACGCAGAGTTGGCGATCGGCGACGTCGAGGACTTCGACCTGGGCTGGTATGCGACCCAGGAGCTGCCGTTCCTGTTGGAGCTGCTGTAGCGACCGTCACGCCGGCCGCCTGCGGCGAGTGGCTGCGCTCTCCGGGCTCGGCGATTGCCGCGAGAAGTGGGGACGCCGCCCAGTAGCCTGAAGACCCCGCACTGACAGGAGAAGGCAATGCACCCACTCGCCAGGCCGACACTCTCTCGGGTCGCAGCGATCGCCTTGGCGGTCGGTGCCGTCACGGTGTTCGGCAGTGTCGGCCAAGCCGCCGCGGACGTCAAGCCCGGCGCGTACACGTCCACGACCTCGGCGGGCGGTGCGGTGCTGCTGCAGCGCACCGGCCACGTCGACGGCAAGAATCTGGTCCTCATCGGGAGCTACCCGATTCATTCGACGGCCGACGGCGGTTACGTGGACTTCTTCCCCGGCCACCGTGTCTTTTTGCGCAGCGACGGCCACGGCGGCTACCGTGGGCCGGCGTATCTGGGCGGCGCGTTGGTCGGCACCTTCACGCTGACGCCGCACCGCTGACCTGCGGCACGATCATCGCCGGTCGGCCTGCGGGGCCTTCCACTTGCCGTCGAGGGCCTCCGACCGGGGCCAGTACAACCGAAGGATCACCTGGAACGGCCCGTCGGGGGCGGGTAGCCAATTGGCTTCCCTGCCCGGGCCCGGCGATTGCTGCTGCACGTTGATCGTGATCCCGCCGTCGGGGTCGCGGATCAGATCGGGCTCCATCGGCGAGTTGATCAGGTACCGGTTGATGGGGTTGGCCACCAGGAGGCTCTGCGGCATCCGGTACATGGTCATCGACCAGAACGAGTGCACCGGGGGCAGCTGCCCGGGGGCGAACCGGACGGTGTACGTGTTCGAGCCGGTGAGAGGTGCGGCAGTCGAGTCATTGGCGATCACCGGATAGATCGCCTCCTTCGCTACGTTGCCATAGATTCCGAGCACCGAGCCGGCCATCCGATAGAGGTAGTTGTCGCCTAGCTCCGCATGTGTGCCGAACAAGTCCGCGGAGGTGACTTTGCCGGTGTTGAGCTTCTCCTTCTGGAACAGCGTCAGCTTCGCCAGCGCATCGGCCATGCCGTCTTTGACGGCTTGGAGCTTTTCCGGGCTCATCGTGTCCGGATTGAAATCGCCGTCCGGCCCGATGCCGATCGAGGCAAAGCGGTCGCGCAAGGCCTTTTCGTCGGGGAGCACCGGCGCGTACTTCAGCACGAACCCGAGGATTTGGAAGAACCTCGGGTCGGTGCGCTGGGCTTGCGCGGTCAGCGGAGCGATGAAGTCGACGGCCGGTGCTGTGGTCGCGGGCCGGCCCAAGAATGCCGACAGCGGTTCGGCCCGGTACCCAGCCTGGATCCTCTTGACGTTGTCGAGGTCGGTCGGGTCGAAGAGTTGCGTGCGATAGATGATGAAGGAGAAGTCCGTGTCCGAGCGAATGACGTCGTCGATGCCGGCGGGCTTCTCCCCCTTCCACGAGGGCCCGGCCAGCAGGTACTTGCCGCCCCCGTTGCCGGTCGTACGACTCCCGACGTAGTGGTAGTCGTAGGTGTAGGAGTCGATGAACTGCAGTGAGTAGTAGCGCTTGGCGTCGACCTTCGGCACGGTCAGCACGATCGGCTCGGCGCGCAGATCGAGGCCGATGAACGAGTACGGGGTATCAGAGTTGGGTGTCTGCACTGTGGTGTCGGCAGGCGAGAAGACCCGGGCGATGCTGTGGACCTCGTTCCAAGCCCCCTTGAATTGCGGGTTTGCCCGATCGACGAAGTAGGAGTGCTGGATGCGGTAGTTGTCGACCAACGGCAAGCCGTACACGTACGCCTCCGCGGCGATCTCACGCACCCGCGCTGTGCTCACATCAGTGCTCGTTTCCGCCGGCTGGGGGCCGCTACCCCCATCGCACGCGGCGGTGGCAATGAGGACGAGCGCAGTAGCTGTCGCGACTCCGGCGATCTTCATCCACGACTCCTTTTCGGCGACCACCATCACGGTGGCAGAGCGGGCGCGGATCTGTCTTGACCCCATAGGACGACTATTTTACTTTGGTGGACATGCTGTTGATTCGTGGGTCGAGTTTGTGCGGATTCGACTCACTAGTCACCGACCTAGGCGGCAATTCGCGGACTTTGCTGGCCGCTGGTGGCGTCGATCCGGAGTGTGTCGGGGACCACGACCGCTTCATCGCTCTTGGCAACGCGGTCCTCGTCGTGGAGAACGCGGCGGCGGTCCTCGGGATCGCGGACTTCGGCCGACGGCTGGCGCGCCGACAGGACATCGACATCCTCGGTCCGGTGGGGGTGGCAGCTCGGACCGCCGCAACGGTCGCCGATGCGCTGGAGATCTTCGATACCCATATGGACACCTACTGCGCCGCCATTCGCGCCAACGTGGGCGAAGGCCCGGACGAGTCACTTCGACGATTCGAGTACAGATTTCTACTTGAGCCGGAGCTACCTCAGGCACAATCGATCGAGCTGGCACTCGGGCTGACGCTGCGTGTTCTCCGGCTGTTCCTGGGGAGCGCCTATCGGCCGGTCGCGGTGCATCTGCCTCATCCGGCGTTAGAGGCCCCGGCGGCCTATCGCGACTACTTCGGCTGCGACTCTCGATTCAGTGAGCCGGTCGCGGGATTCACGGTGCGTGTCGCTGACCTCGATCGACAGTTGGGGCGTGACCCGTTGGTCCACCAGGTGGCCATGAACTACCTCGTCGAGATCATGGGCCAGCGTGAACGGGCGTTGGCGGATTCGGTTCGCAGTATCGTGCGACAACTGCTCCCGACCGGACAGCTCAGTGTCGGATTGGTCGCGCGCCAATTCGGTATTCATCCGAAGGCGCTGCAGCGGCGATTGGCCGCAGAGGGGACCAGCTTTGCCGAATTGGTGGACCGAACGCGGCGGGAGGCCGCCCATCGATTCCTGGCCGGGACCGACCTGTCCATCGGGCAGGTGTCGCGACAACTCGGCTATTCGGAGCAGAGCGCCTTGACGCGCGCGTGCCGACGCTGGTTCGGTGCGACTCCCAGTGACCACCGCGCGGGCGGTTGAGGCGGTCAGACGTCGAGGGAGCAGTCGCCGGCCGCGGCGCTCACGCAGGTTTGGATCCGCTCGCCGGCCACGTGCTCGACCCCGCTGCGCAGGTCGCGCACCGCGCCGCTCTCGACCGGGACGACGCAGCTCTGGCAGATGCCCATGCGGCAGCCGAAGGGCATCAGCACACCGGCCGCCTCGCCGGCCTCGAGCAGGGTCGTCGCCCCGTCGACGGTGGCCGTCTTGTCGCTGCGCGCGAAGGTGACGGTGCCCCCCTGGGCGCCGGAGGCGCCGCGGTCGAGGGCGAACCGTTCCAGGTGCAGCCGCTGCGCGGCACCGGCCCGGTCGTACATCCCAGAGACGAGGTCGAGGAAGCCGGCCGGCCCGCACGCCCAGGTCTCCCGGTCGGCCCAGTCGCCGCACAGGGCGGTGATCCCCTGGGCGGTCAGGCGCCCGTGATCGCGGGTGTGGTGGAGTTCGAGGTCGAGCAGTCCGCGCTCGGCATAGCCGGCGAGCTCCTCGATGAAGAGGGTGTCTTGGGCGGCCGGCGCCGAGTGGATCAACCTGATGTCGCTGTGCTGGCCGCGGTGCTCGACGGTGCGCAGCATCGAGATGATCGGCGTGATCCCACTGCCGGCGCTCAGGAACAGGAGCTTGGGCGGCAGCGGCTCCGGCAGGACGAATTCGCCGGCCGGGGCCGCCAGTCGGACGATCGTGCCGGGTTCGAGGCCGGTGACCAGGTGCGAGGACAGGAAGCCCTCCGGCATCGCCTTCACCGTGATGGATACCGTCTGCGTGCGCTCGGCGATCGCTGGTGCCGAGGTCAGCGAGTACGAGCGCCAGATCCAACGGCCCTCGACGGCGACGCCGATGCCCAGGTACTGGCCCGGCTGGTAGTCGAAGGAGAAGCCCCAACCGGGTTTGATCTCGATGGTCGCCGAGTCGGCGGTCTCCCGGCGCACCGAGACGACGCGCCCGCGCAGTTCGCGGGCCGACCACAGTGGGTTCGCGAGGTGCAAGTAGTCGTCGGGCAGCAGGGGGGTGGTGATCCGCGCGACGGCGGCGCGAACCCAGTGCGTCCCGCGGCTGCGGGCCGCGATGTCGCGCGCCGGCCGTTCGAAGTGATCGCGCCAACTCATGCCTGTCTCCTCTGGTTGGGATTCTGCTCCGGGTCGGGGACTGGACAACCTCCGCAAGCGTAACCTACGCTGTCGTAAGTTACGAAACCGTAGGTTGCGACCGACAGGACTGACATGGCCATCTCCGATATCCCCGAGTATGCCCACCTCACTGAGGCCGACATCGAGGCGCTCGCGGCAGAGCTCGATCAGATCCGCGCCGATATCGAAGCCGACCGCGGCGAGCGCGACGCCCGCTACATCCGCAACACGATCCGGCTGCAGCGCGGACTCGACCTCGCCGGACGGGCGATGATCGCCGGAGGGGCCAGGTCAGGCCTGTTCGCCGGTGCCGCCGGCACGCGTCGGCGCGGGCTGTGGTGGACCGGGGCGGCGACGCTGGGCGCGGCGAAGATCATCGAGAACATGGAACTCGGCCACAACGTGATGCACGGGCAGTGGGACTGGATGAACGATCCCGAGGTCCACTCGACCACCTGGGAATGGGACAACACCGGCCCGTCGGCGCACTGGAAGCACACCCACAACTACATCCACCACAAGTACACCAACGTGCTCGGGATGGACGACGACGTGGGCTACGGCCTCCTGCGCGTCACCCGTGACCAGCGGTGGCGGCCGTTCTACCTGGGGAACCTGTTCTTCAACACGGTGTTGTCGGTCTTCTTCGAGTACGGCGTCGCCGCCCAGCACCTCGAACTCGGCCGCAAGCGCAAGACCCCGCAGGACAAGGAACAGCTGCGGGCCGATCTGCGCGACGTCGGCGCCAAGATCGGCCGACAGGTCGGCAAGGACTACGTCCTGTACCCCGCCCTCGTGGGTGCCGCCACCCGTTCCCCGGCTGCCGCGCGCAAGACCGCCGGGGCGAACCTGGTGGCCAACATCATCCGAAACATTTGGACCAACGCGGTGATCTTCTGCGGGCACTTCCCCGACGGTGCGGAGAAGTTCACCCGCGCAGACATGGAGGGCGAGAGCCGCGGGCAGTGGTACCTGCGCCAGATGCTGGGCAGCGCCAACTTCCACTCGGGCCCGGTGCTGGGCTTCATGTCCGGGAACCTGTCCTACCAGATCGAGCACCATCTCTTCCCGGACCTGCCGAGCAACCGCATGCCCGAGATCGCGCAGCGGGTACAGGCACTCGCCGAGCGCTATGACCTCCCCTACACGACCGGGTCGCTGCCGGTGCAGTACTTCAAGGCGTGGCGCACGATCGCGAAGCTGTCGCTGCCCGACCGCTTCCTGCTCGCGACCTCCGACGACGCGCCCGAGACCGCATCGGAGCTCCGCTTCAAGGGCGGTGACCCGTCGCAGCGGCTCGTCGCGGTGGTGGATCCGGTCACCGGGCGCCGTCGCGGCCTGCGCTCGGCGATCACCGCGCTGCGCGGCCGGCGGCGCGGTCGCCGGATCGTCGGCGATACCGCGCCCGTGGATCGGCCGATTCCGGACCGACGCCCGACGGCAGCGTGAGGAAGGTCCCCTCCTCGGGGTGCGCGCGCCGCCCGAGTCGCGCGCATAATGGATAGCAAATGGCAATCACCGATATTCGCGAGTACGCCCACCTGAGCGATGCCGACGTAGAGGCGCTCGGCGCCGAACTCGACGCGTTGCGCCGCCAGATCGAGGCTGATCTCGGCCCGCGCGACGTCGCCTACCTTCGGCGCACCATCCGGGCCCAGCGCGTCCTGGAGATCGTCGGCCGGACCGCGCTGCTGGGCAGCGGCAAACGGGGCCTGTGGTGGCTGGGCACCGGTTCGCTCGCGCTGGCCAAGATCATCGAGAACATGGAGCTCGGCCACAACGTGCTGCACGGCCAGTGGGACTGGATGAACGATCCCGAGGTGCATTCGACCACCTGGGAGTGGGACATGGTGTGCGCGGCTCCGCATTGGAAGCACTCGCACAACTACATCCACCACAAGTACACCAACGTCGTCGGCATGGACCACGACGTCGGGTACAAGACCCTGCGGGTCACCCGCGACGAACCGTGGGAGCCGCGCCAGTTGCTGCAGCCCATCCTCAACATCGTGCTCGCGGCCACCTTCGAATGGGGGATCGCACTGCACGACCTCGAGCTGCGCGAGGTCATCGCGGGGCGCAAGCCGAAGGCGGAGGCGTACCCGCAGATCAAGGAGTTCCTCGGCAAGGCCGGCCGGCAGATCGGCAAGGACTATGTGCTGTTCCCGGCGCTGAGCGGGCCGAACTTCGGCCACACCCTGACCGCCAACCTCACCGCGAACCTCATCCGCAACCTCTGGGCCTATGTCGTCATCTTCTGCGGGCACTTCCCCGACGGTGCGGAGAAGTTCACCGTGGAATCGTTGGAGGGCGAGACGCAGGGGGCGTGGTACCTGCGGCAGATGCTGGGCACGGCGAACTTCGACACCGGGCCGGTGATGGCGTTCCTCTCCGGGAACCTGTCCTACCAGATCGAGCACCACCTGTACCCCGACCTGCCCAGCAACCGGCTGGCCGAGGTCTCGGTACGGGTGCGCGAGCTGTGCGACAAATACGACTTGCCGTACACCACCGGCTCGTTGCTCACCCAGTACCTGCAGACGCTGCGCACGGTGAACAAGTTGGCACTGCCCGATCAGCTGTTGCGCGACACCAGCGACGACGCTCCGGAGACGGCATCGGAGCGCCGCTTCGACGGGCGCCCACCGACGCGCGGGCTCAAGACCGCGCTGCGGGACCTGGCGACCTCGCGCCGTCGCCGGGTGCCGCGGGCCTGGCGGTAGTACCCAGCGCGGCCACTGCCGGGCTGCTGCCGCGGTCAGGCCTCCGGGTCGGGCTCGGCGTTGCGCAAGGCCCCGAGAATGCTCCGGACCGCGAGGGCTCGGCGCGCGGCGGTGCCCCCGAGTTGGTCGAGGGCGCATTCCGGATCGGCGGGCGGGCCGAGATGGCTGCAGCCGCGCGGGCACTCCTCGATGGCCTCGCGCAGATCCGCGAAGGCGTTGACGACGTCGTCGGGGGAGACGTGCGCCAGGCCGAAGGATCGGATCCCCGGTGTGTCCACGACCCAGGTGTCGGGTGCACCGGGCACCGGCAGCGCCACCGACTGGGTCGAGGTGTGTCGGCCCTTGCCGACTCCGGACACGGCACCGGTCGCCCGATCTGCTTGTGGCACAAGACGGTTCACCATCGTCGATTTACCCACCCCGGAGTGGCCGACGAGCGCGGTGAGCCGACCGTCCAACCGTGCGCGCAACGGCGCCAAGTCGTCGTCGCGACCCGCGGCGACGATGGGGAGGTCGAGGCCGTCGAACGCGGCGCGGAACTGCGTTCCGTCGGCCAGATCGGACTTGGTCAGCGCCAGAACCGGTGCCAGGCCGCCGACATAGGCCGCGGCGAGGGCGCGTTCGACGAAGCCCGTTCGCGGCGGCGGGTCGGCCAGGGCCGTGACGATCAGCAGTTGGTCGGCGTTGGCCACCACGATCCGCTCGTAGGGGTCGGTGTCGTCGGCGGTGCGCCGCAATACCGAGGTGCGCTCGTCGACCCGCACGATCCGGGCCAGCGTGTCCTTCGCACCGGACACGTCCCCGACCAGCCTGACCCGGTCGCCCACGACGACCGGCGTGCGGCCCAATTCCCGGGCGCGCATGGCGACCACGACCCGCTCGGGGTCGGCATCGATGGCACAGCCCCACCGGCCGCGGTCGACGGAGACCACCATCGCGTCGACGGCATCGGCGTGTGCCGGTCGCGTCTTGGTGCGCGGCCGCGAACTCTTGCCCGGGCGGATCCGCACATCGGATTCGTCATAGGTGCGAGTCGGGCGGCCCCGGCTCACCCGGCTCCCGCGACGAGCAGGTCCGCCCACATCCGGGGGAAGTCGGGCAGGGTCTTGGCGGTGGTGCCGATGTCGACCACCTCGACGCCGGGCACCATCAGCCCGATGAGTGCGCCGGCCGTGGCCATCCGGTGGTCGGCATAGGACTCCCAGACCCCCCCGTGCAGGGGGCGCGGCCGGATGAGGAGCCCGCCGGAGTTGTCGGCCCCGTCGAACTCCTCGACGTCGCCGCCAAGGCGGTTGATCTCGGTGGCCAGCGCCGCCAACCGGTCGGTCTCGTGACCGCGCAGGTGTCCGATGCCCCGCAACCGCGACGGGCCGGTCGCCAGGGCGCACAGCGCCGCGATGGTCGGCGTCAACTCGCCGACCGCTCGCAAGTCGGCGTCGATGCCGTGCAATTCCCCGGAGCCGACGACGGTGAGCACGCCGTCGCCATCGCGGGCGGCCCCGGCGCCGAGGGCGGTGAGGATGTCGACGATCTGCGCCCCCGGCTGGGTGGTGGCCGCGGGCCAGCGCGGCACCCGGACCGTCCCGCCGGCCGCCGCGGCGGCCGCGAGGAAAGCGGCCGCGTTCGACAGGTCGGGTTCGACCACCCAGTCGTGCGCGGCGATCGGGCCGGGCCGAACCCGCCACTCGTCGGCGCCGGACTCGACGTCGACGCCGTGGCGCGAGAGCATGTCCACCGTCATCTCGACGTGGGGCATCGACGGCATGGTGTCGCCCCGGTGCACCAACCGGACCCCGGACTCGAATCGTGCCGCCGAAAGCAGCAGTCCCGAGACGAACTGCGACGACGCCGACGCGTCGATGACGACGTCGCCGCCGCGCACCGCGCCCCGGCCGGTGACGGTGAACGGCAGCGATGACCCGCTGACATCGGCGCCTAGTGCGGTCAAGGCGTCCAGGATCGTGTGCAGGGGACGGGTGCGCGCCTGGTCGTCGCCGTCGAACTCGACGGTTCCCGTCGCCAGGGCCGCGACCGGCGGCAGGAAGCGCATCACCGTTCCGGCCAGGCCGCAGTCGACCCGGCCGCCGTGCAACGGCCCCGGGGTCAGCAGGATCCGGGTGGGGTCGTCGGGATCGACGTCGACACCGGTGCCCATCGCTGCCAGTCCGCCCAGCATGAGGTCGGTGTCCCGGCTGCGCAGCGCCCCGTCGACCGTGGCCGGCCCCTGCGCCAGCGCGGCGAGCACCAGTGCGCGATTGGTGATGGACTTCGAGCCGGGCACGTCGACCGTCGCCGACAGCGGTGCCCGCGCGGTCGGTGCGGGCCAGGTCGTCATGGGTCCAGTCTCCCACGCGCACACTCCGCGCCGACCGGGCCTCCCGGCTGGACCGAGAGTCGGGCGTCCCAGGATGGATCGAAAGTTGTAGGCGGGCCTCAGCCCTGCGATGCCCCCGGACCGCCCGGGCGGCCGATGCGGCCGATCGGCCGGCACGGGAGGATGGGATGCCAAGGGGCCGCCGGTCGGCGGCCACCGCCGCGAAGGAGGCATCGTGCCGCACTATGCAGGGGTCGACGGGTTCCTCGGCACCCGGGCCTCACTCATGCTCGACTTGTTCGTCGTGATCATGGCGGTCGTCGTCGCCGCTCTCGGCTGGAGCGTCTACGAGGTGAAGTACCGCCGGCGGTTCGGCCTGCACCGCTACATCCAGGTCTTCCTGGGGCTTGCGCTGCTCGCCGCGGTGGTGGTGTTCGAACTCGACATCCGGCTCAACGGGTGGCGCGACCGCGCTGCCGGCGCGATCGGCGGGGAGGTGCCGGCCGGGGTGTGGGTCGCACTCGCCGTGCACCTCGTCTTCGCGATCAGCACCGTGCTGCTGTGGCCGGTCGTCATCGTGGCGGCGTTGCGCGGATTCGGGAATCCACCGGTTCCCGGACCCCACAGCCGGTGGCACAAACCCTGGGCCCGTGTCGCCGCACTCGACCTGGTGGCGACCGCGATCACGGGATGGATCTTCTATCTTGTGGCGTTCGTCGGGTGACCGCGCGCCGCACCGGGCAGGATCGTCGAAAGAGGAGGGCCGACATGACCGTGGGTGTTGAAGAAGAGGTGCGCGCCGATCGGCGCGCCTGGATCGGCTTGGGCGTGCTGGCGGCCGGCCTGTCGATGATCGTCGTCGACGGCACGATCGTCGGCGTAGCGCTGCCGGTGATCATCACCGATCTGCATCTGGACCTGACCGACGCCCAGTGGGTCAACAGCATCTACTCGGTGGTGTTCGCGGCCTTGCTGCTCACCGCCGGGCGCCTGGGTGATCGGCTCGGGCGGCGGGGGATGTTCCTGTTCGGCGTCGTGGTCTTCATGCTCGGCAGCGCGATGGCCGCACTCGCCGGTACCGCCACCGCGCTGATCGTCGCCCGGTTGGTGCAGGGCGTGGGCGGGGCCTTCGTGCTGCCGGCCACCCTGTCCACCGTCAACGCCACCTTCCGCGGCCGTGACCGCGTGGTGGCGTTCGCGGTGTGGGGCGCGGTCATCTCGGGCATGGCGGCGGTGGGCCCGCTGTTGGGCGGCTGGTTGACCACCTCGTTCACCTGGCCGTGGATCTTCGTCGTGAACCTGCCGATCGGGGTGGTGATCCTGGTCGGCGCGCTGTTGACGGTGCCGGAGACCCGGGCCAAGATCACCGCGCCGGGCCTGGACGTCGATGGATTGTTGTTGAGCGCCATCGGTTTCGGCGCCACGATCTTCGCACTCATCGAGGGCCAGAGCCTGGGCTGGTGGCGGCCGATCGCCGGGTTCTCCGTTTTCGGCCTCACCTGGCCGACCGGTGCGCCGGTGTCCATCGTCCCGGTCGCGGGTGCGGTCGGTGTCACCGCGCTGGTGTTGTTCGTGATGTGGGAACGCCACCGCGCACACGGGAGCCATCGGTCGGCGATCCTGGATCTGAGCCTGTTCACGGTGCCGACGTTCCGGTGGGGGAACGCGACGGCGCTCACCGTCGCGATCGGCGAATTCGGGCTGCTGTTCGTCCTGCCGCTGTTCCTGGTCAACGCGCTCGGCTTGTCGACGATGGGGGCCGGGCTGGTGCTCGCCGCGATGGCGCTGGGGGCGTTCGGGGCCGGCGCCGCGGCCCGACACCTGGCCGCGGCATTGGGCCCGACCAAGGTGGTGGTGCTCGGGTTGGCCCTGGAGGCGATCGGGGTGGCGGTGGTCGCGCTCTTCCTGTCCTCGACGGTGTCGCCGTGGCTGCTCGCGGCACTGCTGGCGGTGTACGGCGCCGGTTTGGGGCTCGCCTCGGCGCAGCTGACCGGAACGGTCCTCGCCGACATCCCCACCGAGAAGTCCGGCCAGGGCTCGGCGACGCAGAGCACGGTGCGCCAGCTCGGTGCGGCACTGGGTGCGGCCGTCATCGGCGCGGTGCTGTCGGTGTCGCTGGGCCACGCGCTGGCCCAGCGCCTCGAGCCGGTGGCCGCGGTGCCGCCCCCCGAGCAGACCCAACTGGTCACCACCACCAGGGACTCTGCGGGCGGGGTGATCGCCGGGCTGCGGGCGCAGGGCGAGCACGGCCGATTCGGGTCGGACGGGCCCGAGGTGACCACGGCGCTGGCCGAGGGCTTCGGTGACGCCACCCGGATCGCGTTGGGCACCGCGGGCGGGTTCCTGGTCCTCGGCTTGATCAGTGCCGGGGCGCTGCACGTGCGCACGGGCCGCGAAACGCGGTGAACCGATGGGCCGGCACAGCGCGGGCCTGCTGGTCCACCGGGACGGACCCCAAGTCTTCCTCGTCCACCCGGGCGGACCGTTCTGGGTGAACCGGGACCTCGGCGCATGGTCGATCCCCAAGGGGGAGTATGCCGCCGGGGAAGATCCGCTCGTGGCGGCGCGGCGCGAGTTCGTCGAGGAGACCGGTCAACCGAGCCCGACCGGCCCGGTGCTCGACCTCGGGGAGGTGGCCCAGCGCGGCGGGAAGATCGTGCGCGCTTTCGCGGTGCGCGGCGAGGTGGACGGGAGCGCGCTCGTCTCGAATACCTTCCAGATGACGTGGCCGCCGGGATCGGGGCGGCTGCGCGACTTCCCGGAGGTCGACCGCGGCGAATGGTTCGCACTCGACGAGGCCGCGCGACGGATCAACCCGGCGCAGGCGCAATTCCTGGCCCGGCTCGCCGAAGTCCTGGACGCTGCGCGCTAAAGCCCCAGGTCAGCCAATTGTCCGGCTCGTCCGATTTGGCACGTCGCCGCCGATGTGGCATTTTTGCGCTCAGTGGGGCCCGCACGTCTGTGAGGGGTCCTTTCGTAGAGGCCTCAACGCCGAGGCCGGCTGGAGGTTGTCGATAATGGACGCGAAGCTGATCGAGCTCTTCGACGAGGTCGTTGGTCGCAACCCCGGGGAAGGCGAGTTCCACCAAGCTGTGCGCGAGGTCTTCGACAGCCTCGGCCCCGTCGTCGCCAAGCACCCCGAATACACCGACTCGGCGGTCATCAAGCGGTTGTGTGAGCCCGAGCGCCAGATCATCTTCCGCGTGCCGTGGGTCGACGACGCGGGCAAGGTGCAGATCAACCGCGGGTTCCGCGTCGAGTTCAACTCCGCGCTCGGCCCGTTCAAGGGCGGTATGCGCTTCCACCCCAGCGTGTACCTGGGCATCGTCAAGTTCCTCGGCTTCGAGCAGATCTTCAAGAACTCGTTGACCGGCCTGCCCATCGGCGGCGGCAAGGGCGGCTCGGACTTCGACCCCAAGGGCCGGTCCGACGGCGAGATCATGCGCTTCTGCCAGTCGCTGATGACCGAGCTCTACCGGCACATCGGCGAGTACACCGACGTGCCCGCCGGCGACATCGGCGTGGGCGGCCGAGAGATCGGCTATCTGTTCGGCCAGTACAAGCGGATCACCAACCGCTACGAGTCGGGCGTCCTCACCGGCAAGGGGCTGGCCTGGGGCGGCTCGCAGGTCCGTACCGAGGCGACCGGCTACGGCGCGGTCTTCTTCACCGACGAGATGCTCAAGACGCGCGGCCAGTCCTTCGAGGGCAAGAAGGTCTCGGTGTCCGGCTCGGGCAATGTGGCCATCTACGCGATCGAGAAGGTCCACGAACTCGGCGGCACGGTCATCGCCTGCTCGGACTCGTCGGGCTACCTCGTCGACGAGAAGGGCATCGACCTCGACGTTCTCAAGGAGGTCAAAGAGGTGCACCGCGGCCGGATCGGCGACTATGCGCAGCGCCGCGGCAACGGCGTCTCGGTCGTCGAGAAGGGAAACATCTGGGATGTCGCCGTCGACGTCGCGCTGCCCTGCGCCACCCAGAACGAGCTCCACGGTGATGACGCGGTGAAGCTGATCCGCGGCGGGGTCGTCGCGGTCGCCGAGGGCGCCAACATGCCGTGCACCCCGGATGCCACGCGCGCCTTCGCCGAGGCCGGTGTCTTGTTCGCCCCGGGCAAGGCGGCCAACGCCGGCGGTGTGGCGACCAGCGCGCTGGAGATGCAGCAGAACGCGTCGCGCGACTCGTGGAGCTTCGACTACACCCAGGAGCGCTTGGCCGAGATCATGCGCGGCATCCACGACAGCTGCGTGGAGACTGCGGAGGTCTACGGCATGCCCGAGAACTACATCGCGGGCGCCAACATTGCGGGCTTCATCAAGGTGGCCGACGCGATGCTCGCACTCGGCGTCATCTGACCCGGATCTGACTCCTGGGGTCTGCTCACGGCAGCAGCACGAACTTGCCGCGCGGGTGCGGGGCGGCCAGCGCGGCCAGGGCCCGGCCGGCCTGCTCCAGTGGGAACGTTTGGGCGATCTCGACCACCAGGCGCCCGCTCGTCGCGTCGGTGATCAGCCCGGCGATGGACTCATCGCGCCGGCGCTTGCTGTCGGGGCTCGCGCCGTCGATGAGGACGATCCCGTCGTCGGCGCGGCCGAAGGCGTTGATCGACACGATTCGCGCCGGCTCCACCCCCAGTGCCAGCGAGGCGTCGATGGCCTCGTCGGTGCCCACCGCGTCCAGCGCCGCGGTCACCGCCCGGTCGGCGGCGGTGCGGATGCGATCGGCCAGCCCGTCGCCATAGGCGACCGGGATCGCGCCGAGCCCCGCGAGGTGCTCGTGGTTGCGTTCGGCGGCGGTGGCGATGACCGTCGCGCCCCGGCGGCACGCCAGTTGGGTGGTCATCGAACCGACGGCGCCAGCCGCGCCGTGCACCACGACGGTGTCGCCCCCGGCGATCGCCGCGGCTCCGACGAGATCGGCGGCGGTCGCCCCGGCCAGGAGGAGGCCCGCCGCGGTGGCGAAGTCGAGCCCGGTGGGTTTGGGGTGGACCGTGACGTCGTCGGCCACGATCGCCTCGGCGAAGGCGCCGATGGCGCGGTAGACGATGACCTCGTCGCCCACCTCGATGGCGCGGCGCTCGTCGTCGGCCAGGCTGAAGTAGCGCGCACCGTCGCCGACGGCGACGACGACCCCGGCCGCCTCGGACCCGATTCGGCGCGGCAGGCGGGCCGGATCGGGGCCGAACAACCCGCGCACGATCTTGCCGTCGACAGGGTTGACGCCGACGGCCCGCACGGCGACGACCACCTGTCCGGGATCGGGTGGGGCGACGGCGAACTCGACGGGGCGCACCACCTCGGCCGGGTCGCCGTAGGCGGTGGCGACCATGGCCACGACGGTGCGCAGGGCGTCGCCGCGCACGCCGGTGCCGGGGCCGGGCGGATTCGGTTCGGGGGCCACTGCATGTCCTTCGCGTCAGGCCGATCGGAGTACCGTCGTCAGTATGAGCGTCTCCATCGGCCGGGTCTACGACGAGGTGCCTCCCGGGGTCACCCGGGTGTTCGTGGACCGGTTGTGGCCGCGGGGGATGCGCAAGGGCGATCCGCGACTGGGCGAGTGGTGCAAGGACGTGGCACCGAGCGCCGAGCTGCGGGTCTGGTATCACCACGACGCCGCCAAGCACGCAGAGTTCGCCCGCCGCTACCGCGAGGAGTTGCAGTCCGGGGCCCCAGCCGCGGCGCTCGCCCACATCCGACGGCTCGCGCAGGCCGGTGACGTGGAACTCGTCACCGCGACGAAGGATCCGGCGGTCAGCGAAGTGCCGATCATCGTCGACATGCTCTGAGCCTCGGGGGATGGCCGCGGGCCCGGGAGACGGCTGGGTCAGTCCTCGCTGCTGTGGCGGTCCCCGACGAACGCCGACACGGCCGGGTCGGTCACCGTGAGTCGATCGACCTCCTCGCCCCCGTCGCACCGGAAGAGCCCGATGACCAAGGCGTCGCCACGGCGGTCGAGGACGCGCCACACGGCGCCGGCCTCCGACCACCGGCGCAGGATGTCGACGGTGACCGCTGTCATGGCATGATCCTAGACCCGCCGATGTCCGACCCCGATGGTGTACTTCGAACACCAGTTCACCGACGGCGGTGGGCGTGCCGGACCGGAGGCGTCGATGGAGCAGCAAGGGCACGGATCAGGCGGTCCCGGATTCGAGGCGGATGCGGACAGTCGTTGGACGGCGTTCGGCCGGTGGCTCGCCGCGCGGCTGGTCGAGTTGCCGGTGGCCGGCGTGATCGACGCCGGGCGCGCGGACGCGCTGGTCGGGAGTGACGTCTACGACGTCGAATGTGCGCAGATGCAGCGCCTGCACGGCGGCCGGACCCTGTTGCGGCTGTCGACGACCCTGATGATCATCCCGCTCCTCGATGAATACCGCGGCGACGGCATGGAGCTCGACCGATGGCATCACGACGACTTGTTCGAGGACTGCACGCACGGATACCTGGTGAGCGATTCCCCGCTGTTGATCGCCGATCTCGTCGTCGCGTGGTTTCGACACCGGTGCGGATTCGCTGACGCCGATCAGGTTGGGTTCGCCTACATGCGGGCGAAATCGTTGCCGCACACCGCCGGTGGCCCTGGCCCGGGGTCGGCGGCGCTGGCTAGGCTGGAGGGACCAGGGACCGTCGAGGAGGAGCAGCCATGAGTTTGAGTGTGGGCGGAATCATCGGACTGATCGTTTTCGGCGCGGTGATCGGAGTCCTGGCGCGGGTGGTCATGCCCGGCCGACAGTCGCTCTCTGTGCTGGTGACAGTGATCCTGGGGGTGCTCGGCGCCCTCGTCGGCTACTGGGTGGCGGCGAAACTCGGGGTCAACGACACCCCGGGCGTCGACTGGTGGCGCTGGATCATCAGCATCGCCGCCGCCGTTGTGCTGACCTTCGGGTACGAGGCCATCACGTCGCGGTCCTCGCATTAGCATGCGCATCGTCATCGTGGGCGGCCACGGCAAAGTCGCGCTGCGGGCCGCGCGGTTGCTGGCCGAGCGCGGGGACGAGGTGACCGCGCTGATCCGCAACCCCGACCAGGCGGCCGCGGTGCGCGCCGCCGGGGCCAACCCGGTGCTGTTCGACGCGGAGGCGGCCAAGGAGTCCGCCTTCGCCGATGTCTTCGCCGGCCACGACGCCGTGGTGTGGTCGGCGGGGGCGGGCGGCGGCAATCCGACGCGGACCTATGCCGTCGACCGGGATGCCGCGATCCGGTCCATGGAGGCTGCGTCGGCGGCTGGCGTGCGGCGCTACGTGATGGTGTCCTACTTCGGGTCTCGCCCCGATCACGGTGTGCCCGAAGGGCATTCGTTCTACGCCTATGCCCAGGCGAAGGCGGTCGCCGACGAGTTCCTCCGTGCCGGCGGGCTCGACTGGACCATCCTGGGGCCGGGCCTGTTGACCGATGAGCCAGCCACCGGGGTCGCGGTCGGCACACCGGGGGCGGGGGTGACCGGGCCGGTGAGCCGGGATGCGGTGGCGGCCGTCATCGCGGCCGTGCTGCACGACCCCGCCACGATCGGGCGGCAGCTGGAGTTCACCGACGGCCGCGATGCTGTGGGCTCGGCCTGGTGAGGGGACTCGACCCGCGCACCCTTGCCGAGGTCGTCGGCCCCGCCCACGTGCTGACCGACCCTGACCTGACCGCTCGCTACCTGACCGACTGGACGCGTCGGCGCACCGGGTCCGCCGACGCCGTGGTCCGGCCGCGGACGACCGCCGACGTCGTCGAGGTGTTGCGCGCGTGCGCCGAGGCGGGGACCGCCGTCGTGACACAGGGCGGCAACACCGGGCTGGTCGGCGGTTCGGTGCCCGAGGGGGCGGCGGGGCCCACCATTCTGATGAGCACCGAGCGCATGACCGACATCGGCGAGGTGGACACGGTCGAGATGTGTGTCGGGGTGCAGGCCGGCGCCACGGTCGCGGCGATCGCGGCGTCTGCGACGGCGGCCGGCGCGCATTTCGGGGTGGACCTGGCCTCGCGCGACTCCGCGACCGCCGGCGGCATCGTCGCCACGAATGCCGGGGGGGTGCACGTGGTGCGCCACGGCAACACCCGGGCGCAGCTCCTCGGTATCGAGGCGGTGCTCGCCGACGGCGGTGTCCTGCGGCGGTGGAGTCCGCTGCGCAAGGACAACGTCGGCTACGACCTGCCCGGGCTGCTCGCCGGAAGCGAGGGCACCCTCGCTGTCATCACCGCGGTCCTGTTCGCGCTCGTCGACCCCCCGGGCCCGACGGCGGTTGCCGTGATCGGCGCCGAGGACCCGGGCACGGTCTTCGCGGTGGTCGCCGCGCTGCGCCGCGCTGGTCTGGTGATCGAGGCGGCGGAGTTGATGACCCGTGCCGGGGTGGCGCTCGTGGTCGATGCGGGGGCGCGCCCGGCGTTGCGGACCGCACCGCGCTATCAACTGCTCGTCGAGGCCGCCGGTGCCGACCCGGCGCAGCGGTTGGCCGCGGTGCTCGCCGATCTCGGCGTCGACGACGCGGTCGTCGACGACGGGCCGGCGCGGGCGTTCTGGGCGTTGCGCGAGCGCCACACCGAGGCGATCGCCGCGGCGAGCGAGACCGTTCCGGTGAAGCTCGACGTCGGGATTCGGCGGCGAGACCTCGCGACTTTCCTCGCCGAGCTCGACGAGCTGGCGGCGGCGGCGCCGTACCCGTGTCGTCCGGTCGTCTTCGGCCACGCCGCCGACGGCAACCTGCATGTGAACCTCCTCGACGTGCCGCTGTCCGAGCAGGCGGCGCTGGCCCGCCAGGTGTTGGATTCGGTGGTCGCCCGGGGCGGCAGTGTGAGCGCCGAGCACGGCGTCGGGCGCGACAAGCGGGACTGGCTCGCGCTCGCGCGTGATGGCGCCGATGTCGAGGCGATGCGCGCGATCAAGCGGGCGTGGGACCCCGAGAACCGGATGAACCCCGGAGTGCTGTTCCCGCCCTGACCGCCGAGTGGGCACCCAAACCCCGTCGAGTGGGCACCCAAACCCCGTCGAGTGGGCCGGGTCACCGGCTCCAGGCGACGATGACCCCGGCGACGAGGACGAGGACGCTGCCGACCTCGCCGACGATGAGGGCGGCCATGAAGCCGCGCACCGGGGCAGACGGGTGCGGATGGAGCTGGTTGTCGGTGTCGCGGCGCGCGCCGTGCGCCACATAGCTCGCGATCGCACCGACGAAGAAGAACAGTGCCACGACCACGCAGGTGGCGTTGATCCACGTCGGCCATGCCGACAACGCGACCAGAGCGGCGAGCACGAGCGTGGCAAACGAGTACATCAGGGCGGCACGATGAGCGATGTCGACGTAGACGTGGGCCTGGCCAGTCGGCGAGGTGAGGATCTGCCGGTACTTCCACACGCCCAACAGCATCGCCCAGGTGAGCAGCAGTCCCGCGGCGACGATCGTCGCGATGGTCGTCGCGTCGAGGTGGTCGATCAGTGCGGGTGTCGACGACGGCGCCAAGGCGCGGATTCCGAGGTGCATGGGTCGCTTCCAGTCGAATGTGACATCGAACACTGTAATGTTCAGCGTACGCCGACGAATCGAGGAGATCGTGACCGGTCAGTCTTGGCGCGGGGAATCGTCGCCGCAGCTCGACGCCCTCATCGTGGGTGCCGGTTTCGGCGGCATGGGGGCGGCCATCGAGTTGCGGCGCCAGGGAATCGACAACATCGCCATCGTCGAGCGCGAGGACGATCTCGGCGGCACGTGGCACGTCAACCACTATCCGGGGCTTGCCGTCGACATCGCTTCGGTGACCTACAGCTATTCCTTCGAGCCGAACCCCTACTGGTCGCGACTGTTCGCTCCCGGGGTCGAACTCAAGCGCTACGCCGAACACGTGGCGGACAAGTACGACCTTCGGCGGCACATGATCTTCGGCGAGCGGGTCGTGCGCGCCGACTGGGATGAGGACGCCTCGATGTGGCGCGTCACCAGCCTCGACGGCACGGTGCGCACCGCACGGTTCCTGCTGACCGCGACGGGGTTCCTGTCCCAGCCGCACACCCCGGAGATCCCGGGCATCAAGACCTTCGCGGGAGAGGTGATCCACACGACCGCCTGGGCGGACGGCCACGACTTCACCGGCGAGAAGGTGGCGGTCATCGGTACCGGTGCCACCGCGGTGCAACTGATCCCCGAGATCGCCAAGCAGGCCGCGGAACTGACGGTCTACCAACGCACCCCGATCTGGGTCGTCCCCAAGGTCGACTTCGCCATCCCGCGATCCGTGCAGGAGTTGTTCGCCCTCGTTCCGCTGACGCAGAAGGCGGTGCGGCTGGTCAACACGAGCCTGCTCGAACTGCTGATGGTCACCGGTGTGCTGCACTACAAGCAGTTCAAGCTCGGCAACAAGGGTGCCGCACTGCTGGCCAAGGCCCACCTGCGCCGGCAGGTCGCGGATCCCGAACTGCGCAAGAAGCTCACGCCGGATTACGACTTCGGGTGCAAGCGCCCGACCTTCTCCAACGAGTACTTCGCGACGTTCGCGCAGCCGCATGTGCACCTGCAGACCTCGTCGATCGTCAAGATTGATCCGGACGGGATCATGACCGTCGACGGGGAGAAGTCGATGATCGACACGCTCGTCCTCGCCACCGGCTTCGACCTGTGGGACGCAAACTTCCCGGCATTCGAGATCCACGGCCGCGACGGTCAGGACCTCGGCAAGTGGTGGCGAGCGGAGCGCTTCCAAGCCTATGAGGGGATCACCGTGCCGAAGTTCCCCAATTTCCTCACCCTCAACAGCCCGTATTCCTACAGCGGCCTGTCGTACTTCACGACGATCGAGGGCCAGATGCGCCACATGGCGCGCCTGTTCGGCGAGTTCCGGCGCCGCAAAGCGGAGACCTTCGAAGTGACCGAGGAGGCCAATGCCCGCTTCCTCGACGACGTCACGCGCCGCCTGGACTCGTCGGTCTTCTACCGCGGCGACTGTGCGACGTCGCGCAGCTACTACTTCAACCATGCCGGGGAGGCGACGCTGCTGCGCCCGCGCTCCACGCCGGGCACCCTGCACGAGATGGCGGCGTTCCCACTGGACGACTACGTGTTCGCACACTGAAGGGTTCGCCACTGAAGGGTTCGCCGGGCGGGGCGGCTCAGGCGCGGTCGCACACCCAGCCGTCAGGCAGTGCTCCCGTCTCCAGGAATGCGCGCAGTTCCGCCGACGACTCCTCGTCGAGCGCGGTGTCGGCCTGCGGGTAGAGGATCATCTCCTCTTTCGGGTTGTGCGCGCCGATCTGTTCGACGAGTTCGGCGCGCAGTTCGGCGATCCGCGGGTCGTCCGGGCCCTCGCGCAGCAGTGCGTCGAGTTTGTCGAGGATGGTCCACATGCGGCCGTGCTCGAGCAGCATGACCATTACCGGGCCGACCATTCCCGCATCGCGCAGGGGAGGGAAGAGGATCTCCTCCTCGAGGTAGATGTGGCGCCGCAACGCGGCGATGGCGTCGGGCATGGTGGCAACACCGGCGAGACCCGCATCGATCTCGACGTGCTCGTGCTGCAGTGCTTCGGCGAGGGTGGTCATCGGTACACCTCCGAGATGTCGCGCTCCCCGACCTGGGTTGGAGGAGTCATCTCAACCCTATTGGGCGGCGGCGGTGAGCATGACGACCTGGATCGACAACCGCCGTTCGCACGACCGCATTCAGCGCCCGGTGATCCCGGTGCGCCTCTGCTCGATGATCAGGCACCGATCCTCCACATACGCCAAGCCGGCGTCGATGGCGATCCGTCGCGCCTCCGGCGAGGTGATCCCCAGCTGGAGCCATAGCGCGGTGGCCCCGGCCGCGACGGCTGCACGGGCGACCTCGGCACAGTCGGCCGACGGGCGGAACACATCGACGAGGCCGACCTGCTCGGGGACGTCGGCCAGTGACCGGTAGACCTTCTCGCCGACGATCTCGTCGGCATGGGGATTGACCGGCAGGATCCGCCACCCGTGTTCCTGCATGTGCGCCGGCACCGCGTTGGCAGCCTTGGCCGGATCCGCGCTGGCCCCGACGACGGTGATCGTGTGGTAGCCGCGCAGGATCTGTTCGACGACCGCGTCGGTGTCTGCTCGGTTGCCCATGACGTCGAGCCTACGGGGACCTGCTAGGGGGACATACCGGCGATCAGGTTGACGACGAGTGCGACGATGACCGTACCGAACAGGTAGGAAAGCAGGGCGTGGGCGAGGGCGGGGCGGCGCAGGGCCGAGCCGGACAGGTCGGTGTCGGAGATTGCGAAGCTCATCCCGATGGTGATCGCAACATAGGCGAAGTCGGTGTAGATCGGCGGCTCTTCCTGGTGGAAGTCGATGCCGCCGACGGGCTCGGCGAAATACATCCGCGCGTAGTGCGCGGCGAACAGCGTGTGGATCGCGATCCAGGACAGCACGACGCCGATGATCGTGCCGAGAAGCAGTGCATGGTTGTTGTGGCGGAACAGGAGGAGGACGGCGCTTGTCAGGCTCACGAGTGTCGCGGCGACGACGATGAACCCGGCCCATCCATGGGTGGTGTCCTCGCGCCGGGCATGGGCCGCCGTGTCTTCGGCGCCCATCGGGCCGAGGATCACCCACGTCCAGGTGATGAAGACGGCGGCGGTGGTGAGCCAGACCGATATGCGTATCTCGACATTCCAGGCGGCCCACAGCCCGGCCGCGATGATCAGCCCGGCGACCAGGCTGAGAGTCAGCCGTCGCAGCGCCGTGTAGTCGCGCGTACGCGCCAGGATGCCGGACCCGAGCCTCACGACGCCGCATCCAGCAGGTGGGGGCCGTTGTTGGCGACGCGGTTGACGAGCGGGGAAACCTCGCGCACCTCGATCGCGTCGGCCAACTCGGCGGCGGGCGGGGCGAACATCGCCGGCGGGGCCGGGGCGTCAGGGTCGAGCCATGCCGGCCACCACTGCGCGGGCATGATCAACGGCATCCGGTCGTGGACCTCGCGCAGCGGCCCGACGGCGTCGGTGGTCAGGATGGTGCAACTCAGCAGCGGTGGCTGCTCGGGGTCGGCATTCTTGGGCCGCCACGCCGACCACAGCCCGGCCACGAACAGTCGCGTGTGGTCGGCCGGTGACAGGAAGTAGGGCACCTTCACGGCTTTGCCGTGCGCGTCGACCCCCGCGCGCCACTCGTACCAACCGTCCATCGGGATCAGGCAGCGCTTGGAGCGCACGGCGGCCCGAAACGACGCCTTGGTCGCCGCGGTCTCGGCGCGGGCGTTGAACAGCGCCCCCTTGCCGACTTCCTTGGCCCACGGCGGCACCAGGCCCCACCGCATCGCGCGGATGCGGGTGGTCGCCTCGTCGTCGGGGGTTGCGCGGGAGTGCCGCTCGACCACGGTCAGCACCGTCGTGGTCGGGGCGACGTTGTAGTTCTCCCAGTCGCGTTCTTCGGTTGCCGGCACCTCGTTGACCGCATCGATCTCGGCGGCGAGCTTGGCCGGGTCGGTCGTCACCGCATACCGTCCGCACATGAGACCCATGCTAGAGCGGCGGGCGGACACGGGGGGCTTGGGGACACACCGCGGGTGTGGGGGAATGCGTTTCGGCCGCGACGTGTTGACCATGTGGCCAGAGGAAACGACGACGAGGAGTTCGCGGTATGTCTTGCGGGACTGCGCACCCGATTGAGGAGCGCCAGATCTTCGGCTCGCTAGACTTGAGCGAGCGACGGGCGGACTTTCGCCCGACGCGGACCGAAAGGACCGTCTTGAGCGACGCGGCCGCCGACGAACCGGCTGATGAGGGCGTGGCCATCGAGGCCGATGTCGAGACCGATGCACAACGCACTGCTCGCTTCGAGCGCGACGCGTTGCCGCTGCTCGACCAGCTCTACGGCGCGGCGCTGCGCATGACGCGCAACCCCGCCGATGCCGAGGACCTGGTCCAGGAGACCTACATCAAGGCGTTCTCCGCCTTCTCGTCGTTCCGCGAGGGCACCAATCTCAAGGCGTGGCTGTACCGGATTCTGACCAACACCTACATCAACAGCTATCGCAAGAAGCAGCGCCAGCCGGCGCAGTACCCGACCGATGAGATCACCGACTGGCAGTTGGCCCAGACCGCTGAACACTCGTCGACCGGGTTGCGGTCGGCGGAGATCGAGGCGCTTGACGCCCTCCCCGACGACGAGATCAAAGAGGCCCTGCAGGCGCTGCCCGAGGACTTCCGGATGGCGGTGTACTACGCCGATGTCGAGGGGCTGCCATACAAGGAGATCGCCGAGATCATGGACACCCCGATCGGTACTGTGATGTCCCGGCTGCACCGCGGCCGGCGCCAGTTGCGCGAATTGCTCGCCGATGTCGCGCGCGAGCGCGGTTTCAACCGCGGTGAGAAGACGGCGGAGTCGGGGGCGACCCGATGACCGGCACCAACCCCGAGTTCGAATCACTCGATTGCACCACCGTGCTCGCCGATGTGTGGCTGCTGCTCGACAACGAATGCGATCCCGGCGCCCGCACACGGCTGCAGGAGCATTTGGACCGGTGTCCGGCGTGCCTGGCGCAGTACGGCATCGAGCAGCAGATCAAGGCGCTGATCGGCCGCAAGTGCGGTGGGGATCGCGCTCCGCAGGGCCTCGCCGAGCGGTTGAGGGTGCAGATCCGTCAGTCGACGACGCTCACCCAGTCCGCCGACGGCGGTTCGGTGTCGCGCACGACGGTGACCCGCACGACCATCACCTCGAGCACCGAAACAGAAAACCCGGGCGGCCGGCGGTAGAGCCGGCGGCACCCGGGTTCGATCCGTCGAGACGGATCAGGCGTTCGGCCGCTTGCCGTGGTTGGCGGCATTCTTCTTGCGAGCGCGCTTCTTGCGTCCACGCTTTCCCATGGGACTCTCCTTCTCCTCCGGTGGCGACCATTCTTCCACGTACCCCACCGCAACCGGAAAACGAGCCACCGGTGGCAGCCGGATGGGCGCCGGCAGTGGGCTACCTTAGGGGCATGGCAGAAGACGTTGTAGCGGAGATCGTGGCCACCGTGCTGGAGGTCTGCGTCTCCGGCGGCCAGGCGGTCGAGGTCGGCGACACCCTCGTTCTGCTGGAGTCGATGAAGATGGAGATCCCGGTCGTCGCCGAGGATGCCGGCGTGCTCGACGAGGTCAAGGTCGCCGTCGACGACGTCATCCAGGCCGGCGATATCATCGCCACCTATCGGTAGCGCGGCTTGTCCACCCTCGCCGACCTCCTCGCAGCCCACACCGGTCTGACCGATGAACAGGGCGGCCACCTGCAGCGCCTCGTCGGGGAGTGGCAGCTGCTCGCCGACCTGTCCTTTGCGGACCTGCTCCTCGCGGTGCCCGATAGCGCGGTGCCCGATAGCGCGACGAGCGGGGCCGCCCACCCGGCGCCCGGCTTCGTCACCGTCGCCCAATGCCGCCCCAACACTGCGGCGACCGTCGTGCCCGGAGACGAGGTCGCCCACGTCGTCGACGAGCAGCGCGCACATGCGCTGCGGACGGCGATGAAGCGGGGGACGATCCTGCGGGACCAGGGTGCGATGCTCGGCGGTACCGGTGTGCGCCGCGACCTGGTCCCGGTCCGCTTCGCCGGCGAGGTGATCGCCGTGCTCACCCAGGCCGCGGCCGACACGGCCCAGCGCGTGGCCTCCCCACTCGAGCGCGCCTATCAGGCGTCGGTGGCCGACTTGTGCCACATGGTCGCCGATGGCACCTTCCCGCCGGTCGAGGGCAACGAGGCTGGTCTGTCCACGCCGCGCGCCGGCGACGGGTTCGTGCGCGTCGGTGCCGATGGGCTCGTCCGGTATGCCAGTCCCAATGCGCTGTCGGCCTTTCACCGGATGGGATACACCAGCGATTTGACCGGGGCCGAGTTGGCGCAGGTGTTCGCCGGATTGGTCTCCGACGCCTTCGACGCGCAGGACGCGGCCGCGATGATCGCATTCGCCGTGGCGGGAACGGTGCCCGATCCGGAACCCGATCACCGGGTGCTGCGGATGGAGGTCGATGCCCGCCGGGCGACGGTCCTGGTGCGCGTGGTGCCGCTGCGCCCGCGCGGGGTCGCTACGGGCGCAATCGTGCTGGTCCGCGACGTCACCGAGGTCAAGCGCCGCGACCGCGCGCTGATCAGCAAAGATGCGACGATCCGCGAGATCCATCACCGGGTGAAGAACAACCTGCAGAGCGTGTCGGCGTTGTTGCGGCTGCAGGCCCGCCGCACGGCCAACCCCGATGCGCGCACGGCGCTCACCGAAGCGGTCCGCCGGGTGGCCTCGATCGCGCTGGTGCACGAGTTCCTGTCCGGCAGCGTCGACGAGGAGGTCGACGTCGACGAGGTCGTCCGCCGCCTCCTGCCGGTACTCGTCGATGCGACGAGTACCGATGCCGGGCACGCGCAGATCGCCGTCGACGGCCGGTTCGGGGTGTTGTCGGCCGATTTGGCGATGCCGCTGGTGATGGTGTTGACCGAACTCATCCAGAACTCCGTGGAGCACGGCTTCGCCGACGGCCGTGCGGGTCGGATCGAGGTGGCGGCCCAGAGGGGCCTGCGCCACCTGTCGATCCGGGTGGTCGACGACGGGTCGGGGGTCCCCGAGGACTTCGACCTCGGTACCAGCGGCAACCTCGGGTTGCAGATCGTGCGGACCCTGGTCGAGATCGACCTCAACGGCTCGGTCGAGTTCACCGACGCGCCCGGCGGGGGAGCCTCGGTGCTGGTGGTGATCCCCGTCGCCGCGCAGCCCGGTGGCGCGCACGAAAAAACCCCGGACGGCAGTCGCGTCCGGGGTTGATCCGACGGTCGGCTAGACGCTGCTGCGCGCGCGGGTGCGTGCGTTGCGGCGCTTGAGGGCGCGGCGCTCGTCTTCGCTCATGCCTCCCCAGACGCCGGCGTCCTGGCCGGAGTCCAGTGCCCAGGTCAGGCACTCGGCGGTGACCGGGCAGCGGTTGCAAACGAGCTTCGCGTCAGCGATCTGGGCGATCGCAGGACCGCTGGTCCCGACCGGGAAGAACAGCTCCGGGTCCTCGTCGCGACAGATTGCCTTGTGGCGCCAATCCATTTCTACAAATCTCCTCGTATGCGCGCGGCAAGACGCACCCGTAACAAGCCTCGGGGACGTCGGCTGGGTTTCTTTGGCTGTTTGCACGATGGTCGACTCGTGTTCGACCGCTCGTGGCTCCTTGTGAATACTTTCACGAATCGAGCGGAAGTCAATAGGTTTGCTTTAACACGTGGGCAACGTCACTGTGCGCCCGGGGTGCGGTTGGATGTGCTATCGGTGCTGGTGATAGTGCTCGCCAGGAGCGACGACGGCCAGCGCATGCGCCCGGTACCCGAATGTCATGGAATCGTGTTCGCCGACGTAGTCGCCGTCGATCTGCACGGGCAGCGGCACCGGAGCGGAGAACGCGACGGCGGCGACATCGTCGTCGCGGAAGACGTGGCGGGCGTGCGGGTCGGTGCCGAGCAGCAGTCGAGCCGCCAACGGGAGGTTGCGCGCCACGCCCATCGTCGACGAGGCGAAGACGCCGAGCCCGCCGGTCAGCGAGGTGCCCGGGTTGGTCTCGATGACCCGGCCGCCGAGGTAGGTCCACGGAGTCGTGTTGAGCACGAACGCGAAGGCGGTATCGGGCAGAACGTGCGTCGCGCCGTCGTGGTGGGTGACGGTGACCTCGAAGCGCTGGGGGTCGGCGCGATGGCGCAGGAAGGTCGCCACGGTCGTCAAGAGGTAGCGGCCCGGGGTCGCCGCCTTGCCGCGTTTGCGCTTGTCCTCCATGGTGGCCACGACGTGCGCGTCGACCCCCATCCCGCAGTTGAACAGGAACCAGCGGCCGTCGGTGATCCCCAGGTTGACGGTCCGCTGTGACTCGGTCGCCAGCAAGTCGATCAGTTGGGCGGTCGCCAGGAGCGGGTCGGCGTCGATGCCGACCGCGCGGGCGAAGACGTTGGCGCTGCCGCCCGGGATGATGCCGAGACGGGGGAGTGTGTCCGGGGGGACGTCGGCGGGCGTGCCGAGCAGCCCGTTGACGACCTCGTTGACCGAGCCGTCGCCGCCGTGCACGACGATCGCGTCATACCCGCCGTCGAGGACCGCCGCCCGGGCCAGCTCCTCCGCGTGGCCGCGGTGGGTGGTCTGCTCGACGGTGAGGTCCATCCGGGATCCGAGGGTGTGTGCCAAGGTGTCGCGGCCGGCCGGGGTGGTGGCGGTCGCGTAGGGGTTCACAATCAGCAATGCCCGCACAGGACACCACCCTACGGTGGTGGGCCGCGCATCGTGCAACGGCCGTCGGGCAATACCCTGGGGGCATGCAGCAGCGCCCCCCGATTCCGCGGCCCATCCGGTGGGCCGGCACCTCGATCGCACTCCAAGGGGCCGTGGGCCTGATCATCGCGGCGATCCTCGTGATCCGAGCGCTCGGCGGCCACCACGAGGACTTCGCCAGCGGCTACGGCTTGGCGCTGTGGTGCTCGCTGATCGGGCTCGGCGTCCTCGCCGGCGGCCTGGCCCTCCTTGGGGGAAAGCGGTGGGGCCGCGGCATCGGCGTCGTCGCGCAGTTGCTGTTGCTGCCCGTCGCCTACGCGCTGCTGACCGACAGCCACCAGCCGGCTCTTGGTGTCGTACTGGGCTTCTGGGCGCTGGGCACGCTGGCCGCGCTGTTCACCAGCAGTTCCCTCGCATGGGCCTCCGCCGCGGACTGAGCGGGCCGTGCCGGGTCGCGCGCCGTATGGTGGGCCCATGACCACCACCGTCGCGATCGCCAATCAAAAGGGCGGCGTTGCCAAGACCACCACAACCGTCTCGCTCGGCGCTGCCTTGGCCGACCTGGACGCGTCGGTGCTCGTCGTCGACCTCGACCCCCAGGGGTGTCTGACCTTCTCCCTCGGCCACGACCCGGATCAGTTGCAGGTGTCGGTCCACGACGTGCTGCTGGGCGAGGAGGAGATCGGTGACGTCTTGTTGAGTACCGAAGACGGCGTCACCCTGCTCCCGGCGACGATCGACCTTGCCGGCGCCGAGGCCCTGTTGCTGATGCGGCCGGGTCGCGAGTACGCGCTGAAGCGGGCCCTGGCCGAGGTCGCGCAGGACTACGACGTCATCCTCATCGACTGCCCGCCGTCGCTGGGGGTGTTGACGCTCAACGGCCTGACCGCGGCGGACTCGGTCATGGTGCCGCTGCAGTGCGAGACGCTGGCGCACCGCGGCGTCGGCCAGTTGTTGCGCACCGTGACCGAGATCCAGCAGATCACCAACCCCGATCTGGAACTGCTCGGCGCTATCGCGACCCTCTACGACGCGCGCACCACCCACAGTCGCGACGTGCTCGCCGACGTGGCCGATCGGTACGACCTGGCGGTCATCAACCCGCCGATCCCGCGGACGGTGCGCTTCGCCGAGGCGTCGGCCTCAGGGGTATCGGTGCTGCGCGGGCGGAAGAACAAGGGTGCCGTCGCCTATCGCGAGTTGGCGCAGAACTTGTGGAACCACTGGACCGAGGGCGCCGAGCTTTCGACCTTCGCACTCGACCTGTAGCCGGGCGCCGGGGCGTCGATCAGGGGCCGTAGGCGCTGATGAGCCCGCCGCGTTGTTCGACGAGGCCGTCGCCGATGAGGGCGGGCACGATCGCTGCGCCGGCGGGTCCAATCGGTCGCGGCACCCGAATTGCTCCGAGGTGTCGGCCCGTCGTCGCGTCGACGACGAGGTAGCCGGCGGCGTCGGGCACCAGCATCCGGGCACCGGAGGCGACGCCGGGGCCGGCGGTGGCGGGCACGGTGAACCGGGGCTGCAACGACCCGGCGTCGAGGACGACGGTGGCCTGCCCGGTCCACACCGAGACCAGCCCGTCGGCGCTCACCGTGGCAGTGCTCGCGGGCAGCGCCGCACCCCCCGGTACCGGGTGGCGCCCGGTCTCGAGGCCGGCGGAGTCGAAGGTGCGGACCGCCGGCGGCGTGGGCTCGGGATAGTTGGCCCCGCCGTCGTACACGGCGATCCCCGACTCCGACATCGCCACGACCGCCGGCGCGGTGAAGGCCGTCCCGCTGGTGATCACCTTCGACCCGTAGAACGGGATCTTCTCGTCCTTGTCCAGGACCGCGCCGATCACGGTGAGGCGGTATCCCGGGTCACCGTCGCAGTGCTCGACCACCGCGACGCGATCACCGGCGGTCATCCCGGAGGCCAATCGGCAGCCGTGCCCGTCGCGGCGGCCCAGGTCGGGTTTGACGCGGGCGTCGATGCGCCCGTACTCGATACCGCGCACCAGGTTGGAACCCCAGGTCTCCAGCCGGGTGGGGCCCAGGCTCAGCACATAGCTGCCGTCGGACTCGAGGGTGACGGTGTGGTCGGCGGCGGAGCTGCGGGTGGCGCGGCGCACGCCGCGATGGGCGTCGAGCGCGGTGACCTCACCGCAGCCGCGCGAGTTCGCGTAGGCCGCCAGGGCCGTCGGGGTGCTCGGCGACCAGGCCGCGATCAGGGCGCAGAGCCGCAGGTCGCGCGCGTAGCGCCACAGCGGCGTGCCGGTACGCGGGTCGCGTGCCTGCACGACGCCGTCGTGTCCGGTGAGCACGACCGCGTCAGTGGCCTGCGGTGAGCGGGTGGCGGTCGACTCCGCGCTCCACCGGTGCTCGAGTCGCGCCGGTACGTCGGCGGGACGGGGGAGCGCAACCGGTGTCCCGGCCGCCGGGGTGAGCGTGGTGCGCCGCGCCGAACTGAAGTACCAGGTGCAGGCGGCGGCGATGACGACCGCCACGACGATGAGTGCCGACACGACGAGGTCGACGGGTCGGCGGCGCAGCGGTCGCATCGGGTGGCGGTGTCTCGGCTCGGGGTTCGGTCGACTCGCTATCGGGCGGCTCGGCGTCAGTCGGCTTGCGCGGCGGTGGCGGTCGCGGCGCCGTTGCCCTTGCCCCGTCCGCCTCGACGGCGGCGTCGGCGCGGCGCATCACCGGTGCCGGCCGGGGCATCACCCTCAGCGGTCGGGGCAGTGGCAGCAAGCGCGGCGGTGGCGTTCTCGGCGCCGGCCCGAGCGGTGCCGTCGGCCGCGGCCGAACCGCTCCGGGTGCGCTGGCGGGTGCGCTGCGACTTGGCGCGCGCCGGTCGTTCGACCCGGGTCTGCTTCTCGCGCCCGGCCCGCGTCCCCGACGCGGTCTTCGGCGCGCCGATGCGGCCGGTCGCCGATTCCGGGATGCCCAGCTCTTCGCGCAGGTGCTCGGAGCTGGAGTAGGTTTCGGCCGGCTCGGGCACGCCGAGGCCCAGCGCCGAGTTGATCAGGTCCCAGCGGTGCAGTTCGTCCCAGTCGACAAGGGTGATGGCGGTGCCCGTGCGCCCGGCGCGGCCGGTGCGGCCGATGCGGTGCACGAAAGTCTTGTCGTCCTCGGGGCACTGGTAGTTGATCACGTGGGTCACGTCATCGATGTCGATGCCGCGGGCGGCGACGTCGGTCGCGACCAGCACGTCGATCTTGCCCTCGCGGAACGCGGAAAGCGCCTTCTCCCGTGCGACCTGGCCCAGGTCGCCGTGCACCGCGCCGACGGCGAACCCGCGCTCGGCCAGATCGTCGGCGACTTTCTGCGCGGTGCGCTTGGTGCGGGTGAAGACCATCGTCGCGCCGCGGCCGTCGGCCTGCAGGATGCGGGCCACCAGCTCGGCCTTGTCCAGGGCGTGGGCCCGATAGATGTGTTGGGTGGTGCGTTCGTGAATCGCGGAGTCGTTGGCATGCTCGGCGCGGATGTGGGTGGGCCGGTTGAGGAAGGTGCGCGCCAGGGTGACGATCGGGCCGGGCATCGTCGCGGAGAACAGCATCGTCTGCCGGGAGGTGGGCACTGCTGCCAGGATGCGCTCGATGTCGGGAAGGAAGCCCAGGTCGAGCATTTCGTCGGCCTCGTCGAGGACGAGGACCTCCACCTTCCCGAGGACGAGGTGGCCCTGCTGGGCCAGGTCGAGCAGACGCCCGGGGGTGCCGACGACGACGTCGACACCGGCCTGCAGCTCGGCGATCTGCGACTCGTAGGGACGTCCGCCGTAGATGGCGGTCACGTTGAGCGGGCGGACGGTGCCGTCGGCGAGGGTGACGTTGACGCCCTTGCCGGCGATTTCGAGGTCGCCGGTCACCTGCAGACACAATTCACGGGTCGGGACGATCACCAGCGCCCGCGGCGTGTTGTCCAGGGCGCGCACGCCGGACTCCGGTGCCGTCAGCAGCCGGTGCAGCAGCGGCACGCCGAAGCCGAAGGTCTTGCCCATGCCGGTGCGGGCCTGGCCGATCAGGTCGTCGCCGGCCAGGGCCAGCGGCAGCGTCAGCTCCTGGATGGCGAAGGTGTGGATCTTGCCGTCGGCGGTGAGTGCGGCGACGATGTCGTCGTGCACGCCGAGTTCGGCGAAGGTCGGAGCGGTGTGCTCCTCGTCGATGACGGTGGTCTGCACCGATTCGTCAGTGCTCGCTGTGGTGTTCATAGCGGTGGTGTTCATATGGGGTTGTCCAAAGCCTCTCGGATTGCCTCGCGCGCACCGGTGGCCTGGCCTGCTCCGCAGATTCGCCTGCTCCCCGGGTGGGGGCGCGTGCGGAGCGATGCGCGCACAATAGTCGGCGCCGCGATCGGGCTGGCCGATGCGGCGCCGTTGTCCAGTGTACTTGGTCGGCCGTACCAGACCCGCCTACCATCGGGGCATGGACGAAAACCCGGGCATCGCCAAGCTGTTCTCGGTCCTCATCGCCGGCGAGTACGCCGCCCACAACCGGCTGATCGCGGAGTCGGCGATGGCCCCGGATGTGCCGAGCCGGATCGCGATCGGCCGCATGGCCGCATCGGAGATGAACCACTTCGACGATCTGGCCGATGAGCTGGTCAAGCGCGGTTTCGACCCGCTCGAGGCAGTGTTGGGCCACCTCGATATCTTCGACCGCTACCACGGCACGACCAACCCCAAGACGTGGGACGAGGTCATGGTGAAGGCCTATGTCGGCGACGGGCTGGCGGCCGACTTCTACAAGGAACTCGCCGATGCCCTGCCCGAGCCGGCGCGCGGCGTCGTGTCGACGGTGATGGCCGAGACCGGCAATTCGCAGTTCGCCAAGGATTGGGTGCGCGCCCGCGTCGCTGCCGAACCGGCACTGAGGTGGCCGCTGACACTATGGGGCCGGCGCCTGCTGGGCGAGGCGATCACCCACACCCAGTGGGTCCTCGCCGCCGAGGAGGAGGTCACCGATCTCCTGTTCGCGGGGGGATCCGCCGACCTCGCCGCCGTTTCCCGGTTCTTCGACTCCGTCACCACGCGCCACGCGCAGCGCATGGCCGATTTGGGTCTGGGATAGTGTGCTGTCGCGCTCAAGCTTGGGATTCTTCCCTGGACTGAACCAGTTGGGGGGAGGCGGGCGGCCGGCGGGAAGGGGGCGGTTCCCATCCGCAATGCACTGACGCCGCGTCTAGTGGTCCCGAACAGTCCTTCCGCTGTCGGCGAAACCCGACGCGCGCGCCGTTGTGCGCCCCGCGGTCTGGGCTAGGCTCTAGCCCATGAGCGTGGAAGTCAAGATCGGCATCGTCGACAGCCCTCGGGAACTGGCCGTGCAGGTGGCCGATGACAGCGAGAAGACCTTCGACGCGGTGGCGGCGGCGTTGAGTGGCAAGTCCGAGCTGCTGACCCTGACCGACGACCGCGGTTCGCGCCACCTCATCCCGGCGGCGAAGATCGCCTATGCCGAGGTGGGCAGCGCCGAGGTGCGCCGCGTCGGCTTCGGCTCCAAGTAGCGGGAGCTCAGCGGGGCTTCTCGACCGTCTGATACGGCACCCGGGACAGTCCGCCCCACAACAGGGCGACGGTGGTCTCGACCGCGACGTCCTTGTCCACCGGACGGTGCGCGTCGATCCAGTAGCGCGCGTTGACCTGGCTCGCGCCCACCACGCCGGCGGCCAGCATCCGGGACCGGTAGGGGTCGAACCCGGAATCGTGCATCACCAGTTCGTAGACGGCGTCCACACAGGCCTCGATGGCGCCCTCGACGCGTTTGATGACCGCCGGGTCCTTGGCGTCGGAGGTGAAGATCAACCGGTAGCCGGAGTTGTCGAGGTCGACGAAGTCGAAGAACGCCCCGACCGCGGCGCGCACGCGCTGGCGGTTGTCGGTGCTGATGCGCAAGGCGTCGTTGATCGCGGTCACCAGCTTCTCGGCGTGCGAGTCGACGACGGCGGTGTAGAGGTCCAGCTTCGACGGGAAGTGTTGGTAGAGGACGGGCTTGGACACCCCGGCGTGAATTGCGATCTCATCCATACCCGCCGAGTGGTAGCCCCGTTCGACGAAGATCTCACTGGCGGCGTCGAGGAGCTGCAGGCGCCGCGCACTGCGCGGCAACCGGGTGCCGTTGCGGCCCGCGGGCGCCGTGCTGGACGAAGTCATGGGAGCAGCCTACTCCCGGAGTGGCGCGTTGCTTTTCGGTAACCTGGGCGTCATAGGGCGGTGCCTGCGAGGCATCCCGCGCGACCTGTGAGAAAGTTAACGCGTGAACCGATCTGACGACGGCCGCTTCGGCGCGCCCCGGCCCCGTCCGGGGGGACCCGCGCGCGGGTCCACGGTTCCGCGGCCCGGGCCGGGCCAGCCGCTGCGCGCCGCGTGGGACCCGGTGGGTGCCGCCGAGGCCGATCAGACCGGAGGCGATCAGGCGGGATTCGTGTCCCGTTTCATCGCCACTTACGGGTGGCGCGCATACGCGATCCCGGTGCTGGCAGCGCTCACCGTCGTCCTGGTGGTCATGACCGCGCGCGGTGGGACTTCGAGCAGCGCCACCGAGCACGCTTCCCCCGACGGCGGCCGCAACACCGCGATCATCAAAGAGTCCGCACCGGTCGGCGCGCCGACCGGCAAGATCGCCGAGTCCGCGCTGCCGGTCGGGGCGCTGCCCCCGGGCGGGCATTTCACCCGGGAGGGCAAGAACACCTTCCGCGTCGTCCCGACCCGCGCGTCGACGAAGGTGGGCACCGGGTCGCAGCTGTACACCTATACCGTCGAGGTGGAGGACGGACTCGTTCCGGACGACTTCTCCGGGGACCGGTCCTTCGCGTCGATGGTGGACGCGACACTGGCCAACAAGCGCAGCTGGATCGGTGGCGGAAAGGTCGCGTTCAAGCGGGTGGGCGCCGGGCAGAACCCGGACCTGCGGATCACGCTGACCTCGACGAACACGGCGCGTCGACTGTGTGGGTACCAAATCAAGCTGGAGAGCTCCTGCTTCTATCCGCCGACCCGCCAGGTCCTCATCAACGAGGCGCGGTGGGTGCGCGGCGCGATCTCCTACGCGGGAGACACGCACAGCTACCGCCAGTACCAGATCAACCACGAGGTCGGGCACGGCATCGGGTACGAGGCGCATGAGCCGTGCAAGCAGGACGGCGCGCTCGCGCCGATCATGATGCAGCAGTCCTTCGGCACCAGCAATCGCGACATCATGGCCCTCGATCCCGACATGAACGCCAACCGCGCCTTGAATTGCAGACCCAATCCCTGGCCCTTTCCGTGACCCTGCCGGCCCTGACCGAGCCCGCCGGTGAACTGACCCGCGAGGAGGTGGCGCGCTACAGCCGGCACCTGATCATCCCCGACCTCGGAATGGCCGGGCAGCTGCGGCTGAAGAACGCCAAGGTCCTCGTCATCGGCGCCGGCGGGCTGGGCTCGCCCACGTTGATGTATCTCGCCGCGGCCGGTGTGGGGACCATCGGGATCGTGGACTTCGACGTCGTCGACGAGTCCAACCTGCAGCGCCAGGTCATCCACGGACAGTCCGACATCGGCGTCCCCAAGGCGCAGTCGGCGAAGAATACGATGCTCGGGATCAACCCGCACATCACCGTCCGCACCCACGAGACCGCGCTGGACAACACCAATGCGGTGGAGTTGTTCGCGCAATACGACCTCATCCTCGACGGCGCCGACAACTTCGCCACCCGGTACCTCGTCAACGACGCCGCGATCCTGGCGCGCAAACCCTACGTGTGGGGCTCGATCTACCGGTTCGAGGGTCAGGTGTCGGTGTTCTGGGAGGGCGCCCCGGGCGGCCGCGGCATCAACTATCGCGACCTCTACCCGCAGGCCCCCCCGCCGGGGATGGTGCCGTCCTGCGCCGAGGGCGGGGTGCTGGGCGTGCTGTGCGCGACGATCGGCTCGATCATGGGCACCGAGGCGGTCAAACTGATCTGCGGCATCGGGGAGTCCTTGCTCGGCCGTCTGCTGGTCTACGACGCGCTGGAGATGGCCTTCCGGACGGTGCGGATCCGCAAGGACCCCGCCGGGCAGGAGGTCACCGCACTCGTCGACTACGACGACTTCTGCGGCGTGGTGCCCGATGCCGCGCAGGTCGCGGCGCATGGGGCGACGGTGACGCCGGCCGAGCTCCGGGCGCGACTGGCGGGCGGGGAGCCGGTGGCATTGATCGACGTGCGGGAGCCGGTCGAGTGGGACATCGTGCACCTGCCCGGTGCGACGCTGATCCCCCAGGGCGAGTTCGATTCGGGGGAGGGGCTGCGCAAGATCCCGCGGGACCGGCCGGTGGTGCTGTACTGCCGAACCGGGATCCGATCGGCCGAGGTCCTGGCCCTCGTGCGGGGGGCCGGCTTCGCCGATGCCGCCCACCTGCAGGGTGGCATCATCGCGTGGGCGCAGACGGTGGATCCGTCGATGCCGGTGTACTGAGCCGCCGCCTCGCGAGGTCCCCTGGGCGGTACGGCTACACCCGCAGGCGGACGAGGTCGACGACCCGCATCAGCCCGGGTAGCGCGCCGGCCGTCGACCGCGGGTGCAGCGCATGCACGGCGAGGCGGAACATGGTGGCGCGCAACAGCATCTGTCCCCACTCGGGCTGGTCGGACCAGCGGTTGAGCAGATTCTCGTCGGCACCGCCCCAGGCGAGCGAATCGACGGCGACCACGGCCGCCGCCCACGATGCGGGACGCCAATACGGCACCAGGTCGGTGATGCCGGGCGCGGCGGCCCCGGCGAACAGCACGGTGCCGAAGAGGTCGCCGTGCACGATCTGCGACGGCGAGGTCACCGGGCGGCGGAGGCCCGACAACGTCTTGAGGGCGTCCACACTGGTCATCCCGTCGTCGGTGACCGGCTCGCTCATCCCCGCCGCGCGGGCGGTGCGCAGCGGCTGGTCCTCCCAGGCGGCCCGGTCGGCGGCGGTGAACACGTCGACGTCGGTGTACGGCGGGGCCGGTGGTTGCAGCAGGAAGCGCGGCCGTTCGAGGCCGGCAAGGGCGGCGTGCAACCGCTCGGCGACCTGTAGCACCTCGTCGTAGCGAGGCTCCGGTGACCCGGCGATGTAAGTGTCAGCGCGCCAGCCGGATACGACATAGCGGCCGTCGGTGGAGCGGAAGGGCCGGGCGATGCGCAGGCCGTCGACGTAGAGGTTCTCCCGGGTCGCGGCCGACCAGGCGGCGCGGGCGTGGTCGGGCACCATCGAGAGCACCACCTCGCCGACGCGCCAGCCGCCCACCCACTGGTCGCCCATCGCGATCGGCGGGTGCGCGCTCAGCCCGAACGTCTGCAGGACGTGCTCGGGCGGCTCGACTGGGGTCGTCACACCCCAGAGATTACCCAGCTAGCCGCCCGATTCCGGGCAGCGACACATCGCGGCACGGGTCGGCCTGACGGCATGGCGGCTACTGCCCGGGCGGCGACCACCGGCAATCGCGCAGCACCACCCGACCGTCGACGACCGGGACGCCCTCGTCGGCGAGTCGGGCCAGTTGCCGTGCCGCCAAATGCGCTGGGGGCCGGCCGCTGGCGGCGATCACGCGGTGCCACGGGAGGTCGGCGGAATCGGTGCGCATGATCCAGCCGACGATGCGTGGGCTCGACAGCCCCGCCGCGTCGGCGAGCGCGCCGTAGGTGCTCACCCGTCCGGCCGGGATGGCCGCGACCAGTGTGCGCACGCGCTCCACGTCGTCGCCGCCGACCTTCGCCACGACGGCGCTACCGGCCCGTGGCAGCGCGGACCAGGTGGGCGACGAGCCCGGGTGCCAAGAACGGCACCATGTGCTCGCAGTCGGCGTGGTGGATGCGCACCGAATCGTGGCGGCGTGCCCGGCACGCCTCCAGGAAGGCGGCGCTGACCAGCGGCGGGTCCACCCGGTCGGCGACGACGACGTCGGTCGGGATGTGCGCGGGGGGCAGCGTGAACCCGGTGGCCATCTCGCTCCAGGCGGTGGCTGCGGCGGGTTGGCTCACCCGCCAGGCGTAGCGCCCCGGCGGCAGACCCACCTGCTCCGAGGGGCGCAGATGTGCCGCGATCTCCTCGTCGAGGACCGCGCGGGGCACCGCCGCCCACCCCTCGTCGCATTTGGCCGCGCGCGCCGCGGCCGGTGACCGATAGGTCCAGTGCGCCATGCTCGCCGTGGCGATGTCGAGCGCGCGATCTGGGGCGAGGCCCTGGGCGGGGTCGAGCAGGACCAGTGCACGCACGCGGTCGGGGTGTCGGTGCGCCAGGCGGACGGCCAGCGCGCCGCCGAAGGAGTGGCCGACGACGGTGAACGGTGAATCAACCTCGGCGACAACGGAATCGAGCGCATCGAGGTGCGCGTCGTAGGACCACGGGGGCGCCCAGCTCGACGCGCCATGGCCGAGGAGGTCGGGGGCGAGTATCCGGTGGTCGGGCAGGTGCTCGGCCAGGCCGGCCCAGCGGCGGCCGTATCCGGTCAGCCCGTGCAGCGCCACGACGGGCGGCGCCGCGGGGGAGGCGGGGCCGTATCGCTCGAGGTGCAGTGCGCTCATGACAGCTCCGAGATTAGTCGACGGTTCGGGGTGTCCGGCGGGCGTGATTCGATAGGAGCATGGTCCCCGCCCCGGCTCAGCGCCCCCTGGTGCGCGCGACGCTGGTCGGTGCGCCGGCGGCGTCCGAAACGCCCCGGGTGTGGCCGCCAGCGGTCGATCGGCTGATCCGGACCCCGGTGCTGGCCGAGCCGGGGCGCCCCTGGCAGCCGTACCGCGTCCACGGCGGCCCGGGCAGCGGGAAGACCTCGGTCGTCATCGATGCGGCGGTGGCGCGCCTGCTCGACCCGGCAGTCGACCCGGAGTCGGTGCTGGTCATCGCGGCCGGGCGCCGTGCCGGGACCGCACTGCGCGAGCAGATCACCCAGCGCGTGCTGGCCGCGGGCGGCTCCCACGCCGGGGCCGCGCGCGAACCGTTGGTCCGCACCGTCCACTCCTATGCCTTCGCCATCCTCCGGCTGCAGGCCCAGGCCCACGACAATCCGCCGCCGCGCCTGATCACCGGGTCCGAGCAGGACGTGGTGCTGCGGGAACTGCTCGCCGGCGACGTCGACGACGGGGCGCTCACGTGGCCGGAGTCGCTGCGGCCGGCGCTGCTCACCGACGGGTTCGCCCAGGCCTTGCGCGACCTGCTGATGCGGGCGGCCGAGCGGGGAGCGGGGCCCGAAGAACTCGTGCGGCTCGGCCGCCGTCACCGCCGTCCCGAGTGGGTGGCGGCCGGTGCGATGTTCGCGCAATACGAACAGACCATGCTGCTGCGCGGGTCGGTCGGAGTCGGTTCGCCGCAGGCCAGCGCCGCCGCCGTCGACGCCGCCGAACTGGTCGGTTCGGCGCTGTCGGCCTTCGCCACCGACCCGGACCTGCTCAGTGCCCAGCGCGCCCGGATCCGCCACCTGCTCGTCGACGACGCCCAGCACCTGGATCCGCAAGCGGCGCAACTGATCCGGCTGATCGGAACCGGTGCCGACTCGACCATCGTCGCCAGCGACACCGACCAGTCGGTATTCGGCTTCCGCGGCGCATCGCCCCGCTTCTCGGCCGACCTGGTCGAACCCGGCTCGGCGCACGACATCGTGTTGACGCGCGACTACCGCGCGGCCGCCCCGATCAACGCCGTCGGCGCGGCCTTGTCCGCCCGGCTTCCCGGGGCCCGGCCGCACCCTTATCCCGAGCCCGTCACCCGTTCCGCTGATCCAGCTGATCCCACCGATCCGGGTGTGTCCGCGGAGGTGAAGGTCTACGCCTCGGCGGCCAAGGAGGCGACCGCCGTGGCCGACCTGTTGCGCCGCGCCCACCTGTTCGACGGCGTGCCGTGGTCGTCGATGGCGGTCATCGTCCGGTCGGTGCCGCGCGCCCTGCCCGCGCTGCGCCGGGCCTTCCGGTCGGCCGGGGTCCCCGTCGTGACGCCCGCATCGGATCTGCCGCTGCACCGCCAGCGCGCCGTCGCGGCCTTCCTGGTGGCGCTGCTCGCGGCCGACGGTGCCGACCTCGACGGCGATTCGGTGATCACGCTGCTGACCGGCCCGATCGGCGGCGCCGACCCGGCGGCCCTGCGCCGGTTGCGGCGGGGGGTGCGGCGAGTCGAGCCGGAAGCCGACTCGGTGGCGGCGCTGGGCGCGGCCCTCGTCGACGACCAGGCGGCCGACCGTTATGGCGAGGGGCTCAGCGACGCCGAGGCGCGGCCCCTGCAGCGGGCGCGGGCGGTGGTGGCCGCCGCGCGCGCCGCCGTCCGCGCGCGACGCTCCGTCGAAGAGGTGCTGTGGGAGGCGTGGCAGGCGTCGGGCCTCGAGCGGCGCTGGGCGCCGACGGCCCTGCGCGGCGGGCCCGCCGGGGAGCAGGCCGACCGCGACCTCGATGCGATGCTCGCACTGTTCGAAGCCGCCGAGTCCTTTGCCGAGAATCTGCCGAGTGCCGGCGTCGCCGCGTTCGTCGGGCATGTCCTCGCCCTCCAGATCCCGCGCGAATCACGGGCGCCGGCCGTGCGCGACGACGCTGTGACGATCTGCTCGGCGCACGCCGCCGCCGGACGCGAATGGGATGTGGTCGCGGTGCCGGGCGTGGTGGACGGGTTGTGGCCGTCGTTGCGGCCGCGGGGCAGCGTGCTGGCCACCGGGGCGCTGGTGGACCTGCTCGACGGCATCGATCCCGAGGCGCTCGACACCGTCGCGCGCGGTGCCGTGGCACTGGCCGACGAGCGCCGCCTGCTGCTCGTGGCGTGCTCGCGGGCCCGGCGCCGCCTGCTGGTCAGCGCCGTCGAGGACGGCAGCGGTGAGGCCGCGCCGTCCCGGTTCGTCACCGAGCTCGGCACCGCCCTGGGGGCGACGGTCGACGGGGAGGCTGCCGAACCGGACTCGCTCCCGGTCGACCCGGGCGTGGACCGGGTCCTGTCCCTGCCCTCGTTGGTCGCCGCACTGCGCGCCGAGGTGCTCGCCGGGTTCGTCGAGGCGGGCTCGACGGAGGTGGCCGCGCCCCGGGCTGTCGCCGCAGCGGAGTTGCTCGCGGAGCTGGCCGACCTCGACATTCCGGGTGCGCACCCGCGGGACTGGTACGGGTTGGCCGCGACGAGCACCGACGAGCCGCTGTGGGTGCCCGCCGACGGGCCGCGGCGGCTGTCGCCGTCGGGTATCGAGTCGCTGACCCGGTGCTCGTTGCGCTGGATGCTCGAAGGACACGGCGGGCGCGACGGCGACGAGACGCCGGCGGTCACCGGAACCCTCGTCCACACCCTGGTGCAGGCGCTGGCCGGGCAGATCTCTCCCGCGGACGCGACCGCCGCGCTGCGCGGGATCTGGGATCGGGTGGACACCGGTGCCGAGTGGTTCTCGCGCCGTGAACTCGAGCGCGCCGAGCAGATGCTCGACAACTTCCGTGCGTGGCTTCTCGCCTCGCGCGACGGGTTGACCGCGGTGGGCACCGAGGTGCCCGTCGATGCGGAACTGCCCGCCGACCCCGGCGCGGCGATCGACGACGAGGGCATGCCGGTGCGCGTCGTCGGGCGGATCGACCGCCTCGAGACCGACCGGTTCGGCCGCCCGGTCGTCGTCGACGTGAAGACGGGCAAATCGGTGCCGACCAAGGCGGTCGCGCGCGAGCACCCCCAGCTGGCCGCCTATCAACTCGCCCTGCACCTCGGCGGGGTGGCCGGGTTCGCCGCGGGCACCGAGCCGGGCGGAGGGCAACTCGTCTACGTCGCGAGTCGGCACAACTCGACCGGCGCGGCGGTCCGCGATCAACCGGCGCTGACTCCGGAGCTGATCGCCGAGTGGACGGCCGTTCTGCGCGGCGCGGCGCGCGACAGCATCGGACCGGTGTTCACCGCGACCCACAACGACGGCTGCCAGCACTGCGGCCTGACGACGTCGTGCCCGGTGCAGCTGACGGGGCGGAGCGTGGTCGATGACTGAGCTGATCCCGGCCACCAGCATCGCTGCGGCGTTGGGGCTGCCGCGCCCCACCCCCGAGCAGGTCGCGGTCATCGAGGCGCCGCTCGAACCGATCCTCGTCGTCGCCGGTGCCGGTGCCGGCAAGACTGAGACGATGGCGGCCCGCGTCGTCTGGCTGGTCGTGAACCGGTTCGCCGGGCCCGAGGAGATCCTCGGGCTGACCTTCACCCGCAAGGCGGCCAGCGAACTCGGTGTGCGCATCCGGCGACGGTTGTCGGCGCTGGCGGGCGCGCCGGTGCTGGCCCATTGGGATCCGGACGGGACGCTGCGCACCCGGCTGGGCAACGCTGATCCGGAGATCAGCACCTACCACGCCTATGCGGGGCGGTTGATCGCCGACTACGGGTTGCTGCTGCCCGTGGAGCCCTCCTCGACGCTGTTGAGTGAGACCGAGCTGTGGCAGCTCGCCTTCTCGGTGGTGGCGAACCACCAGGGCGACCTGGCGACGAGCAAGGTTCCCGCCGGGGTCGCCGAGGCCGTGCTCAAGCTGTACTCCGACGCTGCCGAGCACCTCGTCGACCTCGACCGAATCGCCACGGCGGGCCAAGACCTCTACGACCTCGTGGACACCCTGCCCAAGGGGCCGCGGCAGAACGACGCGCCCTCGCGCAAGCTGCGCGACCTCCAGGAGGTGATCGACGAACGGCGGGCGCTGCTGCCGCTGGTCGGCGAGTTGGTGCGGCGGATGCGGGAGCAGGGCGCACTGGACTTCGGCTCCCAGATGTCGCTGGCCGCCCGCCTGGTCGTCGAGCACCCGCAGGTGGTGTCCGCCGAGCGGTCGGCGGTGCGCGCAGTGCTCCTCGACGAGTACCAGGACACCGGTCACTCCCAGCGCGTCCTGCTGCGGGCGCTGTTCGGCGGTGGCGTCGACGACAGCGGCGGCGGCCGCGCGGTCGCGGTGACCGCCGTCGGCGACCCCATCCAGTCGATCTACGGGTGGCGGGGGGCGTCGGCGGCCAACCTGCCGCGCTTCGCCACCGACTTCCCGCGCCCGGACGGCACCCCGGCGCGGCGGTTCGAGTTGTTGACCAGCTGGCGCAACGCGGCCCACGCGCTGCGGCTGGCGAACGCCGCGTCCGACGAGCTGCGCCGGGTGGGCGTTCCGGTGTCGGTGCTGCGGCCGCGACCGGATGCGCCGCTGGGCACGGTCGCCCTGGCGCTCACCGAGACGGTGCTCGACGAGCGGGAGTGGATCGCGCAGCGCATCGCCGAGCTGTACCGGGCCGCCGCCGATGCGGGCACGCCGCCGCCCACCACGGCGGTGCTGGTCCGGCGCAACGAGGACTCGGCACCGCTGGCCGCCGCGTTGGAGGCGCTCGGGATCCCCGCCGAGGTGGTCGGGATCGGCGGGCTGCTGCACGTACCGGAGGTCGAGGACGTCATCGCGACGCTGCGGCTGATGGCGGACCCGATGGCGGGCAGCGCCGCGATGCGGCTGCTGACCGGGGCGCGCTGGCAACTGGGCGCGGCGGATCTGGCCGCGCTGTGGCGCCGTGCGCGCGAACTGGCGGTGCGGACCCGGGTGGCCGCGCTGCCGCCCGACACCGCCGACGAACTCGCCGCCGCCCTGGCCGCATCGGTGCCCGATGAACTCGTCGACGACGCCGGCATCGCCGACGCGCTGGTCGACCCCGGGGACTCGTCCCGCTACAGCACCGAGGGGTTTGCGCGCATCCGGCGCCTCGGCGGCCAACTCGACGGCTTGCGCCGGCGCATCGGCCAACCGCTGCCCGAACTGGTCGCCGACGTCGAGCAGACCATCGGGGTCGGGGTCGAGGCGCAGATCCGCGCCCGCGGGATGCGCGGCGCGACCACCGGCCGAGAGCATCTCGACGCCTTTGCCGGCTACGTCGCCGCCTATGCGGACAAGCCGGGGGCGACCCTGCCGGGGCTGCTCGCCTTCCTCGACACAGCCGAGACGATCGAGAAGGGGTTGGAGCCGGGACGGATCGAGGTGGCCGAGCAGCGCGTGCAGATCCTCACAGTCCATGCCGCGAAGGGGTTGGAGTGGGACGTCGTCGCGATCCCGCACGTATGCGGCGGCGTCTTCCCCAGCGGTCGTTCGGAAGGGACCTGGCTGGGCAGCGTGCGCGAGCTGCCGGCGCCGCTGCGCGGTGACCTGGCCGACCCGGTCGGCGGCGCGGGGGAGGGCTTCCCCCGGTTGGACCTCACCGGACTCGCGGACCGTAAGAAGCTCGAGGTCGCGGTGGACGAGCACAAGGAGGCGATCGCGCGACGACGCCTCGAGGAGGATCGTCGACTGCTCTACGTCGCGCTCACCCGCGCCAAGGAGTCACTGTTCATCAGTGCCCATCACTGGGCGATGGGCGGGTCGGCACCGCGCGGGGTCTCGGCCTTCTATGCCGAACTCGCCGACGTGGTAGCGCTGGCGTGCGACGACCCGGGGGCCGACTCTGTCGGGCTGTCGATCGAGGTGGCCGCGCCCGAACCGGAGCCCGGTGCGGCCAACCCGCTGGCCGCGCACGTCGTCAGCGCGCAGTGGCCCGCCGATCGGCTCGGGGAGCGCCGCGGTGCGGCCGACCGGGCGGCCGCACTGGTGCTCGACCGGCTCGCCGCTCGCGCGCAGCCGTCGCTGTTCGACCGGCCGACGTCCGGGGCCGGGGCGGCGCCGCCGGCCGACGAGGAGGCGGCCCGCTGGCGGGCCGAGGTCGACGTGTTGGTGGCCGAGCACTCCGCGGCGAACCGCGCCGGGGTCGACATCGCGCTGCCGACGTACTTGTCGGTCAGCCAACTCGTCGATCTCGATGCCGACAAGGCCGCCTTCGCCGCGCGGCTGCGCCGACCGGTGCCGTTCAAACCGAACCCGCTCGCGCGGCGCGGCACTGCCTTCCACGCGTGGGTCGAGCGGCGATTCGGGGCCACTCGGTTGCTCGACATCGACGAGTTGCCCGGTGCGGCAGACGAATCCGCGGTCCCCGACTCAGATCTCGCCGAGTTGATCGCGCGCTTCGAGTCCTCGCGCTGGGCCGACCGGACGCCCATCGAGGTGGAGGTGCCGTTTGAGACGGTCATCGGATCCACGGTCATCCGGGGGCGGATCGACGCGGTGTTCGCCGAGCCGGCCGATGACGGCGGGCGGCGGTGGATCGTCGTGGACTGGAAGACCGGTGCGGTCCCCGAGCCGGCGAAGCGGGCCTCGCTCAATATCCAACTCGCCGCCTACCGCATCGCCTGGGCCAAACTGGTCGGTGCGCCACTCGATCAGGTCCGTGCCGCATTCCACTATGTTCGCCCCGATTACACGTTGGAACCGGACTCGCTGCCCGACGCCGAGGCGCTGGCGGCGCTCCTCGCGCGGTAGCGGTGCTAAGTTCCTCACGTGAGCACCACCCGACGCCCAACCAGGGGACGCCGATGAAGGCCCGCCTGCGGCGCCCGGGTCGCGGTGCGTTGTCGGCCGAGCCGGAGTACGCGCTGGTCAACATCGTGCGGATACCGGCCGCGCAGACGAGTCCGGCCCGCGCGATCGGCCGCCGCGTGTTGTTCGCGCTGGTGGCGCTGCTGTTCACCTCGGTCATCGTGTTCGTGGACCGCAGCGGATACCGCGATGCCCAGGACAACCCGCTGTCCTTCCTCGATGCGGTCTACTACTCGGCGGTGACGCTGTCGACCACCGGCTACGGCGATATCACCCCGATCACCCCGGGAGCCCGACTGGTCAACATCGTGTTGATCACCCCGCTGCGCGTGCTGTTCCTGATCGTGTTGATCGGCACCACCCTGGAAGTGCTGACCGAACGGTCGCGGCAGGCGCTGCGGATCCAACGCTGGAGGTCTACCTTGCGCAACCACACCGTCGTCGTCGGTTACGGCACCAAAGGCCAGACCGCCGTCGAGGCGATGCTCGGAGACGGGGTGAAGCCCGCCGAGATCGTCGTCGTCGACCCGTCGCAGCCGGCGTTGGAGGCGGCCGAGGCGCACGGGCTGGTCACCGTCCGCGGCGACGCGACCAAGTCTGATGTGTTGCGCCTGGCCGGCGCCGCGCACGCCGCCAGCATCATCATCGCGACCAGCCGCGACGACACCGCGGTGCTCACCACGCTGTCGGCGCGCGAGATGAACAAGACCGCCACGATCGTGGCCTCGATCCGTGAGTCGGAGAACAGCCACGTGATGAAGCAGTCGGGGGCCGACTCGGTGGTGGTGACCTCCGAGACCGCGGGGCGGCTGCTGGGCATCGCGACGCAGACGCCGAGCGTCGTGGAGATCTTCGAGGACCTCCTCACCCCCGATGAGGGCTATGCGATCGCCGAGCGGCTCGTCGAGCCGACCGAAGTCGGCGGCTCGCCGGCCCACACCGTCGACATCGTGCTCGGTGTGGTGCGCGAAGGGAAGGTCCACCGGATCGGCGAGCCGGAAGTCGAATCCATCGAGCCGGGGGACCGGTTGCTCTACGTCCGACGGGGCGCGGCGGACAAGGACCGCTGACGATGTCGTTCGCGCTGCCACACCCGCCGTTGTTCTCGCGGTCCACGGTGGCGCGCGGCGGCGAGATCCGCGGCAACCGGGGTGCGGCCGCCCTGGCCTGGGATCGGGCACAGGTGCTGCAAATCGACCGTCATGGGCGCTTCGGCGTCGGGGCCGAAGGCGGATTGCGCTGGATGCCCGGGCCGCAGGTCGCTGCCGGGCCGCCCGACGATGCCGTGCTGCTCGGCGTCGACGGCGAGGTGTTCCGGTGGGCCCGTCGAGTCGACGTGGTTCCCGCGCCGCTCGGGGATGCGCGCAACGCCGGGCATCACCTGAGCGGCGATGACGCCGGATTGCTCGTCACCGCGCTCGGTCTGCTCAACTGGCATGACGCGGCTGGGTTCGCGCCGACCACCGGGGCGCCGACGACGGTCGAGAAGAGCGGTTGGGTTCGTCGCGACCGGTCGTGCGGGCGCGAGGAGTTCCCGCGGACCGACCCGGCGATCATCACCCTGGTCCACGATGGCGCGGACCGCATCCTGCTCGGACGGTCGGCGATGTGGCCCGACAAGTGGTTCTCCACCCTGGCCGGCTTCGTCGAGCCGGGGGAATCGCTCGAGCAGTGCGTGGTGCGCGAAGTGTTCGAGGAGGTTGGGATCACGGTGTCCGAGCCCCGCTACCTCGGCAGCCAGCCGTGGCCGTTCCCCCGGTCGTTGATGATCGGATTCGCCGCCCTCGGGGACCCGGCCGAGCCGTTGGCCTTCCTCGACGGCGAGATCGCCGACGCCGAGTGGTTCACCCGGGAGCAGGTGCGCGCCGCGTTGACGATCCAGGAGTGGACCGATCCCACCGAGGGCGACGACGGTCCGGCGGTGCCGTTGCGGCTGCCGGGGTCGATATCGATCGCCCGCTCGATGATCGAGGCGTGGGCCGCGGCCTCCTAGCACCCAACCCCGCCGATTGGGCACCCCAACCCCGCCGATTGGGCACCCCAACCCCGCCGATTGGGCACCCCAACCCGGCCGATTGAGCACCACCCGCGGGAACATCGGCGCGGGGGTGTGGTGTTATTCCAGGCATGACTACCGATGCTCCCGCGTTGACGATGTACACCACCACCTGGTGCGGCTACTGCAACCGCTTGAAGACGGGCCTGAAGAGCCTCGGGGTGTCCTGGGACGAGGTGAACATCGAGGAGGACCAGGCAGCGGCCGACTTCGTCGGCAGCGTCAACAACGGCAACCACGTCGTGCCGACGGTGAAGTATGCCGACGGCACCACTGCTACGAACCCGTCGATCGTCGACGTCCGCCGCAAGCTCGGCCTCTGACCGGTCGGAGCCCTTGTCGGGCCCTGGTGGAATAGTGGTCGGCGTGGGGGACCATCTTGCCGATCTCGACCCGGAGCAACTCGCCGCGGTCACCGCGCCGCGCGGCCCGGTGTGCGTGCTCGCCGGCGCCGGCACGGGCAAGACGCGCACCATCACACGGCGCATAGCCCATCTCGTCGACGGCGGGCAGGTAAACCCCGATCAGGTCCTCGCGGTCACCTTTACCGCGCGCGCAGCGGGGGAGATGCGTTCGCGGCTGCGCACGCTCGGCATCGGCAGCCCGGCGTCCGGCGCAGGTGTGCAGGCCCAGACCTTTCACGCCGCGGCGCTGCGCCAACTGCGCTATTTCTGGCCGCGGAGCATCGGCGACACGCGCTGGGAGCTGTTGGATTCCAAGCTGCCCATCGTCGGACGCGCCGCGCGCCGCGCGCAGGTGGCCACCTCGTCGGAGATGCTGCGCGACCTTGCCTCGGAGATCGAATGGGCCAAGGCGAGCCTGATCGGTCCCAGCACCTACGCTCAAGCAGCGGCCCGGGCCGGCCGCGACCTGCCGGTGTCGGCCGATCAGGTCGCGGCGGTGTACGCGGGTTATGAGGCGGCGAAGGTTTCCCCAGACGGCGATCGACTCCTCGACTTCGACGACCTGCTGATCTTCACCACCCAGATCCTCGCCGACGACCCCGGCCTCGCCGACGAGTTCCGGTCCCGCTACCGCTGTTTCGTCGTCGACGAATACCAGGACGTCACTCCCGTGCAGCACGGGTTGCTGAAGGCGTGGCTCGGCGAGCGCGACGACCTGACCGTCGTCGGAGACGCGAACCAGACGATCTACACCTTCGCGGGGGCGCGCGCGGACTATCTGCTCAACTTCTCGCGCGAGTATCCAGACGCGCAGGTCGTGCGGCTGGTGCGGGACTACCGGTCCACGCCGCAGGTCGTCGACCTCGCGAACCGGGTGATCGGCGCCGCACGCGGCCGGGCGGCCGGTACCCGGCTCGAACTCATCGGGCAGCGGGCCCCGGGTCCGGTGGCCCGATTCGCCGAGTACCCCGACGAGCCCGCCGAGGCCGCCGCCGCCGTCGCGGAGATCACCGCGCTGATCGCCGATGGCGTCCCCGCGTCGGAGATCGCCGTGCTCTACCGCGTCAATGCTCAGTCGCAGGTCTACGAGCAGGCGTTGACGCAGGCCCAGATCCCCTATCAGGTGCGCGGAGGCGACGCCTTCTTTGCGCGCACCGAGATCCGCCAGGCCTTGCGTGAGATCACGGCGTCGGCCCGGGGGGGCGACGCCGGGTCGGGTGACGGGCTGATCGAGGCGTTGCGGATCCTGCTGTTCCCGCTGGGGCTCACCCCTGCCGAACCGTCGGGTGCCGAAGCGAAGTCGCGCTGGGCATCGCTGACCGCGCTGGTCGAATTGGCCGAGGAACTCCTCGGTCACGACCCCTCCCTGACCATGGGCGCGCTGGGCGCGGAGCTGACCTCCCGGTCGCAGGCCGGGCACCCGCCCACGATGCGCGGTGTCACGCTGTCGTCGCTGCATGCAGCCAAGGGGCTGGAGTGGGACGCGGTCTTCCTCGTCGGGCTCACCGACGGTGCCGTCCCCATCTCCCACGCCATCGACGCCTCGGCCGAAGCCGTGGAGGAGGAGCGAAGGCTGTTCTACGTCGGGGTGACGCGCGCCCGCGAACACCTGCGTCTCTCCTGGGCGCTTGCGCGTAACGAGGGGGGCCGACGGGGTCGGCGCAAGTCGCGCTTCCTGGTCGGTCTGGCGCCGAGTTGCGAGCGGTGTTCGTCGAATCTGTTGGGCTCCCGGGCACTGCGCACCGGGCTGTGCGACGCGTGCTCGGGGGACCGTCGAAGGCCTGTGAGCGGGCGGGCTCGGTCCTCGACGACGATGCCGCTCGACCCCTCCGACGGTGCGCTGTTCGAGAGTCTGCGGGAGTGGCGATCGGCCGAGGCGAATCGGCAGGAAAAGCCTGCCTACACCGTGTTCGCCGACAAGACGCTGCGGGAGATCGCGACCGCGCGGCCCGTCGACCTCGCCGCCTTGACGCACGTCAGCGGTGTGGGACCGGCGAAGCTGGAACGGTACGGGGAGGCCGTCGTCGCCATCGTCGTCGGCGCGTCGCCCGCGGGGGAGTAAGAAACCGCAGGTGGGAAATGGGTTGTGCGGTTCCCGGCCCGCCCGTACTCTTGGTCGAGTCATCGCAGTGGGGATCAGGCCCCGCCGTGTGCCGGGAGTCGGTGTCACGAGTGGGCGTCGCGAGTGGGAAAGGAGTACGGACAGTGAACTCAAGCCATCAGTTCGCCTGGGCAATCGCTGCCGTGCGCCTGTGGGAGGGCTCCGCCCTGTCCGCGACCGTCGTCGACGCACCGCGCAAGTCGATCGCAGCGGTAGCCGCGCGAGCGCTCTGGCGGTTCTCCGTACCGGATCATCCGATGTGACCTTGTCCTCGGACCCAACCCGGCCACGGTGAATCGCATACCGCGAGAACCGTGGCCTTTTTTGTGCCACCCAGATCCGTGCACCCCCTGACTCCCCGGAGAATCCCATGACCTGCCTGACCGATGTCACCGGCGGCCCCCCGCCGAACCAGACCCTTGACTCGCTCGGCCTGCCCTGCCGGGAGGCCGACGCGGATCTGTGGTTCGCCGAGGCACCCGCCGACCTCGAGGCCGCCAAGGCGTTGTGCGGCGGTTGCCCGTTGCAGCGGGAATGCCTTGAGTCCGCCGTCGAGCGCGCCGAGCCGTGGGGCGTGTGGGGCGGCGAGATCTTCGACCGCGGTCGGATCGTTGCCCGCAAGCGGCCCCGCGGTCGGCCGCGCAAGGTGGTCGGCGAAGCCTCGTGACCCCTTAGTCGATCCCGGGCACCCACTCGGACATGATCGCCCGGTACGGGGCGTGCGCCTCCAGCTGCGCGGCGATGCCGACGCAGCCGAGTAGCACGCGGAAGACCATGACGAAGTTCTTGGGCACGTTGAGGTTGCGTGATGTCTTGTAGACGTCGCCGCGCAGGTCGGTGGCATTTCCGGCGGCGCGTTGCAGCCACTTGCGGGTGAAGTGGAATTCGTCGGTGTACAGCGGGTCGACGAAGGGCTTGAGGTAGGCCTCGATGTCCTCGGCCGACACCTTCGATGCGTGGCTGGCCCGGATGAAGTCCGTCGCGACCAGCAGGTCGCGCAACTCGTCGTAGTCGCGATCGCGCGCGAGTTTGAGGATCGGTCCGGTCTCGGGGGGCAGCCCGTCGGGGTAGAAGCCGACCGCGCCGAAGTCGAGGACGCCGAAGCGGCCGTCGTCGGCGATGAAGAAGTTCCCCGGATGCGGGTCGCCGTGCAAGAGCCCGACGCGGTAGGGCGAGGAGATCTCGAACAGGGCCATCTTGGCGGCCGCATCGTTGCGCTGCTCCTGGGTGCCCTCGGTGATCAGCTTGGACAGCGGGATCCCGTTGACCCATTCCGACACCACCACCCGGGGCGCACTCGCCACCACTTTGGGGACGAGGAAGTCGGGATCGCCGTCGAAGACCTTGGCGAACGCGCGCTGGTGCTCGGCCTCGCCGAGGTAGTCCAGTTCCGCGTCGGTGCGGTCGATCAACTCGTCGACCATCGACTTCACATCGGTGCCCGGCGAGAGTCTCTGGATGAGCCCGGACATCCGCCCGAGGGTCTTGAGGTCGGCGCGCAGCGCGTGGTCGGCGCCCGGGTACTGCACCTTGACCGCGACGTCCCGGCCGTCGGACCACACCGCACGGTGGACCTGGCCGATGCTGGCCGCGGCCGCCGGCGTGTCGTTGAAGTCGCGGAAGCGTTCGCGCCACTTCGTTCCGAGCTGTTGGTCGAGCACCGCGTGGACCTTGGCGGCCGGCAGCGGCGGTGCCTCGGCCTGCAGTTTGGTCAGGGCTTCGCGGAAGGGCTCGCCGAACTCTTCGGGGATCGCGGCCTCCATGATGGACAGGGCCTGGCCGACCTTCATCGCGCCGCCCTTGAGTTCGCCGAGGACCGCGAACAGCTGCTCCGCGGTCTTCTCCATCAATTCTTGGCTGACTTCGTCTTTGCTCTTGCCGGCGATGCGCTTGCCCAGGCCGCCGACGGCGCGGCCGGCCACTCCGAGCGGGAGTGCTGCCAGTTTTGCGTTCCGGCGCCCCGACCCCCGCGTGATTTCGCTCATGCGGCAAGGATAGTCGACCGTGGATCGGCTACCTATCGCGCCAACGAGCCCCACAGGTGCAGGATGGATGAGCCGGCCACGCCTTGTGGCGCAACCGCAGCGGGCGGGGGTGGACCTCCACGGTCCGGTCGATCAGATCGGGGCGCGCGGCCGTGCCGACAGCATTGTGGCCCGGTGCCAGCCCGGCCGTGATCTGCTCGATCTGTTCATGGACGACGCCGATGGTCAGGCGGGTGATCGCGTCGCCCGCAAATCCGGCCCGGTTCACCAGTTGTGCACACACCAGGGGCCAATCCGGGTCCATCGCGGCGCGATGGTGATCCGCGCATCGCAGGCAACTCGACCGCCCGGGGAGGACGAGCGGTCCGACGACACCGACCCCGTCGCGCAGCAGGACTGGCAGGTGCGGCACGCGGTGGTGCATGAGATCCCCGACGACGAGTGGATCGTGATGGGCGAAGTCGGTCAGCACGACGAGGGTGGGGCGGGTGGGCGCCGTTCGCCAGGGTCGGGCCCGACGCGTGCTGCTGTGCGTGACTGGATGACCCACCCCGGACAGGGCGGTTTCGAGGCCGTCGCGCAGCGGCCCGCCGCCGTGCAGGCAGATCCGCAGCGACGACGGCCGACCGGGAGCCCCCGCCGTCGCGGGTGCGCGCACACAGCCCATGATCTCGTCAAAACCCGATTGGTCCAGGCCGATCTCGCGCAACCGGGACCGGAGCCGACCGGCGCCGCCGGGTGCGTCCACCATCTGCAGCAGGTCGGTCACCGCCCGGGCACTCACCGTCGTCGGCAGGTCGACGAGGACACTGCGCTCGGGGTCGGAGCCGATCTGCAATTGGTGCTCGCCGCGGACGAGGACCGCGGGGCCGCGGGGCGAGGGTGGGGGCGTCGGTGCTTGCTGCGCCGGAGAGCGTCGAGCGGTCGGTTTCGCCATGCGGACAGTGTGGCCCGCGCGGCCGTGCCGAGATCTGACTCGGACCCGGTTATCCACAACCCGCTTCCCCCGGTGACCTGGGGTTGGGGGCTATCCGTCAGATTTGTCGGGATCGGGTTCGGGAGTGCCGTCGGAGGTGCCGTCCGACGTGCTGCCGGCGGCTCGCTCGTCGGCGATCATCTTCTCCAGCGCCTCCAGCGGATTGCTATCGTCCCCGGCGATGATCCGGTCGACGAACGCCGCCGGCGAATCGAGATCGGCACTGTCGGGCAGCAGGTCGGGGTGCTCCCAGACGCGGTCGCGCGCGGTCACGTCGGTGGCCTGCAGGAGGCGGTCCCACAGCGCCGTCGCTTCGCGGACGCGGCGCGGGCGCAACTCCAGGCCCACCAGGGTGGCGAAGGTCTGTTCGGCCGGCCCGCCGGAGGCCCGCCGGCGGCGCATGGTCTCGGTCAGCGCCGCGGTCGCCGGGATCCGATCTCCCAGGGCGCGGGTGACGACGTGCTCGACCCAGCCCTCGACGAGGGCGAGAAGGGTCTCCAACCGCTCCAGTGCGGCGCGCTGCTCGGGTGTGGTCGTCGGCTCGAACGAGGCCGCCGAGCCGAGGAGTTCTTCGATCTTGCCCGGGTCGGCCATCAGCTCTTCGGGGTTGATACCGGCGCCGAGCGAGTCCGACAGGCCGCTCAGGTCGACGCTGATCCCCGCCGCATACTGTTCCACCGACGACAGCAGGCGTTGGCGCAACCAGGGCACATGGGTGTACAGGCGCAAGTGTGCGGCCTCGCGGGCGGCGAGGTACACGATGATCTCCTGGGCGGGAAGATCCAGGCCGTCGGCGAAGGCGGCGATCGCCTCCGGCAGGAGCACCGCGGTACCCGCGGGGGCCAGGGGGAGCCCGATATCGGTGCTGGTGAGGACCTCGGTGGCCAAGACGCCCAATCCCTGCCCGAGTTGGGTGCCGAACACCGAGCCGGAGAGTTGGCCCATGATCCCCATCATCGGACCGGTCAGGGCGGCGGCCTCTTCGGGCAGGCTCTGCGACCATGCCTGCGACAGCTGGCGGGCCAACGGGTCGCACAGCGTCGACCAGGTCGGCAGCGATTCCTCGAGCCATTGGACCGGTGTCCAGGCGACGGCCGTGGTCACCGCTCCGGGCAGTGCGCTGGCGTCGTCGAGCCACATCTCGGCCAGGTGCACGGCGTCGGCGACGGCGGAGGTCTCCTTGTCCAGGACCGGGGTGAAGTCGCCGATCTCGCGCCGCGCCACCTGCTTGGCCAACTCGTAGTCCACCGGTCCGGCGCTTCCACTGCCCATCGCGCTGAACATGCTGCCGAGCTGGGAGAACAACTGCCCGATCATCTCCGGGTTGAGTTGGCTGGGGTCGAAGTCGGCGCCGAGTGCGCCCAACTGCGACGGGTCGAAGGACGAGGGGTCGAAGTTGAAGCCGAACGGGCCGCCGGGGCGGTTCGGGTCGTCGCCGGATTCATCGTTGTCGGCATCGCGGTCCGGGTCGTTGCCGGAGAAGCCGAACGGGAGATCGCTCATGGCTCCACCGTACCGACCGATTACCCTGGCGCAGGTGAATGCTTCCGTCGGGTATCGCCGCATCGTCACTCTCGCGGTCTCCGCCCTGCTGCTCGCGATGTTCGTCTACCTGGGAAACTCCGTGCAGGTGCCGTATGTGGCGCTGGGCCCGGGGATGACCGTGAACACCTTGGGCACCGTCACGCTCGTCGACGGAAAAGGCGCGGACGGGAAGCCGGTGGAGCGCACAGTGCCCGTCGTCGACGTGAAGGGTGTGCCCACCGATCCGGTCAACGGCCATCTGAACCTGACAACGGTCTCGGTCACCGACGGACTGACTCTTTTCGACGCGCTCAGCCGGTGGGCATCGCGTTCCTACTCGCTCGCACCGCGTGAATCCCAGTTCCCGCCGGGCCAGTCCAACGATGAGGTGCGACAGCAGAACAAGGCGCAGATGTCGGGTTCGGAGCTGACCGCACAGGCTGCGGCGCTGCGCCAGCTGCACCGCCCGACCAAGCTGAGTATCGCCGCCGTCGGGGCAGACGGTCCTGCCAAGGGTCTGCTCCGGCCCGACGACGAGGTGCGCGCAGTCGGCGGGACAGCCGTGGCGACGGTGGAGCAGATGCAGCAGGCCGTGCGGTCGCACAAACCGGGTGATCGCGTCGATATCGATATCGTGCGTGCCGGTGTGGCGCAGCGGGTCGCGGTGACTCTGGGCAAGGCCGAGGCCGAGCGTGCCGGCGTCGCGACCTCGATCACCTATCTCGGGGTCACCCCGGTGGTCCTCAACGCCGATCCGGCCATGAAGGTCACGATGAACGTCGGCGACATCGGGGGTCCGTCCGCGGGCCTCATGCTGTCGCTGGCCCTCGTGGACCTGCTCACTCCCGGCAGCCTCACCGGTGGCAAGTTCATCGCCGGCACCGGCACCATCACCGACGAGGGCAAGGTCGGCCCCATCGGGGGCATCACCCACAAGATGGATGGCGCACGGGAGAAGGGGGCCACGGTCTTCCTGGTGCCGGCCGGCAACTGCCGGGAGGCGCTGACCGATGTTCCCGCCGGGTTGACGCTGATCAAGGTGGACACGCTGCCCGGGGCCATCGACGCGCTCAACGCGGTGACGGCGGGCAAGCCGGCGCCGGCCTGCGAGAGGTAGCGGCGATGCGACGGGCGGTGGTGGCTCTGTTGTCCACCGCCCTGTGCCTGGTCGGCTGCACACCGGAGCCGGGTCGCACTTCCACATCACCCGGACCGGGGGCGGCGGCGACGTCTTCCTCGGCGCCCCGGGCCAGCGGTGTCCCGCGTGCCACCGAGCTGATCGGCCCGATACAGATCCGAGCCAGCATCGATGGCGAACCGCTCGACCTGGCCAACACGGTGACGTTGTGCGGGCGTGACGACCAGCAGGGACTGGTACTAAGCGCAAGCAATCCGAGGCTGGTCGAGGACTCGGTCGACGTGCGGATCCGGAACGGCGCAGTCGAGGTCGTCGGGGTGTCCCACCGGCTATCGCTGGCGTCGTGGCGCGAGAATCCGCTGACGGTGGCGCGGCGCGGGCAGGAGTACACGGTTTCGGGTCCCCTCTTCCACATCACCCAGACCGAACGCGGCACGGTGCCGTACCAGTTCACGATGACGGCGACCTGTGCACCCGCCGCGCCCGTCCGGACGACGGCTTTCGCGCAGCCGGTGACGATCAACGCCACCCTGGACGGGGTCCCGGTCGATGTGCGCGATACCACGACCTTCTGCACCGTCGACGAGGAAGGCGACTATCTGTCGATCGTCGCGGTCCATTCGCCGCTGTCCTTCGGCGGAGCCGGCGGGGCCAACGCGATCATCAACCGGTCGACCCGCGTGGTGTCGCACGGCTCGGTGAGCAACGAGCGGACCACCGTCGAATTCCGGGGTGACGGACCGACCAGCTATTCGGTGTGGCGAATGCGCGTGGTCAAGGACGGTCCGGTGTATCGGATCACCGGGGTCGACGACGTCACCGGTGGCTCGGTGGAGATCATCGCCGACTGCGCGGGCGTCCGGTAGCCGCCCGGGCCTTCTGTCAGCGCCGAATCGACCCGGCGATTCGGTTGGCCACGACGATGCGTCCGGCTGTGTTCATGTGAAACGCCATGTTGCCGTCGGGCCCGTAGCGACCGTAGAACCACGGCTGGCCCGAGCAGGCGTCGTGCCCGGGATCGGTGACGTCGATGAAGGTCCCGCCGACGGCCTCGGTCGCGGTGCGCAGCCGGTCGTTGGCCTTGGTGAACAATTCCCGGAACCACTCGGCGTCGGCTTGCCGCAGCTGGACTCGGCGGCATCCGCGCGTGCCGATGAACCCGCCCACGCCGACGGCGAAGATCTGGGCCTGCGGGGCCTTGGCGCGAATTGCGCGCAGGGTCGTCCCGGCCTGGATGCTCAAGCGGTGCAGCCCTCGATCGGCGCGGGCCCGCTGCCGCGGGTTCTTCCGGCAGTCCGGATTCGCCCGGGCATTGCACTTCTGCAGCATCGTCGCCCAGCCGAGGTCATTGCCGCCGGTGCTGACGGAGATCACCTGAGCGGTGGACGGGACCCGTCCGAGCTGGGGTGCGATAGCGAAGGACACCGGTCCCGTGGACCCCAGGTTCACCCCCATCACCTGCGGGTAGGTCCGCAGGTGGGCACTTTCGGCGCCGATGCAGGAGATGTCGATGAACTGGCGTGGGCGGATCCGGTCGCGGACCATCGCCGGGTAATTGTCGCCCGAACGGCGGCACGGATTGAGCTGGTAGTCGGCGGTGAGAGTCGCCGGACCGCCGGCCGCACGCGAATCTCCCATGGCGACATAGGTGCCGTGCGTGTACGGCACCCCCGTGGGCACCGGTGATGGCGCGGATGGCGGTGCGGCGACGGCGGCACCGGTGCTGGTCGACACGATTGCGGCCAGGGCCATCGGCAGGGCGAACCAGGTGACCGTGCGGCGAGATCTCATTCGTATACCTCTAGCAGAGACGCGCGACTGCTCAGTAATCGTGCTCGGCGTCGAGTGTCGCGGCGAGCGCGTCGAGAAGGCCTGGGGCCAGATCGGGGTGGGACAGGAGTTCGAGGCGCCCGGTCCGGGTGCCGTCCGGGTCGGCGGGGTCGCGCAGTTGCAGGAGCGCGAACCGGGGCCCGTCGCGCAGCGCGCCGGCGATCAGCCGGGCCTGCTGGTGTTCGGGGTGTTGGTGTGCGGTGTTGCGGGCGGCGGCATCGGCGGCTTCGGGATCGGACAAGAGGGGGGTGAAGGCCTCGTCGAGGTCGTCCTCGGCCTGCGGGGGGAGCACGATGATCTCCTGCACCAGGACGCAGCCGGCCACGGCGTCCGGCCACGAGGTGGTGGCCAGCACGTGCTCCAACTCGCCGGCGAGGGTCTGGGGGTCGTCGGACAGGGGCAGTTGCTCCTGGGCGATCGGGGACAGTTCGGAATCGTCGGCAACGTCGACGAGGTCGGGATCGGTCTGCGCCAGAACGCAGGTCGGAACCAGTGCGAAGAGCATCGGGGGCTGCCCCCATCCGGCGGCATCGACGTACTCGGCCACGTCGCGCAGGGCGGAACCCAGCGCGTCGGGGGACAGGGGGGCATCGCTCACCGCTCCATCATTGCTCACCGGCAACTGTGCGCCAGACTCGGACGTCGATACAGTGGGTGGGGAAATCGGACATGCGCCCGCAATTCTGGTGTGAACGAGACGGAGACGATTCGTGACAAGCCCAACCCTGCCCACCCTGACTCGGCGCGGCCGGATCCTGATCGGTGTCGGCGTGGCCGTGCTGGCCCTCCTCCTGATCGGTCCGCGGCTGGTGGGGATCACCACCGACTGGCAGTGGTTCAGCGACCTGGGCTACCGGTCGACCTACGCGACCATCTTCTGGACCCGCGTCGTCGTGTTCCTCGTGGTTGCACTGGTGGTCACCGCGATCATCGCGGCGGCGGTGTATTCGGCGTACCGGAGCCGGCCGATCGTCGTGAGTTCACTCGGTGCGGCTGACCCCCTGGTCAACTATCGCGCGGCGGTTTCGCGGCGGCCGCGACTGTTCGCGGTGGCCCCGGCACTCGCATTCGGCTTGATCGCCGGCCTGGTCGCGCAGGCCTCCTGGTCGACGGTGCAGATGTTCTTGAACGGGGAGAGCTTCGGGGTCAAGGACCCGCAGTTCGGCCTCGACATCGGCTTCTACGCCTTCGACCTCGGCTTTTACCGAATGGTGCTGTCGATCCTGACTATGACGGTCATCGTCGCGTTCATCGCCGGCCTGGTGACGCACTACGTGTTCGGCGGGATCCGGCTCGGCGGCAACGGCGTACCCGGCGGGTTGACCTCGGCGGCACGTATCCAACTCGCGGTCATCGCCGGTTCCTTCCTGGTCCTCAAAGCCTTCGGCTACTGGTTGGACCGGTACACCCTGCTGTCCAGTGACCGGCGCGCCGAGATCTTCACCGGGGCCGGCTACACCGACATCAACGCGGTGCTGCCCTCGAAACTCATCCTGATGTCGATCGCGGTGATTTGCGCTGTCGCCTTCTTCGCCGGGGCGGTGCTGCGCGACCTGAGGATCCCCGCCCTTGCGACGGCACTGATGCTGCTGTCGTCGTTGTTGATCGGCGTGGGCTGGCCTGCGGTGATGGAGCAGTTCTCCGTCAAGCCCAACGCGGCCCAGAAGGAAGCGGAGTTCATCGGGCGCAACATCGCCGCGACCCGCGCCGCGTACGGCATCGACAAGACCGATATCGACTACGTGCAGAACTGGGCCGCCACACCCCCGGTGCCGACGGCGGTCAACGCCGACGTGAAGACCCTGTCGAACATCCGCCTCCTCGACCCGACCGTCATCGAACCGGCGTTCGCCCAGCGCCAGCGGTTGAAGAACTTCTACGGGTTCCCCTCCGATCTGGCCATCGACCGCTACCAGGTGGACGGCCAGATGCGCGACTTCATCGTCGCCGCACGTGAACTCGACCCGGCGCGCCTGTCGGCCAACCAGCGCGACTGGATCAACAAGCACACCGTGTACACCCACGGAAACGGTTTCATCGCTGCTCAGGCCAACACCGTCGACGAGGCGGCGTCGAGCGTCGAGAGTGACCGTGGCGGCCTCCCGGTGTTCCAGATCAGCGACCTCGAGACCATCAAGTCGGCCGAGTACGCCAAGAATGCGCCAATCCGCGTCAAGCAGCCGCGGATCTACTTCGGTGAACTCATCGCCAAGCAGCGGCCCGACTACGCGATCGTCGGATCCGCCGGCGGTGCCAAGGAGTACGACGAGGACGGCAAGAACTACACCTACACCGGTAGTTCGGGCGTCTCCCTGGGCAACTGGTTCAATCGGATGCTGTACGCGGTCAAGTACGGCGAGCGAAACATCCTGCTGTCGTCGGTCATCAACGAGAAGTCCAAGATCCTCTACAACCGCGATCCGAGGGACCGGGTCAAGAGTGTCGCACCGTGGCTCACCGTCGATTCAAAGACGTATCCGGCGGTGATGGCCGACGGCTCCATCAAGTGGATCGTCGACGGGTACACCACCCTCGACCGCTACCCCTATGCCGAGCCGACCTCGCTGCAAACCGCCACCGCCGACGTGCGGAGCCTGACCGCGGGACAGACTGCGCGCGTCCAGGTCGATCGCAAGGTGTCCTATGTCCGCAACTCGGTGAAGGCCACCGTCGACGCCTACACCGGTGAGGTGAAGCTGTACCAGTTCGACACCGCCGATCCGGTGCTCAAGACGTGGATGAAGGTCTTCCCCGGCACCGTCGCGTCGCGGGCGGAGTTCGACAAGCGCCCCGATCTCGTCGCGCACGTGCGCTATCCCGAGGACATCTTCAAGATCCAGCGCGCGCTTCTGTCGCGCTACCACGTGGGCGACCCCGGCACCTTCTTCCGGGGCAGCGACTTCTGGTCCATCCCGGCTGATCCGACGCCGCGCGAGGGGAGCAGCGAGGTTCCTGATCGCAATGCGGGCCAGCAGGCGCCGTATTACTTCACCGCAGCCGCCCCCGGGGACCGGAATGTGGCGCAGTTCCAGCTGACCACGGTGCTCACGGTGCTGAACAACCCGTATCTGGCCGCCTACGTCACCGCCTCGTCGAATCCGGAGACCTTCGGGAAGTTGACGGTGAAGGTGTTGCCGGTGAACAAGCAGTTCGTCGGCCCGCGCCAGGCGCAGGAGAACATGATGAGTGCCCGGCCGGTCGCGCAGGACCGCAAGCTGATGGAGGGCACGACCACGCTCATCTACGGCAACCTGCTGACGCTTCCGGTCGGCAAGGAGGGCATCCTCTACGTCGAGCCGATCTACGCGCAGGCGAAGAACGCGGACTCCGCGGTGCCCAAGCTCTATCGCGTGATGGTTTATTACAACGGCAGCGTGGGCTACTCGGCGACCCTGGCCGACGCGTTGCGCCAAGTGGGGATCGACTCGACCGCGGTGACGCCGCCGGAGGTCGGCACTCCGGGCGGCGTGCCGGCACCGGCGAATCCGCGGCCCGCGGCTGCGGCCGCGGCGGTGCCCAACGCCGAACGTGATGCAGCGGTCCGGGAGATAGGTGCGGCGTTGGAGGCGATGAGCGCTGCCCAACAGTCCGGCAATTTCAAGACCTATGGGGAGGCGTTGGAACGGTTGAAGGCCGCCGTGGGGCGCTACGAGGCACTGCCCAAGTAGCGCCGCCGCTACGGGCTCGACCCGCGCCGGTCAGGCGCGGTATTCGTGGAGGTAGCGGTGCGATTCGACGTCGGTGTTCTCCGGCCGTAACGGGCCGTGGTCGGCATGGGTGGAGATGCGTCGGAAGGTGATGGCAGCGCTGACGAGCAGGACCAGTGCCGCGATACCCAGCCAGGGTGCGGCCGCTCCGCCCGAGGCCAGGGCGACGAGCCACCCGCCGGCGCAGGCGACACCGGTGAGCAGGCTGTAGAACGCGACGACGCTCATCGGATGGTTTCCGTGCGACTCGCGATGGTGGACAACGTGGGTGGTAGCCATGACAACCTCCTTGGAGACCAATTTGGTAGACCCCATTTTACGCCTGGCGTGGTCGGTGTGATAGGGCCCTGTGCGCCCGGTTGTCCGGGGGTCCTCGCGAGGATTCGGAATCACCGCCCTACACTGGGCGGCATGGCGACAGACCCGACGGCCAACTCCGTCCAGCACTCCGACGCGTACGACGAGGACTACCAGATGGCAGGTGCTGGCCAGGTCGACGTGACCCCGGAGATCGACGAATTGGCCGAGTTGCAGCGCGCGGCGGCCAGGCAGCCCGCCGACGACGGGCCGGACGCGCCGTGGCGGCAGGGCTACCCCTACGACAAGAAGATGACCCGCCGGACCTATGAGCGCGAGAAGCGGCGCTTGCAGATCGAACTGTTGAAGCTGCAGGCATGGGTCAAGGAGACCGGCCAGAAGATTGTCATCGTGTTCGAGGGTCGCGACGCGGCGGGCAAGGGCGGTTCGATCAAGCGCTTCACCGAACACCTCAATCCGCGCGGCGCCCGGGTCGTCGCGTTGGAGAAGCCCACCGAGCGCGAGCTCGAGCAGTGGTACTTCCAGCGTTACGTGCAGCACCTGCCGACCGGTGGCGAGATCGTGATGTTCGACCGCTCCTGGTACAACCGGGCCGGTGTCGAGCGCGTGATGGGGTATTGCACGCCGCAGCAGTACCTGGAGTTCACGCGGTCCGCTCCGCAGTTCGAGCAGATGCTGGTGAATTCGGGCATTCATCTGATCAAGTTCTGGTTCTCGGTGGGCCGTGCCGAACAGCACTCGCGTTTCGTGTCCCGCTCCACCGACCATGTCAAGCAGTGGAAGCTCTCGCCGACCGACCTCGCCTCGCTGGACAAGTGGGATGCCTACACCGAGGCCAAAGAGGCGATGTTCTTCTACACCGACACCCCGCAGGCCCCGTGGACGGTGGTGAAGTCCAACGACAAGAAGCGGGCGCGTCTCGAAGCGATGCGCTGGGTTCTCGCTCAATTCGACTACCCGAACAAGGACCAGCGAGTCGTCGGCAAGCCGGACGCGAAGATCATCGGCTCACCCAAGGACGTCTACGACGAGGGGGAGACGCCCGCGACGACGTTCCCGGTGGTCGATCCGTCCTGACCCGGCTCAGCTTTGGTGGGGCGGGGAACCTGCGCGCTGAAGCCCTGGCCGATCCAGTGCGGCACTGCGGTGCGCACATCGGGTGCGCCCGAGATGGTCATCCGTCCGGTACTCAGCGCCCCGGCCCAGTCGAGATCGCCACGCCACACCTCGGTGAGCGTGCGCAGGTCGGTGGCGACCTGCGCGGTGACTTCGTAGCCGGGGTTGTAGTCGCACAGTGCCACTTCGCCGGCCTCGACCACCACCCACCACCGTGCGGCCCTTCCGGCCACATCGCGGAAGTCGATCTCGACGGTGGTACGGGTGCGAGGCCACGTGTCCACCCCGATGGTGCGGCGAATGTCCCACAGCAGTAGGTGCGGATCGAGATCGCCCTCCCCGAGTTCGCCGATCCAGCGGGTGCCCCATCGACTCAAGGCCTGGACAACGTCCCACAGTTCGGCCCCCTGAGGGGTCAGCGCATAGTGCGACCTCCCGAGATCGTCGGCCCGTTTGACGACCCCGGCGCGCTCCAACCTGCGGAGGCGCTTGGTGAGCAGGGTGGGTGACATCCGGGGCAGTCCTCGGCGCAGTTCGTTGAAATGGCGGCTGCCGAGCAGCAGTTCACGAACGACGAGGATCGTCCACCGCTCGTCGAGGACCTCCATCGCCTTGGCGACGGGGCAGTACTGGCCATAGTCCGCCATGGTTGCAGACCCTTCCGCTGTCTCCATTAGACGTCGCCGGCACCTCAGGGTCCAGTACAGCTTGTGAACCTGGGCTGCACCAGATCCAGGCCTGGCGGCGGTGATGAACCAGGTCGCAGAATCGGGGCAGGCCCCATCCGGGGTCGTTGAACAAGGAGAGTCACCATGTCTAAGGGCGTCACCACTTCCAACAGCCCAGCACCGGTTGCCGTCGGCTCGTCCCTGGGGACGAGTCCTGCGGCGGCCGACCGGGAACTCAAGGATCGACACCGAGCAATGTGGGCGTCGGGCGACTATCCGACCGTCGCCGAACTCATTGGCGCCGCCGGAGTCCGGTTAGCCGACGCCCTCGACGTCAGCAGCGGCGATCGGTTCCTCGACATCGCGGCTGGAGCGGGCAACGCCGCAATCCCAGCCGCCCGACGCGGCGGGCTGGTCACGGCACTGGATCTGACACCTGAGCTATTGACGGCGGGCCAGCAGCGGGCCGAGGACGAAGGACTCAACATCGACTGGGTCACCGGCGATGCGGAGGCGTTGCCGTTCGAGGCTGCGAGCTTCGATGTCGTCGCCTCGTGTGTCGGGGTGATGTTCGCGCCGCACCACCAACCGGCCGCCGATGAAATAGTCCGGGTGTGCCGTCCCGGTGGTCGCCTCGGCCTGATCTCCTGGACGCCGACTGGGTTCATCGGCGAGCTATTCGCCACCATGGCGCCGTTCGCCGCGCCGCCATCGCCAGGAGCGCAGTCGGCGATTCGGTGGGGCGAGCAGGGCTACGTCCGAGGGTTGCTTGCCGAGCAGGTCGATCTTCGGTTCGCTGTGGAGCATCTGACTGTGGACCGCTTTGCGGCCGGTGTGGAGTTCTGCGACTTCTTCACGTCGGCCTATGGTCCGGCGGTCGCGGTCTGTCGGGGACTCGCCGCCGACCCCGAGCGCCTCGGCCAGTTGAGGGGGGCGGTCATCGCGTTGGCTGATCGCTACCTGGGTGGAACCGGGTCTATGCAGTGGGAGTACCTACTGGTCACCGGGCGCGTAGCCTGGCCAGATGACGTCTGATCGAACCGCATCGACTGGGGCGTGGTTGCTGGAGCACGGCCACCGGGCTGTTCTCGCAGTCACCGGCGGCCGCTTTCCGAAGAAGCTGCTGGGCATGAAGACGCTGGAGCTGCACACCGTGGGGCGCAAGTCCGGCAGGCCCTACGCCAACCTGCTGACCAGCCCGGTGTACGACGACGAGCGCATCGTCGTCGTGGCGTCCAAGGGTGGGCACTCGGTCGACCCCGACTGGTACCGCAACGCGGTGGCGAATCCGATGGTCGAGGTCACCGTCGACGGGACCACCCGCTCGATGCTGGCGCGGACGGCGTCGGCGCCGGAGCGGGCCGAGCTGTGGCCGCTGGTCGTCAAGGCCAATCCGGGCTATGAAGGATACCAGCGCAACACCGAGCGTGAGATCCCGCTGCTCATCCTGGAGTCGCGTTGACCCCGGCGAAGGTGCGGGGCACCGCCCTCATCTGACCCTGACCGATCCACTGCGGGATCGAGCGCCGTACCGCCGTCTCGGCGACGATGACGATGCGCTCGTCGGCCAGCGCGGCCGACCATTCGGTGTCGCCGCGCCACAGTTGCGTGAGGGTGCGCAAGTCGGTCTGCACCTGCGCGTCGAGGTCGTAGCCGGGGTCGAAGTCGCAGACCTCGACGTCGTCGGAGTTCACGACCAGCCACCAGCGGCCGGCCCGCCCGGTGACATCGGTGAAGTCGAAGGCCACCGTCGTGCGGGTCCGCGGCCACTCGTCGATGGCGATTTTCCGGCGCATGTCCCAGAGCAGCAGATGAGGGTCGAGGTCGGTATCGCCGAGCTCGCCGACCCACTTCATCCCCCACTGGCTCAACGAGTCGACCACCTGCCAGAGCTCGGCGCCGGAGTCGGTCAGCGTGTAGCGGGAACGGCCGTCGACCACCGCCCGGGTCACCACCCCGGCCCGCTCCAATCGTTTGAGCCGCTTGGTGAGCAGCGCCGGGGACATCTTGGGAACGCCGCGGCGCAACTCGTTGAAATGTCTGCTCCCGAGGAGCAGTTCGCGCACGACGAGCACGGTCCACCGCTCGTCGAGCATCTCCATCGCCTTCGCGACGGGGCAGAACTGGCCGTAGGTCGCCACAGTGTCACCCTCCTTGCTTGTTGTCGACACCCGTTCAAGTACACGCCCCTCGCCACACTATGACTAGTTCATTTTGTGAAGCGCGACTGCTACAGATCCTGATCTGGAGACGGGGGCACGCCCGCCGGACACTCGAGGCAGGCCCCGGAAACCCGGGCCGTTCCATCAAGGAGAACCATCATGTCAACACCAACCACCATCACCGAGTCGTCGCCGGCAGAGGCCGCCGACCGTGAGTTGAAGGCGCGCCACCGTGCACTCTGGGCGTCGGGGGACTATCCCTCCGTCGCCGATGTCATCGCCGATCTCGGTCTGAGGCTCATCGACGCGCTGGGCGTCGACGGCGATGCGGACCTGCTCGACGTCGCTGCCGGTGCGGGCAACGCCTCGTTCCCGGCCGCGCGGCGGGGCGCGCGGGTCGTCGCCTCCGACCTCGCCCCAGAGTTGTTGGACGTCGGGCGGGCGCGCGCCGAGGCCGTCGGCATCGATATCGAGTGGGAGGTCGGCGATGTCGAGCACCTGCGGTATGCCGATGACTCCTTCGACGTCGTGACGTCGTGCGTCGGGGTGATGTTCGCCCCGCACCACGCGCAAGCGGCGGCCGAGATCATCCGCGTCACCCGCCCGGGCGGGCGGATCGGCCTCATCAACTGGACGCCGACCGGATTCATCGGCGAGCTGTTCACCACGATGAAGCCGTATGCGCCGGCACCGCCGCCGGGGGCATCGGCACCGCCGCTGTGGGGCGACGAGACGCATGTGCGCGAATTGCTCGGGAATGGGATCGCCGACCTGAGGTGCACGACCGAGCGGTTGCGCGTGGACCGCTTCGCCACCGGCGAGCAGTTCCGCGACTTCTTCAAGGCCGCGTACGGGCCGACGATCGTGACATACCGCAACATCGCCGACGACCCCGATCGCGTCGCTCAGCTCGACCGGTCGATCGCGGAACTGGCTGATCGCTACCTGGAGGAGGGTGTCATGCGCTGGGAGTACCTGCTGGTCACTGCGGGTGTTGCCTAGGGGTGGCCGCTCGGGGCCGCCACGACCGTCTGGCCCCCGGTCGGTCGTGGCGGCCTTCCGGCCCGTGATTCGTGGCTAGGCTGGCTTCATGGCCGGTCTGACCCTGACTTCGCTTGGTGCCGCTGGTACGGTCACCGGATCCAAGCACCTGCTGCAGCGCGACGGGCAGTCCCTGTTGGTCGACTGCGGATTGTTCCAGGGCATCAAGAACCTGCGCGAGGCGAATTGGCGGCGCCTTCCGATCGAGGCCGCCGACATCGATGCCGTGGTCCTGACGCACGCGCATCTCGATCATTGCGGGTACCTGCCGCGGCTGATCGCCGACGGTTTCGCCGGCCGGATCCATGCGACGCCGGGGACCCGCGACGTCACTGACATCATCCTGCGCGACAGCGCCTTCCTCCAGGAGCGCGACGCCGACTTCCTCAACCGCCACGGCGGCTCGCACCACCGGCCTGCGCTGCCGCTGTACACCGGTGGCGACGTGGACGCGACCATGCCGCGGTTCGAGACCCACCGGCTACACCAGTCGTTCGAGCCGCTGCCCGGCGTCACGGTGACCTTTCGCGATGCCGGACACATCCTGGGGGCCGCGACGGTGACGGTGCGGTGGGGCGCGGACACCGTCGCGTTCACCGGAGACCTCGGTCGCTTCGACGACCCGTTGATGTTCGACCCAGAGGTGATCGAGGAGGCCGACTTCCTGGTCACCGAGTCCACCTATGGTGATCGGACGCGGGACTCGTCGTCACCGGAGGAGGTGCTGCGCCGGATTGTGAACGAGACCGTCGAGCGGCGCGGCACCGTGGTGATCCCGGCGTTCGCCGTCGGCCGCACCCAGACGATCCTCTACCACCTGTGGCAGTTGCGCCGGGCCCGGGCGATCCCGGCGGTGCCCGTCTTCATCGACTCGCCGATGGCCATCAAGGCCGGCGAGGTCTTCCGCCGCCGCAACGACGGCCACCGGCTGACCGCGGCGCAGACCGCCGAGATGTTCGGCATCGCCCAGTTCGCGCCCGACGTCGAGGCGTCGAAGCGGATCTCGCGGAGCCCTGCGCCGAAGATCGTGTTGTCGGCCAGCGGGATGGCCACCGGCGGGCGCATCCTGCACCACCTCGCCGCCTTCGGCCCCGACCCGCGCAACGCCATCGTGCTGGCCGGCTACCAGTCGGTCGGGACGCGTGGCCGGTCGTTGGCCGACGGTGCCGGGTACCTCAAGATCTACGGCGACTGGGTACCGATCAAGGCGCACGTGGAGAACCTCCACATGTTTTCCGCGCATGCCGATGCCGATGAGCTGATCAGGTGGATGCGCGGATTCACACGTCCGCCGCGGATGTCGTACCTCGTGCACGGCGAGCCACAGGCCGCGGAGACACTGCGCGTTCGGATGGACCACGATCTGGGCTGGCCGGCGGCGGTGTCGGTGCAGAACCAGGTCTACCGGCTGTGAGGGTTCGCCGATATCCTGCGACCCGGTGATATACGGCCACGGCGTGGGCCCGCCTGGAGTGCAAAAAAGCCCCTGATCTGGCTTCTGCCTGATCAGGGGCTTTCTTCGTAGCGGGGACAGGATTTGAACCTGCGACCTCTGGGTTATGAGCCCAGCGAGCTACCGAGCTGCTCCACCCCGCGTCGGTAAACAAAACATTACCGGCGGGTCGTACTTGCGTGCAAATCGGTTGGCAGTGACGGCGCTCACAGCTGGGCGTCGGCCTCGGCGCGGACCTTGAGGCGGTCGAGGGTGACGCGCATGTGCTCGGCATTGGCGCCCACGCGGTCCCGGACACCGGTGACCAGGTGGACTGTGGCTTGCAGCAGGCGCGAGCGGCGGTCCCACCAGCTCTCAACGACGCGGCAGCCGCCGTCGGCAGTCGGTGTGATGTCGTAGCGCCAGTGCGCGACCGGTTGTTTGAGGCTGCTGACGTCCCAGGCCAGTGCGCGCCCGGCGGTGGCGTCGGTGATGGTGCACTTCGTCACCCAACGGTGCCGGCCGTTGCGGTTCTCGCCGTGGAAGACGTTGCCCACTTGGGCGGAATCGCCTTTGACCCAACGCATCTCGGCAATCTCTTCACCCAGTTGCGCGAGTGTCGGGAGGTCGGCGAGCAGGCCGTAGACGGCCTCCGGCGATGCGTTGACGACGGTCTCGACGGTGAGGTCCGCAGCACGGCTTGGCATGACCGCAGAGTAGCCGACACGGCGCGACCCTGTGGGGACGATGAGAACTCAGTGCGCAACTCGGGCTTCCCGGGCATTGTGGGAAGCGCACTCGATGGAGAGGAAACCCACATGACCGACAAGCCCGACGACGCCGCGACCGAAGGCGGCGGCACCGAGGCGGCCGCGGCCGCCGGGGAGTCCGCGGACTCGACCGCCGCGCAGGCCGGTGCGATTCCGCCCCCGCCGCCCACCGACCCGATCGCACAGCCGCAGACGACCCCGTTGGCCGGACACCAGGTCCCGCCGGTTGCCGCGGCACCCAAGCACAGTTGGTGGCGCGAGCACGTGTGGAGCACGGTGATCGGGGCGTCATTGGTATCCCTGGTCGTGGGCCTTGGTGCAGGTTTCGCCATCGCCTACTTCTGCACCAGCGGATACCAGGGTGACGACTACGGGGGCCGCGGCTACCACCACGGCAGGCAGTGGGATGACCGCGGACGGCACCACGACCGGTGGAACGACCGGTGGCGGCACGACCGTGACGACGACCGTGACGATTGGGGTCCGCGCCGTGGACCCGGCGGCCGCGACGGCGACTGGGACCGCGGGTACGGGGACGACGGCGGCCCACGCAGCGGAGGGCCCTACGGTCATGGCGATCAGGTCCCGCCGTGGATGCGCGGCCCGCGCCCGACGACGCCGACGCCCGGTGCGCCCGCGCCGGGGCAGCCGCAGCCGACGGCATAGGCACGACAGCGTCGAGGGGCCGGGAGAACGATCTCCCGGCCCCTCGTCGACCCCTCAGTCATCGGTGGATGGTCACCGAAGTTCTGCGCTGCTCTTGTCCAAGACGCGGCGCGCGATGATGAGCTGTTGGATCTGCTGGGTGCCCTCGAAGATGTCGAGGATCTTCGAGTCGCGGGCCCACTTCTCCAACAGTGTGCGCTCGGAGTAACCGACGGTCGCCACGAGCTCGACGGCCTTGTTGGTGACGTCGGTGACGGTGCGGCCGGCCTTGGCCTTCGACATCGACGCCTCCAGCGAGTTCGGCTCCTTGTTGTCGGCCATCCATGCGGCGCGCATCGTCAGCAGGTACGCGGCCTCCCAGTCGGACTCCATCCGGATGAACTCGGCGGCCGCGGCGTGCTGATCGGCGGCGGGCCGGTCGTAGTCGATCTCGATCCCGTTCTCCTCCAGGATCGTGCGCAGCTCCTCCAGCGACGCCCGGCCGACGCCGACGGCCATCGCCGCGACCATCGGACGGGTGTTGTCGAAGGTCTGCATGACCCCGCCGAAGCCCTTCTTGACGTCGACCTCGGGGGAGCCCAGCAGGTTGCCCGCCGGGATGCGGCAGTCCTCGAAGCGGATCACGGCGGTGTCGCTGGCGCGGATGCCGAGCTTCTCCTCCAAGCGCACCACCGTGACACCGGGGTGCTCGCGCGGCACCACGAAGGACTTGATGGCGGCGCGGCCGAGGCTGCGGTCCACCGACGCCCACACGACGATGTGGTCGGCGCGCGAGCCGGCGGTCACGAAGATCTTCTCGCCGTTGAGCACGTACTCGTCGCCGTCGCGGGTGGCGGTGGCGGTGACGGCGGCCGAGTCCGAGCCGAAGCTCGGCTCGGTGATGGCCATCGAGGCCCACACCTTGCCCAGTCGGGCCAGTTGCTCGTCGGTGGCCACCGCGGCGATCGCCGCATTGCCCAGGCCCTGGAAGGGCAGCGACAGCATCAGGCCGACGTCGCCGTACGAGGCTTCCATCGAGTTGATGATCGACTGCATGTTGCCGCCGTTGACGACGACACCGGCCGGGCGCTCCTTGGCTGTGTCGTTGCGCCCGCCGGCCGCGCCGGCGCCAGCGGCACCCGCGGCCGCGAGTCCGTCATAGAGGGCTGCGAGGGTGTCGAGTTCCGTCGGGTACGCGTGCTCGGCAAGGTCGTACTTGCGCGAAATCGGGCGGAACACCTCGAGGGCGGCTTGCCGCGCCTGGTCGATGTTCATCGCGAACTTCTTGGGGAGTTCGAGGCTGATGGCCATGTCTGTGGTCTTCCCTTCCGGTCCGCCGCCCCTAGAGGACGACGATCCCCTCGCCGATGCCCGCACCGCGCAGGTCGCGGTACCAGCGCTCCACCGGGTGCTCCTTGGTGAAGCCGTGGCCGCCGAGCAACTGCACGCCGTCCAGGCCGATTTGCAGGCCCTTGTCGATAGTCAGCTTGCGGGCCAGTGCGGCCTCGCGGGCGAACGACAGGCCCTGCTCGGCGCGGGAGGCGCCGCGCAGCGTGACCAGGCGCAGGCCGTCGAGTTCGGTGGCCATGGTGGCCACCATGAACGCCACTGCCTGGCGGTTGGAGATGGGCTCGCCGAATGCCTCGCGCTCGTTGACGTAGGGGATCACGTAGTCGAGCATCGCCCGGCCGGTGCCGGCTGCCAGGGCGGCCCAACCCAGGCGCGACAGGCGCACGACGTCGCGGTAGGCGGCGAAGGCCGCGTCACCCTCGGTGCCGCCGATGACGGCGCTCGCCGGCACGGCCACATCCTGCAGCAGCAGGCGGCCCATGCCGGCGGCACGGACGCCCATGCCCGGGTCGGCCTCGACGATGAGGCCGACGCTGTCGGACTCGACGAGGAACAGCGCCGGGCGGCCGTCGAGGGCGGCGCCGACGATGAACAGCTCCGACGAGCCGGCGGCGGGCACGAAGGACTTCACGCCGTTGAGGCGGTAGCCGCTGGGCACGCGGGTGGCCTTGGTCGACAGGTTGAAGGCGTCGAAGAGCGGCTTGGGCTCGGCGATGACCACTGCGGACTGCGGCACCTTCTCGCCGGCGAAATCGGGAAGGTAGGTGGCCTGCTGCTGCGCGGTGCCGAAGTTGGTCAGCGTGGTCGCAACGCCGGACGGGGCCAGTAGCGGCACGGCCAGACCCATGTCGCCATAGGCCATCGCCTCGGCGACGAGTGCGTTGGTGACGACGTTGCGCTGCTCGTTGGCGCCGTCGAACTCCTCGGGGACGTTGATCATGGTGATGCCGAGCTCGGCGGAGCGCTCGAGGATCTCCGCGGGTGCGGCCGCCTTCGCGTCGGCTTCGTGCGCGGCGGGGCGCAGGATCTCGGTGGCGAAGTCCTTGACCGTCTCGGCGATCATCTGCTGCTCGTCGTCGGGGTTCAGGTTGAACAGGCCCTGGTTCGCCACGGTCGGCCGCTTGGGCTTGCCGTCGCCGGTGGCCTTGGTGAATGCGCGGTTCGCGGCGCCGAGGGTCCGGAAGCCGGTCTTGGTGCCCTGGTAGGCGACGCGGTTGATGGGCTCACGCAGGCCGAAGCGCTCGGCGAAGTCCGAGCCGGTGACCGCGGTGAGGACGCGCATGGCGGCGCCGATCGGGGAGCGTTTGGTCTTGTTCTTGCCGACGGCGGTGGTGTCGCGGGGTTCGGTGGTGGTCATGAAACGCTGCTACCTGTCTCGCTGGAACGGTGGACGGCCGCTGTGCGCCGAAGCGGGAGTCGTGGGCCGTGAGCGAGCTTCTTACTCGCCGGTAAGGACAAACCTTACTCTACGGTAAGGAGTGTTGTCGACACGGGCGGTAGGCTGGGCCGCATGACCGCGCCCGTCCTCACACCACCGGCGTCGCCCGTCCAGGCGCCGGGCGGCGCATTCGCGCGGCGGTTGCCTGCGCTCGGGATCGCTGTCGGTGGTGCGGCCGTGCTCGGGGTGGCGGCCTCCTGGTCGACGGCGAGCGCCACCGCCGGACCGGGAACGTGCGTGTTCCGGCACCTGACCGGATTGCCCTGCCCGGGATGCGGGCTGACGCGCAGCTTCGTGATGCTCGCCCATGGCGATGTCTCCGCGGGGTTCGGCTACAACTTGATGGGCCCGGTGCTGTTCACCGTCCTCGCCGTCTCGGTCGCCGTCGCGGTGTGGGTCCTGGTGTCGGGGCGCAGCGGGGTGCTGTCACGGTGGAGTTCGGTGGTGTTCAGCAAACCCGCGCTTGCGGTGCTGGCGGTCTGGATCGGGTACGGCATCGTGCGGATGATCTCGGCCGGAGCCGACCTCGGGTGGTTCCCGGTTATCACCTAGTGGTACCCGCGTGCCGCAGCCTCTGACCTCCTGCAGCCTCTGACCTACCGCGCCTGGTATCCGTACGCCGTGCACTCGGTGTACTCGCCAATGGTGCGCCCCGCCGCAGGTGAGGGCCTTCGTTCGTCCATGACCTTGCCGTTGATCTTGGTAACACACCCTGGGTACCACAGATTCGACGTGCGCCCGGCGGAGTTGTAGGCCACACCCTTCTGCACGTAGGCCCGCACGTGCAGCACGAAGTTGGAATCGGACACGAACTGGGTCTTCCGCAGCGGTGAGGCGCCGGTGACATCGCTGACTGCCTTCGGATTCGAGTCCCAGACAAATCCCGCCTTGACCTGCCCGCCGAAACCGGTGCCGTACTCGGTGGCCTTGTCGTAGGCCGCCGGCATCCACACAGAGGTAGACACGTTGTAGGCGAATGGCTTCGGGTCGACCTTGGGGCAGTGGGGACAAGGAATGCGTGGACTCTTGAAGTCGAAGGGAGCGGCGTGGGCTGTCGCGGGCACCACCGCCGCGACGATGCCGAGCACAATGGCGATCACGGTCAGGATGCGGATCCGAGACTTCTCCAGCATGGGTTGTTCCTTCCAGGAGGTGAACTGCGGTCGACTCTGGCTGGACAGCCAGCCTGATTCTGATGCTAGGGAGCCGTCGGAACGAGGTAACGAGTAGCGGACTACTCGACTGTGGCCGCACTGCGGGCCGGTGCCCGGCCTCGGCCGGGGACTCGCCTAGTCGCCTGAGAGTGCGGCGAGCGTTTCCTGGGCTGCGGCAAGTTCGCGCCTCAGCTCCTCAACCTTGCGGGCGGCCTCTTCGCGTGCGGCAGCGAGGACGGACTCGGCGGCACGCTGCGCGGCGTCGTCTCCGAGGCCGTGGAGCGCGGCCTCCACCGCCGCCGGGGTCACGCTGCGCGATTGGTTGGGTTTGCGGCCGCCGGTGCTGACCGCCACGGACCATTCGTTCTCGCTGGACCCGAAGATCGTCACGGTCACTGACCGTGGCTTTGCGGGCCTGCCCGGTCGGCTCGTGGTCGGTGCGGCGACCGCCGGGCGCTTGGGGGGTGCCTGCTGCGGCTTGGGCTGCGCAGCCACCGGTTGCGGATGCACCTTGGCCGTCGGCGCCGGGGTGCCCTTGGTCATCCGCAGCTCGTCGGCCTCGTAAGGCAGTTCGTCGTCGACGCCGCGCGGGCGGACGGTCACGGTCGAGCCGTCGACCGACACGACCTTGGCCGAGGTCCCCGCGGGCAGGCCGAGGCTCGGGATCGCGTCGCGCAGGTAGACCGTCGCCCGCTTGCCGTCGGCGAGCGCGGCAATGAGAGCCGCAAGGTTCTCTGCGGTCAGCGTGTCGGCTGCCGGACGATGGCGCGGTGGCATGGTGGATCCTCACGGTTGGCGATTCTCTGAACCCCACTGTTCCAGTCGGCTCCGACAGCGTCACACCGGGTGGTCATGGGGGCATGATGAAACGATGTTGATCACCAGCTTTGGTCACTCCTGCTTCCTCGTCGACATCGACGGGACCCGGCTCTTGTTCGACCCGGGGAACTTCTCGTCGGGGTTCGAGTCGTTGACCGGCCTGCACGCCATCTTGATCACCCACCAGCATCCCGATCACGTCGATACCGAGCGCCTGCCCGCCCTTGTCGCCGCGAACCCCGACGCTCAGCGGTGGGCGGACCCGGCGACCGCGGTGCAGCTCAACGCCGACCCGGCGCAGGGCCGGTGGCATGATGCCCATGCCGGGCGGCGTTTCCCGATCGGGCCGCTGAGCGTGCGCGCGACTGGGGGTCGGCATGCGGTGATCCACCCGGAACTGCCGGTGATCGACAACATCGCCTACCTCGTCGGCACCGACGACCGCCCGGGCATGCTCCTGCATCCGGGGGACTCGTTCTACATCCCGTTCACCCGGGTGGAGGTCCTGGCGCTGCCGGCTGCTGCGCCGTGGATGAAGCTGTCCGAGTCGGTCGACTACCTGCGCGCTGTCGAGCCCGTGCATGCCTTCCCGATCCATCAGGGCGTGCTGTCGGCGGCGGGAGCGGGTATCCACAACGCGCGGCTGACCGAGATGCGCAAGGCCGACACCTCGTTCACCGTGATCGAGCCAGGGTCAACGGCCGAATTCCCCTGATCAGGGGCGGATCGGCTCCGGTTCAGTCGCCGCGCGCACCAGTGCAGGTAGCGCGTCGGCGGCGGTGGCGCGGATCACGTGGGTTGCGATGTCGCTCAGAGCGGATTCGTCCGGGTTGATCTCGATGATCGGGACGCCTCGGGCGGCGGCCCGCGCGGGGAGTCCGGCGGCGGGGAAGACGATCCCGCTGGTGCCGACGACCATCACGAGATCACAGTGGTCGAACGAGGCGACGGCGTGGTTCCAGTCGGGTTCGGGGAGCATCTCGCCGAACCACACGACTCCGGGGCGGACGTCGCCGCCGCAGGTCTCGCACGTCGGCGGCGCGAGCCGCAGGGAGTCCGCGGAGGCGTCGACAGCCTCGAGATCGGTGCGCGCAACCGGCCCGTCGTAGCGTTCCCGGCAGACCGAGCAGCGGGTGGCGAGCAGACTTCCGTGCAGATGGCTGACCACGGTGCTTCCGGCCCGTTCGTGCAGGTCGTCGACGTTCTGGGTGACCACCTCGACCGTCGTGGCGGAGGCGAGATCGACCAGCGCGCGATGGCCGGCATTGGGCTCGACGTCGAGCAGTTGTCCGATGCGCCACGCGTACCAGCCCCAGACGAGATGAGGATCGGCCTCCCAGCCGTCGACGGAGGCCAGCATCATCGGGTCGAACCGCGACCACAGGCCGTCGTCGCCCCCGCGGAAGGTGGCGATCCCGCTCTCGGCCGACATGCCGGCCCCGGTGAACACCGTGATGGATTCCGCGGCCCGGACGAGGTCGGCCACGCGGGCGGGGATCACGGTCATGGTCGGAGGTTAACGTGCCCGCCGGCAGATCCGGGCGCAGTCCACCCGGCTTCATGGCGCTGCGCGATCCCGTCGAGCAGGAGGTCGAGCGCGAAAGCGAACTCGGCATTCTCGTCGCAGTCCGTGCCCGCATGTGACGCGGTGGTCGCCATCCGCACGATCGCGGGATAGGACGCGGCGAATCCGGCGAGCGCCGCCGTGCGTGCGTCGGCGTCTGCGGGAACGGGTGGGGTGGGCATGACGTCGCGGGTGAATCCCCACATCCGGGTGCTGAGGGCATGCATCCCGTGGTGCACGAGGTCGGGCGACAGTCCGCCGGCGAACATAGCCGTCATCAGCGCGTCCATGTGGGCCAGCACGAAGGGGCCGGCCAGGGTGCGCGACTCGATGGCCGCGCGGGCCCACGCGTGTCGCGCCAGTGCCGCGCGCGCCGCCAGCACGCGGTCGCGCACTGCGTGTTGCCAGCCGCTGCTCGGTGGTGGGGCGGTGATACCACCGACGACGTGCTCGACCATCGCATCGATCAAGGCCTCCCGGCCCGCGACGTGTTTGTAGAGAGCCATCGGCGTCACGCCCAGCGATTCGCCGAGTCGCCGCATCGATACCGCTTCCAGACCGTGCTCGTCGGCGAGTGCCACCGCGGCGGCGACCACTTGCGCGCGGTCGAGCGGGCGGCGAGCGGGCGGCGTTGACATGTATACAGCGTAGACTTAGCCTGAAGGTATACGTTGTATACCGATCGTAAGGGGTGCGGTGAAACCTACTGCCGGGTCATACGCGCGCGGCGCGGGCATCGCGTACCTGACGACCCACATCACGTCGGTTGCTGCGGTGATCTCCTACCGCGGTGGGGCGCTCGCCGAGGGCGTGGTGTTGGAATTCGTGTTGGCACTCGGCTGCGTCGGCACCGGCGTGTTGTTGTGGCTCCTGTTGCGGCCATATGGTCCGGCCCGCGCATCCGCGTTCGCTCTGTTGCGCACGGTGGAGGCGGCGGTGATCATCGCCGGTGCCCTGCCGATGGTCGTCCTGTTGCGGCTGCCGACGCAGATCCGAGCGGCCACGATCCCGCTCGAGCACCTGCACGACGCGGCCTTCCTGCTCGGTCAGGGCCTGGTGATCAGCGTCAACACGATCATCCTCGGCTGGTTGCTCTTCGACGCGAGCGTGGTCCCGCGGGCACTGGCCACCCTCGGGGTCACCGGCGGTGCGATCGTGCTCGCCAGCAATCTGGCGCAGCTGTTCGGAGCCGTCGCGCCGGGCGGCGCCGTGGCCGCCCTGTGTGCGATCCCTGTGTTCGGCTTCGAGCTGTGGCTCGCGGCCTTCCTCATCGTGCGGGGCATCCGGCCGCCGACGGACACCGGACGGTAGGCCCTCGGGAGACAGGAAATCGGGGACTAGTGGGGCCGCAGTGCGCCCAATACCTCGTCGTGCAGGAGGCCGTTCGTCGCAAGTGCGCTCCCGCCGCGCGGGCCCGGCTCGCCGTCGAGGTTGGTGAACCGTCCACCGGCCTCGCGCACCAGGACGTCCACGGCGGCGAGGTCCCACAGCGACACCTCCGGCTCGGCCGCGATATCGACGGCGCCCTCGGCGACGAGGCAGTAATTCCAGAAGTCGCCGAAGCCCCGCACCCGCCACACCTCGTCGGTCAGCGCGACGAACTCGTCGCGCACCCCGCGATCAGCCCAGCCGGACAGACTCGAGAAAGCCAGACTCGCGTCGGACAGCCCGGTGACCGACGACACCGAGATTGGTCGGGCGGCGGAGTCGCCGGGCCCGACGGTGAAGGCGCCCCTACCCGCGGCGGCCCACCACCGTCGGCCCAATGCGGGCGCGGACACGACGCCGACGACGGGCACGCCGTCCTCGAGCAGCGCGATGAGGGTGGCCCACACCGGCACTCCGCGCACAAAGTTCTTGGTGCCGTCGATCGGGTCGATCACCCATTGGCGCCCGCGCGCCACGGCGACGCCGCCGAACTCTTCGCCGAGGATGCGGTCCTGCGGCAGCGCCGTGCCGATCCGCTGGCGCAGCATCGTCTCGCAGGCCAGGTCGGCATCGGAGACCGGGGTGAGGTCGGGCTTGGTGTCGACCTGCAGGTCCAGTGCACCGAAACGCGGCAGCGTGAGGGCGTCGGCGGCGTTGGCGAGTTCCAGGGCGGTGGCTAGGTCGGCCATGAGCCAATAGGGTATCGGTCATGATCATCACCGTGCTCATCGCAGCCTTGTTGGCGGCTGTCGTCGTCGCGCTCGTCGTCGGCCTTCGCGGGGGACGCCGACTGTCGGCGGCGAAGCTGGCGGCGATGAGCGGGGGCACCTTGACACTGACCGGGGTCAGCCCGCGGCCCGATCGGGGCGACGCCAAGAACCAGGCCTTCGTCACCGTCTCGGGCACGGTCATCGGCGCCGATATCGCCCCGACCGAGGTGTACGGCGGATTCGTGTGGTCGCTCGACACGCCCTGGCCGGCGATCGGTCAGGACCTGCCGGTGCGGTACGACCCGCGCAAGGTCGACTCGACGTGGGTCATCAGCAGCGAGCCCCACACCCCCGAGTGGACCGGCTAGCGCAACGGGCGGGCCAGGTAGGCTGACTATTCGTGCAGCCTGATGTGACCGCCGATCTGGATTCCCTCGACACGACGTTGACGACCGTTGAGAAGGTGCTCGACCTCGACGAGCTCCGCCGCAAGATCGACGAGCTCGAAATGCAGGCGTCGGACCCCGAGTTGTGGAACGACCAGGACCACGCCCAGCAGGTCACCAGTGCGCTGTCGCACGCCCAGGCGGAGATGCGCCGCGTCAGCGAGCTGCGCCAACGCCTCGACGACCTGCCCGTGCACTACGAGCTGGCCGAGGCCGAGGAGGGCGACGACCGGGCCACCGCCTTGGCCGAGGCCGACGCCGAGCGCGCCTCGTTGCGCGGCGACATCGAGGCGATGGAAGTCAAGACGATGCTCGCCGGCGAGTACGACCAGCGCGACGCCTTGGTCAACATCCGCTCCGGCGCCGGCGGCGTGGATGCCGCGGACTGGGCGCAGATGCTGATGCGCATGTACACCCGCTGGGCCGAGGCGCACGGCTACGGCGTCGAGGTCTATGACACGTCATATGCCGAAGAAGCCGGGATCAAGAGCGCGACCTTCGCGGTGAAGGCGCCCTACATGTACGGCACGCTGTCGGTGGAGCAGGGTACCCACCGCCTCGTCCGGATCAGCCCCTTCGACAACCAGGGCCGTCGCCAGACCTCTTTCGCCGAGGTCGAGGTGTTGCCGGTGGTGGAGACGACCGATCACATCGACATCGACGAGAACGATTTGAAGGTCGATGTGTACCGCTCGTCGGGTCCCGGTGGCCAGTCGGTGAACACCACCGACTCCGCGGTGCGCCTGACCCACCTCCCCACCGGGATCGTCGTGACGTGCCAGAACGAGAAGAGCCAGCTGCAGAACAAGGCGTCGGCGATGCGGGTGCTGCAGGCCAAGCTGCTCGAGCGCAAGCGAGCCGAGGAGCGGGCGCAGATGGATGCCCTCAAGAGCGACGGCGGGTCGAGCTGGGGCAATCAGATGCGCTCCTACGTCCTGCACCCGTACCAGATGGTCAAGGACCTGCGGACCAACGTCGAGAACAACAATCCGGCGGGCGTCCTCGACGGCGAACTCGACGAGTTCATCGAGGCCGGCATCCGGTGGCGCATGGCCGACGGTGCTGAAGGCTGACGGTGATCACCGCTAGCCGAGTGGGCGTCGTGGTGGCGCGCATGGCCGACCGGGCCTGGGAATGGCTGTCGGGCACCGGGCTGGCCGTGGCGCTGTGGATCATCGGGGCCATGCTGGTGGTCCGCTTCATCAGCTGGCTCACCGAGTGGTTCGAGCACCGCGTAGCCCGGCAGGCACGGGTCGCCGATGCCATCGTGCTCGCCGAGGCCGCCAAACACCGCCGGGCGGTGCTGCAGGTCGTGCGGTGGGTGCTGGTCTGCCTGGTGGTCTTCGTGGCCTCGCTGCGAATATTGGGGCTGTTGGGTGTGCCGGTGTCGGGGTTGGTCGGGCCGGGTGCGGTGATCGGTGCGGCGCTGGGCTTCGGCGCGCAGCGCGTGGTGCAGGACGTGCTGGCGGGCTTTTTCGTCATCACCGAGAAGCAGTACGGCTACGGCGACCTGGTGCGCCTGGTATTGACCGGCGGGGCTTCGGCCGAAGGACACGTCGAGGACATCACGCTGCGCGCGACGCGGCTGCGTTCGCCCGACGGCGAGTTGATCACCGTGCCCAACGGGCAGGTGGTCGAGGCGGTCAACCGTTCGCGGGACTGGGCGCGGGCCGTGGTGGACATCGAGGTGGCCGACAACACCGACCGGGCGAAGGTCGACGACACACTGACCAACTCGGGCGAGGCCTTCTACACCGATCCGCGGTATGCGCCGTTGTTGCTCGACGCCCCCTCGCCGCTCGGGGTGACCGGGATGGATGCCGACACCTACACGGTGCGCGTGGTGGCGCGCACCCAGCCGGGCAAACAATTCGAGGTGAGCCGTGCCCTGCGCGGTCACCTGATCGATGATCTGCGGGCGGAGAATATCGGCCTGCACAACGGTAATCCGGGGCTCGGCGCCGTAGAGTAGCCCCATGGGCGGGTGGCGGCGCAAGCAGGTGGGAACGGCGGTGCTCGCCGTCGTCTTCGTCGTGTTGCTCTCGATCTACCTGTATTCGAGCGGCGAGCCGGATGCGCCGTCGAACCCGACCACGACGGTCGCACCGCAGCCGGTGCGACCGGGGCGGTAGCCCCGCGGCGCGCCTGAGCGACGTGCTCAGGTCCCGTGGCTACACTGGCAACCCGTGATCAAGCTGGAAAACGTCACCAAGCAGTACAAGGCCTCGACCCGGCCAGCGCTGTCCAACGTGAGCCTCGAGGTGGGCAAGGGGGAGTTCGCCTTCCTGATCGGGCCGTCGGGATCGGGCAAGTCGACCTTCTTCCGGATGCTCCTCAAGGAGGATAAGCCGACGTCGGGCGACATCTGGGTGGGTGACTTCCACGTCAACACACTGCGGGCGCGCGAGGTGCCGAAATTGCGGCAGTCCATCGGCTGCGTGTTCCAGGATTTCCGCCTGCTGCAACAGAAGTCGGTCGCCGAGAACGTGGCCTTCGCGCTCGAGGTCATCGGCAAGCCGGCCGCCACCATCAAACAGATCGTGCCCGATGTACTCGAGTACGTCGGACTGTCCGGCAAGGCCGACCGGATGCCCGGGGAGCTGTCCGGCGGCGAGATGCAGCGCGTCGCGATCGCCCGGGCCATCGTCAACCGGCCGCTGGTGCTGCTGGCCGATGAACCCACCGGAAACCTCGACCCGATCACCAGTCAGGAGATCGTCGAGGTGCTCGACCGCGTGAACCGGCGCGGCACGACCGTCGTCATGGCGACCCACGACCGCCAGATCGTCGACGCGATGCGCCGCCGGGTCCTGGAATTCGACAACGGGCTGCTGGTCCGCGACGACAAGCACGGCGTGTACGGCATCGGCTGACGCACCACATTCGAGGGAGAGCAGCAACATGCGCGCCAATTTCATCATCACCGAGGTCCTCAACGGACTCCGCCGCAACGTCACGATGACCGTCGCGATGATCCTCACGACCGCGATCACGCTGGGCATGCTCGGGGCGGGTCTGCTGGTCATGCAGATGGCCAACAAGAGCCAGCAGATCTTCTTCAACCGCGTCGAGATGCAGATCTTCGTCAACGACGCGGTTGCCAAGGCCGACCCCGATTGCGAGCACGCGCCGTGCTCGCAGCTGCGCGATGATCTGAAGAAGGAGCCCGGCGTCACCAATGTGACCTGGGTCAACCTGGACGACGCCTACAAGGCGGCCAAGGAGGCGTTCAAGAACTCGCCGGAGATGGCCGACGCGGTCACCCCCGACACCATGCCCGCGTCCTTCCGCGTCAAGGTCAACGACCCGGCGAAGTACGGCGAGGTGATCGACAAGTTCCAGGGCCGCCGCGATCTCGGTGTGGACGGCGTGCAGGATCAGCGCAAGCTGGTCAACCGCCTCTTCAGCGTTCTGAACGGCGCGCGGAACGCGGCCTTCGTGTTGTCCCTGATCCTCGGTATCGCGGCGGTGCTGCTGATCGCGAACACCGTGCAGGTCGCGGCGTACACCCGGCGCACCGAGGTCTCGATCATGCGGTTGGTCGGCGCCACGCGCTGGTACACGCAGTTGCCGTTCCTCATCGAGGCGGTCGCCGCGGCGGTCATCGGCACGGTGCTGGCGGTCGTCGGGCTCCTCATCGGCAAGAAGTTCTTCTTCGACGAGGCGCTCAACGACCTGTACGGGGTGAACATCCTCGCCCGCGTGACGTCGGCAGACGTGTTGTTCGTGTCGCCGTGGCTGCTGCTGACCGGAATCGTGTTGGCCGGGGCGACATCGTATGTCACGCTGCGGTGGTACGTGCGCGAGTGAGCGGGGCGGTTTCGCCCGGCCGTGGGAAGAGGGAAACGCAGTGAAAGAGAAGGGTCGCAAGGCAATCGCGACCAACCGTAAAGCGCGGCACAACTACACCATCCTCGACACCTATGAGGCGGGTGTCGCGCTGCTGGGCACCGAGGTGAAGAGCCTGCGCGACGGCAAGGCGTCCTTGGTGGATGCGTTCGCGACCATCGACGACGGGGAGGTGTGGCTGCGCGGGCTGCACATCGCCGAATACGGATCGGGGTCGTGGACCAATCACGCCCCGCTGCGCAACCGCAAGCTTCTGATGCACCGCAGTGAGATCGACAACCTGGTGGGCAAGGTCCGCGAGGGCAACCTGACGCTGGTGCCGTTGTCGCTGTACTTCAGCGACGGGCGGGTGAAGGTGGAGTTGGCGCTCGCGCGCGGCAAACAGGCGCACGACAAGCGCCACGACATGGCCAAGCGCACCGCGCAGCGCGAGGTCGAGCGCGAACTGGGCCGCCGCGTCAAGGGCATGTAGCGCGCCGTGCGCGTCCTGTCGTCGCCCGCCGTCCTCGCGGCAGCGATCGGTGTCGCTCTCGCGGCCGGGTGCGCCGCAGCGCCGTCGGCGCCGATCCCACCGGAGCCGCTGTGGCGCAGCTCGGCGCGCGACTGTGCCACGGAGGCGGTCGTCGGCGAGGCCGACGGCCTCGTCGCCACGGGATTGCGCGCCGCCGGGTACTCGCGGCTCGTCGTCGAACCCTGTTCCGCCTCGGCGCGGCGAGGTGAGGTGGCCGCGGCGTTGGCGCACCGTGGGCTGGACCTCGTCACGGCGATGCCGGAGCGCGCAGTGGTGGCGGCCGGGGTCGATCCCGCTCGGCTGCGCACCGTGCTCAGCGAGGCGGTGATCGAGGCCCGGCCGTGGGTGCTGAGCGGTGATCCACGGGTGCTGTCGCCCGACCTGATCGCCATCGCCGGCAACCGTGAGGCCATCGCGCTGGCACGCGATCCGCGCGCGGCGCCCGGCGGAACGGTGCGCGCCGACCCCGACGCCACCGTGCGTTCGCGGGCCATCGGGCTCAAAGGATTGGTCGTGGCGCTGACGAACCGGCGCACCGGGCCCGCGGACGTGACGGTGGCGACCGCGGCACTCGGACTGTCAGGCACGATCCGCGGCGTCGACGCCTGGACCGGGCGTCGGTTCGAGTCGCGCGACGGACGGTTGGGCGGCACCGTCGGGGCCGGCGACACGGTGTTGGTCCAGATCGTGTGAGCCCGCTCCGCGGTAGGCCGACGGCGTCATCCCGAACCAGCGGCGACAAGACCGGGTGAGCACGCTCTGCTCGGCATAGCCGAGTTGTCGGCTGAGCTGGTCGAAGCTGAGGTCGGTGTCGCGCAACAGGTTTCGCGCGATCTCGCGGCGGGTGCCGTCGACGAGGTCGCCGAAGCCGGTGCCTTCGGCCGACAGCCGGCGCTGCAGTGTCTTCGGGTGCAGTTCCAATTGCTCGGCGATGTCGACCATGCCCACGGGGCCGGTGGCCAGGAGTTGGCGCACCAGCGTGCGCACCAGGGTGCGGGTGGATCGGTCGCGACCATCGATGCTGCCCGCCAGGAAGTCGACCGCGGTCTGGTGGGCGAGGCGGTCGACGGTGAGCGGGCGCTGCAAATCGGCGGTCCGCACCGTGAACCCGGCGATCGGGTGGTTGAACTCCGGCGGGGCGCCGAAGTATCGCCGGTAGTCGGCGGCCGACGTGAGGGCCGCGTGGGGCAGGTGGACGGCTGTCGGGCGGTAGTCGGGGCCGAGGAACTCGCGCAGCACCTGCAGGGTCACGCCGAGGGACAGTTCGATTGCTTGGGCCCGCGGCAACGCCGGGTCGAGCAGGTACTCGAACTCGAATCGGTGCAGCGCGGGGTCGCGATGTGCGGCGATGCCCGTCCTGATCGCCGGGCTGTAGGCCGCCATGTACTTCTCGATGATGGCGAAAGCGTCGGCGACGGTGGCGGCGTTGCGGCCGGCCAACCCGATCGGGCCGAGGATCTCGATGCTCTGCCGGGCGGCCAGGCGTCGGCCCAGGTCGGGGACGTCGAGCACGCGGGCGACGTCGTCGAGCAGCCGCAGGCCGTGCGGCAGTGAGATGTAACGGTCGTGGCGCCCGATGTCGGCGTGCCGGAGGTGGGCGGCGGCGGCGAATTCGCGACCGTCGCCGCCGAGCTCGGCGACCAGTTCGTCGAAGTTCGTCAGCGCCGTGCCGCGGATGATCGACATGTCTTGAACTGTCAAAGATCTGTCTGCAAATGTCAAGACGCGGCAACGGGTTCGCACATAGCCTTTGTGCTGTCGAGGGGGTCGTGTGGGCCGAACAGCGAAGATGGGGAAGGGAATTGACGTGACTGATTCGAAGACCGAGGAGATCGTTTCTCCAGTGCTGCCGGACGGCGGTGTCTTGCCGTTCCCACCGGTGCCCTCGGGCAGCATCGCCGGGCGGACACTGCAGGAGTCGACCTATCACCCGCGGGAGGTGCCCCGACGGTTGCACGAGGGGGCGCCGAACATCGTCGTCGTGCTCGTCGACGATGCGGGCCCTGGGCTGCCGTCGACGTTCGGTGGTGAGGTCACCACCTCGACGTTGGATCGGCTCTGCTCAGAAGGGGTGTCCTACAACAGGTTTCACACGACGGCAATGTGCTCGCCGACCCGTGCCTCGCTGTTGACCGGCCGCAACCACCACGAGATCGGCAACGGTCAGATCGCTGAACTCGCCAACGACTGGGACGGGTACGCCGGCAAGATCCCGCGGTCGAGCGCCACGGTCGCCGAGGTGCTCAAGCAGTACGGGTACTCGACGTCGGCGTTCGGCAAGTGGCACAACACCCCGGCCGAAGAGACGACGATGGCGGGTCCCTTCGACAATTGGCCGACCGGCCTGGGCTTCGAGTACTTCTACGGGTTCCTCGCCGGTGAGGCGTCCCAATACGAGCCGAACCTGGTGCGCAACACCACGCAGGCGAATCCGACGAAGACGGCCGAAGAGGGCTACCACCTGTCGGAGGACCTCGCCGACGACGCGATCTCCTGGCTGCGCCGACATAAGTCGTTCAGCGCGGACAAGCCGTTCTTCATGTACTGGGCCAGCGGTGCCATTCACGGACCGCACCACATCATGAAGGAGTGGGCCGACAAGTACTCGGGCAAGTTCGACGACGGGTGGGACGCCTACCGTCAACGCGTCTTCGATCGCGCGAAGGCGAAGGGGTGGATCCCCTCGGACTGCGTCCTCACCGAGCGGGACGGGACGCTGACAGCGTGGGACGACATCCCCGACGACGAGAAGCCGTTCCAGCGCCGGCTGATGGAGGTCGCGGCCGGCTACGGCGAGCATGTCGACGTCCAGGTGGGGCGCCTCGCCGACGAGCTCGATGCGCTCGGGTACGCCGACAACACGCTGTTCTTCTACATCTGGGGCGACAACGGGTCCTCGGGTGAGGGGCAGAACGGCACGATCTCGGAGCTGTTGGCACAGAACGGGATCCCCACCACGGTGCGCCAGCACATCGACGCCCTCGACGAGCTCGGCGGGCTCGACGTCCTGGGCTCGCCGCTGGTCGACAACCAGTACCACGCCGCGTGGGCGTGGGCCGGGAGCACGCCGTACAAGGGCATGAAGCTGATGGCGTCGCACCTCGGCGGCACCCGCAACCCGATGGTGGTCCGCTGGCCGGCGGCCATCTCCGCCGATGCCAAGCCGCGCGACGCCTTCCTGCACTGCAACGACGTCGTGCCGACCATCTACGAGATCCTGGGCATCGCCGCACCCCAGGTCGTCAACGGCGAGCCGCAGATGCCGATCGCCGGGGAGAGCTTCGCGCGCAGTCTCGTCGACCGTGATGCGGTGGTCGGCAAGCCGACGCAGTACTTCGAGATCATGGGCAGCCGCGGGATCTACCACGAGGGTTGGTTCGCCGGTGCTCGCGGTCCACGCCTGCCATGGCTGGCCGGACTGCCCGAGGGGATGGCCACCTGGACTCCCGACGAGGATGTCTGGGAGCTGTACAACCTCGACGAGGACTGGTCTCAGGCCAACGACCTCGCAGCGCAGGAGCCCGAGAAGCTCGCCCAGATGCGCGAGATCTTCATGGTGGAGGCGGCCAAGAACTCGGTGCTGCCGGTCGGCGGTGGCCTCTGGGTGCCGGTCTATCATCCGGAGCTGCGCATCGCGCCGCCCTACCGCGAGTGGGATTTCGCCGGGGACACCGTGCGGATGCCCGAGTTCTGTGCGCCGGGCCTGGGCAACAAGGACAACGTGCTCACCCTCGACGCGGAGTTCCCCGCCGATGCGAGCGGGGTGCTGTACGCGCTGGGGTCGGGGGCCGGTGGCCTGACCTGCTACCTCGACCAGGGGTATCTCGTCTACGAATACAACCTGTTCCTCATCCAAAAGACCACGCTGCGCTCGCCGGAGAAGCTGGCGGCGGGCCGGCATACCGTCGTTGTGTCGACGACGATTGCCAATGGCCAGCCCGGGGGGCCGCTCGACATCGACGTCACGGTCGACGGGAAGCCCGTGGTCAGTGGTCAGGTGCCGGTGAGTGCGCCACTGCTGTTCACCGCCAACGACTGCTTGGATTTCGGGACCTGCTTGGGCTCGCCGGTGTCGATGGACTACCGCGACCGCGCGCCGTTCCCGTTCGAAGGGACCATTGACGGTGTCCATGTCGCCTATGTCTGAGTCGCCCGCGCTGCAGCCGTCCGCCGGGTCGTTGTCGACGCCGCGGGCGGCGGGCCTGGCCGGGGTCGCCTTTGCCCTGCTGTTCGGCGTGGCGCTGGCCCTCGTCCACGCATCGCTGCCCCAGGGCCTGCCGGCCGACATCGGTGAGTTGACCGGCCACCGCACCGCCATCCGGGTCGCCGTGGGGTTGATGCCGTTCGCCGGCATCGCCTTCCTCTGGTTCGTCGCGGCAGTGCGCGACGGGTTGGGCGCGTCGGAGGATCGCTTCTACAGCACGGTGTTCCTCGGCAGTTCGCTCGTCTTCCTGGCGATGGTCTTCGTCTCGATCGCCGTCACGGCGGGGGTGGGGGAGGTCCTCGGCGCCTATCCGGATTCGGGCCCCCAGGAGTCGGTGGTAACCCTCGGCGTGGCGATCGTGGTCGCGAGCAGCAAGACGTTCGCGGTGCGCATGGCGGCGGTATCGATGATGTCGCTGGCCACGATCTGGCTCAAATCGGGGGTGATGCCCCGCTGGCTCGCCATCGTCAGCTATCTCACCGCGGTGGCGCTGTTGACGACCACCGACCTGTCCGTGTGGATCAGCATGGCCTACCCGGCGTGGGCGCTGGTGGTCAGTCTGATGCTGTTGCGTCATGCGGGAGTTTGGGGCGGCAAGGATGGCGCGCCCGGTGCCTGAGCCGCTGGACGCCTCGACGCATCTGGCAGTGCTGCGGACCCGACTGGCGCTCGAGCGCACCATGATGGGCTGGATTCGCACCAGCACGTCGCTGATCGCATTCGGGTTCACCATCTTCAAGTTCTTCGAGTACCGGGCCGGCGAGAACCACCGCACCGTGGTGACCCCGTGGGTGGTGGGCGTGGTGATGATCAGCATCGGGCTGATCAGTCTGGGCTTGGCCGTGCTCCAGCACTTCCGTGAGACGGCGCAACTACGGTCACAGGACCCAGATCTGCCGCCGACGCTGACCGGGCCGATCGCCGCGCTCATCGCGTTCCTCGGCATCCTGGCCCTCGTCATGGTTGCGTTTCGGATGTAGCCGGCCCCGCCCGGGCCGCGTCGGGGAGGGGCCAACAGGAAACCGGGATGATTTGTCCGACCCGCATGGTTACACTGGGTAGTCCGTCGCGCCCGCGGCGGATCCCACCTCGGGGCCGATCGGTTTCGACTCTGTGCGTCGAGTTGGGGGAAGCGTGTCGGTGCAGGCTGGAGACCACCGTGAGCGTCGCAGCAACCAATTAAGCGCCGATTCCAATCAGCGCGACTACGCCCTCGCTGCCTAAGCAGCGACGGCTAGTCTGTCGGCCCGGATGGTGTTCCCACATCCGGATGCCGGCATCAGCTTAGGGAACTCACCGACTCCGCCGGTCGCGGACGGGGTCGGGAAATCACACAGCGACTTGGGATCGTCCTCTCGGCTTGTTCGCGCGACCGGGAGATCCGAGTAACGACACAGCGGACTGCACACGGAGAAGCCCCAACGAAGCGGCGGAGGACCCGGGTTCAATTCCCGGCGGCTCCACCAGAAGAATCCCCCTGACCTAGCAGGTCAGGGGGATTTTTCATGTGCTGATGTCGACGACGAGCAGGGCGACCCGACGACCTTGGAGGCGCACCCGGCGCGGCAGCCCACTGCTGTCGCCACCGGCGGGGATGATCCGGGGGTTGACCACGTGGACCTGGCGGCGCGACAGCACCACGTCGGCCCCGCCGGCGGCGAGGACGTTCTTGACCCAATCGGTCTTGCCGTGGCCGAGTGCGATGACGAGGCCGGAGTCGGTGCGGTAGGTGGTGACGACCGTGGAGTAGGGCTTGCCGGAGCGGCGGCCGTGGTGCTTCACCAGCGAGGTGCCCGGGAGGTACCCGGCGATCGGTCTGACCAGCGGGTTCAGATGCGATTACCTTTCGGGGCGGGAATTGGTTGCTGTTCGTCGGGCCTCGCGGCCAGTCGCCGGCCAGCACTCCACCCCGGGGACACCGGGCAGCGCCGAGTCGTCGAAGACTGGGTCGAGTCCGGCGTCGGCCTGTCGTTCGTAGTCACGCAGCACCCGCAGCGCGACCGGGGCGAGCGCCACGATGGCGGCGATGTTGATCATCGCCAGAAACGGCATGGCCACATTGCCCAGCGACCACACCACGCCGACGGGGACGACGGCGCCGAGTGCGATGAACACCAGGACTCCGACGCGGAAGCCGTTGAGCAGCGCCTTGCTGTTGAAGACGTAATCGATGTTGGTCTCGCCATAGTAGTAGTTGCCGAACAGCGAGGTACCGGCGAACAGGAAGATGCATGCGGTGACGAAGTGGTTGGCCGGTTCGCCCAGGATCGGGTTGAACGCCGAGAACGCATCGGCGATCGCCTTCTGGGTCATGGCGCCGGGGCCGGCGTCATCGGCGAAATCGGTGAGGAAGGTCCGCCACTGCGACACCAGGATCACGAACGCCGTCAACGAGCAGACCAGCAGGGTGTCGAAGTAGACGCCCAGGGTTTGGACCAGCCCCTGCTTGGCCGGATGGGTGACCGACGCGGCCGCGGCGGCGTTGGGCACCGATCCCATCCCGGCCTCGTTGGAGAACAGGCCCCGCTGCACGCCAGTCGCCAGGACGATGGCGAATCCGAGGGCGGCCCCGCCGACTGGGCGCGGCGCGAACGCGTCGTGGACGATCATGGCCGCCACGCCGGGCACCGCACCGACGTTGCCCAGCAGGATCACGACGCACACCACCATGTAGGCGAGTGCGATCGGCGGCACCACCGCGGCCGCGATATCGGCGATCCGCCTGGCGCCGCTGAAGATGATCGGCGCGGTCACCCCCACCAGGACGACGCCCACCCCGGCGGCCACCAGCCCCGGGTCGGCATTGGGCAGCGAGCCGCGCATCGCGTCGGTGATGGAGTTTGCCTGGATCGAGTTGAACACGAACCCGTACACCACCGAGATCGCCACGGCGAAGGCCGCCGCCAACCACGGCAGTCGCAGTCCGCGCCGGATGTAGTAGGCCGGTCCACCGCGGAACCCCGATCCGTCCCGGGTCTTGTAGACCTGCGAGAGGGTCGACTCGATGAGGCTGCTCGAACCGACGAGCAGGCCCATCACCCACATCCAGAAGATGGCACCCGGCCCGCCTGCGCCGATGGCCACGGCGACGCCGACGATGTTGCCGGTGCCGACCCGGGAGGCCGCCGAGATGCAGAACGACTTGAAGGCCGACACCCCGGGATCCCCATCGGCATCGGGGACGGCCTTGTCCCGGACGGCCCGGAACATGTCGGGGATCCGGCGGAACTGCACACCGCGCGTCGCGACGGTGAAGCCGATCGCGGTGATCACGAGCACCGGGACGCCCACCCACTTCCAGATCCCGGCTTCGATCGCATTCAGAACCGATTCGATTGTCGACACCTGGTCATCATCGGATGTCTGTGCCGACTCTGCGCGGAATCCGGGCAAAGGGGGATGGGTTGGCGGCCCCTACCGCAGCTCGCGCAGCAATCCGTCGACGAAGCCCAGGGCCGAGCCCTGCCAGGTGCCGATGTGGTCGAGCATGGCGTGGTTGCCGCCGGCGATCTCGACGTAGGAGGCGTCCACACCGCGCTCGCGCAGCTCGGCGATGCCCTTGGCGGTGCGCCGGGCCAGGGTGACGGTGTCGGCGGTGCCGTGGACGGCGAGGACCCGCGCGCCGCCGTGGATCTCGCGCCAGTCGGCGAACTGCCACCACGGCGCGAGTCCGACGACGCCGAGCACGCGGCGATCGGCGCCGAGCTGGGCGGCGACGCGCCCGCCCATGGAGTGGCCGATCACCGCGATCGGCCGGCCCGGATTCCTGGCCGCCATGTCATCGAGCGCGGCGCGGGCGTGCCACATGGGACTGGCCTGGCCGCCATTCCACCCGTAGACGCGGTAGCGCACCTGCTCGACGTCGACGGCGCCGCCGAAGCGCGCCCGCAGCGACCAGGTGAACGGGTACATCCTTAGCGCGGAGTCCTGCCACGGGGAGAACGGGCGGTAGGAGAAGTCGGTGCCGCCGGGCAGCACGAGGACCCCGAGGCGAGGTGGCATGGCGCGAGAGCCTTCCGAAAGGGGACATGGGTTCTGACACAGGATAATCGCGGCGCCATCGGACCTCGGCGGTGGCAGACTTGGGGCATGGCCGCCCATCCCCGCGCCGGTACGCCGGCCAAGCCCGAGGACCTGATCGACGTCGGCGCCGTGCAGCGCGCCTACTACGATCTCAAGCCCGACCCGGCCGATCCGCAGCAGCGCGTCGTCTTCGGCACGTCGGGGCACCGCGGATCGAGCCTCGACGCCGCCTTCAACGAGCCGCACATCTTGGCGACCGCGCAAGCCATCGTCGAGTACCGCGCACAGGTGGGGATCACCGGACCGCTGTTCATCGGGTTCGACACCCACGCGTTGTCGGTGCCGGCTTGGCGGACCGCTTTGGAGGTTCTCGTCGCCGGCGGCGTCGAGGTGTACACGGCCGGCGGCGACGCGGTGACGCCGACGCCGGCGGTCAGCCGCGCCATCCTCGAGTTCAACGCCGGCCACGACGCGCGGGCCGACGGCATCGTCGTCACCCCGAGCCACAACCCGCCGCGCGACGGCGGATTCAAGTACAACCCACTGTCGGGCGGGCCCGCGGATTCGACGCTGACGGCGACGATCGCCAACCGGGCCAACCAGATCCTCGCCGACGGCCTGCGCGAGGTGCGCCGCATCCCGTTCGAGCGGGCGCGCGCCGCGGCGACCGACTACTCGTTCCTCGACCACTACGTCGACGCGCTGGGCTCGGTGGTGGACCTCGGTGCCATTGCCGACGCGGGCATTCGGATCGGCGCCGACCCGTTGGGCGGCGCGTCGGTGGACTACTGGGCCGCGATCGGGCAGCGCCACCTGCCGGCTCTCACCGTCGTCAATGCGGCGGTCGACTCGGCCTTCGCCTTCATGACCCTCGACACCGACGGCAAGATCCGGATGGACTGCAGCTCGCCCGACGCGATGGCGTCGCTGATCGCCGGCCGCGACCGCTTCGACATCGCTACCGGCAATGACGCCGATGCCGACCGGCACGGCATTGTGACGCCCGACGCGGGCCTGATGAACCCCAACCACTATCTGGCAGTCGTCATCGACTACCTGTTCACCCACCGCGACGGCTGGGGCCCCGAGGCGGGAGTGGGGAAGACCCTGGTCAGCTCGTCGCTGATCGATCGCGTGGTCGGCGGACTCGGGCGCCGCCTGTTCGAGGTGCCGGTCGGGTTCAAGTGGTTCGTCGACGGGTTGCGCGACGGCACGATCGCGTTCGGCGGCGAGGAGAGCGCCGGCGCCTCCTTCCTGCGGTTCGACGCCACCCCGTGGACGACCGACAAGGACGGCATCATCTTGGCCCTGCTCGCCGCCGAGATCCTCGCCGTGACCGGCAAGACCCCGAGTCAACGGTTTGCCGAATTGGCCCAGGTCCACGGCAGCTCCTCCTACGCCCGGATCGATGCGCCGGCCACCCGCGAGCAGAAGGCGGTGCTGGCGGCGCTGACCCCCGACCGGGTGGCGGCGCGCGAGCTTGCGGGCGAGGGGATCACCGCGGTGCTGACCCGTGCGCCGGGCAACGACGCCCCGATCGGCGGGCTCAAGGTCACGACTGCCAATGCCTGGTTCGCCGCCCGCCCGTCGGGCACCGAAGATGTGTACAAGATCTATGCCGAATCCTTTCTCGGCCCCGAGCACCTGCACCGCGTGCAGCAGGAGGCGCAGGCGGTCGTCGACGCCGCGCTGATCGGCGCGTGAGACCTTCAACGTCGGAGTCCCGGCGCTGCGCGCCCCTAGGTCTCAGCAGGGCCTCAGTGCCCCTCGGGTAGCGTTCTTGCCCAGGTAACCCATCGGATCAACCGATCCCGCAGACAAGGAGCCACCACGTGAGTGCCAAATCGGGCCCCGCGATCCCCAATGTCAAAGGCGGCGGCTACAAGCCGCAGTCCTCGTCGAGCGTGCTCACCTACGTGCTGGTCACCATCGGCGTGATCGCGCTGGTCGGCCTGGTCATCGGCGGCGTCGTGCTCAACGCCAACCGCGCCAAGGAGCCGGCTCTCGACCGCAACGGCACCGTCACCGCGGGCAACACCGACCTGACCGTCGGTGCGGCGGCCGCGCCGGTCACCATCGACCTCTTCGAGGATCCGCTGTGCCCGGCCTGCGGTCAGTTCGAGCAGACGCAGGGCGGGCAGCTCGCCGACGCCGTCCGCGGCGGCAAACTGCGGGTGCGGTTCCACATGCTGAACTTCCTCAACGACTCGTCGGCCTCGCGCGACTACTCCACCCGCGCGGGTGCCGCCGTGCAGTGCGTGGCCGGGGAGAAGAACCAGGATCTGTTCCTGAAGTTCCACAGCGAGTTGTTCAAGCAGCAGCCGATGGAGCGCGGGAGTTCCGACCACAGCAACGACGAGCTGGCCAAGATCGCGCGCCAGGTCGGCGCCAACGAGGCGACCCAGCGGTGCATCGCCAGCGGCGCACAGGTGCCAGCCGCGGCCAAGGCGGCCCAGGAATCTTTGAACCAGCTGTCCAAGGCGCTCGACGGCAACGTCAGTACGCCATCGGTGCTGCTCGAGGGCAAGAAAGTGGACCTGGCGAACCCGAACTGGCTGGCTGATCTGTTGAAGGGCGCGAAGTAGTCTCGGCGCCGCCGCCGCGATTTGGAGGCGATGATCGAGATGGTGTAGTTTCGCTAGTGCGCTTGCGACGGCCCCGGGGCCGTGCAGCGTGGTAGCGACAACTACACACGGGGCTATGGCGCAGCTGGTAGCGCACCACACTGGCAGTGTGGGGGTCAGGGGTTCGAGTCCCCTTAGCTCCACAAAGAAGCGGCCCGGTCAGAGACTCATCTGACCGGGCCTCTTTTCTTTGAAGACCCCCGAGTGGGCCGAGAATGGGCCAGCGGGCGGGAAACAGTGAGTCAGGATGAGAGCGCGTTAGCCGCCGCAGTGTTCCGCACACCCTTTGGCCCTGGGGCTCCGGGCACCAGGCAAGTGAGCGCCCGCGCACCCCTCACAGGTTGGCGGGGCGTCTCATGTCGGTGGTGCGGGGTAGTCTCAGACTTGGGATTACACCTGGTAACGGCGATTGTCGGCAGGCTCCCATTCACCGGCACGGTAGACGCCCGGCCACGGTTCCGGTGAACACCCGAACTACGCCGACGCGTGGTGGACTGAATTCCACCGCAGGCTCTACACCGAAGGAACCGACCTGACTGCCTGGCGATTCATTTACGAGGGCCCCGGCGGTGGTGGCGGTGTTTGCGGTCGCCCTATCACCGAGGAAGAGGCGCATTTACTCGTGGACGTGTTCTCCCCGCCGTACAGCATCGAACGCCTACCGGAAACCGGAATGTACGACCGTGGCAGCTTATGCCCCGAATGTCGGGTGATCCATCTCGGGATTTCCGGAGGGTTCGTCTCAAGGAAAGATGAACCCCATGGCAGCAGGCACGAAGCGGTACTCGGCTGATCTGAAACGGGATGCGATTGCGATGGTCGC
>WBZS01000167.1_pt1 | contig 121863 bp, 119 predicted proteins | sample 5204201 | NCBI WGS metagenome assembly WBZS01 (sample SAMN12344357, study PRJNA552823) | activated sludge metagenome | biome: Activated sludge suspended growth; feature: Nitrification reactor; material: Wastewater; isolation source: activated sludge from nitrification reactor of wastewater... | reverse complement strand
AAAACAATGAAAACACCAACCAAAAGGCCGGCACCCTCAGAACAATCCTCACAGAGGAATAAACCCCAGCAAAAACAATCCAAAAAAACAAACTGGCATCAAAACATGGACACCGAAAACAAGTCCCGGCATCACAACAAAGACACCAAAAACAATTTGGCATCAAAACTAATTTGTCACACACTATCGAGTTCTCAAAGAACACACACCCCGCGGCGTGGCCTTGCGGCCCGTGTCACGAAGCTTCCCCAGGGCGCAGTCAAGGACCACGACCTCGTTCTCGGGGTTTGCACCGCTGGATCCGTTTCCCGTTGCCGGTATTCGGTCTCAGCGACTCGGATTACCAACTGTACCAGGCGCGGTGGCGCTCTTCAAGTCGCTGTTGCGGCTTGAAGCTTGCTGCTCGCTTGCGGTGCGATCAATAAGTTACACACGCTTCCCCGCTCGGGTCAAATCGCCTGGTCAGAGGCGTACGGGGGCGTGGATCAGCGGTCGAAGCGCGCGCCGGCGAAGGTCTTCTTGCCGCGCCGCAACACGAGCCATCGGCCGTGCAGCAGGTCGTGGACGGCCGGCGACCAGGCCTCGTCGTCGATCTTGGCGTTGTTCACGTAGGCGCCGCCCTCACCGATGGTCCGCCGCGCCGCCTTGTTTGAGTCGACCAGGCCGCTGTCCACCAACAGCTCGACGATCGTCGGGTTCGCCCCGGACGGGTATCGCGCGAGGGTCGTCTCCCCCAGCGCCGCCGCCACCGTCGGCTCGTCGAGGCCGCCGAGTTCACCGCGCCCGAAGAGTGCAGCGCTGGCCTGTTCCACCGCGTCGGTCTGCGCCGCCCCGTGGATCATCGTGGTCATCTCCGCCGCGAGGCGCTTCTGCGCCAGGCGCAGGTGCGGCTTGTCGGTGGTGGCCTCCGCGAGCTCGTCGATCTCGGCGCGCCCCAGGAAGGTGAACCACTTGAGGTAGCGGATGACGTCGGCGTCGGCGGTGTTGACGAAGTACTGGTACCAGGCGTACGGCGGTGTTGACTCCGGATCGAGCCACAGGCTCCCGCCGCCGGTCGACTTGCCGAACTTCTTCCCGTCCGAGGAGGTCACCAACGGGACGGTCAACGCGTGCAGCGCCGCCCCGTCGAGGCGGCGGGCCAAATCCACACCGCCGACGATGTTGCCCCACTGGTCCGAGCCGCCGATCTGCAACGTGCACCCGTAGCGGCGGTGGAGTTCGACGTAGTCGTTGGATTGCAGCAACAGATAGCTGAACTCGGTATAGCTGATCCCATCGCCGTCGAGGCGGCGCTTGACGGTCTCGCGCGCGAGCATCACGTTGACCGAGAAGTGTTTGCCGATGTCGCGCAGGAAGTCCAGGGCGCTCAGTTCACCGGTCCACTCCATGTTGTTGACCACTACGGCCGCGCCGTCGCCGTCGAGGCGGACGAACCGCCGCAGCTGCCCCCCGATCCGATCGGCCCACTGCGCCACCGTGTCCGCGCCGTTCATCGTGCGCTCGCCGACGTCGCGCGGGTCGCCGATCAGGCCGGTGGCACCGCCGGCCAGCACGATCGGACGGTGTCCGGCCTCCTGGAAGCGGCGCAGTGTCAGCAGCGGAACCAGGTGCCCGGCGTGCAGGCTGGCCGCCGTCGGATCGAATCCGGCGTAGAGCGTTACCGGCCCGTCATTCAAGTGCGCGCGCAACGCGTCCAGATCGGTCGACGCGGCGATCAGGCCGCGCCACTGCAACTCCTCGACGATGTCGATCCCGCTCACCGCCCGGCACCGCCGGTGATCGCCGTGTGCTCGTCGTCGCCGACTGCGCGGGCCTCCCCGGCCAGCATCACCGGGATCCCGTCGGCGTCGATCCGGTAGGCCACGCGCAGCCGCGGGTTGTAGAGCTCGTCCCCCGCGTCAAGCAGCGGCCCGTGATCGGTCGGACAGACGAGCCGCTCGCGGACGACCGGATCGATTTCAGCAGCGCGGGACATGGGTGCCTTTCTGGGGAACTCGGCCGATGACTTCTACCGGCGACAGCCACTCTAACCAGTGGGCCCGGCGCTAGGCCCACCCTCGCCCGGTGGCCGCCGCCTTGGTGAAGCGCCGGTAGCGTCCGTCGTCGTCTCGGTACCAGACACCGGCTGCGGGCTTCGGCACCCCCTGCGCCGCAAACGCGCTGCTCAACGGGCGGTACGCCTCACTGACCTCGATCGCGTCCACCAGCCGGATCAGATGCGGGCGCTGCGCCGCGGGCAAGCCGCCCAGCGCCGCACGCAGCGACGACACCGTGATCTCGTCGGCGGCACCGGGTCGCGCGGTGATCGCGGCAACGGCGAGATCATCGCCCCCGGCCGCTGCACCGCCGCCCACCTGCACCCGGTAGACGGTGGCCTGGTCCACGCCGCGCGCCAACGACAGCGCCTGTTCGACCGGGTTGCGGTACACCTCCCCGTCGCGCGAACGGATCACCGACGCGCTCGACCCCATGTACCAGAGGTCGCCGTCGGGATCGGTGCGGAACAGGTGGTTGGACACCTCCCAGCGGTCGTGCGGGGAGAATACGTCACTCAGCACCGGGCCGTTGGTCGCGAATCGGTGGCGCGCCCCCGACAACAGCACGCCGACCTCGTCGACGGCCGCCTCCTCGATGAACCCGTCCGGCGCCACCCGCAGGGTCTCCCGGTCGAAGTCGATGGACGCGACACGCACATCCGACGTTTCCGGCAGCGGTCGACCCATTGCGCCGAGCTTGGTGCCCGACACGTTCGACAGGATGGCCGACCCGTCGGCGGTGGCGAAGAACTCGAGCACGTGGGCGCGCGGGAAGCAGTCGAGCACTTCTTCCCACAGCCCGACCGACATGCCGGAGCCCATGAACAGCCGGATCGGGTTGTGCTGGTTGATCTCGAAGTCCGGCGACCGCACGACCTGCCCCATCATCGACCAGGTGTAGGACACGACGGTGACGCCGTAGCGCAGCACCTCGGTGCTGAATGTCTTCGCGTCCACCCCGTTGGACAGGGCGATGCGCGAACGCCCGACGACGGTGGCACCGAGGGTGGTCAGCAGGCCCGAGGGATGACTCAACGGCGGCAGGCAGTACACCGTGTCGTTGGCCGTCAGTCCGGCCGCCGAGGCAGCGCCGAAGGCCGAGATCGCGAACCGGTGGTTGGTGACCGGCCACGGCGTGAGCTCCAGCGTTGCACCGCGGGTGAACAGGATGAACGCGAGATCGCCGGCCAGGCCCGGATCGGGCCGGTACCAGCCGGGCACCTCGACCGCGGCCGGGTCGATTTGCTCCATGTCGACGACCGTGTCACCGTCGGCCGCCTCGATCACCCGGGTGTCACCGCTGCCGCCGCCGAGCACGAGCACCCGGTTCGAGTGCTCGCGGGCCAGGTCGAGATGGTTCGGATCGGTGATGACGACCCGGGCGGTGGCCAGGCGGATCCCGTCGGCGATGTCCAGATCGGTCGTGAGCAGCGCCCCGACCGCCCCCAAGCGCGATAGCGCGGCCACGACGACCAACGCACTGGGCCTCGTGTCCATCAGCACGCCCACCCGCTGACCGGGGCGCACCCCGCACGCGATGAGGCCGGCGACCACGTTGTCGATACGGGTGTTGACCTGCTCGTGGGTGAGTACCCGGTTCTCGAAGAGGAACAGTTCCTTCTGGCGACCGCGCCGGTTGTTCTCCGACATGAGCTTGCCCAGCGAGATCCTGGTACTCGGTTGGATCTGGCCGAGTCGGAACAGTCGGGGCACGGTTCGCACGGACTCGGCCGCGATCGCCCTCGACGTGCGCTGCACCGACACCGCCGAGTCGACGAGTTCGCGACCGGCGGCGACACTCGCGTCGGCGACTGCGTTGAGCCCGTGCTGCACGCGCGACGAGAGGGTGACGCCCGTGCCCGACCCGGCGGGGGCGTCGGTCATCGGCTCGACCTCCTCGGGCTCATCGCTCAGGCCCGCGCGCCACCGGATCCACTCGGCCGTCGTCGGCCAGGTGTGGTTGCCGGAGGCCGACCCGACGACGAGGCCGAAGTGGCCCACGGGCAGGCGCGACTCGAAGACCTCCGCCTTCGGCGCCGCGCGCAGGATGCCGCGCACCGCCGCCGGCTGGCCGATGTCGTCGGCCGTGCCGACGAACGCAAGGACCGGACAGGTGATCTCGGCGAGTGTGACGAGGTCGCCGTTGATGACGAAGCCACCCGACATCATCCGGTTGTGCGAGACGAACTGGCGCAGCAACTCGGCGATCGCCGGACCCGACCACGCCACCCAGCCCTCGGCCTCGAGGAAACGGCGCTGATCCTCGCGCGGCAGCAGCGCGTCGCGGTCGTGCAACTGGAGCAGGAAGTCTAGGCGGCTGCGCGCGGTCTTGACCGGGTCGAGCATCTGGAACCCCGTGCGGGCCAGCCAGCCTGGGATGGAGATATGGGGGAAGACCTTGTCGGCGAGGAACTCGGCTCCGGGCGCGGCGATGCCGGCGGGCAGCCCCAACGGCAGCGCGGCGAGCACATCGACCGGCGACCCGTAGGTGATGACGCTGGCGATCCCCTTCGAGCGCCGGAAAGCCGCGCACTGGTAGACGAACATGCCGCCCTGGGAGTATCCGGCGAGGTGGACGTCGCGGCCGGTGATCTCCGCGACGATGTCGACGATGCGCGAGAGCGCGACGATGTGGTCGGCCAGGGTGCGCTCCTTGCCGCCCTCCTCCCGATCCGGCGAGCCGAAGTCCACCACCCAGGGGGTGATGCCGTGGCGGTGCAGTACCGACACCGCGCCCTTCTCCTCGGTCACGTCGTAGATGTTCGCCGACACCATCATGGGGTGCACCAGGATCACGTCGGGGCCGGCGCCCTCGTCGTCGGGGAAGTAGCGGCGCAACCGGAACATCTTCTCGGTCTCCACGACCTGGTACGGGGCCGGCTCGGTACCGGTCTCCAGGCCGCCGAAACGCAGCACCTCCAAGCCGTTCTGCGCCGTTGCGAGCACCCGGTTGACAGCTCCGCCGATTCCCATTGTCAGCTACCTTTTCCCTTTTCCAGATTGGTCCCGATCCGTCACTCTATTGCCAGCGCTGCTCGTGGGTGGCCAGATCGGCGCGCACACCGACCAGCTGGTGAGCCACCGCCGAGGAGGCGGTCCCGCCGTGGGCATTGCGCGATTCGATCGACCCGCGGACGGTGAGCACCTCGCGCACCTCGCCGGTGAGTTCGGGGTTGATCGCGGCGAGCGCCGCGTCGTCGAGTCCGGCCAAGTCGGTCCCGGCCGCCTCGGCCGCGCGCACGCACTCCCCCGCCGCTTCGTGGGCGACCCGGAACGGGATGCCGCGGCGCACGAGCCACTCGGCGATGTCGGTGGCCAGGGTGAACCCCGCCGGGGCGAGCTCCGCCATCCGGTCGGCGTGAAAGGTCAGGGTGCCGACCATTCCGGCGATCGCGGGCAGCAGTAGTTCGAGTTGGGCCACGGAGTCGAAAACCGGCTCCTTGTCCTCCTGCAAGTCGCGGTTATAGGCCAGCGGCTGCGCCTTGAGGGTCGCGAGCAGCCCGGTCAGGTTCCCGATCAGCCGACCGCTCTTGCCGCGCGTCAACTCCGCGACGTCGGGGTTCTTCTTCTGCGGCATGATCGAACTGCCCGTCGACCAGGAGTCGGCCAGCGTGACGTAGCCGAACTCGGGCGTGCTCCACGCGATGACCTCCTCGGCCAACCGTGACAGGTCGACCGCGATCATGGCGAACACCCACGCGGCTTCCGCGGCGAAGTCCCGCGAGGACGTGGCGTCGATCGAGTTGGCCATCGGGCCGGCGAAGCCGAGGTCGGCGGCGATGGCCGCGGGGTCGAGGCCGAGAGAGGAGCCGGCGAGCGCGCCGGACCCGTACGGCGAGACGGCGGTCCGACGATCAGCGTCGGCGAGGCGCTCGAGGTCGCGCAGCAGGGGGTGTACGTGCGCGAGCAATTGGTGGCTGAGCAGGACCGGCTGGGCGGCCTGCAGGTGCGTCTTGCCGGGCATGACGACCTCAGGATGCGCCGCGGCCTGGGCGACGAGGGCCTCGGCGACGCCGAGGACACCGGTGGCGACCCGCCCGAACGCGGCCCGCAGCCACATCCGGAAGAGGGTGGCGACCTGGTCGTTGCGCGACCGACCGGCGCGCAACCGGCCGCCCAGCTCCGGGCCGACACGGTCGATCAGGCCGCGCTCGAGCGCGCCGTGCACGTCCTCGTCGGACTCCGCGGGCCCGAAGGAACCGTCGGCGACGGCGGCCGCGAGCCGGTCCAGGCCGCCGAGCATGGCCCCGAGGTCTTCGTCGGTCAACAGGCCGGCCCGGTTGAGAACACGGGCGTGGGCCTGTGACGCCTCGACGTCGAACGGGGCCAGCACCCAATCGAAATGCGTCGACTTGCTCAGCGCCGCCATCGCCGCAGCCGGGCCGTCGGCGAACCGGCCGCCCCACAGTGCCCCGGTGTTGGTCGCCTCGTCCTTCGGTGCCACCGGGCTCACAGGCCCAGGTCGCGCTTCGCGGCGATCTTCGACGACAACCCGTGCAACTGCACGAAACCCTTCGCGTTGGACTGGTCGAAGGTGTCGCCATCGTCGTAGGTGGCGAGGTTGAAGTCGTAGAGCGACTCCGCCGAGCGCCGGCCGTTGACGATGATCGCACCCGCGTGCAGCACCAGCCGGATGTCGCCGGAGACGTGCTCCTGGGTGTGGTCGATGAACGTGTCCAGCGCACCCTTGAGCGGCGAGTACCACAGCCCGTCGTAGACCAGCTCGGCCCACTTCTGGTCGATGTGGCGCTTGTACCGGCCCAGTTCCCGCTCCAGCGTCACGTGTTCGAGCTCTTCGTGGGCGGTGATCAACACCATGGCGCCGGGCGCCTCGTAGATCTCGCGGCTCTTGATGCCCACGAGGCGGTCCTCGACGACGTCGAGGCGTCCCACACCCTGCGCACCGGCCCGGCGGTTGAGTTCTTCGATGGCGCCGAGCACCGAGACGGGTCTGCCGTCGATGGCGACGGGGCGACCCTTGTCGAAAGTGAGGATCAGCTCGTCGGGAGCGTTGAAGTTGATCGTCGGGTCTTCGGTGTAGTCGTAGACGTCCTTGGTGGGGGCGTTCCACAGGTCCTCGAGGAAGCCGGTCTCCACCGCGCGGCCCCACACGTTCTGGTCGATGGAGAACGGCGAGCGCTTGGTGACGTTGATCGGGATCGCGTTCTCCTCGGCGAAGGCGATGGCCTTCTCGCGGGTCCACGCATAGTCGCGGACCGGGGCGAGGACTTCGAGCTCTGGGGCCAGGGTGTTGAACCCGACCTCGAAGCGCACCTGGTCGTTGCCCTTACCGGTGCACCCGTGGGCGACGACGGTCCCGCCGTGGTCGCGGGCGGCCTGCACGAGGTGCTTGACGATCAACGGGCGGCTGATCGCCGACACCAGCGGGTAACGGTCCATGTACAGGCCGTTCGCCGTGATCGTCGGCAGGCAGTACTCGTCGGCGAACTCGTCTCGGGCGTCGACGACGACCGACTCCACGGCACCGCACTCGGTGGCGCGCCGGCGCACGACCTCCATGTCCTCGCCGCCCTGGCCGAGGTCGATGGCGACGGCGACGACCTCCTGGCCGGTTTCCTTGCCGATCCAGCTGATCGCGACGGAGGTGTCGAGGCCTCCGGAATATGCCAGGATGACGCGTTCGGCCATGGGTTGTGTGCTCCTCGAGGTGGTGTGTCGTTGGTTCTATTGTGCTGGTCGGCCCGATGGTCGGGCCCGGCGGGTCAGCCGACCAGCCGTTGCAGGTGTTGCGCCAGTTCGGCGCCGGTCATCGGCTCGCGGGCGAGCGCGAAGATGGTGTCGTCCCCGGCGATGGTGCCGACGACGTCGGGCAGGCCCGCCCGGTCAAGCGCGCTGGCCAGGTAGCCCGCCGCGCCGGGCGGGGTCCGCAGGACGGCAGTCTGACCGGACCCATCGGCACCGACCAGCATCTCGCCGAGCAATCGCACCAGTCGGTCGGTGCCCCCGACGACGCCGCGGACCGGCGAGCCGTCCTCGGGGACGACGTAGGCCCACGGGCCGCCGTCGGCGCCGCGCAGCTTCACCGCGCCGAGTTCGTCGAGGTCGCGCGACAGGGTCGCCTGGGTGACCTCGACGCCCTCGTCGGCCAGTGCCGCGGCCAGTTCGGTCTGGGAGCCCACCGCACGGTTCGCCAGAATCGCCACGATCCGCGCGTGTCGCCCCGCCCGCGTCGTCGTGCGGGTCTCGGGGCGCGGCGCGGCCGGACTCATTGGTTCGCCAACAACCACGCCAGCAGCGCCTTCTGGGCGTGCAACCGATTCTCCGCCTCGTCGAACACGACGCTGGCCGGCCCGTCCATCACGTCATCGGTGATCTCGTCGCCGCGGTGGGCGGGCAGGCAGTGCAACACGATGGCCCCATCGGCGGCGTGCCCGAGGAGCGGGGCGTTGACCTGATACGGGCGGAACGGCGCGGCGCGGTCGCGGCCGTCGTCCTCGTGCCCCATCGACACCCAGGTGTCGGTGACCAAGACGTCGGCACCGCGGGCGGCCTCGACGGGATCGGTGATCACCGCCACCGAACCGCCGGTGAGCCGGGCGCGCTCGGTGCTGGCGGCCACGACGTCGGAGTCGGGGGTGAACCCGTCGGGCCCGCTGACCCGCACGTGCATGCCGGCGGTGACCCCGCCCAGCATTAGCGAGTGCGCCATGTTGTTGGCGCCGTCGCCCAAGTAGGTCATGGTCAACCCGGCGGTCCGACCCTTGTGCTCGATGATCGTCTGCAGGTCGGCCAGCACCTGACAGGGGTGGAAGCCGTCGGACAGCGCATTGACGACCGGCACCGATGAGAACTGCGCCAACTCGTCGAGTCGCTCCTGCCCGAAGGTCCGCCACACGATGGCGTCGACGAAGCGCGACAGGACCCGCGCGGTGTCGGCGAGGGTCTCGTCACGGCCCATCTGGGTGGAGCCGGTGTCGACGACGACCGCGTGCCCGCCGAGCTGGGCGACGCCGACGTCGAAGGAGAAGCGGGTACGCGTGGAGTTCTTGTCGAACAGCACCGCCACCGACCGCGGCCCGGCGAGCGGCCGGTGCCCGAACGGGTCCTGCTTCATCGTCGCCGCCAGCGCGAGTACCTGAGCCTGCTCGTCGGGGGTCAGATCGTCATCACGCAGAAAGTGACGGGTCATGCGGATTCTCCGTTCGCGGTGTCGAGGATCCCCGGCAGGGCCCGGACGAAGGACTGCGCCTGCTCCTCGGTGAGGATCAGCGGCGGCGCGAGCCGCACCACGTCGGTGGCGGGGGCGTTGATCAGGAACCCGGCCGCGCGGGCGGCCGCCTCCACCTGTTTGGCGATCTCGGCGCGCAGCACTACGCCGAGCAGCAGGCCCGCGCCGCGCACATGGTCGATCAGCGGGTGGTCGAGATCCTCGATCCCGGTCGCCAGGGTCTTGCCCACGTGGGCGACGTGGTCGACGAGGCCGTCCCGGTCGATGGTGTCGAGGACGGCCAAGGCCGCCGCCGCGCACATCGGGTTGCCGCCGAACGTCGTGCCGTGCATGCCGGGTTCGAACAGCCCGGCGGCCCGGGGGCCGGCCAGCACCGCGCCGATCGGGAAGCCGCCGCCGAGACCCTTGGCCAGCGTCATCACATCCGGGACCACGCCGGCGGCCTGGTGGGCGAAGAATGTCCCGGTCCGCGCGACACCGGTCTGCACCTCGTCGAAGACGAGCAGTGCCCCGCGCTCGGCGGTGATCCGCCGCGCCTGCGCCAGGTAGTCGACGGGCGGCACCACGACGCCGCTCTCCCCGAGGATCGGCTCGAGGATCACCGCGGCGGTGTTCTCGCCCACGGCGGCCTCGAGTGCCGCGGCGTCGCCGTAGGGCACGAAGCGCACACCCGGCGGCATCGGCTCGAACGGCGCGCGCTTGGCGGGCTGACCGGTCATCGCGAGGGCGCCCATGGTGCGGCCGTGGAAGGCCCGCTCCGCGGCCACGATCTCGCCGCGGCCGGTCAGGCGGGCGAGTTTGAAGGCCGCTTCATTGGCCTCGGTGCCGGAGTTGCAGAAGAAGACCCGCGCACCCTCGACGCCGAAGCGGTCCAGCAGCTTCTCGGCCAACTCGACGGTCGGCGGCGCGATGTAGAGGTTCGACACGTGCCCCAGCGCCGCCATCTGCGCGGTCACCGCGGCGGCGATCGCCGGATGCGCGTGGCCCAGCGCGTTGACCGCGATGCCGCCGAGCAGGTCGAGGTACTCGCGCCCGTCGGCATCGGTGACGACGGCACCGGACCCACCGGTCAGGGCCACCGCCGGCGTGCCGTAGTTGTTCATCATCGCCCCGGCCCAACGGCTCTGCCAGGCCGCGGTCCCGTCGGTGGGTTGGCCGGCCATCAGTGCTCCTCCTCATCGTCGACGGTGGTGCCCAGCGACGGATCGTCGCCGGGCGAGAGCAGCCGCGCCAGCACCGCGTGCGGCTCGCGGCCGTCGATCACATGGGCTGCGCCCACCCCGCCGCGCACCGCGCGCAGGCAGGCCTCCATCTTGGGGATCATCCCCGCCTCCAGCGAGCCCAGCAGGCCCGCCAGTTCGTCGGCGGTGATACGGGTGACCAGCGAGGACCGGTCGGGCCAGTCGGTGTACAGCCCGGGGACATCGGTCAGCATCACCAGCCGCGCTGCGCCGAGCGCCTGGGCCAATGCTCCCGCGGCGGTGTCGGCGTTGATGTTGTGCGCCACTCCGTCATGGTCGGGGGCGATGGTGGACACGACCGGGATCCGCCCGGCGGCGATGAGGTCGTCAACGGCCGACGTGTTCACCGCGGTGATGTCGCCGACCAGGCCGATGTCGGTCGGCTCGCCGTCGACAACGACCGTGCGGCGGGTTGCGGTGAACAGGTGGGCGTCCTCACCGGTGATACCCACCGCGTAGGGGCCGTGGGCGTTGATCAGTCCGACGAGCTCGCGCCCCACCTGCCCGAACAGGACCATCCGGACGATGTCCATCACCTCCGGAGTGGTGACTCGGAAGCCGCCGCGGAACTCGCCCGCCAGCCCGACGCGCGCGAGCATCGCCGAGATCTGGGGCCCCCCGCCGTGCACCACGACGGGGTGGATCCCGCAGGCCCGCAGCAACACCATGTCGTCGGCGAAGGCGGCCTTGAGCGCATCATCGACCATGGCGTTGCCGCCGTATTTCACCACGACGACCCGGCCGTGCAACTCCTGCAGTGCGGGCAGCGACTCGGCGAGCAGCCGGGCCCGTTCGAAGGCGCCGCTCATGAGGAGTAGGCCGAGTTCTCTTCGACGTACGCGTGCGACAGGTCCGTCGTGCGGATCGACGCGCAGCCCGCACCGAGGCCCAGGTCGACGAGCAGGTGGATGTCCGCCCCGGACAGGTCGACCTCGCGCGCGCCGGGGACGCCGACACCATTGCGGCAGACCTCGCTGCCGTTGAAGGAGACCGCGATCGTGTCGGGGTCCAGGTCAATGGGGGCGATGCCGATCGCGGCCATGATCCGCCCCCAGTTGGGGTCGGAACCGAACAGCGCCGTCTTCACCAGCGAGTCGCGGGCGATCGTCCGCGCACCGATCAGCGCGTGCGCCTCGCTCGTCGCACCGACCACTTCGACGACGACGCGCTTGGTGACGCCCTCGGCGTCGGCCATCAGCTGTGCCGCCAGGTCGTCGCAGGCGGCGAACACCGCGGCGTCGAGATCCGCCTGCTCGACGCGCAGGCCGCTCGCCCCCGACGAGAGCAGCAGCACGGAGTCGTTGGTGGAGGTGGCCCCGTCGACGTCGAGGCGGTCGAAGGTCCGCGCGGTGGCCCGCCGCAGCGCGAGGTCGAGCTGCTCGGCGTCGACGAGCGCGTCGGTGGTCAGCACGACGAGCATCGTCGCCAGCGACGGCGCGAGCATGCCCGCGCCCTTGCCCATCCCGCCGACGTTCCAGCCGTCGCGATGATGGACCGCGACCTGCTTGGCCACCGTGTCGGTTGTCATGATCGCGTGCGCGGCGTCGGTGCCGCCGGACAGCCCGCCGGCCATCTCGTGCACGATCTCGGTGACCCCGGCCAGCAACCTGTCCATCGGCAACCGGTCCCCGATCAGGCCGGTCGAGCACACGGCCACCTCGATCGCGCCGGTCTCGGTCCCCCAGTTCGACAGCGCCTCGGCCACGGCCTCGGCGGTCCGGTGGGTGTCGGCGAACCCCTCGGGCCCGGTGCACGCGTTGGCGCCGCCGGAGTTGAGGATCACCGCCCGCAGCCGGCGGCTCTCGAGGACCTTCTCGCTCCAGAGCACCGGCGCGGCCTTCACCTTGTTGGCGGTGAAGACGCCCGCAGCGGCATACTCGGGGCCCTCGTTGAAGACCAGGGCCAGATCGTGCTTGCCGCTCGCCTTGATGCCGGCCTTGATACCTGCCGCCCGGAACCCGAGCGGCGCGGTGACGCCTTGGGTCCGCCAGATCCGGTAGACGGCCGGTTGCTGTGTCGTCATGGCGCCACTCCCACAGTGGTCAGGCCCTCGGTCTCGGCGAAGCCGAGCGCGAGGTTCATCGATTGGACAGCGGCGCCGCCGGTGCCCTTGGTCAGGTTGTCCACGGCCCCCACCGCGACCAGGGTGCCCGCCCGCTCGTCAACGGTGACGGAGAGCTGCACGGCGTTGGAGCCGATCACCGACGAGGTCGCCGGCAACCGCCCCGGCGGCAGCAGGTGGACGAAGGGCTCGTCGGCGTAGAACTCCTCGTAGGCGGCGCGCAGCACCGCCTCGCTCGCGGTCGTGCGCGCGGTGCAGGTCGCGAGGATGCCGCGCGACATCGGCACGAGCACCGGGGTGAACGACACGGTGACCGGCGATTGCGCGGCCTCCGACAGCGCCTGGGAGATCTCCGGGGTGTGCCGGTGCGTGCCGCCCACACCGTAGGCGCGGGCCGACCCGATGACCTCCGAGGCGAGCAGGTCCACCTTCAGCGAGCGGCCTGCTCCGGAGGTGCCGCTGACCGCCACGACGGTGACGTGCGGGTCGACGAGTCCGCCGGCCAGCGCCGGCAGCAGCGACAGGATCGAGACGGTCGGATAGCAGCCTGGGACGGCGATCCGGCTCGCCGCCTCGAGCCGGGCCCGGTTGCCGGGCAGTTCGGGCAGCCCGTAGGGCCAGGTGCCAGCGTGCTCCCCGCCGTAGTACGTCGCCCAATCGTGGGAGTCCGACAGGCGGAAGTCGGCGCCGCAATCGATGACGAGTGTCGCCGGCGGGAGCGCATCGGCGATCACCGCCGACGTCCCGTGCGGCAGGCCCAGGAAGACCACATCGTGTCCGGCGAGGATCTCGGGGGTGGTCTCGGCCAGCACGCGGCCGGCCAGGGGCAGCAGGTTGGGGTGGTGGGCGCCCAGGTCGGATCCGGCGTTGCCGCCGGCGGTGAGCGCCCCGATCACCACCTCCCCGGATGCGACGCGGGGATGCCCGAGCAACAGGCGCAGAATCTCGCCGCCCGCATACCCTGAGGCACCGGCGACCGCCACGGAAATCGTCATAGAATTATTATGCACTACTCCGCAACTCCATTCATTGAATGGGGTATCTCCCTGTGGAGGACTGCGGTGTCTATCCCGCCCGCAGCGTGAGCATCGCGATCTGCGGGGGCGCGGCGACCCGCACCGGTGGGCCCCATGCGCCAGCACCCCGGGACACGTACACGGGCACATCTCCGACCGTGCCGAAACCGACCACCACCGGTTGCTGCAACCGCACGGCGAAGGCGAACGGCCAGATCTGGCCGCCGTGGGTGTGACCGGACAGTTGCAGCCCCACGCCCCGGCCCCCCGCCTGCTCCGCCTGCTTCGGCTCGTGCGCGACGAAGATCAGTGCCCGGCTCGGATCCCGACCGGCCAACGCTCGGTCCACATCGGGCTCATACGGGTGCGGCGCGGTCCGGTCGTAGACGCCGGCCAGGTCGACCACCGCGCTCCCACGGCGCAGCTCGGCCCGCTGGTTGCGCAGCGGCATGATGCCCAGGGTCGCCCAGAAGTCCAACCAGGCACCGCCGTCATCGGCGTAATACTCGTGGTTGCCACTCACCCCGAAGACGCCGAGCGGCGCGCGCAGGTCGCGCAGGGGTGCCAGGTCCCGGCCGACGTTGGCGACCGTCCCGTCGGCCAAGTCGCCGCCAAGGATCACCAGATCCGGTCGCGCCGCGTTCACGCGGTCCACGACCCGCCGGGTGAAGCCCGCATCTCGGGTTGGGCCGACGTGCAGGTCGGTAACGAGGGCGACGCGCACGCCGTCGAACTGCGCGGGCAGCCGGCTCACGACAGCAGTGTCCTCGGTGACCGCCGGGTGGGCGGCTTCGTGCAGGCCGTGTCCGACCGTCGCCACCGCTGCGACCACTAGGAGGCCGCTGAGCACCGTGACCGTCCGGCGCGGTCCGTCCGACGGCCCCCGGGCAAACCGCAGGACAAGCGCGATCACGCCGATCACCGCGACACCGAGCGCGAGGTAGTAGGCCAACGCCCACCAGGTGAACCCGAGGAACCCGATCGGCCGAGCCCACGCCGGGTCGAGCACGCGTCCGACCGCCATCGCCGCCACGCCGGTGATCGACCCGAGTACCAGCAGGGCGTCCGCCGCCCTCGCCCACCGACCGCGAAGCCCCGTGGCGACTACCAGCCGCCGGTGCAGCCAGTAGGCAGACAGGCCGACAAGGGCGATGCCGATGACGGCGGCAAGGACGACCACGGCCTGTTCGCTCAACGCAGACGCGCGCCGACGACGGTGCCCGCGTGTTCCACGGCGGCCAACCTGGCCGCCGTCGCCTCGTCCTCGGTCAACGTCCGGTCCGGGGCGCGAAACCGCAGGGCGAAGGCCAACGACTTGCGACCTGCCCCGACCTGGTCACCGGTGTAGACGTCGAAGAGTTCGATCGACTCCAGCAGCTCACCGGCCCCGGCGCGCAGCGCCGCGGCGACGTCGGCCGCCGGGAGCGCCGCGTCGACGACGACGGCCACGTCCTGCAGCACCGCCGGGAACACCGACAGGGCCGGCGCGGGCAAGCCGCCGTGCGGCCCCAGCGCATCGATCGACAGCTCCAAGGCACAGGTCCGCTTGGGCAGGTGCGCCCGGTCGCAGACGGCCGGATGCAGCTCCCCGGCCCATCCGACGGTCACCCGCTCGCCGGCCGAGTCGGTGACGACGACGCGCGCACACCGGCCGGGATGCCACGGCAGGTGCTCGTCGGCGACCAGGTCGACCGCGACGCCGGCCGCGCGCCCGATCGAGCGGGCGGCCTCGAAAGCATCGGCGGCATCAGCAGTGCGGCCCGGTCCCCACGGGCCGGCCGGTTCGGCCAGCCCGGTCAGCACCGCCGCGACGTGCACCGGCTGGGCGGGCAAGCTCGCGTCGAGCCGGGCCAACTGCTCGTCGGTGGGCCGGCGCGTCACGTCGAGGGCCTGCACAACCTCGCCGCTACCGCCGCCGAGCACGACCTGGCCGATGGTGTACAGCGACAGGTCGCGCTGGCCGCGGGCGATATTGCGGCCGACCATCTCCAGCAACCCGGGCAACAGCGTCGTGTTCAGCTCGGGCCGCTCGGAGTCCAACGGGTTCAGTACCGCGACCGTCGCGCGGCGCGGGTCGTCGGCGGGCAACCGCCACTGGTCGAAGACGCCGGCGGGCAGGAACGGATACGGCAGGACCTCGACGAATCCGTCGAGCGCCAACGTCCGGCCGATGCTGCGCCGGCGCCGCTGCGCCGGGGTCAGCCCGTGGCCGCCCGGCGCGCGGGGCACGACGGCCGGAATGTCCTCCAGGCCCTCTAGGCGCAACACCTCTTCGACGAGGTCGGCCGATTGCCGCAGGTCCGGGCGCCACGACGGCGGAGTCACGGTCAGCCGACCCTCCTCCTCGACCACGGTGCAGCCCACCTCGCGCAGCCGCACGGCCGAGGTGCCCGCCGGGTAGTCGACACCGGCGGTGCGGTCGGGTGCATCGGGGGCGAATGCGATAGCCGCGACCGGGTCGGCGGGCAGCACCACATCGGTCCACCCGGCCTCGACGGTGCCTCCGGCGATCTCGACGATCAGTTCGGCGGCCCGCGCCGACGCGCGGGCGGTGATCTCTGGGTCGACCGCACGCTCGAACCGCTTGGCGGCCTCCGAGCTCAGCTTGTGCCGTTTACCGGCGCGGAACACGCGCACCGGGTTGAAAGTCGCCGATTCCAGCAGGACCCGGGTCGTCTCGTCGCCGACCTCCGTCGTCGCGCCGCCCATCACGCCGGCCAGGGCGATGGCGCCAGAATCGTCGGCGATCACCACATCCTCGGCGTCGAGGGCGCGCTCGACGCCGTCGAGAGTCGTCAGCTTCTCCCCCGCGGCGGCGGTGCGCACGGCGATCGGGCCGCGGACCCGGTCGGCGTCGAAGGCGTGCAGCGGCTGCCCGAGCTCCAGCATCACGTAGTTGGTCACATCCACGACCGCGGAGATCGGTCGCACGCCGGCGATCAGCAACCGCTTGCGCAGCCACCACGGCGCGACGGCGCCCGGGTCGACGCCGGTGATCACCCGCGCGGTGTAGCGGGTGGCGCCAGAGGCGGGTTCGATCGACACCGGCGGCCCATCGGTGCCCGCTGCGCCCGGGTCGGTGCCGGCGCCGGGCTCGGCAAATCCGACGCCGAGGCTGCCGGCCAACTCGCGTCCGAGGCCGCGGACGGAGAAGGCGTAGCCGCGATCCGGGGTGACGTTCACCTCGATCGCCGTGTCGGGCAGGCCCAGGAACTCGCGGGCGTCCGCGCCCGGCTGCGCCGACCGGGCCGGCAGCACCAGGATGCCGGCGTGGTCGTCGCCGATGCCGAGTTCGGCGACCGAGCAGATCATGCCGTTCGACGTCTTGCCGTACGTCTTGCGCGAGGCGATGGCGAAGCCTCCCGGCAGCGTGGCGCCGGGCAGCGCCACGACGACCAGGTCGCCCTCGGTGAAGTTGCGTGCACCGCAGACGATTTCGCGCGGCGACTCCTCTCCGACGGCCACGCGGCAGAAGCGGATCGGCTTCTTGAACTCGGCGAGTTCTTCGATGGACTCGACGCGACCGATGACGAGCGGGCCCAGGACCTGCCCAAAGGGCTCGATGTCTTCGATCTCGAATCCGACGCGGACGAAGGCGGCATCGATCTGCTCGGTGGTCGGCTCGTCCGCGGCGCCGGACAGGTCGAGGACTTCGGTCAACCAGGACTGTGGGACACGCACGGTGGCTGCTGCTTTCGGCTCTGGGGATCTGGGTGGCTGGGGATCTGGGTTGCTGGGCAGGGCCGGATCAGGCGGCCGGCCCGAAGGGTGCGGTGAAGCGGATGTCGCCCTCCACCATGTCGCGCATGTCGGTGATGTCGGTCTGGAACTGCAGGGAGCGCTCGAGGCCCATACCGAAGGCGAAGCCGCTGTACTCGTCGGGGTCGATCCCGTTGGACCGCAGGACGTTGGGGTTGACCATGCCGCAGCCGCCCCACTCAATCCACCCGGCGCCGCCCTTCTTCGCCGGGAACCACACGTCGACCTCGGCGGACGGCTCGGTGAACGGGAAGTAGGAGGGCCGCATGCGTGTGGTCGTCTCCGGACCGAACAGGGCCTGGGCGAGCGTTTCGAGTGCGCCGCGCAGGTGCGCCAGGGTCAGGCCCCGGTCGACGGCGAGGCCCTCGATCTGGTGGAAGACCGGCGTGTGGGTGGCGTCGAGTTCGTCGGTGCGAAAGGTCCGACCCGGGCAGGCGACGTAGATCGGGAGATCGCGGCGCAGCATCGCGCGGACCTGTACCGGCGAGGTGTGGGTGCGCAGCACCTGGCGGGATCCCTCGGGAGCGATGTAGAAGGTGTCCTGCATGGAGCGCGCCGGGTGGTCGGGCACGAAGTTCAGGGCGTCGAAGTTGTGGTGCTCGGTCTCGACCTCGGGCCCCTCGTCGATCTCCCAGCCCATGGCGACGAAGACATCGGCGACCTGCTCGGCGAGCACGGTGATCGGGTGGCGCGCCCCGACGCGGCGGCGTCCGCTCGGCAGGGTGACGTCGATGGACTCGGCGACCAGCACCGCGGCGTCGCGCTGCGCCTCCAATTCCGCGGTCCGGACCTCGAGCGCTTCGGCGACCTTCGTGCGCACCGCGTTGACCGCTTTGCCCGCGGCCGCGCGCTGGTCGCCGGGCAGGCCGCCCAGGGCGCGGCGCGCCAGTGAGATCGGCGCCCTTTCACCGAGGTGCTCGGTCTTCGCCGCGGCCAGCGCATCGAGGTCCGCCGCGACGGTGAAGGCCGCGACTGCGGCGTCGGCGGCTGCGTCGAGCGCTGCGGGGTCCAGTGCTGCGGGGTCGATTGTCGTGTCGTCGTTCGCGGTGGCCACGAATGACAAGCCTAGTCGATCGATGACCGTCGCTGACCTGCGGGTTGACCGACTCTGACGCTGATCGCGCGCGCAGCGACCGCGCCCGTGACAACGATCACCAGCATGGGCGCGCCGACCAGCATCCCGTCGCGCGCGAACGCCAAGAGTGCACCACCGGCCACCACCAGCGCGAGGAGCACCGCGGCGTCACGCCAACGGTTCGCCTCGGTGGTCGCCAACCCGGTCGCGCGCGGGTCGTCCCACCACCGCAAGGGCCGGTTCTCCAACGGCGACAAGGCGACCGCGACGGGGGCCAGGAGCACCAGCAGCAGCACCGTCTGCACCGCGACGGTCCACAGGTGGCCGCTCGACGCCGGCTCGTTACGGGGATGGCCGAGCACCCAGCCCGCCCCGATGATCAGCCCGAGCAGCGGCAGGTGCCATAGGTACAGGGTCATCGCCGCGCGGTTCCCCATCGCCACCCACCACCAGGCGCGGGGCCGCCGCGCCCAGCGCCCGATCCCCCCGGCACACGCCACCGCCAGCAGGCACAGCACGATCGCATGCCCGGCCAGCAGGAGGCTCGGCGGGCTCATGTTGGACAACCGCTGTCCGGGCACCGTCACCATCGACACGTCGTAGGGGCCGACGACGACCAGCGCCGCGTCGACGACCAGCATGATCGCGGCGCCGACCGCCGCCGTGCCCGGTGAGATGAGGCGCTTGGCGTAGGCGATGCCCAGGACCGCCGGGATCGTCCACGCCGTCACGAAGGCCAGATTCGTCCATGCCGGCGCCGCCCCGTCACCTCCCAACCGCGCGAGGTCGCACACGGCGGTCAGCGCGTAGCAGCCGCCGGCCACCCCCACCGCCTGAGCCGGGGTCGAGATCCACTGCAGGAGTGCGACGAGGGCGAGGATCATCAGGTAGGCGCCCAGGAACCAGAGGAGTTGGACACCGAGGCGACCGATCACGTCGACGGCGGCCGCACTCCCCGCCCCCGCGGCGGCGCCGAGGGCGGATCCCACGGCCAGCAGATACCAGAACACCGGCCGCAAGAGCCGTTGGGCGCGGCGCAGCAGCCAGTGCCCGGGGGCCGTTCCGGGCCGCCACCCGTAGGTGGCCGCGGCCGCTCCCGCGAAGAAGAAGACCGGCAGGACCTGCAGCAGCCAGGTCGCGACCTGCGCAAGCGGGTAGTCACCCAGCAGGTTGCCCAGGACGAGGTGATCGCCGCCGGGCGGCGGCGGGGCGACGGTGAGCATGATCGAGTGCCCGGCGACGACGACGAGCAGGCTGGCCAGGCGCAGCACGTCGACGGCTCGGTCGCGCGACGTCCCGGTGAGCCGGTCGAGTTCGGCCGGGGCGAGGGCGCGCGGGATCTCCGACGGGGTGGTTGTCATGACTGCCATCCTGGGCGACCCCGACCATCGCGCGCTTCGGCAAAACTACTCAGCAGACTTGCCCACGCTCCGCAAGAGCTATAGAGTATAGCTCATGGCTATAGCCAATAGCGTCGAGGATCGCGTGGCCGCCCGGCGCCGGATCATGATCGAGCGGGCCATCGCCCACGCGGTCGACATCATGACCGAGTCGGGCGTCGCCGCGTTGACGACCACCGAGGTCGCTCGGCGCTTGGGAATCAAACAGCCGTCGTTCTACAAGTACTTCCCCAGCCTCAACGCGCTCTACGACGAGCTCTTCGCGCTCGGATACCAGCAGTTCTCCGCCTCGGCCGCCGCAGTGGCAGCCACCGCGGCGCCGGGGGTTCCGACCATCACGGCGTGCGGCCGCGACTTCGTCCGCTGGACCATGGAGAACCAGGCGCTCGCGCAACTGATGTTCACCCGACCCGTGCCGGGATTCGAACCCTCCGCCAAAGCCTTCGCGCCGAGTATCGATTCGATGAACCACATCTACCGCCACATCGCCGAAGCGATCCGCCTCGGTCAGCTGCGGGCCGACACCGACGTCGACGAGTTCGCCGGACTCTTCACCTCCTTCACCGGCGGTATCGCCTCACAACAACTCGCGAACGAACCAGACGTCGCATTCACGGAAGGACGCTTCACCACCCTCATCGACAAGGCACTCGATGTCCTTGTCACGGCATACAGGAGCAACCCATGAAGCAACAATTCGACGCCGACCAGGTGGAACACACCGTCGCGGCAACGCCCCAGGCGGTCTACGCGCTATTGGCCGATGTCACCCGAATGCCCGAGTTCACCCCCCTGGTCGATCGCATCGAGTGGCTCGACGGCGCTACCCGAGCAGCGTTGGGCGCACGCTTCAAGACCCGCAACACGATCGGCCGCGGCCCGCGATGGTCGAACAAGCCGGTGATCACAGTCCTCCGACCCGATGAGGAGATCGCCTGGGAGCGGACCGAGCCGTTGATGGGGACGATCGAGTGGCGCTATCGCCTCGAGCCCGTCCACGGCCAAACCCGAATCATCGAGTCCTACCGGATGATCAGGCCGGTCACCGCCGCCGGCTGGTTCGTCATCGGCACCCTCTACGGGGTGAAGGACAACCGAGCGATGCAACGACGAGGGATGGAAGAGACCTTGCGGCGCATCCAGCAGGTGGTCGAGCAGGCGGCACAGATCAGTCCAACGCCAGCCGCGTAGCATTCTGGGCCGGAGCGCCCGAAACCATGGTATCGATCTGGTGTTCTAGTATACTTGTACTATGTCAGCCGCCTGGACCACCACCGACTTCCCGCCTCCGGCGGATCCCGGTGTCCCCGGGCCCGACGACGGACCCGCATTCGACGATCCTGCCCTCGACGACGACTGCGACCGCTGGCAGGACCGGGCCCGCGCGCTGGATGCGGCGATGTCGGTGACCGTGTCGGAGAGGGCGCCTGGACGCTCGACGTCTTGACCGACAGCGCCAAGGCCAACTCGATGATCGCTGGACCGAATACCGCGAGATCGGCGCCCTGCACCAGCGGATGAGCGCCACCGGCAAGCCGGAGCCGTCCCAGCGCGGGGCGCGCATGCTCGATATCGAGGCCCAGGTGGCGGCTCGGATCGCCATGAGTCGAGGACTATCGCAGCGCGCGGCCGAGAAGTGGCTGTACGACGCCATCGCGATGCGCGACCGGCTGCCGCGGGTCGGCCCGCAACTACGCGACGGGACGATTACCCCGCGCCAATTCCGATTGATCCTCACGCGCACGGAATTGCTCGACGACCGGAACTGGGGTCCGCAGGTCGACCTGACGATCGCCGACACCCTGCGTCGGCGCGGCGGTGCCGGCGTGTGGTCGAACAAGCGGCTCATCGACATGGTCGACCGCATCATCTTCCGTCACGACCCCGATTCGGTGCGGCGCCGCCACGAGAAGGCGAAGCAGGCCCGCTCTGTGTGGGTGCTGCCCGACGCCGACGGCATGGCAAGCCTGGGCGCGTCGATGACGGCCCAGGACGCCGCGATCGCCCTCGATTCGATCTGCCGCCTCGCCGCGCTGGTCTGCCCCCAGGATCCGCGCACCGCGCAAGCCCGGCAAAGCGACGCAATGTTCGCTCTGCTGACCGGGCAGATCTTCGAATGCGACTGCGCCCGCCCGGACTGCACCTCCCAGGTCCCCGGCCCCAAGACGTTGGCCGGATGGCTGCGCGACCACCAGGGCGAGGTGGTGGCCAAGGGCCGCGTCCCGGTGCACGTGATCGCCGATCAGGCGACCGTCGAGGGCGACGCCGACAACCCCGCCTTCCCCAACGGACACGGCGTCATCTCCGCCGCCCACCTGCGCGACCTGCTCGCCCGCGAGGACACCCGAGTCCGTCCGCTGAACAAGCCCGACACCGCCGACGCCTCACTGCCGACCTACCTCCCGTCCGATCCATACCGGCCGTCGACCGCCCTGGACACCTTCGTCCGAGCGCGCGACGGCTATTGCACCGCGCCCGGCTGCGATCGTCCCGCCTGGTCCTGTGACATCGACCACATCACCGAGTACGACCACGACAACCCTGCGCGCGGCGGATCAACCCACCCCGACGGCCTCGCCGCCAAATGCCGCCTGCACCACCTCCTCAAGACCTTCGGGGACGGCTGGCTCGACGATCAATTCGGCACGCCCGACGGCCGGCTGGTGTCCGAGGTCGTCTCCCCAGAAGGGATCGGCCTGCCCGGATTCCGTGGCACGATCCGCCGCCGGGACCGACGGGCCCACCGGTGCACTTGCGCCCACCGCGGAACCGGACCAAGGCCAAGCACGCCCGCCGCCGAACCGAGCGCGCGGCCAACCGCGAGAAGCGGCTCGCCGACGAGAAACTTGCCCTCGAACAGGAGGAACGGCGCCGCCGCGCGCACCCGCGCGAGACCGACGGGGATCCACCGTTCTGAATGCTAGGCCTGCGCGCGCGCACTCTCGTAGAGACAGATCGCAGCGGCGGTCGCGAGGTTGAGGCTTTCGGCACGGCCATGAATCGGAATGGACACCCGGTGGTCCGCGGCGGCCGCCACCCCTTCGGGCAGGCCGTGGGCCTCGTTGCCGAACAACCACGCGGTCGGCGCGGAAAGGATCTCCCCCGCGTCGGTGAGCCGGGTCTCGCCGTCGGCCGTCGTGGCCAGCAGAGTGAGTCCGGCGGCGCGCAAAGCGGCCAGGCCCGTGCTGATCGAGCGCTCCCGGGCGATCGGGAGGTGGAAGACGCTGCCCGCACTGGCCCGCACGCACTTGCCGTTGTGCGGGTCGACCGTGTCGCCGAGGAACACGATGGCGTCGGCACCCATCGCATCGGCACAGCGGATGATCGTCCCCGCGTTGCCGGGCTCGGCCGGTTCGACGGCGACCGCGAGCAGCCGCGGCCGCTGCGCGAGGACCCGTGCGAGCGGGACGTCGAGCAGGCCGCAAACGGCGAAGACGCCGGGCGGGGTCGTCGCCTCGGCGAGCTTGGCGACAGCACGGTCGTTGACGACGAGGACGTCGAGTCCGCGGTCGGTGGCCAGCGTGAGCACGGCGCGGTGCCGTTCGGCGGGGCCCTCGCCCACCAGGATGACCTCCGCGCGACCCGTCTCGATCGCCGCGGTCACCGCATTGGCGCCTTCGACGAGGAAACGCCCCTGTTCGCGGCGGACCGCTGCCCTGTGCAGCTTCGCAAACGACACGACCCGCGATGAGCGTTCGGTGAGAACATCCATCGCGGGTCGGGCCTTCGTGTGGGTCGCGCTCAGGCGGCCGGTGCGTTCACGTCGTCGGGCAGCGCCTTGCGGGCCACCTCGACCAGGCCGGTGAAGGCCTGCGGGTCGCTCACGGCGATCTCGGCGAGCACCTTGCGGTCCACCTCGACACCAGCCGCCTTGAGGCCCTGGATGAAGCGGTTGTAGGTGATGTCGTTGGCGCGGGCCGCGGCGTTGATGCGCGAGATCCACAGCTTGCGGAACTCACCCTTGCGCGCACGACGGTCGCGGTAGGCGTAGGTCATCGAGTGGAGCTGCTGCTCCTTGGCCTTGCGGTACAGGCGCGAGCGCTGTCCGCGGTACCCCTTCGACGCCTCCAGGGTCGTCCGGCGCTTCTTCTGGGCGTTGACCGCCCTCTTCACGCGTGCCATGTCTGATCCTCTTTACTTCGGTCTGGTTGGTCGTTAAGGGGCTGGTCAGCCGTTGCCGTTGAGCAGTCGCTTCAAGCGCGGCACGTCGGCCTCGGCGACGACGGCTGTCCCGTCGAGGCGGCGCTTGCGCTGCGAGGACTTGTGCTCGAGGAGGTGGCGGCGGTTGGCCTTCTGGCGCATGATCTTGCCGCTGCCGGTCACCTTGAATCGCTTCGCGGTGCCCTTGTGGGTCTTTGCCTTTGGCATGGGTGTTTCCTGTTCATTCGACCGGGCTGGCGCCCGGCATCGTCGGCTCTGCCGCAGTGGCTGAGCCGTCAGTGGTCTGTCGGCTAGTCCGACTCGGCGGGGGTAGAGTCCGCCTGCACGCCCGCGCCCGACTGCTGCGCGGCCTTGGCGCGGGTCTTGGCGCCCTTGTGGGGTGCCAGCACCATCGTCATGTTGCGCCCGTCTTGCTTGGCCGACGTCTCGACGAAGCCGTATTCGGCGACGTCGTTGCCGAGGCGCTGGAGCAGACGAAACCCGAGCTCGGGGCGCGACTGCTCGCGCCCGCGGAACATGATCGTGACCTTGACCTTCGAGCCGGCTTCTAAGAAGCGGATCACATGACCCTTCTTGGTCTGATAGTCATGGTCGTCGATCTTCGGGCGGAGCTTCTGCTCCTTGATGACGGTCATCTGCTGGTTGCGACGCGACTCGCGCTGCTTCTGCGCGGCCTCGTACTTGAACTTGCCGTAGTCCATGATCTTGCAGACCGGCGGCCGGGCGTCCGGCGCAACTTCCACAAGGTCGAGGTCAGCTTCTTCAGCGAGGCGGAGCGCATTTTCAACGCGCACGATGCCCACCTGCTCACCATTCGGTCCGACCAGGCGAACCTCCGGGACGCGGATGCGCTCGTTGATGCGAGTCTCAGTGCTGATGGGGCCTCCTAGGTCGATCGTTGGCAACGGGTCGACCACCGCAAGAAACACGGGCGAGGAAAGGGGCCGGTTCCTCAACAAGAAAGCCCACCCGGGCGCGGTTGATGAAACCGCTGCCCGAAGGGCTCCGATGCCGACCAACACATGCCCCACCGGACGAATCAGGTTCGCCCGGGGCGCGTGTCGGACCGTGAAACTGCGGTTACGAGAACTCGTGTCGCACGGTGGGAGCGGAACTCCACTTGCCTGGCCCCGATGATCCGGGGCGGTCGCACTGTGACAGTCTAACAGTCATGTCCGATGACCCCAATTCGACGTCCGAGCAGGTCCGCGAACTGGCCACGATTCCCGCCGTCGAGGTCGTCGCCCGTGCGGCGGTGATGCTGATGAGTGCGGCTGCGGAGAAGATCGGCCCGGAGGCGGGCGCCGAGGCGCAGCACCAGGATCTCGCCGAGGCCCGAATCCTGCTGGGTGCGCTGTCTGGACTGGTCTCCGGCGGCGGCACCGACCTCGGCATCCACGGCAAGCCCATCCGCGACGGGGTGAAGGCACTGCAGGCCGCCTTCCGCGACGCGAGCGCCTTTCCCGACGCGCCCGGCGAGGGGCCCGGCGAGAAGCTGCTCTAGCCGGCGTCGGCCACCCGCTCCGACTCGAGCACCTCGGCCAAGAACGCACCGGTATGGCTGTGCGGCGCCGCGGCCACCGCTTCGGGCGTACCGGAGGCGATGACCGTGCCGCCACCGTCGCCGCCTTCCGGGCCCATGTCGACAACCCAGTCCGCGGCCTTGATCACGTCCAGGTTGTGCTCGATGACGATGACCGTGTTGCCCTTGTCGACGAGGCCGTTGATCACGTCGAGCAGCTTGCGGATGTCCTCGAAGTGCAGGCCGGTGGTCGGCTCGTCGAGGATGTACGCGGTGCGCCCGGTCGAGCGCTTCTGCAACTCCGCGGCGAGTTTCACGCGTTGCGCCTCGCCGCCGGACAGCGTCGGCGCCGGCTGGCCCAGGCGCACATAGCCCAGCCCGACGTCGACGAGGGTCTTGAGATACCGGTGGATCGAGGTGACCGGCTCGAAGAACTCCGCAGCCTCCTCGATCGGCAGGTCGAGCACCTCGGCGATCGTTTTGCCCTTGTAGTGCACTTCGAGGGTCTCCCGGTTGTAGCGCGCACCGTGGCACACCTCGCACGGCACGTACACGTCGGGCAAGAAGTTCATCTCGATCTTGATGGTCCCCTCGCCGGCGCATGCCTCGCACCGGCCGCCCTTGACGTTGAAGGAGAACCGCCCCGGCTGATAGCCGCGAACCTTGGCCTCGGTGGTCGCCGCGAACAGGGTGCGGATCTTGTCGAAGACGCCGGTGTAGGTCGCGGGGTTCGAGCGGGGGGTGCGGCCGATCGGCGACTGGTCGACCTGCACCAGCTTGTCGAGGTGCTCGAGGCCCTTGACCCGCTTGTGCCGGCCGGGCACGTGCCGGGCGCCGTTGAGCTTGTTGGCCAGCACCGACGCGAGGATGTCGTTGACCAGCGTCGACTTGCCCGACCCGGAGACGCCGGTGACGGCGGTGAGCACACCGACCGGGAAGGAGACGTCGATGTCGTGGAGGTTGTGCTCGTTGGCGCCGATGACGGTGAGCTGCTTGCGCTTGTCCACGGGTCGGCGGATCTCCGGCACCGGCAGGCTCTCCCGACCCGACAGGTAGGCGCCGGTGATCGAGCGCGGGTTGGCCAGCAGGCCCTCGTAGGACCCGCTGTGCACCACGTGGCCGCCGTGCTCGCCCGCGCGCGGCCCGATATCGACGATCCAGTCGGCGGCACGGATGGTGTCTTCGTCGTGCTCGACGACGATCAATGTGTTGCCCAGGTCGCGCAGCCGGACCAGCGTGTCGATCAGGCGCCGGTTGTCCCGCTGGTGCAGGCCGATCGACGGCTCGTCGAGCACATACAGCACCCCGGCGAGACCGGACCCGATCTGGGTGGCCAGCCGGATGCGCTGCGCCTCCCCGCCTGAGAGCGAACCGGCTGCGCGGGCGAGCGACAGGTATTCCAGGCCGACGTCGAGCAGGAAGCGGATGCGCGCCTGCACCTCTTTCAGCACGCGTCCGGCGATGGCCTCCTCGCGGGCGCCAAGCGTCAGGCTGTCGAGATACTTGGCGCACTGCGCGACCGACAGGGCGCTGACCTCGGCGATGGATTTGGGGCCGAACTCCGCGGAGGCGATGGTGACCGCCAGGATCTCCGGGCGCAGCCGCGCGCCCTTGCAGGCCGCGCAGGGAACGTCGCGCATGTAACCCTCGTAGCGCTCCTTCATGGCCTCGGACTCGGTCTGGTCCGAGCGCCGTGCGAGGAAGGCCATCACACCCTCGAACTCGGTGTAATACGAGCGGGTGCGGCCGTACCGGTTGCGGAACTTCACGTGCACCTGGTGCTCGCTGCCGTTGAGGATCGCCTTGCGCACGGCGGCCGGCAACTTCCTCCACGGCGCGTTGAGGTCGAAGCCCATCTCATCGGCCAGGCCCGAGAGGAGGCGCAGGAAGTAGTCGGCGTTGTGACCCGACGACCAGGGCGCGATCGCCCCTTCCGCCAGGCTCAGCTCGGGGTCGGGCACCACCAGTTCCTCGTCGATGACCTTGCTGACCCCGAGACCGTCACAGGTCGGGCAGGCGCCGTAGGGAGAGTTGAACGAGAACGCACGCGGCTCGAGGTCGTCGATGGCGATGATGTGCCCGTTCGGGCACGCCATCTTCTCGGAGAAGCGCCGCTCACGGTCGGCCGCATCCTCCTCGACGTCGACGAAGTCGAGCACGACGATTCCGTCGGCCAAGCGCAGCGCGGTCTCGACGGAGTCGGTGAGCCGCTGCTTGGCCGTCGCCTTGACCGCGAGCCGGTCGACGACGACGTCGATGTCGTGGCGCTCCTGCTTCTTCAGCGCCGGCGGCTCGGTGAGCGGGTACACCCGGCCGTCGATGCGAGCACGGGCGAACCCCTGCGTCTGCAGGTCGGTGAACAGGTCCACGAACTCGCCCTTGCGCGACCGCACGACGGGGGCGAGCACCTGGAACCGGATGCCCTCGTCCATGGCCAGGACCTGGTCGACGATCTGCTGGGGGGTCTGCTTGGCGATCTTCTCGCCGCATTGCGCGCAATGGGCGGTGCCCGCACGCGCGTACAGCAGGCGCAGGTAGTCATACACCTCGGTGATCGTCCCGACCGTCGACCGCGGGTTGCGGTTGGTCGACTTCTGGTCGATCGACACCGCGGGCGACAGCCCCTCGATGAAGTCGACATCGGGTTTGTCCATCTGGCCGAGGAACTGGCGCGCATACGCCGACAGCGACTCCACATAGCGGCGCTGGCCCTCGGCGAAGATCGTGTCGAACGCGAGCGAGGACTTGCCCGACCCCGACAGCCCGGTGAAGACGATCAGTGAATCCCGCGGCAGGTCGACGTCGATCCCGCGCAGGTTGTGTTCACGCGCTCCGCGCACGATCAAACGGTCAACCACAGCAATGCTTTCCTCACGTTTCGGCCCGGTCACCCGGCCGCCCCTGATTCTATGCCGCCGGTCCGACAGGGCGCCCGACGCCGCTACCGTGGGGGCATGACTGCGATCAGCCCCGTCGACGACGACTACACCGGCACCGTCGCCGGCCCGCACCGGCCGATGCGCCGCACGACGCACAACGCGACGATTACGAAGATGTCCGTCGGCCCGATGGACAACAACGCCTACGTCCTGACCTGCACCGCCACCGGTGACCAGCTGCTGATCGATGCGGCCAACGACGCCCCGGCCCTCCTCGGCCTGCTGGAGCTCCTGCCCGGTACTTTGCGCACCATCGTGACCACCCACTCCCATCCCGACCACTGGCAGGCGCTGGCGGAGGTGGCGCAGGTCACCGGGGTGCCGACCTGCGCCGGGCGCGCGGATGCGCCCGGACTACCGGTGCCGCCGGACCGGCTGCTCGACGACGGAGACTCGATCACCGTCGGCAACCTGACGCTGAGCGCCATCGGACTCGCCGGGCACACCGAGGGATCCATCGCGTTGGCGCTACGAGACGCGAGCGACGACGCGGCCGGGCCCTTGTCGGTCCAACTGTTCACCGGCGACTGCCTGTTCCCCGGCGGGGTCGGAAAGACCTGGCAGCCCGGCGATTTCGAGCGGCTCCTGGCCGACGTCACGACCAAGGTCTTCGACGCCTACCCCGACGACACCGCGGTGTACCCGGGGCACGGCGGCGACACCGCACTCGGCGTCGAACGACCCCACCTCGCGCAATGGCGGGAGCGCGGCTGGTAGCGGGCAGCGCGGGTACACTGGATCAACTGTGAATCCCGATCCGCGCATAGCCGACGAGCAGCACCACCTCGATGCCGTGTACGGGCGCATCGACCGCATGCGCGCCACCGCCAACCGGCGGTTGCGTGAAACTCTCGCCGAGAGCGGCGGCACCCCTCAAGCCCAATCCGAGCGGGAGTCCTACGAACGGCTTTACGTCGACGACCTCACCAAACTCGATGCCGCCGAGCACAACCTGTACTTCGGCCGACTCGAGGTGGATGGCGACTACCAGCCCGAAACCCGGCGTATCGGCCGCATCGGCGTGCTTGACGACGACGCCGAGGACAGCACCCTGCTGTTGGATTGGCGTGCACCGCTGTCGCGCCCGTTCTACCTCGCCACCCCCGCAGATCCCGACGGAGTGCGAGTGCGACGGCACATCCGCACCGCCAACCGCGCGGTGCGAGCCGTCACCGACGAGGTGCTCGACGGTTCGGGCAGCGCTGGCGAGGGCAGCGACGCAGCGGTGACCCTCGGCGACGTAGTCAACGAGAGCGCGCTCGTCGCCGCACTCAACGCGGCGCGCACCGGCGAGATGAACGACATCGTCGAGACCATCCAACGCGAGCAGGACCTCATCATCCGTTCGGCGCACCGCGGCGTGACCGTCGTGCAGGGCGGTCCCGGCACGGGCAAGACCGCCGTCGCCCTGCACCGTGCCGCCTACCTGCTGTACACCCATCGCGACCTGCTCGCACGCAGCGGCGTGCTGATCATCGGCCCCAACGCCGAGTTCCTGCGCTACATCTCCCAAGTGCTCCCCTCCCTCGGCGAGACCGGCGTGCTGCTCACCACGATCGGCGACCTGCTGCCCGGCGTCGCCACGTCGGCGGTGGATCCGCCCGCGACCGCCGCGATCAAGGGTTCCACGCTCATCCTCGACGTCCTCAAGCGCCATGTGCGCTCCTACCAGTCACTACCCAAGGAGCCGGTCATCGCCGACTTCGACGGCTATCCGCTCTCGATCGACTCGGCACTGGTGAAGTCCGCGCGGGCCAGGGCGCGCAGCACGCACAAGGCGCACAACCAGGCGCAGCGCGAATTCCTGCGCTCGGCGCTCTACGGCTTGGCCGGCGCCCACGCCAGGCGGATCGGCTCGTCGCTGCTCGACGGGACGCAGTTGCTCTCCAGTGCGGAAATCGCCGACATCCGCGACGAGATGCGTGACGACGAGGACCTCGTGCGAGCGGTCCTGGCATTTTGGCCGCGACTCGAGCCGGGACGGGTCCTCGCCGACCTGCTGACCTCACGGTCGGCGATCCGGGCCGCCACCCCCGGGTGGACCGACGACGATCGCGCCGCCCTGTACCGCTCCCTCGATGGGCCGGTCACCGTCGGCGACGTGCCGCTCCTCGACGAGATCGCCGAATTGATCGGTGCGGGTACCGCCGATGACCGCGCCGCCGAACAAGCGCAGTGGCGTGCGCAGCTCGTGCAGGCGCAGGAGGCCCTCGACATCCTGACCGGTTCGGCGCCGCAGGACCTCGAGGACGAGATCGACCCCGAGATCCTGATGGCCTATGACCTCGTCGATGCCGAGCAACTGGCTCAACGCCAGCACGTCAACCGGCGTCTGACGACCGCCGAGCGCGCCTACGAGGATCGGACCTGGGCCTTCGGCCACGTCATCGTCGACGAGGCACAGGAACTGTCGGCGATGGCGTGGCGAATGGTGATGCGGCGCATCCCGAATCGCTGGATGACCGTCATCGGCGACACTGCCCAGACCTCGAGCGCAGCGGGCGCGCAGTCGTGGGCGGCGGTGTTCGAGCCCTACGTCGAGCAGCGCTGGCGGCGCCACGAACTCACCGTGAACTACCGCACACCGGCCGAGATCATGCGCTATGCCGCCCGTCTGCTCGACCGGATCGATCCGACCCTCACCGTACCGACGTCGCTGCGCGCCAACGGGATTGAACCGATTGTCGTGCGTGCGGAATCCGGGCGTGCGGTGCGCGACGCCGTCTCCCTCGCGGTCGGCTCCGAGTGGAGCGGACTGACCGGGGTGATTGTCGCCGACGACGACTTCGGCAATGCGGTTGCCGCGCTTGGTGATCGGCCGGGCGTCGTGGTGCACACCGTCGCCGGCTGCAAGGGTCTGGAGTTCGACAACACCGTCGTCGTGGAACCTGCGGCGATCATCAGCGCATCCGCCCGCGGCCTCAACGACCTGTACGTGGCGCTCACCCGAGCGACCCAGCGCCTCGTCGTCGTCGCCGAATGCGACTTGCCACCCGAGCTGGCGGACCTACCCGGGTGGCAAGAGGACTGAGAATCTAGGTCGTGTGGACGATCAGCACGTCGACGGCGGCCTTGCGCGCGGCGTCGGCGGGGACCGAGCCGAGGAGACGGCCAGACAACGTGTTCAGCCCCTTGTTGCCGACGACCAGCAGGTCGGCTTTGACGTCGACGACGAGCTGCAGCAGGGCGTCGACCGGCGCGCCCTTGACGGGGCGCGGCTGGATCAGGGTGGCGCCGGCGGCTGCCGCGCGCTCCTTCGCTGTGCGCAGGATCTCCTCGGTCGGCGCGGAGCCGTGGACCTGGTAGGCCTCGTCCTTGAGGACGTCGGACATCGCGTTGACGTCGCGACCCTCGTTCGGGAAGTATGCGCAGGCAATCACCAACGTTGCCCTGTCGCCGGCCAGCGCGCCGGCGCGCTCCACCGCCTTCATCGAGGACTCCGACCCATCGGTGCCCACTACCACGGTGCTGTATCCAGCCATTGACCATTCCCTCCAGATTTCGCGACTCTTCGCGAATACTAGTCTATTTGATTCCCGCGGCGTCCATGCCGCGCAATTCCTTCTTCAGATCGGCGACCTCGTCGCGCAGGCGTCCAGCCAACTCGAACTGCAAGTCGCGTGCGGCCGACATCATCTGATCGGTGAGCTGGGCTATCAGGTCCGCCAACTCGGCGCGCGGCATGGCCCTCACGTCGCGGCGCTCGATGACCCCGGCGCTCGCCGACCCCTTCGGGTTGTCGCCCTGCGCCCGCCGGCCCCGAGAGGCGTTGCGCCCGGAGCCGCCGACGCTCACCTCGTCCTCCGCTTCGCTGTAGACCTGGTCGAGGATGTCGGCGATCTTCTTGCGCAGCGGCTGTGGGTCGATCCCCATCTCGTCGTTGTAGGCGGCCTGCTTCTCCCGGCGGCGCTCGGTCTCCTCGATCGCGTTGCGCATCGAATCGGTGACCTTGTCGGCGTACATGTGCACCTCGCCGGAAACGTTGCGCGCCGCCCGCCCGATCGTCTGGATCAACGAGGTCGTGCTGCGCAGGAAGCCTTCTTTGTCGGCGTCGAGGATCGCCACCAGCGACACCTCGGGCAAGTCGAGACCCTCGCGCAGCAGGTTGATGCCCACCAGCACGTCGTACTCGCCGAGGCGCAACTGCCGCAGCAACTCCACTCGTCGCAGCGTGTCGACCTCCGAGTGCAGGTAGCGCACCCGGATCCCGAGCTCGAGCAAGTAGTCGGTGAGATCCTCCGACATCTTCTTCGTGAGCGTCGTGACCAGCACCCGCTCGTCGCGCTCGGTCCGCTCGCGGATCTCGTGGACCAAGTCGTCGATCTGCCCCTTGGTCGGCTTCACGACGACCTTCGGGTCGAGCAGCCCGGTCGGCCGGATGACCTGTTCGACGAACTCGCCGTTGCTCTGCCCCAACTCGTACGGGCCCGGCGTCGCCGACAGGTAGACGGTCTGCCCGATGCGGTCGACGAACTCGTTCCAGGTCAGCGGGCGGTTGTCCACCGCCGAGGGCAGTCGGAAGCCGTAGTCGACGAGGTTGCGCTTGCGCGACATGTCCCCCTCGTACATCCCGCCGATCTGCGGCACCGTGACATGGGATTCGTCGATGACCATCAGGAAGTCGTCGGGGAAGTAGTCGATGAGCGTGGCCGGGGCCGACCCCGAGCCGCGGCCGTCGATGTGCCGAGAATAGTTCTCGATCCCGGAGCAGAAGCCGACTTGGCGCATCATCTCCAAGTCATAGGTGGTGCGCATGCGCAGTCGTTGCGCCTCGAGCAGCTTGCCCTTGTTCTCCAGTTCGGCCAGTCGTTGGGCCAATTCCTCCTCGATGCCCTTCATCGCCCGTTCCATCCGTTCGGGGCCGGCGACGTAGTGCGTGGCCGGGAAGATGCGGACCGTATCGACCTGGCGGACGACGTCGCCGGTCAGCGGGTGCAGGTAGTAGAGCGCCTCCACCTCGTCGCCGAAGAACTCGATCCGCACCGCGAGCTCCTCGTAGGACGGGATGATCTCGACGGTGTCGCCGCGCACGCGGAATCCGCCGCGGGTGAACGACATGTCGTTACGGGTGTACTGGACGTCCACGAGGAGCCGCAGCAGCGCGTCGCGGTCGATCTGCTCGCCCACCGACATCTCCACCGAACGGTCAAGATAGGACTGGGGCGTACCCAGGCCGTAGATGCACGACACCGACGCCACCACGACCACGTCGCGCCGGGACAGCAGGCTCGAGGTCGCCGAGTGCCGCAGCCGCTCCACATCGTCGTTGATCGACGAGTCCTTCTCGATATAGGTGTCGGTCTGCGCGATGTAGGCCTCGGGTTGGTAGTAGTCGTAGTAGGAGACGAAGTACTCAACGGCATTGTTCGGCAGCATCTCGCGCAGCTCGTTGGCGAGCTGAGCGGCCAACGTCTTGTTGGGCGCCATCACCAGCGTGGGGCGCTGCAGCCGCTCGATCAGCCAGGCCGTCGTCGCCGACTTCCCGGTGCCGGTGGCGCCGAGCAGCACGATGTCGCGCTCGCCGGCGGCGATCCGGCGCTCGAGGTCGTCGATCGCCGCGGGCTGGTCCCCGGCGGGTTCGAACTCGCTGACCACCTCAAATCGCCCGTCGACCCGCTCGACCTCGCCGATGGGGCGGAACTCCGAGTGCGCGAGGACCGGTTTCTCTGCGGGGAAGGCCATGTGTCCAGGATAGGCACGGGGTCCGACATCCGGTGTCGGCGCCGGTGTCGGGGCCTCCCGCTAGGTTGAGTACATGAGCGACACGGCACATGCACCCAAGGTCGAGACGTTCGACACCGCCGCCGGGACGAACACCGACCCGAAGGGATTGGTGCGATCGGTCGACGAGTACCGGGCCACCGGCTACGGCTTGTACATGTCCCGCTCGGCCGACCATCCGCGGTTCGACCGGCTGGAGAGCTGGTTGCTGCCCGGTCTGGGCCTGCGCGCCAACATCTTCCACTTCCGTGATCCCGCCTATCGGCCCGGCCAACGGCTCTACCTCGACGTCGGCGAGTTCTCCGGCCCCGACGCCGAGGGGCGCTGGCACGCCACAGACTGGTATCTCGACCTCGTCGATGTCGCGGGTCGGCCGCTGGAGCTGATCGACATCGACGAATTGTTCGAGGCCCACACGGCCGGGCATCTGAGCACCGACGAATGCTCACATGCGGTACAGATCGCCAACCGGGCCCTGGTGGGTGCCGCCGATCACGGCCACGACGTCCAGGCGTGGCTCGACACCACGGTCGGCGAGCGCATGCGGTGGATCGACCGGGCCGGGTAGCCGCGACTCAGGGCAGTGCCGACTCAGGGCAGGGCAACACTGATGCGCGCGGGCCGGCCCGGATCGGCCGACGCGAAGGCACCCGCGCCGTCGGCGGGGAAACCGCCGGACCGCAGGATCGCGGGCAACTCGGCCGCCGCGGCGGCGTCACGCGCGGTGATCCGGAGCCCGATGATCGGGTTCTGATCGGTGACCTCGACCGCCACGGCCCGCTCCCCCGCCAGCGCCCACAGCCGGTTGGTCAACCGGGTTCCCAACGCCGACGGGTTGGGGTCGAGTTCGACGAGTTCGCGAATGGGTGTGGCCGCGATACCCGCGCGCACGTTGGCCTCGAACGGGACCAGTCGCTGGGCCCACAGGTCGATGGCCTGCTCCACGAGTTCCGCACTCGAGCCGTGGTTGACCAACCAGACGTCGGCCACGGCACGCCGCTGCTCCTCGGTAGCCTGCGCGGCGATCCGGGCGCGAGCATCACCCTCGTCGAGACCCCGCTGGTTCACCAGCCGGTGCACGCGCAGCTCCACGTCGGCGTCCACCACGATCACGGCATGGAAGAACGGTGCGGTGTGGTTCTCGACCAACAGCGGAATGTCCTGCACCACAATCGCATCCGGCGGTGCCGCCACTAGGAGCTCATTGGTCCGCGCCCCGATCAGCGGATGGGTGATGGCGTTGAGCGTGGCGCGCGACTCATCGTCGACGAAGGCCTTGGCGGCCAGCGCCGGGCGGTCCAGTTCGCCGTCGGCGCCGACGATCCCGGTCCCGAATGCCTCCGCCAGCGCTGCCAGCCCGGGTGATCCCGCCGCCACCACCTCGCGTGCGATCTTGTCCGCGTCGATCAGGTAGGCGTCTCGCTCGACGAACGTCTTGGCGACGGTCGACTTCCCCGCGCCCATGCCTCCGGTCAATCCCACTCGAATCACGACCACCAGTCTGGCAGGAAACCCCGTCGGAGTTGTGCGGCGAGCACAACCCCGCTGCAATCCGCTGGTATCTGGGGCCCTGTTCGACGGTGCGCCGGGCCAATAGTGTCAGAGGTCATACCAGAATCTGTCAGCCGAGAGGACCCAGCATGCCGACTTCCCCGATCACCGATCCCGGCCCCGGCGCGTTCGATTCGCGCACCGTGGTGATGTCCGGGGGGAGCCGTGGGATCGGTCTGGCCATCGCATTGGCACTCGCGGAACGGGGCGCGAACATCGTCCTGCTGGCCAAGACGGACTCGCCCGATCCGCGCCTGGCGGGGACTGTCCACACCGCGGTCGAGGCCATCGAGGCCACCGGCGCGAAAGCACTGGGCGTGGTTGGCGACCTGCGCAACGACGACGACGTCGACCGGGTTGTAGCCGCCGCGGTGGACGGGTTCGGCGGCATCGACATCGTCGTCAACAACGCGAGCGCACTGGCCCCCACGCCCACCGCCGAGTTGGCGATGAAGCGCTACGACCTGATCCAGCAGATCAACACCCGCGGCACCTTCTCCCTGACCCGCGCCTGCCTGCCTCACCTCACCACATCCGGTCACGCCCGGGTGATCACCCTGTCCCCGCCGATCAACCTGTCCCCCGAATGGCTCGGGCGCTTCCCCGCGTACATGGTGTCCAAGTACGGGATGTCGCTGCTGACGATGGGTTTCGCCGCCGAATGGGCCGAGCGCGGGATCGCCGCGAACTGCCTGTGGCCCGAGACGACGATCGCCACCGCGGCCGTGGCGAACCTGCTCGGCGGCGACGAGGCCGTCAGCCACTCCCGGACGCCGGATATCATGGGCGACGCCGCTGCGGTGCTCGCCGCCAAACCCGTCGGGGTGACCGGTCAGTGCTTCATCGACGCCGACCTGGTGCGCGAGGCCGGCGTCACCGACCTCGCACCCTACGGCGGCACCGCGCCGCTGGCCTACGACTTCTTCGTCGATCCCCCGGCGCCGTGAATCGGCGGGCTAGGCCACGGTGATGCCGGCGGTGGCGAATCCGCCCGAGTGCAGCGCCGTCACCGCGGCCGCGTCGATCCCCGCGCTGTAGTCGGCGAGGACCGTGGTGCCCAAGCCCGCCCGCGCAGCGTCGATCGCCGTCTGCTTCACGCAGTAGTCGGTGGCGATACCGACGACGTCGACGTCGGTGATGCCGCGGGCCCGCAGCAGGTCAACGAGCGACTCGCCGTCGTCGGTGACGCCCTCGAATCCGGAGTATGCCGCGCTGTGGTGGCCTTTGAAGACGCGGATCACCGGGATCGCGTCGATGCGTTCGATCTGCTCATCGAGTTGGCCGATGATGCGCGCACCCGCCGACCCGGCCACGCAGTGCACCGGCCACGACGTATCGAAATCGGGCTCGGCACCCTCCGCGGCGAAATGGCCGCCCGGATCTATGTGCCAATCCTGCGTGGTGACTAACAGGTCATAGCGCGCCAACAGTCCGGTCGGGTCGCGCAGCGCCGCCGCCAGGCGGGTGGCGAGGGCGAGTCCACCGGCCACCGGCAGCGATCCACCCTCGCAGAAGTCGTACTGGAGGTCGACCAAGATCAGCGCGCGCCGTGCCATGGTGCGATTCTATCGCCGCATATCGCAGCGCTCGGGGGCCGGGATCACGCTGGTCTGATGAAGCCGACCCTGTTGACAGCTTTGGCGATCACCGGACTTGCCGCGGTGACGATTCCAGGCGCCGTCGCCGCCGTCACCGCCAATCGGTCGGCATACATCGGCTGTGCCGTGTGGGCCAACGGCAACCGGCTGACGAAGCACTACGCATACGGGCAGTGCTCGACGCACGCCCGGATCGGCTGATCACGACCACACCGACCCTGAAACACACGGCTCCCCGGCCCATTCGGACCGGGGAGCCGTGTGGCTATCAGACTGCTCAGGCGTTTCCGGCGAGCTTCTCGCGCAGTGCGGCGAGCTGCTCGTCGCTGGCCAGCGAACCGCCCGAACTCGCCGGCGCAGCACTGCCGCGGGAGTCGTCGGTCGACGAGGAGTAGTCGCTCGGAGCGTTGTCGGCCTCGGCCGCCGCCTTCGCGAACTTCTCCATCTGGGCGGTGTGCATCTTGTGGCGGCGCTCGGCCTCCGCGTAACGCGCCTCCCAGGCCTTCTGCTGCTCCTCGTAGCCCTCGAGCCACTCGTTGGTGTCGGCGTCGAAGCCCTCGGGGAAGATGTAGTTGCCCTGCTCGTCGTAGCTGTCGGCCATTCCGTACTTCGAGGGGTCGAACTCCTCGGTGTAGTCCTCGTTGGCCTGCTTGAGGCTCAGCGAGATCCGGCGACGCTCCAAGTCGATGTCGATGACCTTGACCAGCGCATCGTCGCCCACGGCCACGACCTGGTCGGGCACCTCGACGTGGCGCTCGGCCAGCTCGGAGATGTGGACCAGGCCCTCGATGCCCTCCTCGACGCGGACGAAGGCGCCGAACGGAACCAGCTTGGTGACCTTGCCCGGCACGATTTGGCCGATCGCATGGGTGCGGGCGAACTGGCGCCACGGGTCTTCCTGGGTCGCCTTGAGCGACAGCGACACGCGCTCGCGGTCCAGGTCGACGTCGAGGACCTCGACGGTGACCTCGTCGCCGACGGTGACGACCTCGTTCGGGTGGTCGATGTGCTTCCAGGAAAGCTCGGACACGTGGACCAGGCCGTCGACGCCGCCGAGATCGACGAAGGCGCCGAAGTTGACGATCGAGGACACGACGCCCTTGCGGACCTGCCCCTTCTGCAGCTGGTGCAGGAACTCGCTGCGCACCTCGGACTGCGTCTGCTCGAGCCAGGCGCGACGCGAGAGCACCACGTTGTTGCGGTTCTTGTCGAGCTCGATGATCTTGGCCTCGATCTCCTTGCCGATGTACGGCTGGAGGTCGCGCACTCGGCGCATCTCGACCAGTGATGCGGGCAGGAAGCCGCGCAGGCCGATGTCGAGGATCAGGCCGCCCTTGACGACCTCGATGACGGTGCCCTTGACGGCCTCGTCCTTCTCCTTGAGCTCCTCGATCGTGCCCCAGGCGCGCTCGTACTGGGCGCGCTTCTTGGACAGGATCAGGCGTCCCTCCTTGTCCTCCTTGGTGAGGACCAGGGCTTCGACCTCATCGCCGACGTTGACGACCTCGCTGGGGTCGACGTCGTGCTTGATGGAGAGCTCGCGGGACGGGATGACGCCTTCGGTCTTGTAACCGATGTCAAGCAGGACTTCGTCGCGGTCAACCTTGACGATGGTCCCCTCAACGATGTCACCATCGTTGAAGTACTTGATCGTGGAATCGATGGCGGCGAGAAAATCCTCGGCCGAGCCGATGTCGTTGACGGCTACTTGCGGCGAGGAGATAGTGGGGGACGACATGTGTTGGGTTGCTCCGGACAGGTATCTAGTGGGACAGGGTGTGGTGTGCGGTCATCCAGCAGGAAACTCGCTGGTCAACAATGTGACTGCGACGAGGCTGGCTCACCGGAGGTCACACGCCCTACGAACATTACGCCAGGCGCCCTGTGCTGCACAAATGCGGCTCACGGGGGCCGACCGGGAAGACGACTGAGGAGCATCGTGGTCCACTCGCTCGAGCTGATCTTCGACGGCGATGCCGATGCGGCGGTGGTCGACGAGGTGAACGTGCTGGCCGCGGCCGGGCTGCGCAACCCGCACCGCGACCAGCGGCCGCACGTGACGCTGATCGCCGCGCGGGCCATCGGCGCCGGTGCGCTGGGAGCGCTCGGGACCGTTGCGCAACGCCTGCCGATCACCGTCGGTCTCGGCGCGCCGCTCGTCTTCTCCGGTGCTGGCGGCTTCACCCTCGCCCGGTCGGTGGTCCCCTCGACCGACCTGCTCGGCATCCACGCCGCCGTGGTGCGGTTGTCCGACGAGCACGTCAGCGGGACCTTCGCCCATTGCCGCCCCGGCGGCTGGACCCCGCACGTCACCCTCGCGCGCCGCCTGAGCGGCGAGCAGGTTGCCGAGGCGGTGGTGGTGCTGCGCGGCGGAGAGGGCCGCAGCGCCCGCGTGGCCGGCCTGCGCCACTGGGACGGCGATGCCAAGACCGAGGCCGTGTTGGCCGGGCGGGCATGCTGATGGCACGCTACGTCGCCTTCCGTTACCTGCTCGCGCGCAGCATCGGGTTTGCCGTCCTCGGCGTGGTCATCCTGGGCTACGGGTTCACCACCTGGCAGTCCCCCGCCTCCTGCGGCGGCGAGACGATGTCCGCCGGGCAGCAGTGCGCCGTGATGCAGGTGGGCGGGAAGCACCATGAGCTCCTGCAGGGCCGCACGACGGAGAGGAAGGAGGTCCGCGATGCGCGGAACACGCGAAGCCTCGATGAGCAACGGGCCGTCAACCGGGGCAATGCGCGGGTGATGATGATCTGCGGTGCGCTCGCCATCGGCGCGGGCACGGCATCTGCCTTTTGGTCGCGAGGACGGCGGTCGGCATGAGCGATGAGGCGAGCGGGCCGCGCCCGCCCCGCGTTCTGGGGCCGGTCGACTCCGCGACCAGCGACGTCGCCAACCGCGGCTGGTGGGACTCCGACGCACAGGACTACCACGCCGAGCACGGCGCCTATCTCGGCGTCGACCGCCCCGGCGGCGACTTCGTGTGGTGCCCGGAGAACCTGCGCGAGGCAGACGCCGGACTCCTCGGCGACGTGGCCGGCAAGCACGCGCTGGAGATCGGGTGCGGCTCGGCGCCGTGCTCGCGGTGGCTGGCCGCCCATGGCGCCCACCCGGTCGGCCTCGATCTGTCGCACGGGATGCTCGCCCACGGGCTGGCGGCCATGGCCGGCGACGACCGTCGGGTACCGCTGGTCCAGGCGACCGCCGAGCACCTGCCGTTCGCCGACGAGTCCTTCGACCTGGCCTGCTCCGCGTTCGGTGCCGTGCCCTTCGTGGCCGACTCGGCGCGCGTGATGGCCGAGGTCTCCCGGGTGCTGCGCCCGGGCGGGCGCTGGGTGTTCGCCGTCAACCATCCGATGCGCTGGATGTTCCCCGACGATCCGGGGCCGGCCGGACTCACCGTCTCGATCCCCTACTTCAACCGCACGCCCTACACCGAGCGCGACGAGACCGGCGCCATCACCTACGTCGAGCACCACCGGACGATGGGTGACCGGGTCCGCGAGATCCGGGCCGCCGGCCTGCTCCTCGACGACGTCGTCGAACCGGAGTGGCCGGAGGGTTTCGACCAGGAATGGGGGCAGTGGTCCCCGCTGCGCGGCGCGTATTTCCCCGGCACCGCGATCTTCTGCTGCCGCAAGCCGCGCGCGACCGGTTAACGAAGCCGGTTCCGCACCGCTGCACCGAAGGCCGCGGTGCCGAGGGTGCCGCCGAGGTCCACGGTCGCCGCGCCGTCGCCGAGCGCCGCCGCCAGCGCCGCCCTCATCAGGCGCGCCGCCTCGGCGGCGCGGTCGTCGTCGACGCGCTGCGCCCACCAGTCGAACAGCATGGCGGTGGATTCGATCAGGGCAACCGGATTGGCCCGGTCTCGCCCGGCGATGTCGGGAGCCGCACCGTGGGCGGCTTGCGCCATGGCCTTGGTGTCCGCGGCATTGATCGACGCCGCCAGGCCCAGCGACCCGGCGAGCTCGGCGGCGAGATCGGAGAGGATGTCGCCGAACAGGTTCTCGGTGACGATCACGTCAAAGCCGCCCGGGCGCCGGACGAGCAGCGCGGCCATCGCATCGACGTGCTGCTCGTCCACAGCGACCCCGGGATACTCGCGCGCGACATCGAAGCAGGCATCGCGGAACAGCCCGGTCGTCATCGTCAGCACATTGGCCTTGTGCACCACGGTCACCCGACGCCGACGGCGCATGGCGTGCTCGAACGCAATGCGCGCGATCCGCTCCGACGCCGCCCGGGTGATCACCCCGACGGCCAGCGCCACGTCGGGGGTCGGCATGAACTCACCCGATCCGACGATCATGTTGCGGTCGGCGTAGAGGCCCTCGCTGTTCTCCCGGACGATGAGCAGATCGATGTCGGGCGCCGTCGCCGCCACACCCGGATAGGCGTGCGCCGGACGCAGATTGGCGTAAAGCCCGTAGCGCTTGCGGATGATCGCCCCGGGAGTCAACCGACCGCGGAACTCCGCCGGGTAGCCGGCCGAGTCGTGCGGCCCGAGGAGCCAGCAGTGCAGGTCGTCGAGTGCGGCGAGCGTTGCCGCGGGCAGCGGGTCCCCCGCACTGTCGATGGCCGAGCGCCCCATCGCCAGCGGGACCCACTCGAGCGCGAAACCGGCGCGCTGCGCGGCCGCAGCGGCGACCCCGACGGCCACCGGCACGATCTCCGGACCGATCCCGTCGCCGTCGATCACCCCTATTCGCAGCGGCGGCATGATCAGCCGACGGAGAAGGACGCGAGTCCGGGCAGCGCGGGACTCGCAGCCTCACCGACGATGGCGATGGTGCCGGTGATCGGCCCCGGCCCGGTGACGAGGCGGACGCGTCGCTCCCCGGCATGCGGACCCGCGCAGGGCTGCACCGTGGCCGACCCAGACCGACCGGTGCCCAGGTTCGTGTAATCCAGGCGCACGAAGACCGTGTGCATGCAGACCGGCCCCGCGGTGGGGGCGCTGACGACCACCCGACCCGGGCCGGCGGCCCAGACCTGCAACGCCGCCGAGTAGACGCTCCAGTTGCCCAGCCCGGTCGACACGATCGCGGTGGCCGGGACCTGCGCGACGCCCACGGGCGCCGCATGGGCGGCGCCGCCATTGGAGGCAGCAAGGGCGAGGGCCAGCATCACCGCGCCGACCGCGGCTGCACGAGGCCAACTCGTCGTGCTCTTCGTGTCAGTGGTCATAGTGGCCCTTTCGTCTGCCGGGAGATGTTCGCGGGTCAGAGCAGTTTGGCGAGGAACGCCTGCGTCCGCTCGTGTTGCGGATCGGCCAGCATCGCGTGCGGGTCGCCGCGCTCGACGACCACGCCGCCGTCCAGAAACACGAGTTGGTCGGCAACCTCGCGGGCGAACCCCATCTCGTGGGTCACCACCAGCATCGTCATCCCGTCGGCGGCGAGGCGGCGCATCACTGCGAGGACCTCCCCAACCAATTCGGGGTCGAGCGCCGAGGTCGGCTCGTCGAACAGCATCAGCTTCGGCTCCATCGCCAGCGCCCGGGCGATCGCCACCCGCTGTTGCTGGCCGCCCGAAAGCTGCGCCGGGAAGTGATCGGCCCGGTCTGCCAGTCCGACCATGGCCAACAGGTCCCGGGCCTGCGCCAACGCCTGCGCCTTCGGGATGCCCGCCACCTGGACGGGTGCCTCGATGATGTTCTCCAGCGCTGTGCGGTGCGGGAACAGGTTGAAATGCTGGAACACCATCCCGATGTCGCGGCGCTGCCGTGCAGCCTGCTTAGGGCTCAACTCGTAAAGCTTGTCGCCGTGCTCGCGATACCCCATCAACTCGCCGTCGACGTAGAGGCGGCCGGAGTTGATCCGCTCCAGGTGGTTGACGCAGCGCAAGAAGGTCGACTTGCCAGACCCAGACGGTCCGATCAGGCAGGCGACCTCGCCGCGCGCCACCTCCAGCGACACCCCGCGCAGGACCGGCACCGAGCCGAACGACTTGCCCACCTCCTGGGCGGCGACCATGGCCGTCATCACCGGCTCCCCGACCTGTTCGCACCCCGGCTGTAGTGCTTCTCGATGTAGTGCTGCCCGACCATCAGGACGCTCGTCGCCACCAGGTACCAGGTGGAGGCGACCAGCAGCAGCGGGATTGGCGCGAAGTTGACCCCGGAAATGTCCCGGGCGCGGCCGTAGAGCTCCAGGCTGAACGGGACCGCCGTCACCAGGCTGGTGGTCTTGAGCATGCTGATCAACTCGTTGCCGGTGGGCGGAATGATCACCCGCATCGCCTGTGGCAATACCGTTCGGCGCATGGTCTGCGACCACGACATCCCCAACGCGATCGACGCCTCGGTCTGCCCCTGCCCCACCGAGGCGACCCCGGCGCGCACGATCTCGGCCATGTAGGCGGCCTCGTTGAGGCCGAGGCCGATGATTGCGAAGAAGAACGCAGCGTTGAGTGCCTGGACGTCGAAGTGCGCGAACTGGGCGACGAAGGGAATACCGATGTCGATCTGCTTGTAGATCGAGCCGAACAGGCCCCAGAACACGAGCTGCACGTACACCGGGGTGCCGCGGAAGACCCAGACGTAGACCCACGCGCTGTACCGCAGCACCGGGTTGTCGGTCAGCCTCATGACCGCCAGCCCGACGCCCAGCACCAGAGCGATGGCCATCGCCGCCGCCGTCAGTGCGAGGGTGTAGCCCAGGCCGCTCAGGATCCGGGTGTCGAAGAGGTAGGCCGCATATGTCCGCCACCGATAGGCCGGGTTGGTGGCCGCCCCGTAGACGAACAAGGCGACGAGCCCGAGTACGACGACCGCGGCGGCCCACTGCCCGGGATGGCGCAGCGGCACCGCCTGGATCGGCGCCGGGGCCTCGGCGCTGGGGGTGGGCGTTGCCACGGGCACTACTCCTTCACACCGTTGATGACCGATGTGCGAATCATTCCAGCACCCACGCCCCAGTGGTTGGCGATCGTGGCGTAGTAGCCGTGATCGATGAGATATTGCACGGCCACCCGCAGCGCCGGTGCGAGCCCGGAGCCCTTGGCGACGGCGATCCCGTACGGCGCGGCGTCGTAGACCGACCCGACCAGCTCGAGCTGCCCGTCGGTCTTCTTCACCGCATACGCGGTAACCGGGGAGTCTGCCGACAAGGCGTCGACCTGCCCGAGGAGCAGCGCATTGACCGCCTCGTCCTGGCTTTCGAACTTCATCTTGCGGATGGCCGGGCGGCCGGCGGCGGTGCACGCCCGGGACTTCGCCGGTACCTCGTCGGTGTCCTCGACGGTGGTCACCTGAACCGCCACGCGCTTGCCGCAGGCGTTGTCCGGATCGACCTGCGCCCCGGTGCGCTGCGCCCACTGCACACCCGCGGAGAAGTACGTGACGAAGTCGACCTGCTGTTGCCGCTCGGGGGTCACGGTGAAGGAGGAGATCCCCGCGTGGAAGGTGCCCGCCTGCAGCGCCGGGATGATCTTGGCGAACTCGGATTCAACGATGCGCAGCCGCAGCCCGAGCACTTGGCTGACGGCCCGCACCAGGTCGATGTCGAAGCCGACGATCTCCCCGGCGCGGTTCTTGAACTCGTTGGGCTGGTACGGCGGATTGGTGCCGACGACGAGTACGCCGCCAGTCCGGATCGAAGCCGGCACCAGCGCGGCCACTGCGGGCTGGGCGGCGACGGCGACGTTGATCGGCTTGGTATCCAGCGCCGACTCGTCGTTGGTGCACCCCGCGGCAAGCACTGCGACGGACACCGCAGCGGCGGCGAGGCGGCCCAGCCGGCGACACATCAGTGCGCCGCGTCGTCCCAGGAGCGCCCGACCCCGACGGACACGTCCAGCGGCACCGACAGGCTGATCGCGCCGCCCATCTCCTCGCGCACCAGTGCCTCGACGCGCCCACGCTCGCCGTGGGCGACCTCCAAGACCAGTTCGTCGTGTACCTGCAGCAGCATTCGGCTGCGCAAACCCTCGGCGGCCAAGCGGCGGTGGACGTTGATCATCGCCACCTTGATGATGTCGGCGGCACTGCCCTGGATCGGCGCGTTGAGGGCCATCCGCTCGGCGGCCTGCCGGCGCTGCCAGTTGTCGCTGTTGAGGTCGGGCAGGTAGCGGCGGCGACCGTAGACGGTGGCGGTGTACTCGTCGCGCCGGGCGCTGTCGACGACGTTGTGCAGGTAGTCGCGCACCCCGCCGAAACGGGCGAAGTAGGCCTCCATCTGCTCCTTGGCCTCGTCCCGGCTGATGCCGAGCTGTGCGGCGAGGCCAAAGGCCGACAACCCGTAGGCCAATCCGTAGGACATGGCCTTGACCCGGTGGCGCATCTCCGGGGTCACCCCGTCGATCGGAACGCCGAAGGCGCGCGCGCCGACGAAATTGTGCAGGTCCTCACCGGTGTTGAACGCCTCGATCAGGCCCTCGTCCTCGGACAGGTGGGCCATGATCCGCATCTCGATCTGGCTGTAGTCGGCGGTCATCAGGCAGTCGAAACCCTCGCCCGCACCACTGGTTCCGTCGGCGGTCACGACGAACGCAGCGCGGATCTGCCGACCGGCCGCGGTACGGACCGGGATGTTCTGCAGATTGGGCTCCGTCGACGACAGGCGCCCGGTCGCGGCGATCGTCTGGTTGAAGGTCGTGTGGATGCGGCCGTCCGGGGCGACCGCCTTCAACAGGCCCTCGACGGTGATCTTGAGCCGGGTCGCGTCGCGGTGCTCGAGCAGGTGCTCGAGGAACGGGTGGCCGCTCTGCTCGTAGAGGCTCTGCAGCGCGTCGGCATCGGTGGTGTAGCCGGTCTTGGTCTTCTTGGTCTTCGGCATTTCGAGCTTGTCGAAGAGGATGGCTTGAAGCTGTTTGGGCGAACCGAGGTTGACCTGCTCCCCGATGACGTCGTAGGCCGCGTCGGCGGCGGCGCGCACCCGCTCGGCGAAGCCCTCCTCGAGGGTCTGCAGGTAGTCGGTGTCGACGGCGATGCCGGTGGCCTCGAGATCGGCGAGGACGAACAGCAGCGGCAGCTCGACGTCGGCGAGCAGGTCGCGGGCGTGGCGGCGCTCGAGCTCCTCGTCGAAGGCGGTGGCCAACTCGGCGACGGCGCGGGCGGCGAGCATCGCCTCGTCGGCGCGCCGGGCGTCGGTCTCCTCACCGTCGAGCAGCGACAGCTGACCGTCGCCGGCGGTCGCCGAATCCACCCGTAGTTCGCGGCGCAGATAGCGCACCGCGAGGTCGTCGAGGTTGAAGCTGCGCTGACCCGGTCGGGCCAGGTAGGCAGCCAACGACGTGTCGCTGCTGACCCCGGCCAGCGTCCAGCCGCGCGCGCGCAAGGCGTGGAAGGCCCACTTCGCCTCGTGCAGCGCCTTGTCGGCGGCGGGGTCGGCGAACCAGTCGGCCAGGGCCTGCTCGTCGTCGGGGGTCATCGTCGTCGGGTCGATGAAGGCGCTGATCTCGTCGGCCGCGGCGATGGCCACCGACTCCACGTCGGAGTCGACCACGCGCGCGGGGCCGGCGACCATCACCCCGCTGCGCCCGGTGCGCGCATGGGCGTCCAACCACGCCCGCACGCCGCCGGGGGCCAGCACCTCCCCGTCGAGGTCGAAGCCGGACTCGGCCTCGGGTTCGGGCGAGGAGAGGGTGGAGAACAAGCGGTCGCGCAGGACCCGGAACTCGAGGTCGTCGAAGAGTTTGTGGATCTCCTCGCGGTTCCAGCCGGCGAGCGCGAGGTCGTCGGGACCCGACGGCAGGTCGACGTCGCGCACGAGTTCGGTCAGCTCCCGGTTGGTCAGGACCGACGACAGGTTGGCGCGCAGCGAGTCACCCACCTTGCCGCGAACCTCTTCGACGTGGTCGACGAGGTCGGCGAGCGACCCGTACTCGCGGATCCACTTGGCCGCGGTCTTCTCCCCCACCCCCGGGATGCCGGGAAGGTTGTCCGACGGGTCACCGCGCAGCGCCGCGTAGTCGGGGTACTGCTGCGGGGTCAGCCCATACTTGGCCTCGACCTCGTCGGGGGTGAAGCGGGTCAGCTCCGACACGCCGCGCTTGGGGTAGAGAACGGTGGTCTCGGGGTCGACGAGTTGCAGCGCGTCGCGGTCGCCGGTGACGATCAGGACGCGGTAGCCCGCAGCCCGCGCCTGCGTCGCCAGCGTGGCGATGACGTCGTCGGCCTCGTAGCCCTCGACGGCGAAGACCGGGACCCCCATCGCGCCGAGGACCTCCTTGGTCAGGTCCACCTGCCCCCGGAACTCGTCGGGTGACTTGTCGCGCTGCGCCTTGTACTCGGGGAACATCTCGGACCGAAAAGTCTTGCGTGACACGTCGAATGCCGCCGCGATATGCGTGGGCTGCTCGTCGCGCAGCAGGTTGATCAGCATCGAGGTGAAGCCATAGACGGCGTTGGTGGTCTGCCCGCCGGCGGTCTTGAAGTTCTCTGCCGGCAGCGCGAAGAACGCCCGGTAGGCCAGCGAGTGGCCGTCCAGCAGCATCAGCAGCGGGCGGCCTTCGCCGGAGGGGTCGGCGGGGGCCTTCGGGGCTGTCTTCTGCGCGGGACTCACATCGAGCGAGTCTAGTGGTGGCGCCCGACGCTATGCGCCGAGGCGGTAGAGCCAGACCGTGTTGCCGATCAGTTCACCCGTCGGCGCCCACGCGTAGTGCCGGGACAGGCCGTCGCCGGCGTACGTGGCGACGAAGTCTCGCAGTGCGCGACGGTTCTGCTGCTCGGCCCTGATGCCGAGCACCACGACGGTGGCGAGGTCGTAGGCCTCCAGGGAATAGCGCGCCGGGGGCGCGCCGAACCGTTGCGTGAAATCCGCGGCGAATTCTCGGGGGTCGGGGCCGCACGAGCACGACACCAGCGCCCCGACAGCGCTCTGACCAGCGCGGACGGCGAAGTCTGGGCCGGTCGCCTCGTCTCCAGCGGCGAACTGCACCTGGGGAGCGGCCTTGTGCAGGGCCGCAGCGAAGCTGCCTGCGTCGCGAGCGGACCCGGCGAAGAACACGGCGTCGGCGCCATCCCGGACGACCGCCTGGATCTGCGGTCCATAGGCCTGGTCGCCGCGGCGGACCGTCGCCGAACATCCCTTGGCGGCGTCACCCCCGAGGCCCTGGGTGACGGCTCGGGACAGGCCCGCCCCGGCCTCGGCGTCGTCGGCGATGACGCAGACCTTGGTCCGCCCGCCAGCGCCGACGAGGTAGCGGGCGATCGCCTGACCCTGCACGTCGTCGTTGTTCACCCCACGGAAGAACGTCCTCCAATTCTTGTCGGTCAGCGTGGGCGCGGTGGCCGACGGGCTCAAAGCCGCCAGCCCCGCCTGGTGGAAGACCGGACCGGTGGCAAAGGCGTCCGACGAGGTGAACGGCCCGATCACCGCGATGACGGCGGGGTCGGCGACCAGACGCTTGGCCGCCTCGACCGCGACCACCGTGTTGCCGGTGGTATCCGCGCGCCGCAGGTCCAGCCGGCAGTCCGGGTTGGTGGCGTTGTGCCGGTCGAGCGCGAGCTGCGCGCCGCGGGCGACGGCGGCGCCGTGCGCCCCGTCGGGGCCGGTGAGGTCGCCCAGGATGGCGACCGCCAGACCGCGGCACCTCGCCTTCCCGTTGCCGGCCGGGTCGGCGGGGTTCGGCGGCGTGGGGGCGTCGAAGCGCTGCCCGTCGAGATTGATGCGCCCGACGGTGCCGAGCACCGGCACGGCCGGTGCGGCACCCGATGACGCGGGCGACGAGCCGCCCGGCGAGCCCGGTTCCGCGGACTTCGTCGCGCAACCGGACACCGCGACCGCCGCGGCAACCGCGAGCGCAGCCACCCCCAGCAGCGGGTTCCTCAATCCCCTCACCACCTGTTCAGGACTCGACGTTGTCGATGACCACCTCGGCCACCTGCTTCATCGTGGTACGGCGATCCATTGCCGCACGCTGGATCCAGGCGAATGCCTCCGGCTCGGTCATCGCGTGCCGACTCATCAGCAGGCCCTTGGCGCGGTCGACCAGCTTGCGCGTCGCCAACGTCTCCTGCACCGATTCGACCTCGCCCTCGAGTGCGACGAGTTCGCGGTAGCGGCTCACCGCGACCTCGATCGCCGGCGTGAGGTCGGCCTTGGAGAACGGTTTGACCAGGTAGGCCATCGCACCGGCGTCGCGCGCCTTCTCGATGAAGTCGCGCTGGCTGAACGCGGTGAGCATGACCACCGGCGCGAGCCGCTTCTGTGCGATCTCGGTGGCCGCGTCGATCCCGTCGCGCACCGGCATCTTGATGTCCATGATGACCAGGTCTGGCCGCAGGCTCTCAGTCAGGTCGACCGCAATCTGGCCGTTGGGGGCCTCGCCGACGACGTCGTAGCCCTCTTCTCGCAGCATCTCGACCAGGTCCATCCGGATCAGCGAGTCGTCCTCGGCAACCAGGACCCGGCTGGGCGAGCGGTCTTCGGCGGCCACGGGCATCCCCTTCATCTGCACAAACGTAAGGCCCATGAGACTACCGGGCGCGGTTGGCACCGCGGGTGGGCCATCCACTAAGCTCAGTAGCCATGCCCTCGTAGCCCAATTGGCAGAGGCAACGGATTCAAAACCCGTCCAGTGTGAGTTCGAGTCTCACCGAGGGCACCATCACATCGCTGCCGGCCTCCGGCCGGAGTGCGCCCACTGAGTTCGAGTGATGTCCCGGAGGGCGCACCATTACATCGCTGCCGGCCTCCGGCCGGAGTGCGCCCACTGAGTTCGAGTAACACCCCGAAGGGCGCACTGCGAACCCCCCTGCTGGCAGGGGCCCACCATGCGTTCCGCGGAACGCCACTGGGGTCACATTTGCCCCATCTTCCCCTGCCAGTCCGCAGTCCGCAGCCCCGAAACCGAATTTCAACAGCTTCACCTCAGCGATCCCTCAGGCCGGTGCTGGACACTCGATTCCCGGCGCGGAGGTCCCGCAGCCCACGCTGACCGGGAGGCCGACGATGACCTACCGGAGACCCTCCGATTCCCGGCGCCCCACCGCCGGTGAACTCGTGCGCGCTCGGGAGGCGGCCGGTCGCCACGTGCCGCGGATGGATCCGCGCGGGCCGATGTCCGGGCCGTCGACCCGCAGGCCCAGCAGTTCCCGCCCAACCCGCCTGACGCGCGCCATGACGCTGGCCCGCATCACCACGGCGATCGTGTCGTGCGCGGTCGTCGCGATCACCGGGATCGCCTGGAAGGAAGCCGGCGCAGCCGTGTCCGGCTTCCGCGTGTCGGGCGCGCTGGGGGCCCGACCGGCCCCGCACGGCCCGGGCACTCCGCAGAACATCCTGCTGATGGGTCTGGACACCCGCAAAGACCTGAACGGGCGAGACTTGCCCGACGACATCCTCCACCAGTTGCACGCCGGGGACAGCAGCGACGGCGGCTACAACACCAACACGCTGATCCTGCTGCACATCCCGGCCACCGGGAAGCCGATCGTGGCCTTCTCCATTCCCCGCGACGACCTGGTCGAACTGCGCGGCGCGGATGTTCCCGAGGCAAAGATCAAAGAGGCCTACGGCCGCAAGAAGGCCATGGTCGAGACCGAACTGGTGGCGCAGGGGGTCACCGACCCGATCGAGCTGGAAAACCGCGGCCGGGAGGCGGGACGGGCCGAGACGCTGCAGACCGTCGAAGAGTTGACCGGGGTGACCATCGACCGGTTCGCCGAGGTGAGCCTCGTGGGCTTCTACGACCTGGCCACTGCGCTGGGCGGGGTTCCGGTGTGTTTGAAACACGCCGTGCGCGACCGCTATTCGGGAGCCCGCTTCCCAGCCGGGCGCCAGCGCCTGTCCGCGCGCCAATCGCTGGCCTTCGTGCGCCAACGCCACGGACTGCCCAACGGCGACCTGGACCGAACCCACCGGCAGCAGGCGTTCCTGCTGTCGGCCCTGCACGAGTTGCGCCAACGCGGAACCCTCGCCGACATCGGCAAGGTCAACGCACTAGTCGCCGCGGCGCAGCGCAACATCGTCGTGTCCTCGGGCTGGGACCTGACCGAGTGGATCGGTCAGATGGACCCCGGTGAGGCCCAGCAGATCAGCTTCCGCACGCTGCCCGTGGTCCGCTACAGCACCTTCGACGGGCAAGACGTCAACATTGTCGATCCCGACGCGATCAAGGCGCGAGTCCGCAGCGCCTTCCGGGATCGGTCACCGGCCCGTGGCCGACCGGGCGGCGCGCCGCAGCCGCAATCGTCGTCCGCACCGGGGACCACCGCCGACACGACCGGGCCCGACGCCGGCGGACCGGTCGTCAGCGCCACCGGCATACCCTGCGTGAACTAGCGCCCTCCGCCCGCAGGAATCCGCACTTCCCGACGCGAATACGTCGGGAAGTGGCGATGACTGCGGGAGGAACGCTAGTACGGGCATGTTGAGGCGCCGGGTGTCACGATTCACCGCGCCCCGAACTACCATCGCGACATAGGCGCCTCCCGGGCGCTCGGATCGGAGTGCCACATCATGACTGTCAACCGCACCACCGTCGGCGGGATCGCCGGCCTGCTCGCCGCCGGCCTGCTCGCCGCCGGCGTGACCCCGGCGGCCGCGGCGCCACCCGCGGTGCCCGACGGGCGGTGCGTCATCAGCACCACCGACCGCGACCGCACGGTCGACTCGCTGCTCAATCACTGCACGAGCCAGCAGATCTTGAATCTGTTCGCCGCCGCCCCGCTCGGCGTCACACCCGTCGGGCGCAAGCGGCTTGCGCTCCTCCCGGTCACCCACACCGGCGCCCGCCTCGCTCCGTACACCCTCGCGCGGACGATCACGCGGGCACAGAATCAGCTCGGCGACGGGCTCACCTTCGGCAAGGGCCCACAGGGCCAGCCGTGGGTCTACAAGAACTACTTCTTCGGACCCGACATCGGCGCACCGCTGAAGCTGGGCGTATCGACCTGGGACCGCAAGCCCGCCTGGACCGCGGACTTCCGTGCCGACTTCCTCGGCGTCCCCATCAGCGTCCACGAGTACCGCCAGCTGACACCCGCGGTGTGGATCGCCCGCGATACCGGCGGGATCGAGAAGGACCCCCACGCGGCCAAGCACAGTGGCGGGGCCATGGCGATCGGATAGCCGCCCGCCAGAAATTGTGACCTGCGTCACATTACGAGTACGCTTGGGGCGGGTACGGGGACGACGCATTCCAGGAGGTCCACGATGGCCCGAACATCACCAGTACGCCGCGTCATCGCCTGCGCTGCCGCGACTGCGGCGCTCATCACCGGCATCGGCGGCCTGAGCGCCTCGGTCGCCAATGCCGCACCCCCGGCGGGCACATCCTGCGGCCCGGACAAGGTGATCACCACCATCGGCACCTGCGCTCCGGTCAACTCGTCGTGCACCGGCTACGACATGATGCTGATCGGGCGCGTCGACCGGGCCGGGCGTTGCGTGATCCCGGGACTGAACGGCACGACGTGGTGACGTGACCGGCGCAACACTGCTGCTCGTCGGGTTCGTCGGCGGGCTGCTGGCGGGTGTGTCGCCCTGCGTGCTCCCCGTCCTGCCGGCCATCTTGCTGGGCAGCGCCGCCGGTCCCGGCGAGCAAACTCCCGGGCGCACCGGTCACGCCCGCCCCGTGGCCATCGTCGCGGGCCTCGCCCTGAGCTTCGCGCTCATCACGCTCTTCGGCACCCTGCTCCTCGCCGCCCTGCACCTGCCGTCTTCGCTACTGCGCTGGCTGGGACTTGCCGCGCTGATCCTCGTCGGCGTCGCCATGCTGGTCCCCCAGGTCGAGCAGCTGCTCGATCGGGTCTTCGCCAAGATCCCGCAGCGCAACATCACCGCCAACGGGACCGGCACTGTCGGCGGCTTCGTCCTCGGCCTTGCGCTCGGCGCAGTCTTCGTCCCGTGCGCTGGACCGGTGCTCGCCGCCATCGCGGTGGCCGGTGCCACCGCGACCGTCGGCGCCGAAACCGTCCTGCTCACCGTCGCCTTCGCCGCCGGAGTGTCGCTGCCGCTGCTGGCGGTCGCATTGGCCGGCGACCGGATCACCACCCGTGTACGGGCCCTGCAGCGCCACCAGCGTCTGGTGCGCGGAGTCGCCGGCACACTCATCATCGCCCTCGCGATCGCCCTCACCTTCGATCTCACCGGCGCGATCCAGCGCCGCATCCCGGACTACACGGCCGGGCTCGCCGCTCCCCTGCGCTCCCACATCCCGGTGCCCGCGGTGGCCGGCGACGGATCACTGCGCACCTGCCAGATCGCCGCCTTCAACGGCACCGACGACGGTCTCGCCGACTGCGGACGAGCCCCCGAGCTGACCGGCATTTCCCCATGGTTGGGCTCAGCGCCCACGAGCCTGGCGGCGCTGCGGGGCGACGTGGTCCTGATCGACTTCTGGGCCTACTCCTGCATCAACTGCCAGCGCTCCCTGCCCCACGTCGAGGCCTGGTGGCAGAAGTACCGGCCGTTCGGCCTGAGCGTCATCGGCGTGCACACCCCCGAGTACGCCTTCGAACGCGACCCCGCCAACGTCAGCGCCGGTGCCCGCAAGCTCGGGCTGACCTTCCCCGTCGCGATCGACAACGACTACGGCACGTGGAAGGCCTATCAGAACGTTGCCTGGCCGGCCGAATACCTCATCGACGCGACCGGCGTGATCCGGCACGTGAGCCTCGGGGAGGGGAGGTACGACCGCACGGAAGGCCACCTCCGCGCCCTGCTGGCCGCCGCGCGCCCGGGAATCGCCCTGCCGGCCCCCACCGACCTGCCCGACAGCACCCCGACCGATCGGCAGCGCACCCCGGAGCTCTACCTCGGCGCCGAAAAGCAACACGGCTACAGCGGCACCGGCGGCTACACGAACGGCACCCGAGGCTTCGCCGACACCGACCCGCCGGCGCCGAACACATTCCGCCTCACCGGCGTCTGGACGGTGTCCGGCGAGGCCATCACCGCCGGCCCAGGTGCACAGATCACACTCGCCTACCGCGCCCGCGACGTGTACCTCGACGTCGGCGGCACCGGCACTCTCACGGTGTCAGAGGGCGGCCGCACGCGGACCATCGGAGTCTCGGGCCCACCGAACATCCGAACGGTGGCCGACCACCGCGACTCGCAATCGGGCACCGTCACGATCGGCCTGTCACCCGGCCTATCCGTGTACTCGTTCACTTTCGGTTAGGGACAACACATCTCGGGTCCGCCACGGTGCGGTACCAGGATCGACACCCGGCCCTTTCGGGGTGGCCGCAACGACCTCGCCGCCACTACCCTCGCGCCCATGCGCCTGCGACTCCTCCGCCCTGCTTCCCTGCTCACCGCCACCGCCACCGCGCTCATCACCACGGCCCTCATCGGCGGCGTCGTGGGCACCGTCCACGCCGCACCGACGGCACCACACCGCGCGGCCGGCAGCATGGATCCCGGCAGCATGGACCTCGGCAGCACCGGCACCGGCCTGTTCTCCCAGGCCAGCATCTTCCTGTGGCAGAACCCGGGCGCCCGCTACGTCGTCGTCCTCGGGGCGAAGATGGGCACCCTCGGGCAGACCCCCGCGATTCTGGACCGCCGACTCGACGTTGCCGCCGCCCTCGGCCGCACCCACCCGTTCAACCGCATCGTGGTCTCCGGTGGCGACACGTGGTGGCTGCCGGTATCGGAGGCCCAATTCATGAACCTCGGCCTGCTCCAGCGCGCGATCCCGGTGTGGCAGATGGTCAACGAGGGTCAATCCACGAGCACCGTGCAGAACGCGACCTACACGGTGCGGATGCTCAAGGCGATGGGCGCCGATGGTGCGGTCATCGTCACCAACGGCTTCCACATGCAGCGCGCGATGCAGAACTTCCGCGACGCGGCCCGCATCCAGCGCGCCCGCATCACCTTCCTGCCCGCCTACGCCTAATCACACCTACGCCGCACCACACCTACGCCTGACCACCGCCCCGCTCAGCTCGACCTGCGGAGGTGGTCTCCCGCGGGACCTTGGACACCGTCGGCGCGAATGGCACGACCGTCCAGTTCGCACCCCCTAGACTCGGCGGTGACGCGGTCGTTCCGGGCGACATAGAAGGGGACGGGATGCGCTGGCAGTGGCCGTTGGTAGGGCGCTCGAAGGAGCGCGGAGAGATTCGGCGCGCCCTGGTCGGTCCGAACCGGCACCCGGTGGCGATCAGAGGTCCCAGCGGAGTGGGCAAGACCCGGCTGACGCGCGAGGTGGTCGGCGGGATCGACGCCGATGCCTTCTGGGTCACCGGCACCACCGCCGGTCAGCGGATTCCGCTCGGCGCCTTCGGAGCCTGGGCCGACGTGACGATCACCGACCCACTGCAGCGGGTCAACACCCTGATCGCCACGCTGAGGGGGCCGGACGACGCGATCATCGTCGTCGACGACCTGCCCCGACTCGACGACCTGTCGCTGTTCGTGGTGGCCACGCTGATCCGCAACGGCTCGACGGGGGTTCTGGTGACGCTCCGCTCCGACGACCCCGTCACACCGGCAGTCGCCGAGCTGATGAGCAGCGACGCCGTCAGCGTCGTTGAGCTCGGTCCCCTCACCCGGGCGGAGGTGGCCGAGCTGCTCGCCGCCGTCTTGGGCGCGCCGGCCGCCGACGACCTGCACCGCGCGCTGTGGGGGTTGAGCCAGGGCAACCCGCTGTACCTGCGGGCGATTGTGGAGCAGGCCCGCGACGCCGGATCGTTGATCCTCGACGACGGCCAGTGGTCCTCGACCGCGGATCTCGCCCTGCCGCAAAGCCTGACCGCGGTGATCGCCGCACGGTTCGAGGCCACCGCACCGCCCGTCGTCGAGGTGATCGACGTGCTCACCGTCGCTGAGCCACTCCCCACCCGGCTGGTCGCGGAACTGACGGGCTTCGACGCCGTCGAGGCCGCCGAACGGGCCGGCTTCGTCACGGTCGTCGACGAGGGGGCAGTGCAAACCCTGCGCCTGGCCCACCCGGTACTCGGCGAGGTGCGGCACGCGACCGCGGCCGTCCGTCTGCACCGGCTGCGCGGCCAGATCGCTCAAACCCTGGACCAGTCGGAAATCGCCGGGTTCGCGACCACCATCCGGCAGGCGCTCCTCGCTCTGGATGCCGACGACTTCCCCAACCGGGGCAGACTCCTGGTCGCCGGCGCCGAAGCCGCGCTGGGCAGCGCGGACCTGCCCCTCGCCGTGGAGCTGAGCAGTGCGGTGACCGACGGCCCACATGCGTCCGCAGCGCAGGTGGTCGCCGGGTACGCATTGTCCCTGCTCGGGCAGGGCGAGGCCGCGGAGGCCGCACTGGCACGAGCCGCGCACACCTTCACCGACCCCGCGGACCTGGGCCGGATCACCCTGATCCGCGCGGAGAACCAGATCTGGACGCTTGACGACCCCGACGGGGTCGCGTCGATCCTGGCCGAGGGTGCTCCCGCCCGGGTCACCGCCACTCTGCGCGCGCAGGTCCTCGCGCTGGCCGGGCGTCCGGCCGAGGCGGCAGCGATCCTCGATACCGACAGCTCCGACGACTATTCGTCGACTCTCGACGATGTGCTGCGCAGTTGGGCCGAGGTGCTGACCCGCGGCGACCGGGGCCGAGTCGCGGACCTGCACCGCGCCGCGCGATCGGGCTATGCCGCTGCCGACTCCCCCGACGCCGTACACCATCGGACTGCGCTGACCCACCTGCACGCCTACATGTCCTGCCTGGTGGGCGATCTTCCTGCGGCCTCGGAGGCGGTCCACAGTCTGGGCGGGCTCATCGGCCAGGCACCGGGCCTTCCACCGCTGTGGACCCTGGCCTGCGAGGGGATGCTCGCCGTGGCTGGCGGCGATGCCGCCGGGGCCGCACGGATGCTCGACCGAAGCCTGGCCAGTCTGGAGGCGATGGGCGCGCCACCGTTCATGCGGATCCCCTTCTACCTGGAACGCGCGCACGCCGCGGCCCTGGCCGGCGATGCGGCGGGGCTGACGGCGCTCATCCAGCGGCTGCACGACACCCGGCACTGTGCCTTCGGCTTCGCCGAGCCGCGCCAGGACCTGCTCGACGCGTGGCTAGCGGCCACCGGGGCATCGATGGGCGAGGCGGTGGCCGTCGCCCACGCGGTCGCAGGCCGGGCCCGCGACCGGGGCCGATCCGCCCACGAGCTTCACGCCCTGCACACCGCGGTCCGGTTTGGCGCCACCGATTGCGCCGACCGGCTCGAGCAACTCATGACCGACCTCGACGAGGTGCCGCTGGCCCGGGCGGTCAGCCACCACGCGCGCGCGCTGTCCGACGGCGACGGTCACGCGCTCGACACCGCTGCGGCCGAGCTGCTCGACCTGGGTCTGGTCGGCGCCGCCGTGGACGCCCTGGCACACGCGGCCATCGCCCACGGCGAGGCCGGTCGCCACGGGGCGCGGCTGTCCGCGCAGCAGCACCTGGCCCGGCTTGCCGACGAGCGGGGCATCCGCACTCCCGCGGTCGTCGCCGCGGAGTTGTCCGACGGGCTCTCCGCCCGGCAGCGCGAGATCGTGCTGTTGGCCCAACAGGGCCTGACCAACCGGGAGATCGCCGAGAAGCTGACCGTCTCGGTCCGGACCGTCGAGGGGCACCGCTACCGGGCGGCGCACATCCTGGGCTCCCCAATCCGCAGCAGCGGCCATCGCAACCGGGGCACAGGTGAATGATGTGGAGCGCGAGGCACGGTAGGTTGACTCCCGATCAGCCGCCCAGCAGGGAGCCACCATGAACCCCGTGCCCGAACACGACGTCTTGCCCGGCGTCGTGCGCACCCGCCTGACGGCCACCCGCCCGATGACGAACGATCTCGCGATGGCCGAGTTCGTCACCAGCCCCGTCGTGTGGGTGGCGGTGCTCCCCGGTGCCCTGATCGTTCCGATGCTCGCCATGGGATCGCTGTTCGGCTTGCTGATGGGCGGTCCGACGATGTGGCAGTACCACACGGTCACCAGCGTCTTGACGCTGGTGGCCTCCCCGATTCTCGGTGCGCTGATCCTCATCGGCCTGCCGGTCGTGGGATCACTCGGGCGCGGCCAAGGCCGGTGGGCCCGAGAGCTTCCCGCAGGTGCCTTGCTCTACGCCGACTTCGGCCCGGAGTGGATCGGGTGCGGATGGGACGGCACCTACCGGACGGTGATGCTGGCCCAGCTGCGGCGAGTCCGCAGGATCCGGCGCGTACTGGTCTTGTCCGGTGGCGAGACACCCGTCCTGATCCCCGAAGCCCTGGTCCCACCGCACATCTCGGCCAGTTTGTTGTCCGGTCAGTGGCGCCAACACATCGTCGCGGCGACGTACCCGCCAGCGGCTCAACCGATGTACCCGGGACCGGCAGCGCACTCACCTGCCGCCGATATCGTCCACGTCCAACTCATCGCCGACGAAGGGCTGGCCGGCCGCCTGGCCCGTGCGTCCCGGCGCAGCCGCGCGGCCTTGTGGGCCGTGGCGATGATGGCGATCGCCCCACTGGTCGCCCTGGGTTTTCTGTGGGTCGACCAGGGCGGGCTCAGTGTGCTCACCATCCTCCCCGTCGTCTCGGTATTCGGGTCCGGCGCGGCGGTCCTCGGCTACTCCTTGCTCCGCGGCAACGCCGCTGGCCTGGGCAGGCTCGTGCCACCGGGCGCACCCATCGCCGCGGACTACGGCCCCGACTGGATCGGCGTCCGACTCGGGAGCTACGTAGCGACTGTGCAGAAGGACCAGATCAAACGAGTCGACGACGTCGACGGTGTCCTGGTCCTCACCCTGCGCGGGTTGCAGACCGGCATCCTGATCCCCGGCGAGCTGGTGCCGGCGGAGGTGGGACGAGAACTCCTCGCACTCAGTCGGTGACGACATCCCGCCGCTGCAACTGCCACACCCCGACGCCGAACACGGCCAGCGCAACCGCGGCGAAATAGGCCATCGATCCGGTGGCCCCGCCGAAGAGGCTGTCGAAGGTCGGTGACTGTCCCGCACCCATTTCCCCGTTCTTGAACAGGGCCGCGCGCTGCAGGAAGATCCCGAGCTCACCGGGGAGGAAACCGACGAAGACCTCCACGCCCCACTTCCACAGCAGCAGCGCCATGATCGCCACCCCCGGGCGCGGGATCAGCATCGACACCCCCAGTGCCAACGCGACGATCAGCACCGTCAAGACCGGGGTGCCCACCAGCAGCCGCAGGCCGGCCGGGTCGAGCGGGTCGACCCGGTCCCAGATCTCGGGGAACACCTTGGGCAGCACCGCGAGGTTGGCCAGCGTGGTGGCGAAGACGGCCACCCCTGACACCGCACCGAAGACGATCAGCTTGGCGACGGGCAGCAGCCAGCGCGCGGGCGCGATCGGAAACACGATCTCGGCGGTACCGTCCTTGAACTCCCCGCAGTAGGACGTGACCGCGCCGGCCATCAGGATGAAGGTGGAGAAGACGATGACCCAGTACGCGGCGTTGTCGGTGTCCATCCCGCCGGCACCGTTGATCTTGTTCATCTGCGCGGCCGCGGCCAGTGCCGCGTTGATCGCGATGGGGATCGCGATCGCGAACGGGACCAGCGCGTACCAGAGCGGGCTGCGCCACGACAGTTTCGCCCACTCCGAGCGCACCGCGCGCGCCAATCCGGTCATCGCGCCCGCCCCGCGGCGTACTCGACGCTGGCCCGGGTGATCTCGAGGTAGGCGGACTCCAGCCGCCGGGGTCCGGAGCCGAGCGCCACGACTTCGTCGCGGCTTCCGTCGCACAGCACCCGGCCCTGGCCCATGATCACGATCCGCGACGCGGTGATCTCCACCTCGCCGAGACTGTGCGAGGCGACGAGCAGCGTCTTGCCCCGCCCCGCGAGATCGGCCAACAGGTCGCGCAACCAAAGGACCCCCTCGACGTCGAGTCCGTTGGCGGGCTCGTCCAGGACGACGGTCTGCGGATCCCCCAGCAGCGCGGAAGCGATACCGAGGCGCTGCAGCATGCCGAGCGAGAAGCCGCCGACGACCCGTTCGGCGGCGCCGGCCAATCCCACCGAGCTCAGCGCTTCGGTCACCGCCGCGCCACCGATGCCGGCCAACCGGGCCTGCCACCGCAGGTGCTGGCGCGCGGTGTGCTTGGGGTTGCGCGCCTGGGCGCTGAGGGAGAAGCCGATCTCCCGCTTGACCTCACGGAGCGCCCGCAACGGTGTGCCGTTGATCGTGATCGCCCCGGAATCCGGCTTGGCCAGTCCGGCGATCATCCGCATGACGGTCGTCTTGCCGGCGCCGTTGGGCCCCAGCAGGTAGGTCACCCCACCCGCCTCCGCGCGCAGCGACACCTCGTCGACGGCGACCGTCGTGCCGAAGGTCTTGGTGACGGCGGCGACCTCGATCACACGAACTTGGCGGGCATGCCGTTGGCGGCGGCGTTGCGCTTCCAGTCGTACTTCCACAGGTCGCCCTCACGGACGTAGGAGTAGGTGAAGCTCTGGGCCGGGAAGCCGGCCATCGAGCCGTGGAAGCGCGCGGTCATGGCGTTGCCGTCGACACTCACCGACACGACGTCGCCCTTCATCGAGAAGAAGTCGTATTGGCGCGAGAGCCCGATCATCCGCGCCAGTTCGCCCCGGTTGGCCTGCCCGTTCACCGATACCTCGAGCTTCGGCCCCAGCGGCAGGTTGGGATTCATGAACGCGGCGTAGGACCGCTTCACCTCGGTCTTGCTCGGTACCGCCGAGCGCATGTAGAGGTCGGCGGTCTTGGCATCGCGCACGGTCACGTCGGCGTGTGCGGCCGGGGCCGCGATTCCGACGGCCAGCAGGACGGCGAACAGCGCTCCGGTGACGGCTTTGAGCAGGATGGACATCGGGGTTCCCCTCGTTGTGAGATCAGCGGATCCGGTCTCGGATTCCGGATCGATCCTAAGGAGGATGGTTTGGTTAGTCAAACCTAAATGATGGTGCCCTTACCGAAGGTCCACGACCGCGTCACCGGCCGGCTCCGAGTACAGCGCGACGATCTGTGGCGCGTACTTGGCGTTGATCGGGTTGCGGCGCAGCTTCATCGTCGGGGTCAACTCCTCACCGCCCGGCTCCCACGGCGTCTCGACGATGACGAAGCGCTTGACCTGCTCGACGCGCGAGAGTTTGGCGTTGCCCGCCGCCACGGCGTCGCGCACCAGCGCGACGACCTCGGGATGGGCGGAGATGGCCGCCAGATCGGTCGCGGCGAGTCCGTACCGGTGCGCCTGGACGGCGGCCATGTCGGGATCGAGAACCACCAACGCAGTGACAAAGGGCTTGCCGTCGCCGATCGCCACGATCTGGCCGATCAGCGGGGACACCGCCTTGATCGCGTTCTCGATGTTGGTCGGGGCGAGGTTCTTGCCCGACTCGTTGATGATCAGTTCCTTCTTGCGGTCGACGATGGTCACGGTGCCGTCGGCACTGATCTGCGCAACGTCACCGGTCGCGAGCCAGCCACCGGCGTCGATCGTCTCGGCCGTCTTCTCCGGCTGGTTGCGGTAGCCGTGCATCACCATCGGACCGCGTACCAGCAACTCGCCGTCAGGCCCGAGCTTCACCTCCATGCCGTGCACCGGGCGGCCCACGGTACCGATCGCCAGGTTGTCCTGCGTGGTCATCGTCGAGACCCCCGTCGTCTCCGACATCCCCCAGACCTCGAGGACGGGGACGCCGAGGCCGAGGAAGAAGCGCAGCACCTCGGGCGGAATCGAAGCCGCCCCCGATGCGGCCATGTGCACCGCGTCCATGCCGATCGCGGCGCGCACCTTCGACAGGACGAGCTTGTCGGCCAGGCTGTGTTGGAGGGCAAGCAGGCCCGCGGGCGACCTTCCCGCCAACTGCAGCCCGGCGACCTGGTCGCCGACGCCGAACGCCCAGCCGGCGAGCGTGCTCTTGACTCCGCTGGACTCCTCGGCGAGCTTCGCCTCGATCCCCGCCTTGATCTTCTGCCACACCCGCGGGACGCCGAAGAAGAACGTGGGCCGCGCATCGGGCAGCGCCGCGGCGATGGCCCGCGGATCGGGCTCACAGATGATCTGCGGTCCCCGCACCATGTTCGTCGCGTGCGTGGACACCCGGTCGGCGATATGCGCAGCCGGCAGGTAGGACAGCAGCCGGTCGTCGAGCCCGACCTCGACGATCTGCTCGAGTGCGACGAGCTCGGCGATCATGTTGCGGTGGGTGATCTCCACCCCCTTGGGTGGACCGGTGGTGCCGGAAGTGTAGATCAGCGTCGCGAGATCATCCGGCGCCACCGCCCGCCAAGCCGCCTCGAAGTCGAATCCCGCCGGCGCCGGTGTCGACTCGACCTGCGCCAACGGCACGGTGCCCGCCCCGCCGTCGACGCTGACGACGGTCGCGATACCCGCCTTGGCCGCGGTGATGATCGGCAGGAACACCGACTCGGTGACGACCACCGAGTTGCCGGCATTGCCGAACAGGTACTCGACCTGTTCGGGCGAGCTGGTGTTGTAGATCGAGAACGGGGCACCGCCCAGGTGCAATACGGCGGTGTCGATGAGATGGAACTCGGGCCGGTTGGTCAGCATGATGCCGACGGTGTCACCGCGCTTGACGCCGAGTGCGGCGAGCCCCGCGGCGATCGCCCGTACCCGGTCGGCGTACTGGGCCCAGGTGATCTCGACGCGGCCGCCGACCGTGCGCAGCGCGACCCGGTTCGGATCGAGCTTCACGGTCTCCTGAAAGCCCTGGGGCAGCGTCGAGACCGCTGCGCCGGAGGAGTGCGGAAAAGTGATCAGATCGCCGGCCATGGCCGAGCCCCCTTGCGGTTGAACTGCTGGTTTCACCGCAACCGTAACCGGGTCCGGTCCAGCGCGGATCCGGTTTCCCCGACAAAGGGTAAAGGGTAGGTAAATTCGCCCGCGGGCTAGACGCGGGCGGCGATGTCGGTCAACTCCCAGGGGCCCTCGCCGAGCAGTTCGAGCATCTTGGTGTGGTGCTGCTCGGTGGTGCTGCGGTGGCTGATCGAGACCAGAATCGTCTCGGGCAGCCGCGTCCGGATCAGCTTGTACAACGAGTACTCCAGGCCCTCGTCGACCGCCGAGGTGGCCTCATCGAGGAATACCACCCGCGGCCGCGACAGCAGGATCCGCGCGAAGCCGACGCGTTGCTGCTCGCCCGGCGAGAGCACCTTCGCCCAGTACTCATCCTCGTCGAGGCGGTCGGCGAGGTGTGGCAGTGAGACGTCGACGAGCACCTGGCGCAGTTCGGCATCGGCGAACTCCGTCGGCGGGGCCGGGTAGGACAGCACCGACCGCAAATCGGTCAACGGCAGATAAGGCACCTGGGAGAGGAACAGAGTGTCCTGTCCACCGGGCCGCGTGAAATGGCCGTCGGCGTAGGGCCACAACCCTGACAGCCCGCGGAACAGCGTGGTCTTGCCGCTGCCGGAGCGGCCCTTGACCACCAGCGCGTCCCCGGGTACCAGGCTCAGCGACAGGTCCTCGATGAGGACCTCGCCGTTGGGCTTGGCGATCTGCACATTCGCCAATTCGACGTCCGGGCCGTCGGCCGTGTCGATCGTCGGAAGCTCGCGGGCCTTCTCGTTGGCCTCGCGCAGCCCGTCGAGACGGATCAGCGACGCCCGGTAGTTGGCGAAGTCGTCGTACATCAGGCGGAAGAACGACAGCGCGTCGCTGAGATTCCCGAAAGCCGAGGCCGTCTGGTTGAGCTGGCCGAAGCTGATGCTGCCGGCGAAGAACCGGTTGGCCTGCACCAACCAGGGCAGGACCACCGACACCTGGCTGGCACCCCAGTTCCACCCGGAGAACAGCAACTGCCGGTAGATGATCCGCCAATAGTTGGCGATCACCAGGCGGAAGCGGTCCATCAGGTTGTCGTGCTCGACCTTCTCCCCGGAGTACAGCGCGACATTCTCGGCGTTCTCCCGGACGCGGACCAGGGCGAAACGGAAGTTCGCGGTGACGCGCTCGCGCAGGAAGTTCAACCGGATCAGGGGCCGCCCCAGCCAGAACGCCACAACGGTGGCCACGAAGATGAACATCAACAGCAGGTACACCATGGCGTGGCCCAGGTGGACGCCGAGGATCACCATCGGCCCCGACAACCCCCACAGCATGACCGAGAAGGTGATGATCGTGACGATGGCGGGGATGATGCCACCGGTCGCCGAGCCGCCGCTGCTGAAGACGAACTGGCGCGTCGAGGTCACCATCGTCGTGATGTCGCCCTCGATGCGCTGATCGGGGTTGTCCACGCCGGCGGTCAACTCCCCGTCGGTGTCCTGGACCGGCACGAACCGGTTGCGGTAGAAGGCGCGGCCCCGCAACCAGTCGTCGCTGACGTGCTCAGTCAGCCAGTTGCGCATGCGCACGTTGAAGACCGCACCGACCCACATCTCGAACAGGCCGCGGGCGATGTAGATCGTCGCGAGGAGCGCGAAGATCGCCATCGACTTCCAGAAGGCGTCCTGGGCCGCGCTCAGTGCCACCGCGCGCGCCGGGTCGGAGGCGTCTTTGCCCAATGCCGACGCACCCGCCTGCACCGCGTTGTACATGTCGAGGCCCTGATAGGTGAACAACACGTTCAAGCGGACGCCGAAGATCGCGAGCAGCGTCAGCACGACGATGATCAACCAGGTCAGCGGGGCACTCTCCCGCTCGGTGAAGAACCGCCCGGCAACCCGCCAGAACTGCTGACCCCAATGCGTGTACCGCGCGAGCAGACCCCCGATGACGACCAGCCCGACGAAGGAGACCGCCGACACCCACACCACCCAGACTGCCGAGGCCTGCAATTCATGGCCCCAGTCGAGGCCGCCGCCCGGGGTCACCGGTCGCCGCCGATCACGAGCGGCACGATCGCGCCCTGCTTGAGCGACCGCGTCGTCACGAACTGCGGTGCGGTGTCCCCGATGCGGATGTTGTAGCCGGCCGCGTCGCTGCGGACCCCCTCAAGGGTGAACGGCAGATAGCAGCGCTTGACCGCACCCTGGTCACGGTGCGCGGCGTCGACGAGGTCGGTCTCCTTGGCCGGTTGCAGCGTGGTGCGCAACACCTTGTCACTGCGATCGCTCCACGCGACGACCGGCGCGCCCGCCGCCACCTCCCCGTCGGCGGTCGTCGACGAGGAGCAGTTCACGATCACCCCGCCGCCGCCGGCGAAGGTCGCCGTCTGGGCGTACCTGGCCACGACGAAGCCGATCAGGATCACCCCGATCGCGGCCAGCACCCACAGGACCCCGCTCACCCCGGTGAGCGCGGTGAGCAGCGTACGGGTCTGGCGCTGCCAGGTCCGTCTCGGCAGGTACGGACCCGGGGTCAGCCACATCTGCGGCAAGCTCGGTACCGGCAGCACAGTTGGTGTCGGCGCCACGGCCGACGCCGTCGACACGTCCGGCGCGGGGATGCCCGGCACCGAGTCACGGGTCACCGGGGGATCCGGCTGGTAGCGCTCCACGTCGCAAAACTCCTTGGGTGGGGTGGTCGAAGGTCCCGGGACAGGCTACGCGCCGGCCGGCGCCTTGGGCGGGAAGTACTTGATCAGCGCCTCCTGGACGACCGACGTCGCAAGGGTCCCGTCCCTGGTGAAGAACCGCCCCGACCCGATCCCGCGCGAACCCGCGGCCACCGGCGATTCGGTCGCGTAGAGCAACCACTCATCGAAGCGGAATTCGCGGTGGAACCACATCGAGTGGTTGACCGTGGCAGCGAACAGCCGGTCGATCCCCCACGACAGCCCGTGGGTGGTGATGATCGAGTCGAGCACCGTGGTGTCCGAGGCGTAGCACATCGCCGCCACGTGCCAGATCGGGTCGTCGGGCAGGCTACCGTCGGTGCGCATCCACACCCGGTTGCGGATCAGCTTCTCCCCCGCCTCCCGGACCTTCCAGGTCGGGTCGTTGGCGAAGCGGATGTCGATCGGGTGCAGCGCGTTCACGAAGGTCGCGATGGTGTCCTCATAGCCCTTGAAGTGCTCGCCCAATTCGGGCAGCTCCTCCGGGTAGGGCACCGTCGGGCTCTCGATGGCGTGCTCGAGACCGGCGGTGTTGTCCTGGTAGGCGACGAGCATCGTGAAGATGTCCTCGCCGTTCTGCCGCGCGGTGACCTGGCGGTTGGCGAAAGACTTGCCGTCTCGGAACCGCGTGACGTGGTACTCCATCGGCTGGTTGACGTCGCCGCCGCGGATGAAGTGCGCGTGCAACGCGTGGATCGGCGGGTTACCGCGGGTCAGCGACCGCGATGCCGCCACCACCCCCTGCGCCAGCAACTGCCCGCCGAAAGTGCGCGCGGTCTTCTGCTCCGGGTGCTGCCCGATGAACACTTCCTCTTCGCGCTGCTCCACGTCGAGCAGTTCTAGCAGCGCATTCAAGTCCGCGGAGCGGTCGTCGTCGGGGGGAACGGTCATGAGGACAGCCTAGGGTGTCGGGTTCGCTGCAGCGTGATCGGGCAAGAGTCGTTCGGTCAGGACGGTGCAACCTTGTCCACGTCGCGCGCGAAAGCGAGCACGCGGCTTGTGACGTCGAGGTGCTTGCCCTCGGGGTATCAGCGCAGCGTTGCCGGGCGCACGACCATCACCGACGACGCGCGGCGACCCTTCTCCTGTACCAAGGCGATGGGGCGGTCGCCGGGATCGATGACCACATAGACACCCTTGCGCCCGATCGGCTCGAGCCAGCGCCCGTGGCTGATGCCCTCCGCCTCGGCGGCGCTGATCTGGCGGTGCGGGAACGCGATCCGCGCCGCCTCGTCGATATGCAGGCCCATCTGCGGATCCGCCTCCAACTCGGCGAGCGGGCGCGCGTGCTCGAGGGTGAACGGACCGACCGCGGTGCGACGCAGGGCCGTGAGGTGTCCGCCGACGCCGAGCGCGGCACCCAGATCGCGGGCCAACGCCCGAATGTAGGTCCCCGACGAGCAATCCACCTCGACGTCGAGGTCGAACACCGCGCCGCTCCGCCGTGTACCGATCACGTCGAACCGCGCCACGGTAACCGCGCGCGCCGCGAGCTCGAAATCCTCACCCTCACGGGCCAGTGCGTGCGCCCGCTTCCCGTCGACCTTGATCGCCGACACCGTCGCCGGCACCTGCTCGATGTCGCCGGTCAGCCCCGCGATCACCGCAGCGATCTCCTCGTCGCGCACCCCGTCGGCGGGCACCTGGCGGGTGACCGCACCCTCGGCGTCGTCGGTATCGGTGGCGACGCCGAGCCGGATCGTCGCGGTATACGACTTCGTCGTCAGCGACAGCAGGCCCAGCAACTTGGTCGCGCGCTCGATCCCGACGATCAGCACACCGGTCGCCATCGGGTCCAGGGTGCCGGCGTGCCCGACCTTGCGCGTGTTGAACGCCTTGCGGCAACGGCTGACGACGTCGTGGCTGGTGATTCCCGCCGGCTTGTCGATGACGACGAGCCCGGCATTGTCGAGGTGGGTGTGTTCGGTCATCGACGTTTCGCCCGTCACCGCAGCGCGATGGTCGTGGTGATGAAGCCGCGCGCGATGAGCCAACGCCCCGGCAACTCCAGCAGCGGTGCGCCCCCGTCCGCGGCGGCCGGGTCGATGAGGATCCGCGACACGAATGTGCCGTGCGCTCCCCCGTCGGCCAACTCACCGACCTGCTCGAAGGTGATGTGGGCGTCCTCGAACCCCAACCACCGCCGCGTCAGCGGGAACCACGCCTTGTAGGTGGTCTCCTTGGCGCAAAACAGCAACCGGTCCCAGTGAAGACCCGGCGGTCGGGTGGCGAGCACATCGCGCTCAGCCTCGATGCTGGTGAGATCGAGCACCCCCTCGGGCAGGGGTTCATGCGGCTCGGCGTCGATCCCCAACGACCGGACCTGCATCGCATAGCCGACGACCGCGGCGCGGTAGCCGCCGGTGTGGGTGATGGAGCCGACCACCCCGTCGGGCCACAGCGGCATGTCCTTCTCCCCGCGCATAATCGGCACCGGGCCAATCCCCAACTGCGCCAACGCGACTCGAGCACAGCTGCGCGCGGTGATGAACTCTTTGCGGCGCTTCTCCACCGCCCGCCCGATGATGGACTCCTCGGCCGGCAGCGGCGCCAGACCCGCGGGGTCGCCGAAGCTCTCCGCGGTGGCGACCCCGTTCGGCAGCAGCGGGGCGATCATCGTCGTGGTGCTGATCGTCGGGGCCGGTTCGGTCACGGCTGTCCCTCCCGTGTTCGTGCGCGACGCTGTTCGAGTCGGCGCCGCAGAGCCTCCGCCCGCTCCTGGTAGTCCGGCGGCAGGTCGAACCGAGCGCCGTGCTCGTCCAGATCGCGCGGCGTCGCATCCGGCACGATGGCCCGCAACAGCGGTTCGGGCAGGCCCCGCCGCTTCCACTCGCGCGGATAGCCGACCGAGACCTCCTCGAAGCGGACGCCGTCGTAGTAGGTCGTGCGGGGGATGTGCAGGTGCCCGTAGACGCAGCAGGCGGCATTGAAGCGCGTGTGCCAATCGGCGGTGAGCTCGCTGCCGCACCACAGCGCGAACTCCGGGTACATCAGTACCTCGGTGGGCTCGCGGCGCAACGGCCAATGGTTGATGAGGACGGTCTTCTCGTCGGGGTCGATCGCCTCGAGACGGGCGCGCGTGGCCTCGACGCGCGCGCGGCCCCACGCGTCGCGGGTACCGAAGGGCTCGGGCGAGAGCAGGAACTCGTCGGTGGCCACCACGTTGCGCTCACGGGCGACGGCGAGTGCCTGCAGGGCGGTCGTCGTGCCCTCGGGCCGGAACGTGTAGTCGTAGAGCAGGAACATCGGCACGACGCGCACCGGGTCGGATCCGTCGCCGGGGTCGAACAGCGGATAGATGTCCTCCGGCGTCACGACGCCGATATCCCGCGCCGTCTGCACCAGGTAGTCGTAGCGCGCGACGCCGTGGATCTGCAGCGGATCCTTCGCGGTGGTGTACAGCTCGTGGTTGCCCGGCACCCAGATCACCGTCGCGAAGCGGGCGGCCAACCGGCGCAGGGTGTCGGCGATGTCGTCGGTGCGCTCGGCGACGTCCCCGGCGACGATCAGCCAATCGTCGGCGTCGCGGGGATGGATCCGGTCCACGATGTGCTCGTTGCCCCGGTGGGCCACGTGCAGGTCACTGATCGCCCACAACGTTGCCATGGGGTCCATGGTGCCACGTGCCGGTTGGCATCAGCCCGATGGACCGGCGTCAACGCGCCCAACGACCCGAGCGGTACCGCCACCACACGGCGGCGAGCCGGATCACCAGGAACACCAGCAGTCCCGTCCAGATCCCGGCGAGCCCCCACCCGAAGACGTGGGCGGCACAGATCAAGGGCAGGAATCCGCCGAGCGCCGCAAACAGGGTCGCGGTGCGCAGGAAAGCCGCATCGCCGGCCCCGAGCAGCACACCGTCGAGGGCGAACACGATCCCGGCGATCGGCAGCATGACGACCAGGAACCACCACGGTGTCGCGATGGCGGCCAGCACATCGGGATCGTCGTTGAACAGGCGCGGCACCGCGGCGGCGCCAGCCGCCAAGAGGGCCGCCACGGCGACCGAGGCCCCCAGCGAGGCGGTCGTCACCTGCCGGGCCACCGTCCGCGCTCGGGAGACCGATGCCGCGCCCAGTGCGGCACCGACCAACGACTGCGCGGCGATCGCCAGGGAGTCGAGGAGCAGGCTCAGGAACTCCCACACCTGCAGCGCGACCTGATGCGCGGCCACCGCCGCCACCGAATAGCGCGCGGCGACCGCGGCCGCCGAGAGGAAGCAGATCTGGAACGATGCGCTGCGGGCGATCAGGTCGCGCGCCATGCGCAGTTGAGCGCTGATGATCGATCGATCCGGCCGCCAGCCGATCCCCCCGCGGCGCACCGCCCGCCACAGCGCTGCGGCGAACAGGAGCCCTGTCGTGGCCTGTCCCGCGACATTGGCCCACGCGCTGCCCGACAGGCCCAGCCGCGGGAAGGGGCCCGCCCCGTGCACCAGCGCGACGCACAGCACTGCCGAAAGCCCCAGTCCCACCACGACGTTGACCACCGGAGCCCGAGTCTCCTGCACGCCGCGCATCCACCCGTTGCCGGCCATCGACACCAGGATCAGCGGGACCCCGGCGATCGCAATCCGCAACCACCCCGCCCCCTGCGCAGCCACCCCGGCATCGGGCACCAGAGCACGCATCACCCAGGGTGCCGCAGCGTATCCCGCCGCCGCGATCCCCAGGCCGACGACGACGGCGATCCAGGTCGCCGCCACCCCCTCGGCGATGGCGCCGGCGCGGTCGCCCCGACCGAATCGCCGCGCCGCGCGCGCGGTCGTGCCGTACGCCAGGAAGGTCAACTGGGTGCTCACGACTGCCAGCACCAGCGCACCGACCCCGAGCGCGGCCAACTCCGATGCCCCCAGTCGGCCGACGACCGCGAGGTCCAACAACAAGTACAGCGGAGGCGCCACCAACACGACCAGCGCGGAGAGCGCGAGGTCGGTTATTCGGCGCATCCGCGGTGCTACGTGCGGTGAACCCGGGCCAACAGCTCGGCGATGACCTCATCGGCGTTGCCGGTCGCACTGTAGCCCGCCGCGCGCACGTGCCCGCCGCCACCGAAAGCCTGCGCGAGCGCCGAGGCGTCCACCCGTGTCTTCGAGCGCAGGGAGACGTTCCAGCGCCCCGGCTCCGATTCCTTGAACACGGCGGCGACCTCCGCATCACGTACCGTGCGGACCAAATCGATCAGACTCTCCGACTCGTCCCACGCCATCGACGACAACAACTCGTAGGGAACTGTCGCGACGACCAATCCCATACCGCCACAGGCGGATTCAACGAGCCGCGCGTTGGTCAGCACCGAACCGGCCACCCGGGCCCAGCCGAAGGGATGGCTGTCGAGCAGCTGCCTGCTCCACCGCGCCCCATCGACCCCCGCCTCCAGGAGGCGCGCCGCGATGCGGAAGGACTCCGGGCGCGCCCACTTGAACGATCCGGTGTCGGTCACCAGGCCCGCGTACACACAGGTGGCGATCGACTCGGTCAGCTCGACCCCGAGCTCATCGGCAATCGCCAACACCAGCGACGCGGTGCAATCGGCCGAGGGATCGATGAAATCGACGGTGCCGAAGCCTCCGTTGGACACGTGGTGATCGATCACGATGCGCTCGGGCGCCGCGGCGAACACCTCGCCCAGCTCTTCTAGTCGGCCCAGCGTGGCCGCGTCGACCGAGACCGCCACCGGATGCCCGACCACCGATGCGGCGTCGACGAGCAGCTCGGCGCCGGGGAACCCGGCCATCGCGGCGGGCAGCGGCAGATCACCCGGGTAGGCCACCTCCACGGTCTTGCCCACCGACACCAACACCTGGCCCAGTGCCAAGCCGCTGCCCAGCGTGTCCGGATCGGGCCGGACATGGCACAGGATGGTCACCGCGGCGGCGTCGCGCAACCGCTCCGCGACGTCGGCCGCAGTAGCGGCCGTCACCGCGTGGACTCGTCCCGGTACGGGTCGGCATCCCCCGCGGGCTTCGCGTCGGCCGCCCGACGGGCGACCAACTCGTCGCTGGCGCGGGCGCGCGCCACCAACTCCTCCATGTGCCGCGCGGTGTCGGGCACGGTGTCGACCTGGAACGCCAACGTCGGGGTGAACCGGACGCCGGTTCCTGCGCCGACCAGCGAGCGCAGGTGACCGGTGGCCTTGGCCAACGCGGCCGCAGCACCCTCGAAGTCGGGCGCGGCGTCGACTGTCTCACCCATCACCGTGTAGAACAGCGTCGCATCGTGCAGGTCACCGGACACCCGCGCATCGGTGATCGTCACGTGCGCGAGACGGGGATCCTTGATCTCACCGGACCCGATCGCCGAGGCGACGATCGTCGAGATGCGCTTGGCCAACCGGGCCGCACGCGCCTGATCCACCATGACGGAACCGCCTTTCGGCAGGACCGGCCACGACCGGGGGTCTCCCCCTAGTCGCGCGCCTTCTCCTGCAGCTCGTAGCTTTCGATGATGTCGCCGACCTTGATGTCGGAGTAGGTCAGCGTCAGACCGCACTCGAAGCCCTCGCGGACCTCGGTGGCATCGTCCTTCTCACGGCGCAGCGACGAAATCGTCACGTTCTCCGCGACCACCACGTTGTCGCGGAGCAGGCGGGCCTTCGCGTTGCGCTTGATCAGCCCGGAGCTGACCATGCAACCGGCGATGTTGCCGACCTTCGACGACTTGAAGATCGCGCGGATCTCAGCGCGGCCGAGCTCGACCTCCTCATAGACCGGCTTGAGCATGCCCTTGAGTGCGCTCTCGATCTCGTCGATCGCCTGGTAGATGATCGAGTAGTACCGGATATCGACGCCCTCGCGGTTGGCGAGCTCGGTGGCCTTGCCCTCCGCGCGCACGTTGAACCCGATGATGATCGCATCCGAGGCAGCGGCGAGGTTGACGTTGGTCTCGGTGACACCACCGACGCCGCGGTCGATGACGCGCAGCGACACCTCGTCGTCGATCTCGATCCCCAGCAGTGCCTCCTCGAGCGCCTCCACGGTGCCCGAGTTGTCGCCCTTGAGGATCAGGTTGAGCTGGCTGGTCTCCCTGAGCGCCGAATCCAGGTCCTCCAGGCTGATCCGCTTGCGGCTGCGCGCGGCCAGCGCGTTGCGCTTGCGCGCGGCGCGACGGTCGGCGATCTGCCGGGCGGTCCGGTCCTCGTCGACGACGAGGACGTTGTCGCCCGCACCGGGCACCGACGTGAAGCCGACGACCTGGACGGGGCGCGACGGCAGCGCCTCTTCAATATCCTCCCCGTGCTCGTCGACCATCCGTCGCACGCGGCCGTAAGCGTCGCCGGCCACGATCGAGTCGCCGACGCGCAGCGTGCCGCGCTGGATCAGGACCGTCGCCACGGGACCGCGGCCGCGGTCGAGATGCGCCTCGATCGCGACGCCCTGGGCATCCATGTGCGGGTTGGCCCGCAGGTCGAGCGAGGCATCCGCGGTGAGCAGGACGGCCTCGAGCAACTGGTCGATGTTGATGCCCTCCTTGGCGGAGATGTCGACGAACATGGTGTCGCCGCCGTACTCCTCGGGCACCAGGCCGTACTCGGTGAGCTGGCCGCGGATCTTGGTCGGGTCCGCGCCCTCCTTGTCGATCTTGTTCACCGCTACCACGACCGGCACGTCGGCGGCCTGCGCGTGGTTGACCGCCTCGACCGTCTGCGGCATGACGCCGTCATCGGCCGCGACGACGATGATCGCGATGTCGGTGGCCTTCGCACCGCGGGCGCGCATGGCGGTGAACGCCTCGTGGCCGGGAGTGTCGATGAAGGTGACCAGTCGGTCCTCACCGTTGAGCGAGGTGTTCACCTGGTAGGCACCGATGTGCTGGGTGATGCCGCCGGCCTCGTCGGCGCCGACGTTCTCCTGGCGGATCGTGTCGAGCAGACGGGTCTTGCCGTGGTCGACGTGACCCATCACGGTCACCACCGGCGGGCGCTGCGCGAGATCTTCCTCGTCGCCCTCGTCCTCACCGTAGGTCAGGTCGAAGCTCTCGAGGAGCTCGCGATCCTCGTCCTCGGGGCTGACGACCTGCACGACGTAGTTCATCTCCGAGCCGAGCAGTTCCAGCGTCTCGTCGTTCACCGACTCGGTGGCGGTCACCATCTCGCCGAGGTTGAACAACGCCTGGACCAGTGCGGCCGGATTCGCATCGATCTTGTCGGCGAAGTCGGACAGCGACGCGCCGCGGGCAAGTCGGATGGTCTGGCCGTCGCCGCGCGGCAGCCGGACGCCACCGACCGTCGGAGCCTGCATCGAGTCGTACTCTTGCCGCTTTTGCCGCTTGGACTTGCGCCCGCGGCGCGGTGCGCCACCGGGCCGACCGAAAGCACCGGCCGCGCCACCGCGACCACGGGCGCCACCGCCGCCGCCACCGGGCCGACCGCGGAAGCCGCCGGCCGCGGGTGCACCGGCCGGAGCACCGCCACCGCCGCCACCGGGACCGCCGCGGAAACCGCCGCCACCGGGCCGGTTGCCGCCTGGACCACCGCGACCGGGACCGGGACGGGAGTTGTCCGGGCGCGCCGAACGACTGGGCATCGCCCCCGGGTTCGGCCGCGGCGGCATGCCGCCGGGGCTGGGCCGGGCACCGCCCGGGCGAGGACCGGCAGGACGGGGACCGGCGGCACCGGCACCCGGTCGCGGCCCCATGGGGCGCGGTGCCGGGGCGGGTGCCGACGAGTACGGGTTGTTGCCGACGCGCGGAGCGCGCGGTCCGGGCTTGGGTCCGGGGCGGGCGCCACCAGGACTGGGAGCGGGAGCCGCCGCAGCCGGAGCAGGTGCCGTGGGAGCCGGTGCCGTGGGAGCCGGTGCCGCTGGAGCCGCCGACGAGGCCGGGGCCTCAGGGGCCGCCGGTACCGCGGGCTTAGGCGCGGGTGCAGCCGGAGTCGGGGCGGGAGCCGCCGGGGCGGGCGCCGCCGGGGTCGGCACTGCTGCCGCCGGCTTCGGTGCGGGAGCAGCAGCGGTTGTCGGGGTCGACTTGGCGGGCGCCGGCTTCTTCGCCGGAGCCTTGGCCGCCGTGTCGGCGGGGGCCGAGTCATCAGCCTTGGGGAATGATTCGCGAAGTCGCCGGGCCACCGGGGCCTCGACGGTCGACGACGCGGACTTGACGAACTCGCCCTGATCCTTGAGTCGCTCGAGCACTTGCTTGCTCGTCACGCCCAGTTCTTTGGCCAGTTCGTGCACGCGGGCCTTGCCTGCCACTGCTCTCCTCACTTGGAGGTCGAGCGGGCACCCGCTACGACCTCAGTTAACTCCGAAACGTGCTCATCGTGGGAACTTCACGGTGTGCTCATGTCTAGTGCTACCTGTTCTTCCGGTTGGTCTGCGCCACCCGCTGTGACCAGCGATGCGACCAGACCGTCAGGGTCGACGGTGATCCCGTCCACCCGCAGCGCCGAGCCGAACGCCTTCCGGCGCACCGCGGCCGACACGCAGTCGGCCGACGGATGCAACCAGGCGCCACGGCCGGGCTGGGTCTTGCGATGATCGATCTCGATCACCGGCCCGGTGCGACCACGCCTGGCGATCACCCGGACCAATTGCGCGCGATCTGCCCGTCCACGGCATCCCACACACATCCTGATCGGATGATGACGCATGGTGTTCTCCGCTACCGGGGCCAGATCTCGCACAATCCCTGCCAGTCTAGCCTGCACTGATCCCCGATGTCATACCGCCGCGCCCGATGACTCGGCGGCCGGACTCGGATCGGCGTCGGATCGGATGTCGATGCGCCACCCGGTGAGGCGCGCAGCCAACCGCGCGTTCTGCCCTTCCTTGCCGATGGCCAGTGACAGCTGATAGTCGGGGACGATGACGCGGGCGGCCTTGTTCGCCTCGTCGACCACCGTCACCGAGATCACCTTGGCCGGGGACAGCGCATTGGCCACGAACACCGCGGGATCGGTGGAGTAGTCGATGATGTCGATCTTCTCCCCCGCCAGCTCGCTCATCACATTGCGCACCCGCTGGCCCATCGGGCCGATGCAGGCGCCTTTGGCGTTGAGGTCGGGCACCCCGGTGTGCACGGCGATCTTGCTTCGATGCCCAGCCTCGCGAGCCACCGCCACAATCTCCACCGACTTGTTCGCGACCTCGGGCACCTCCAGCTCGAACAGCTTGCGCACCAGGTTCGGGTGGGTCCGCGACAGGGTGATCTGCGGACCGCGGGCGCCGCGCGCGACACCGACGACGTAGCACTTGATGCGGTCGCCGTGCTCGTAGGTCTCGCCGGGCACCTGCTCGGCGGCGGGGATCACCCCCTCGGTGGCGTTCGCCTCGCTGCCGATGGCCACCACGACGAGGTCGCGCGCGTTGGCGTGCACGTCGCGCTGCACCACGCCGCCAACGATCTCGCCCTCGTGGGCGACGAGTTCGCCGAAGTTCCGCTCGTTCTCCGCGTCGCGCAGCCGCTGCAGGATGACCTGGCGGGCCGTGGTCGCCGCGATCCGGCCGAAGCCCTCCGGCGTGTCGTCCCACTCGTGGACCACGGCACCGGTGTCATCGAGTTCCTGCGCCATCACGCGGACCTCGCCCGACTTGCGGTTGACGTCGATCCGCGCGTGCGGCACGAAGCCGTCGGTGTGCCGGTAGGCCGTGAGCAGCGCGGTCTCGATGGTGGTGATGACGGTCTCGATCGGGATGCCCTTGTCGGCCTCGATCATCCGCAGCGCGGTGATGTCGATGTTCATGGCGTGGTGACTCCTATTCACTTGTCCGGTGTTCAGTTGTGTTACTGGTCAAACGCGGTGCTGGTCAAACGCGGTGCTGGTCAAACGCGGTGCTGGTCAAACGCGGTGCTGGTCAAACGTGAGTGCGGGCCGATCCGGTCAGCCCTCACCCCGGCACAGCCGCAGCTCGGCGGGACTCGGCTCGCCGAACTCGACGGTGACCACCGCCGACTCGACGTCGGCCAGCGCGACCTCGCGCACCGCGAGCCGCCCCTTCTGGTTGACGATGACCGCCACCGTGTCGCCGACGAGGTTACCGATTCGCCCCTGCCACGTCGCACCGGTTCCGGCGGTGACGATCTCGACCTTGCGCCCGTGGTTGCGCCGCCAGTGGCGCGGGCGGGTCAGCGGGCTGTCCACCCCGCGCGAAGTCACGTCCAGCGCATAGTCCTGGGCCCACGGCGCCTCGTCGAACCGCTGCGTCAGCGCCCGGGTGAGGCCGGTGAGCGCGTCAAGCCCGACCCCGTCCTCACCGTCGACGACGACCGTGATCGCAATGCCGCCGCCGGGCGCCCTATCAAGGGCCACCTTGTCGACGTCGAACCCGGCGTCGGCAACGACCGGCTCCACGATCGCCACCACTTCCCCGACCTCTGGTGCCACAGTCACTCCCTGCCTCACGGTCCCGCTGATCACGCGCCCCGATCGGCCCGGTGCGCACCACAGGAGTCTAGGCGATGGCATTATGGCCGACGTGCCTTCCCTGACCCGCCGCGAACTGCTCCGCGGCGCCGCCGCTACCGCCATCGCCGTGCCACTGGGCACGATCGCGCTGACCTCCTGCAGCCGCGAGCCGTCGCCCGCGGAGGTGTTGGCCGGCCGGCTCGTCCCGCTGGCCTCGGCCGCCGCCGCCTCGGCCACCGCCGCGCGCGCGCTCACCACGGCAGAGCCCCGCCACGCCGCCGCCCTGACCGAAGTCGCGGGCATCCGCGACCGGCACGCCAGGCTGTTGCGCGAGGAGGTCACCCGCCTTCACCCGGCATCAGCCGCCCTCATCGCCGCGCCCGGTTCAACGTCGGCAGCGCGTCCGGCGGCCACTTCCGCCGCCCCTGCGCCGCAGGCAACGGGCCTCGACGCGCTGCGGGCCGGACTGACCGCTGATGCCGCCGCCGCACGGGCGGTGGCGACCACGACGAGCGGATTTCAAGCCGGACTGACCGCATCGGTCAGCGCCTCCATCACCAGCCTGGCGGGATTGCTGTCATGACCGTCTCCGACGCCCTCACCGCCGCCGTCCGCGCCGAGGACGCCGCCATCTTCACCTACGGCGTGCTCACCGCATTCACCCGCAACGCGGTGCGCGGCCGGGTCGCCGTCGACATCGCCGCGCACCGGGTGCGCCGCCGCGACCTGGCCGTGGCACTGACCGCGGCCGGCGGACAGGTCCCCGCCCCGGCCGCCGGCTACCAGTTGCCCCAGCCGGTCACCGACCTGCGATCAGTCGGTCGGGCCGCGGTCGCGGCGGAGAACGACACGGCGGTGGCGCACAGGGCGCTGGTCGAGCAGGCCGACACCGATGCGCTGCGCGCGTCCGGCGTCGAGGGACTCACCGGATCGGCGGTCCGCGCGGTCTACTGGCGCGGCGTGGCCGGCATCACCCCGACCGCCGTCGCCCTGCCGGGCGATACCCGGGGCGCGTAGCCGCCCGAGCGCTTCAACCGCGCACGGCCGCCGTGATCGTCGCCAAGGCCTCGGCGACTGGGACCTCGGCTGCGTCGCCGGTCAAGCGGTTGCGGACCTCGACGGTGCCGTCGGCGAATCCGCGCCCGACGACCACCACCGTGGGCATGCCCAACAGTTCGGCGTCTTTGAACTTCACCCCGGGCGAGGCCTTGCGGTCGTCGAAGAGGACTTCGAGCCCGGCGGCGTCGAGCTCGCCGACCAGTTGCTGCGCCCCGGCGATCGCCCCCTCGTCCTTGTTCGCGATCACCACGTGCACGTCGAAGGGGGCGACCGCGCGCGGCCAGCGCAACCCCTTGTCGTCGTGGTACTGCTCGGCGATCACCGCCACCAGGCGCGACACACCGATCCCGTAGGACCCCATCGTGACGCGGACCGGCTTGCCGTTCTCGCCGAGGACATCGACCTCGAAGGCGTCGGTGTACTTGCGGCCGAGCTGGAAGATGTGGCCGATCTCGATGCCCTTGGCCGAGGCGAGAACGCCCGCACCGTCGGGGGCGAGGTCGCCGTCGCGCACCTGCGCGGCCTCGATAGTGCCGTCCGGGGTGAAGTCGCGGCCGACGACGAGGTCGACGACGTGGCGGCCCGGTTCGTCGGCGCCGGCGATCCACGCCGTGCCGGTCACCACCCGCGGGTCGACCAGGTAGGTGCCGCCGGCCGCTTGGACCCCGCGGGGCCCGATATAGCCGCGCACCAGCGCCGGGTTCGCCGCGAAGTCCTCATCGGCGAGCAGTTCGACCTCGGCCGGCTCCACCGATGCCTCGAGACGCTTGAAGTCGACTTCGCGATCGCCGGGGACCCCGATGCCGGTGATCTCCCAGTCCTGGCCGGGCCGGCGGATCTTGACCAGCACGCTCTTGAGCGTGTCGGCGGCGGTGTAGTCGCCCTCGAGCGCGCGGTTGGCCCACTCCACCAACGTCGCGATCGTCGGGGTGTCACCGGTGTCGTGCACCACCGCCGACGGCAGTCCGTCGACACTGCGCGCGGTCCCCGGCGGCGTGACGACGGCCTCGACATTGGCCGCGTAGCCGGACTCCACGCACTGCACGAAGGTGTCCTCGCCGACCTCGCTGACCGCCAGGAACTCCTCGGACGCACTGCCGCCCATCGCACCGGAGGTGGCGGCCACGATCACGTACTCGACGCCGAGACGGTCGAAGACTCGCTGGTAGGCACCGCGATGAGCCTGGTAGGACTCGGCCAGCCCCTCGTCGGACAGGTCGAAGGAGTACGAATCCTTCATCACGAACTCCCGCCCGCGCAGGATCCCCGCGCGCGGGCGCTCCTCGTCGCGGAACTTGGTCTGGACCTGGTACAGGGTGACCGGCAGGTCCTTGTACGAGCTGTACTCCCCCTTGACCAGCTGGGTGAACAGCTCCTCGTGGGTGGGTCCGAGCAGCATGTCGGCGCCCTTGCGGTCCTGCAGCCGGAACAGGGCGGAGCCGTATTCGGTCCACCGGCCGGTGGTCTCGTACGGTTCGCGCGGCAGCAGCGCCGGCAGCAGGATCTCCTGTGCGCCGATCGCATTCATCTCCTCGCGGACCACGCCCTCCACCGCGCGCAGCACCCGCAGGCCCAGCGGCAGCCACGAGTACACGCCCGGGGCGGCGCGGCGGATGAACCCGGCCCGCACCAGCAGCTTGTGCGACGGCACCTCCGCGTCGGCGGGATCGTCACGGAGGGTGCGCAGGAACAGCGTCGACATACGGGTGATCACGAGGCACCAGCTTAGTGAGCACCGTCGTTGGCTAGGGTGCTGGGGTGCGCGTGATCCTGCCCCCCTCGGAAACCAAATCGGACGGCGGCAACGGCGCGCCGCTGGACCTCGACTCACTGTCCTTCCCGACCGCCACCGCGGTGCGCCGCGAGTTGGCCGACGCCCTGGTCGAACTGTCGACCGATCTCGACGCCAGCCGGGCCGCCCTGGGCCTAGGCGCGACCGCCATCACCGAGGTCGACCGCAACGCGGAACTCTGGCAGGCGCCGACCCGCCCGGCGGTGCAGCGCTACACCGGGGTGCTCTATGACGCGCTCGACTTCCCCGGCATGACTCCGGCGGCCCGGGCCAAGGCCGTGGACCGGATCCTGATCGGGTCTGCTCTGTTCGGGGTGATCGCGGCCGGCGACCCCATCCCCGCCTACCGTCTGTCGGCGGGCTCGAAGCTGCCCGGGCGACCCACCCTCGCGGCCACGTGGAAGCCGGTGCTGGCCGAGATCTTCGACGGCCTCGACGAGTTCATCGTCGACCTGCGCTCGGGCGCGTACCAAAACCTGGGGCCGGTGCGCGGGGCGGTGACGGTAACCGTGATGACCGAGAAGCCCGACGGGTCCCGGGCAGTGGTCAGCCACTTCAACAAGCACTGCAAGGGGTTGGTCGCCCGCGACCTGGTGCGCACACGCCGACGGATCACCGACATCGACGCCGTCGTCGCGGTGCTGGCCGACGCGGGTCGCCACGTCGAACTCGCCGACGCCACCACGGTCGTCGTGCTCACCGGCTGATCCGGCGTGATCCCCGCCGCCGATGAGGGACCGGTGGCCCCCGGACGTTAGACTTCTCGCCGGGCAACCGCCCGGACGCGACGGACGACGGATCGGAGAGCGACGACCGATGCTCAACGCCCTCGCCTATGCGTTCGTCGATGCGGTGAACGTCCTGCTCATCGGTGTGCTGGTCGCCCTCGCCATGATCTCGGCCAAGGGCCGCTACGCACCGGTCGCCGCACTGCTGGTGTTCGGTGACTGGCTCGGGGTCCTGCTGCTGGCCTTACTCGTGCTGCTGGCCTTCGACGGCCTCGGCGAGTTCGTCAAGCACATCGTCGAGTCCCCGGCCTTCGGCATCCTGCTGATCCTCGCCGGAGTGGGGACCGCCGCGCTGACGCTGCGCGGAGGGGACTCGTCGGCGATGATCAACCGCATCCTGGAGCCGCTCCGGTCGCCATCGCCGCTGACGGTGCTCATCGGGGTGATCTTGGGCGTCATCCAATCGGCGACGTCAGTCCCGTTCTTCGCCGGCCTGGCAGTCCTCTCGGCCAGCGAAGTCGACACACTGCACCGCTACCTGGGCCTGTTCCTCTACGCCACCGTCGCGCTGAGCCTGCCCATCGTCGCAGCGCTGTTGCTCGCGCTGGTGCGGCGTTCCCCGGATTCGATCATCAGCCGCAGCTTCACCGTGGCGCGCGCGAACAAGGAGACCGTCGTCCTCGCTTCGGGCTACCTGGTGTCGGTCCTGCTGATCGGCATCGGCATCCTGCGCCTCCTGTGAGCCGCGAGCGCGGCGCGGCGCTCAGACCGCGTCAGCCCCGGCGAACCCGGCCACCGCGCCGATGACCACGATCGCCGGCGGCGCCAGACCCTCCGCCGCCGCCACCCGCGCAGCGTGGCCCAGGTCGGTGCGCAGGAGCCGCTGGGCGGGCAGCGAGGCGTTCTCGATCATCGCCACCGGGGTCTGCGGGTCCCGGCCGCCCTCCAGCAGCGCGGTGGCGAAGGCGTCGAGACGCTCGACGGCCATCATCAGCACGATCGTGCCGCGCAGCCGTGCCAGCGCATCCCAGTCGGTGAGCGAATCGGGGTGACCCGGCCGGACGTGGCCGGAAACGATGACCACCTCGTGGGTGACCCCGCGGTGGGTCACCGGGATACCCGCCAGCGCGGGTGCCGAGATCGCACTGGTGACACCCGGGACCACGGTCGTAGCGACCCCGGCGTCGATGCAGGCCTGCAGTTCCTCGAAGCCACGGCCGTAGACGAAGGGGTCGCCGCCCTTGAGCCGCACCACGAACTTCCCGGCTTTCGCACGGTCGACGAGGATGTCGTTGATCGCCTCTTGGCGCATCGCGCGGCCGTAGGGCACTTTGGCGGCGTCGATGACCTCGACGTCGGGGCCCAGCCCGGCCAGCAGTTCGGCAGGTGCCAGGCGATCGACGACCACGACATCGGCCTGCGCCAGCAGGGCCCGGCCCCGCACGGTGATGAGGTCCGCGTCCCCGGGTCCGCCGCCGACAAGGGCGACCCCCGCCGCATGCGGCTCGGTCGGCAACCGCTCGATGCCGCGCTCACCGTCGAGGACTGCCATCAGCGCATCGCGCATGTGGGCCGAGCGCCGGTGGTCGCCAGAGGCGAGGACGCCGAGGGTCAACTCCCCGGACCGCCCGCTGGCCGGGGTGACGGCCGTGCCCAGGCGCGCGTCGTCGGCGCGAACGCAGAACACCCGGCGCCGCTGCGCCTCCGCGACGACGGCAGCGTTGACCGCCGGATCGTCGGTGCACGCCATCACATACCAGGCACCGTCGAGATCACCCTCGGCGTAGGGCCGTGCCACGACCTCGACCAGCGGATTGGCCTCGACGGCCGGAGTCGGATCGGTGGCGACCACCACGACCTGCGCGCCCGCGGCGAGGAGATTGGGCAGCCGCCGCTGGGCGACCGAGCCGCCGCCCACGACGACGACCCTGCGGCCGTGCAGGTTCAATCCGGCCAGATAGTGTCCCGCAATCGCCGTGTCGTCAGCTGCCATAGCCGACAAGCCTACCGGCGGGCTCAGACCGGCCACCGGCCCGTCTGTGCGGAGCGGCTAGGACCCTGCCTGGGCGCGGTCGCGGTCGGCCTTGGCCTGCATCCGCGCCAGCGCCCGGTCGCGGGAGGCCTCGAACTTCTCAACCTTCCCGTCGAGGTCGAGCAGGAACGCCGCCAGCTCCTCGCGGTAGTACTGGCCGACCGGGCCGAAGTCGTCGCGCTCGAAGATCCGCCACTTGCGCAGCACCGGCTTGAGGACCTCGTTGCGGTGCTGCGGCAGGTCGTAGATCCCGTCCTTGGCGATCAGGACCGCGTTGCGCCGGAAGTTCGGCATCGTCGCACCGGGCATCGCGAAGTTCGACACGATCGAGTAGATCGCGGCCATCGCGAGGTCCGGGACCACGTCGAGCGCTGCCGACACGATGTTGCGGTAGAACATCATGTGCAGGTTCTCGTCGGCGGCCACCCGCTGCAGCATGCGGTCGGCAACGGGGTCGCCGCACGCCTTGCCGGTGTTGCGGTGGCTCACGCGCGTCGCAAGCTCCTGGAAGCTGACGTAGGCCACCGACAGGATCATCTCGAAGGCGCTGTTCCCCTCGAACGACGGCTCGATGTTGTGGGCGGCCCGGGCGTGGTCGAGCGGGTCGTAGCCGTGCGTCATGTGGATCATGCGCGTGTTCTCCAGCTCGACCGGGTCGACGCCGCGGGTGACGACGAGGTAGTCGCGCATCACCATCGAGTGGCGCGCCTCCTCGGCCGTCCAGCGCCCCACCCAGAAGCCCCACGCGTCGTCGAGGGAGAAGTTCTTGGCGATGACGCGGTGATAGGACGGCAGGTTGTCCTCGGTGAGCAGGTTGGTGATCATCGCCGCCTTGGCGGTCTCCGAGAGTTCCGACTGCGCGGGATCCCAGTCCACACCGCCGAGGAGCGAGAAGTTGCGCCCGTCGTCCCACGGCACGTAGTCGTGCGGGTGCCAGTCGACGGCGACCTTCATGTGGCGGTCCACCTCGGCGGCGGCCTGCGGCTCGAGCTCGGTGAGGAGGTCCGACCCGCTCATCTTCTCGGTCAGGGAAATCACATCTGTAGCGGTCATAGCTTTGACGATGCCGGGATCTGGCCGCGGGCACATGAGTCGAAAGTCCTCACCGGGTGACGACATGCGTCCCGGCCGCGACGGGACCCCTGTCCGGCGCGCCGCTGCACCGGCGCGGGTCGGGTTGGCCAGTCGGGTTGGTCAGCTGTCGCGCTGGGAGGCCTTGGTCGCGAGCACGGCGACCTGCGTGCGGCTCGACAGGTCGAGCTTCGCGAGGATGCGGGTGACGTTGTTCTTGATCGTCTTCTCCGCCAGGTGCATCCGCTTGGCGATGATCCGATTGGTGAGGCCTTCGCCGATGAGGTCGACGATCTCGCGCTCCCGCTCGGTGAGCTTGGCGAACGGGTCGTCGGGTGCGTTGCTGCGCCCGCGCAACCGCTCCATCAGTGCGGCCGTGCTGCGCTGGTCGAGAAGGTTGCCGCCCGCCGCGACGGTCCGCACCGCCGACACCAGGTTCTGGCCGAGGATCTGCTTGAGGACGAACCCCGAGGCGCCGGCCATGACCGCGGCCAGCAGGGCATCGTCGTCGGCGTAGCTGGTCAACATCAGGCAGTGCGTGTCGGGACAGCGCGAACGGATCTCGCGGCACAGCTCGACGCCGCTGCCGTCGGGCAACCGGACGTCGAGGATCGCCACGTCGGGCGGGTTGTTGGTGATGCCCACCAGGGCCTCGCCGACATTGGCCGCCTCGCCGATCACCGTGAGGTCGCCGGCGGTTCCCAACAGGTCGCGCAGGCCGCGCCGGACCAGTTCGTGGTCGTCGACGATGAAGACGCGCACAGGTGCTTCGGACATGTCTAGACGGTACCCCGGCGCCCCCGTCTTCCGGCGCTATGACGGTTGGGCCGCTACTCGGCGCCCTGCCTGCGCTCGACGAGTGGGACCTGCCAGAGCAGTCGGGTGCCGCGGCCGTTGATCCCGGGGCCGACGGCGAAGTCGCCCTCCCACTCCCGGGCCCGCATCCGCAGGTTCTCCAGGCCGCTGCGGCGCACCCCGGGGCTGATGCCCCGACCGTCGTCGGTGACCTCGACGATCAGTTCCCCCGCACGGGGCTCGGCGCTCACGCGGACCTCGATGCGGTCGGCCCCCGAGTGCCGCAAGGCATTGCTGATCCCCTCCCGGACCACCGCGTCGACGTGGCTGGCCAGTTCGGGGATCACCACGGTGTCCACCGGACCGTCGAAGCGCACCATCGGCGTGACCTCGGCGTGCCCGGACACCTGGCCGACGACGGCAAGGACGCGGCGGCGCAACGTGGGCGTGCGCGCCGGGTCGCCGGTCTGCAGGTCGAAGATCGACGTGCGGATCTGCGCGATCGTGCCGTCGAGGTCGCTGAGCACCTGCTCGAGTCGGCGCTGGTGAGTCGTGTCGGCCGTCCCTGCGTCGCCAGCCGATTGCACGGCCAATGCCTGCAGCGACAACCCCATCGCGAACAACCGCTGGATCACGTGGTCGTGCAGGTCCCGCGCGATGCGATGGCGGTCCTCGAGCATCTCGAGCCGACGGCCCATCTCGCGGCGCTCGGCGTAGGCGATCGCCAGCGAGGCGATCTCGGCGACACCGGCCAGCCCGGAGCGCTCCTCGGCCTCCCAGTCGGGCCGCACGTCCTGGTGGATCACGATGGCGCCGTAGACCCACGGGCCGCGTACGAGGGGAACGACGGTCAGCCACCCGCCCTCCCGGTCGCCCCACCCTGGAACCTCGGCGTCGGGCAGGACCCGCAGGTCGGCGCTCTCGGTGATCGCCTCACCGAAGCGCACCGCCTCGACGGCGCCGGGCCAACCCCAGTTCGCGCGCAGCGTCGCCGCTGAATCCTCGGTCTGGTACACGTACACCGCCCGGGCCCCGGTGAGCTCGGCGACGTCGGCGCAGATGCTGTTGAGGTTCGCGACCAGGCTCACCCCGGCGAGGGGCTCGGCGCCGCGGCGCGCGATCAGCTCCATCCAGGTGTGCCGGATCCGGGCGCGCTCGAAGCCGCGGGCGTTGTCAATGGCGATGCCCGCGGCGACGGCGAGCACACCGATCAGCGCCTCGTCGACCGCCGAGAACGCCGTAGCAGTCCGCTTCTCGGTCAAATAGATGCTGCCGAACACCTCGCCGCGGATCAGGATCGGCGCCCCCAGGAAGCTGCGCATCGGCGGGTGGTTGGCCGGGAATCCCACCGAACTCGGATGCGTGGCGAGGTCGTCGATCCGCAGCACCCGCGGATCGTCGATCAGCACTCCGAGCACGCCGCGCCCGCGGGGCAACGACCCCATCGTGGCCCGCACCTGCGGGGTGATGCCGGTGTAGACGAACTCGCGCAGACCGCCGTCGGAGGCGCGCACCCCCAATGCGACGTACCGGGCGTCGAGGACCCGGGCGGCGACGTCGACGATGCGCTGCAACGCCTCGCCCAGGTCCAGGCCCTGGCTGACGACCAGCACCGATTCCAACAGGTCGCGGGCCTTGTCCGGGCGCAGGGTGTGCCGGGCAAGTGTGTTGAGCGTCGCGTGGAGGTTCTCCAGGCCGGTCGGCGGGGTGGTGTCCATCAGTCCTCCCTCGGTGTTGTGGCCGCAGTGACGAATCGCTTGACCGCGTGTGGGACGGCCGCCGGGTGCACGTGCAGGAAGGATGCGTGCACGCCGCGGTCGACGTGTCCGTCGACCCGCGCCCCGTCGGCCCGCCACCCCCAGGCCGGTGCGGCACCGGGTTCGACGGTGCTGCGGTGGAACTCGTGGCCGGTGACCCGGTCGCCGGCCCGGTAGAGGACCGAGTCGCCCACCGCGACCGCATCGCGATAGCCCAGCGTCAGCCGCGGGCCGAACTCGGCGACCACGGGCAGCGCCCCGACCAGCCCGGGTCCCGCGCGGCCGTCGCGGGCCACCCCCGCGGTGAGGTACAGATAGCCCGCGCACTCGGCGTGCACCGGGCGGCCGGCGGCCACGTGTGCGCGCACCGCCGAGCGCAGCGGTTCATTGCCGCTCAGCGCCTGCGCATGCTCCTCGGGAAAGCCGCCGCCGAGGACCAGGCCGGCGGTGTCGGCCGGCAGCGCCTCGGTCAACGGGTCGAACTCGACGACGCGCGCACCGGCCGCGGCGAGCAGCTCGGCGTGCTCGGGGTAGCCGAAGGTGAATGCCGCACCCCCGGCCATCGCTACCACCGGCGCGCCGACGACCGGCTCCCCGATCGCCTCGGCCGCCGACCACGCTGCGCCCGCCCCGACCGACCCGGCCACGGCGGCGAGCGCCTCGAGGTCGATGGCGCCGGCTGCCAGCGCCGTCATCGCGGCGACCGCCTCGCGGGCTTGTGGCGACCGTTCGGCGGCCGGGATCAGGCCCAGGTGGCGTGACGGCACAGACAGCGCGTCGTCGCGCCGCAACACGCCCAGCACGGGCAGCCCCACCGACTCGGCGGCCGCCCGCACGACCTCTTCGTGCCGGGGCGAGCCGACGCGGTTGAGGATGACGCCGGCCACGCGCACCGCGGGGTCGAAGCTGATGAAACCGTGCAGCAGCGCCGCCACCGACTGGCTGTGCCCGGCCACATCGACGACGAGGACGACCGGGGCGCCGATCAGCGTCGCGACATGGGCCGTCGACCCGAAACCGCCGGCCGGGGAGGCCGCGGTGATGCGGCCGTCGAACAAGCCCATCACGCCCTCGACGACGGCGATGTCCGCGCCCACCGTGCCCGCGCGGTACAACGCCGGAACGAGGTGCTCCCCAACGAGATTCGGATCGAGGTTGCGACCGGGACGTCCGGCGGCAAGTGCGTGGTACCCGGGATCGATGTAGTCCGGGCCGACCTTGAAAGGAGCGACGACGCGCCCCGCGGCGCGCAACGCCCCGATCAGCCCAGTCGTCACCGTCGTCTTGCCGCTGCCCGACGAAGGCGCGGCGATCACCACCGCCGGCACGCCGGTCACCGGGCACCCGCCCGCGCGCCTACCACTCGATGCCCTTCTGCCCCTTGCGCCCGGCATCCATCGGATGGCGGACCTTCACCATCTCGGTGACCAGGTCGGCGGCCTCGATGAGCCGCGCCGGTGCGCGTCGCCCGGTGATGATGACGTGCTGGCGCCCGGGCCGCCCCTGCAGCGTCGCCACGACCGCCTCGACGTCGAGCCATCCCCAGTCCAGCGGGTAGGTGAACTCGTCGAGGACGTAGAAATCATGTTCCTGCGCAGCCAGGCGCCGCTCGATCTCCGCCCACCCCGCGCGCGCGGCCTCGGCGTGGTCGTCGTCGACCGTGTCGTTGGCGCGCAGCCACGACCAGCCGCTGCCCATCTTGAACCAGGACACCGGCGCGCCCGCACCCGTCGAGGCGTGCACGTCGCCGAGCGCCTGCAGCGCGGACTCCTCCCCCACGCGCCACTTGGCGCTCTTGACGAACTGGAACACCGCGACGCTCAGGCCTGCGTTCCAGGCGCGCATCGCCATGCCGAAGGCGGCCGTGGACTTCCCTTTGCCGTCGCCGGTGTGGACCCCCAGTACTGGGGCGTTGCGTCGCTGGCGGGTGGTCAGGCCGTCGTCGGGGACGGTGACCGGCACTCCTTTGGGCATGGCCCCGACGCTACGCCACGCGCGCGCAGCCGCTGCCGGCCGCGCCGAGGGCGGCCGCGATCTGCTGGCCGGTCACCTCGGCCATCGGCACGTGGCGGCCGCCGAGGCGCTGGGCCAACTGCCCGGCCAGGCCCAGTCGGATCAGCCCGCGCTCGCAGTCGATCACCACCGACTCGACGCCATCGCGGCGCAACGCGGCGGCGGCCGCATCCGCGCGGGTCACCGCACCGGCGCCGGCGGTGGCGCGGCCGTCGGTGAGGACGGCCAGGAGCGGGCGGCGGCGGGGCTCGCGCACCCGGGCGCGCTCGATCACGGCACGGGCCTCGATCAGCCCCTCGGCCAACGGGGTGCGGCCGCCGACCCGAAGATCGGCCAGGCGCGCCACCGCGAGGTCCACCGATCGCGTCGGGGGCACCGCGACCCGCGCCGAGGACCCGCGGGCGACCACGACCGCGACCCGGTCGCGGCGCGTGTAGGAGTCGCGCAACAGGGCGACGCAGGCATCGGTGAGGGCGCGCAGTCGCTCCCGAGCGGTCATCGACCCCGACAGGTCCAGCACGAAGACGACGAGGTTGCCCTCGGTTCCCTCCCGTTGGGCACCGCGCAGGTCGTCGACGCGCACCGGACTGCGCCCGGCGGCGCGCCAGGCGCCGCCAGCGCCGGTGTCGGCGAGCCGCTGGGCGGCGGCCAACGCAGTGCCGAACAGGTGCACGGGGGTGCCGGGACCGTAGGCGACGGCCCGGGTGGTGTGCCCCCGGGTGCTGCGCGCACGCGAGCGCCGCCCGGGATCGCCGTCGCCGACGTCGGCGACGGTCAGCGCGCGCAGGCGCCGGACCGGCTGGTCGGCCCGCTGATGCGCGGTCCCGAAACGCCGGGGGTCGGGCTCCCCTGCGCTGCCCTGGTCGCCGCTGCCCTGGTCGCCGCTGCCCTGGTCGCCGCTGCCCTGGTCGCCGCTGCCCTGGTCGGGGCCCGCCTCGGGGGGGTGGGCGCCGCCGCCCGGCTCGGGGTCGGGGTCACGGTCGGGGTCACGGTCCGGGTCACCGGCGGCCTCGTCACCGGCCGCCATGGCCGCGACAACTCCTGACCGTCCATCCCGCCGCTGTCGAAGGGGTCGCGCCGCCGGCGGTGCGGCAGGGCCAACTCCACCGCGACGGCGATATCGTCGGTATCGATCTCGTCGACCCCGCGCCACGCCGCGTGGGCAGCGGCCGCCCGCGCCACGACGAGGTCGCCGCGCAGGCCGTCGACCTGCAAGTGCGCACAGATACCGGCGATCCGGCGCAGGTGCGCCGTCGGCAGCGCCACGGTGGCGACCCGGCCGCGCGCCGTTGCGATCCGCCGGGCCAGCGCCGCGTCTTCCTCGGCGTAGCGGGCCGCGAACCCGGCCGGGTCGGCGTCGAAGGCCATCCGCCGCTGCACCACCGCGACCCGGTCGGCGACCTCGGCCGGGGCGCTCACATCCACCGCCAGGCCGAACCGGTCGAGCAGCTGCGGGCGTAGCTCACCCTCCTCCGGATTCATCGTGCCGACGAGGACGAAACTCGCGTCCTGCGTGTGCGAGACGCCGTCGCGTTCGATTGTCACCCGCCCCGACGCGGCGGCGTCGAGCAGGACGTCGACGAGATGATCGGCCAACAGGTTGACCTCATCGATGTAGAGCACCCCGCCGTCGGCCCGCGCGAGCAGTCCGGGGGTGAACACCGCCTCACCGTCGCGCAGTGCCCGAGCGAGGTCGAGCGACCCGATGACCCGGTCCTCGGTGGCGCCGATCGGCAACTCGACGACGCGTGCCGCCCCGCCGGACCGGGCGGGCAGCAGCGGGCCGAGCCCGCGCACCACCGTCGTCTTGGCAGTGCCCTTCTCGCCGCGCACCAGCACCCCGCCGATGCCCGGGTCGATCGCCGACAGGATCAGCGCCAGCTTCAGCCGCTCCTGGCCGACGACAGCGCTGAACGGGTAGCGGATCACCGCGTCGACGGTCATGGCCGCCTACGCGTCCGCCGCTGCCTTCGTCAGCTGCAGGCTCTTCGACGTCCAGTCCCAGACCTGCCGGAACAACACCGGGTTGTCCGAGAGCGACTTGCCGAAGGACGGGATCATCTCGCCGAGCTTCGGTGCCCAGTCCGATTCGTAGAGCCCGCCGAAGCACTTGCTCAACACATCGAGCATCGCGGGCACCGCGGTGGAGGCGCCGGGCGAGGCGCCGAGGAGCCCGGCAAGACTGCCGTCCCCGGCAGCGACGACCGCGGTGCCGAACTCCAGGGCGCCGCGGGCCCCGTTTCCGCGGATGACCTGGACGCGCTGACCGGCGGTGATCGCCTCCCAATCCGGGCCGAGCGCCTCGGGGACGAATTCGCGCAGGGTCGCGATCCGGTCGGCCGGGCTCGCGGCCAACTCGCTGATCAGGTACTTGAGCAGGCCGAACTCCTTCGGAGCGATCGACAGCATCGGCAGCACGTTGCCCGGGCGCACCGAGTACGGCAGATCGGTGATACTGCCGTTTTGCAAGAACTTCGGCGACCACCCGGCATACGGGCCGAACAGCAGCCCCGGCTGGTGGTTGATGACGCGGGTGTCGAGGTGCGGCACCGACATCGGTGGGGCGCCGACCGCGGCCTGGCCGTACACCTTGGCGTTGTGCTCGGCAATCAGCTCGGGGTTGGTGCAGCGCAGGAACTCGCCGCTGACCGGGAAGCCGCCGAAGCCCTTGGCCTCTTTGATGCCCGAGCGCTGCAGCAGGTGCAGCGCTCCGCCGCCGGCCCCGACGAAGACGAACTTCGCCTCGACCTTCCGCTTCTCGCCGGTGTGGTTGTTGCGGACCGTCACGACCCAGCTGCCGTCGCGCTGCTTGGACAGGTTCGTCACGGTGTGGCCGAAGAAGACGTCGGCGTCCTCGCCGACGAAGTTGATCAACTGCTGGGTCAGGGCGCCGAAGTCGATGTCGGTGCCGTCCTCGAACCAGTTGAGGGCAACGGGGTCGCTGAAGTCGCGCCCGGCCGACATCAGCGGCAGCCGCTGCGCGAACTCGCCGGGGTCGGTGATGAACTCCATGCCCTCGAACAGGGTCTGGCGCGACAGCTTGTCGTAGCGGGTGCGCAAGTAGTCGACGCCGTCGGCGCCGTGGGTGAAGCTGACGTGTGGGATCGGGTTGATGAACTCCGACGGGGTGCGCAGGACTCCGTTGTCCACGGCGTAGGCCCAGAACTGGCGCGAGACCTGGAACTGTTCGTTGATCGTCAGCGCCTTGGCGATGTCCACGCCGCCGTCGGCGGTGCGCGGGGTGTAGTTGAGCTCGCACAGCGCCGAGTGGCCGGTGCCCGCGTTGTTCCACGGATCCGAGCTCTCCGCCGCAGCGGCGTCGAGGGACTCGAACAGGGTGATGGACCAGGTCGGCTCCAACTCCCGCAGCAGCGCGCCGAGCGTGGCGCTCATGATGCCCGCTCCCACCAACACGACGTCCGTCTTGACCACCGATGCAGACACGAATACTCCCATTCCTTGCGGTTACCCAGACATTGTTCCCCATCGCGCCCCGGCCACCGCGACCGGCCGACCCGATTGAGCTTCAGACCACACCGCCGGCGCGTCCGGGCTACGATCGGCAACCGTGACCGAAACCAAGGACTGGGCCCCCGACACCGAATTGGCCGGCTATTCGCAGCGGGTATTCGAGCTCGGTGCGGACCCCGACGGCGAATCGCCAGTCGTCGCCACGCTGATCCGCGCGCCCAAGCGCCCGCGCGCGGCCAAGGGCGCCGTGCTCTACCTCCACGGCTTCACCGACTACTTCTTCCACGAGCCGCTCGCCAACTTCTTCGTCGCTCAGGGCTACCACTTCTATGCACTGGACCTGCGCAAATGCGGGCGGTCCCGGCGTCCGGGCCACACCGCCCACTATGTCTCCGACCTGGCCCTCTACGACGTGGAGCTCGGCCTGGCCGTCGACGTGATCGCTGCGGAGGTCGGGATCGGGGCGGGTGCCGACGACCCGAAGATCATCGTCGGCGCGCACTCCACCGGCGGCCTCATCGCACCACTGTGGGTCGACCGGCTGCGGCGCCTGGACCCCACCCGGCACAGCCTCATCGGCGGACTGCTCCTCAACAGCCCGTGGCTGGACCTGCAGGGCCGGGCCGCGATGCGCTCGACCGCGGTCACCGCGATGATCCGCGGCGTCGGGATCGCGCGCGGGTTCACGGTGCTGCCCCAGGAGCTGTCCCCCTCCTATGGCGACAGCATCCACGAGAGCCGGCACGGCGAGTGGAAGTACAACCTCGACTTCAAGCCGCTCGGCGGCTTCCCGGTGACCTTCGGCTGGATCCGCGCGATCCGCAATGCGCAGGCGCTGATACAGGCCGGGTTGGACGTCGCGGTCCCAGCGCTGGTGTTGCGCTCGGACAAGTCCTACTTCTCCAAGCAGTACTCGTCGAAGACCGACCGGGCCGACGCAGTCCTCGACGTGAGCCATATGGCGCGGTGGGCCGGCTGCCTGGGCGGACGGCTCACCTCGGTGCCCGTCCCCGACGCCCGCCACGATGTCTTCCTCTCGTTGCCGGCCGCACGCGAGCAGGCCTACGCCGAGGTCGAGGCATGGCTGGCTACGGGGCTGCGCCCGCCGACGTCGAAGGCGGCCGCCAAGAAGGCCGCCGCGGCCACGCCGCCGAAGAAGACGGCCGCACCGGCTTGATAGTCGGCTAACCAGCCGCCGAACGCTCGATGATCGCGGCGGCCAGCGCGTGGGGCGCATTCTCGGGAACCCAGTGGTCGACCCCGCCGAGCTCGACGAAGCGGTAGTCGGCGTCAACGAAATCGCGGCTCCCCTGCGCCTGCTCGCGCCCGAGCGCCGTGTCGCCGTCGCTCCACACCATCGTCGTGGGGATCGCCACGCGCCCACCGGCCAGCTTCTCGGCGATGTTGCCGGTGAAGGTCGCGCGGTACCAGTTGAGGGCGGCGGTGAGCGCGCCCGGCTCCTGCAGCGGCGGCACCGCGTCGCGCGGGCAGCTCCGCCGCAGCAACACCGCGTTGCGCGCCAGCAGCTTCTCCTCCGAACCCTCGGCGATGAAGTGTGTGATGTAGGCCGACTTCTCGCGCTGGTCCGTCCCCGACTCCAGCGCCCGGGCGATCGCCGACGAGTGCCCCGTGCTCACCGCCACGAAACCGGTGAACCGCTCGGGGTGCCGCGCGGCGAGCTGCCAGCCGATGATGCCACCCCAGTCGTGACCGACGAGCAGGCATCGCGCCACGCCGAGGGCGTCCAGCACACCGAGGGCGTCGGCAACGAGATGGTCGATGCCGTAGTCCTCGACGCGCGACGGCCGAGCGCCTGGACTGTAGCCGCGCTGGTCGAAGGTGATGGTGGCGAGCCCCGCATCGTGCAGCAGCCCCACCACGCCGTCGAAACTGGCACTGTTGTGCGGGAAGCCGTGCAGCAGCAGCACCGGCGGCGCACCCTCCGGGCCGCCGACGGCCACGTCGAAGGTGAGCTCGCCCAAGCGGATCTGACGTTTCGTCGTCGCGTTCGTCGTCATGGGCCCACCGTATCGGCGCCCCGCTCGTCAGGTCAGCATATGGGTGATCACCGGGGGCACGGCGGCACGGCCCTCGATGAGATCGTTCAGTGCGGCCCGGTCGACATGGGCGGCGACGAGATCGGCCATCACGTCGAACTGCTCGGCGCGCACCGCCGCGAACGGCACTGTACCCGGGTGGAACACCAGGCCGCGGGCCGCCGCGACCCGGGCGAGCAGTTCCCGGCGCACTCCATCGTTCTCCATCAGCCCGTGCCAGTGCGTGCCCCAGCGCGCCTCACGCTGCGCACCCTCCGGACTGCCGTCGGCCGTCGTCAACCAGGGCTGCTCCGCCGAGTCCTCGATCACCCCGTGGTGGATCTCGTACCCGGTCGCCGGGTGCCCCCAGGTGGTGCCAGCGGTACGGCCGACCGTCTTTTCCGGGGCGAAACGCACCGTCTGCTCGAAGAGTCCTAGGCCCGCCACCGCACCGCGCCGGGACTCCACCTCGTCGATGATCGCGGTACCCAGCATCTGGAAGCCGCCGCACACCGCGAGCACCGGGCCCCCGGCCGCGGCCCGGTCGACCAGGGCACGGTCGATGCTCCGCTCGCGCAACCAGCGCAGGTCGTCGACGGTGGCCCTCGTCCCCGGCACCACGACGAGATCGGCGGCGCGCACACTGGCCGCGTCGGCCACCCAGGCCACCTCGACCCCCGGTTCGGCGGCCAGTGCCTCCACATCGGTGGTGTTTGAGACGCGCGGCAGCCGGACGGCCGCGACCCGCAGCTCCGAGTCGCGGGCCTCCGCCGGTGGCGGGCCGAGCCGCGCACCCACCGGGGCGGACAGGGAGTCCTCCGCGTCGAGCCACAGCCGCGGCTCGAACGGGAGAACACCGAGCGTCGGGCGCCCGGTCGACTCCGCCAATCGGTGCAGCCCCGGCGCCAACAGGCCCGGGTCGCCCCGGAACTTGTTGATCAGGAAGCCGCGGACGAGTCGCTGGTCGTCGGCACCGAGGACGGCCGTCGTGCCGAACAGGTGCGCCAGCGAGCCCCCGCGGTCGATGTCGCTGACTACCAGTACCGGCAGCCCTGCCGCGGAGGCGAGGCCGAGATTGGCGATGTCGGAGTCGCGCAGGTTGATTTCTGCGATCGACCCGGCCCCCTCCACGACCACGACGTCGAACTCGGCGCGCAATTCGGCGAGGTCGTCGAGCACGACGCCGCGCAGGTGCTCGCGCCGGGACGCATAGTCGGCGGCACCGACCACCCCGGCCGGCCGGCCGCGCACCACCACGTGGGACTGCCGGTCCGAGCCGGGCTTGAGGAGCACCGGGTTGAAGCGCACCGACGGCTCAAGCCCCGCGGCGCGGGCCTGGGCGGCCTGCGCGCGGCCGATCTCGCCGCCGTCGAGGGTGGCCACGGAGTTGTTGGACATGTTCTGGGCCTTGAACGGCGCCACCCGGACCCCTTCGCGGGCGAGCAGTCGGCACAGCCCCGCCACCAGCATCGACTTGCCGGCGTCGCTGGAGGTGCCGCCGATCAGCAGTCCGCCGCGCATCGGGCGGTCAGGCGATGCCCGGGTCGGGCAGGGTGAGGACCTCGGCGCCGTCGTCGGTGACGACGAGGGTGTGCTCGAACTGGGCGGTCCACTGCCGGTCGCGGGTCACCACCGTCCAGCCGTCGTCCCAGATCTCGTAGGGCAGGCCGCCGAGGTTGATCATCGGTTCGATGGTGAACACCATGCCGGGTTCGAGGACCGTGTCGACATTCGGCTGGTCGTAGTGGAGCACGACCAGCCCGTTGTGGAAGGTCTCGCCGATCCCGTGGCCGGTGAAGTCGCGCACGACGTGGTACCCGAAGCGGTTGGCGTAGGCCTCGATGACCCGGCCGACGACGTTGAGCTCGCGGCCCGGCTTCACCGCCTTGATCGCGCGCTCGGTGGCGATCCGGGTGCGCTCGACCAGATCGGCGGCCGCCGGGGCAACGTCACCGGCGAGGAAGGTGGCGTTGGTGTCGCCGTGCGCCCCGTCGATGAACGCGGTCACGTCGATGTTGACGATGTCGCCATCGGCGATCACCGTCGAATCCGGGATTCCGTGACAGATCACCTCGTTGAGCGAGGTGCAGCAGGACTTCGGGAACCCCTTGTAGCCCAGGGTCGACGGGTAGGCGCCGTGGGCGACGAGGTAGTCGTGCACGATGCCGTCGAGCTCGTCGGTAGTGACGCCCGGCGCCACGGCGGCCCCGGCCGTGGCGAGGGCGTTCGCGGCGATCTTGCCCGCGACCCGCACCCGTTCGATGATGTCGGGCGTCGCCACCCACGGCTCGGCGCCCTCTTTGACCGCCTTCTTGTCGACGTACTCCGGCGCGACGATGTGGTCGGGCACGGCGCGGCGCGCAGAGACGACTCCGGGGACCAGGGGGGCGCGAACAGACATGGCGTCCACTCTAGCCGCGCCCGCGTCGGCCCGAACCCGCGCTGGCGTGCGGAGCCGTCGGCGGGTTAGGGCCGCGAACCCAGGCCGTAGCCCGGCGGCAGGGAGTTGAAGAAGTCGCGCGTCACCCCGACGGCGTGCGTCGAATCACCGCCGCCGACGATCAGCGTCGCGAAAGCCAGGTCGCCGCGGTATCCGGCGAACCAGGCGTGCGACCCGCCGTCAAACTCCGCCTCACCGGTCTTGGCAAAGATGGGGCCGAGCCCGTTGACGAGGGTACCGGTGCCCTCGGTGACGACGGCGCGCATCATCGGCTTGAGCTCCTCGTAGACCTTGGGGTCCACGCGCGGCCGGGGACCGGTCACCTTCGTCTCACGGCCGACGATGAACCGAGGGACCGGCGGCGACCCGTGGGCGACGGTCGCCGGCACCAGCACCAGGCCGAACGGCGACACGAGCACCTTGCCCTGGCCGAACCCGTCCTCGCTGCGGGCGACGATGTCCGGCGCGATCGGAACCGAGCCGGACACGTTCGCCAGGCCGGGGATGTCGTAGGTGGCCCCGAGCCCCATCGCGGCGGCCTGGTTGGCCAGATCCGACGGCCCCAACCGGCTTGCGATATGGGCGAAAGTCGTGTTACAGGACTGCGCGAAGGCGCCCAGCAGCGGGATGTCGCCCAAGGCGAACTTGTCGTAGTTCGGGATGATCCGCGGCCCGATCTGGATCTCACCGGGACACGGGACGACCGACGAGGGGTGGGCGAGGTTGGCGCGGACGGCGGCCGAGGCCGTCACCATCTTGAACGTCGAGCCCGGGGGAAAGAGCCCGTTGGTCGCGATCAATCCGTCGGCGTCGGCCCGCTTGTTCTGTGCGATCGCCAGGATGTTGCCGGTGGACGGCTGGATCACGACCATCGCGATCTTGAACCGGTCGGTCGCGTTCACGGCGCGCTGCGCAGCCGCCTGCACGGTGCGCGACAAAGTCAGGGTGACCGCTGGTGCCGGGGTCGGGGGGTGGTCGGCCAACACCCCGGCGGTCAGCCCGTTGGGGTTGACGACGTCGACCCGCCAGCCGGGCGCGCCGACGGTTTGATCGGCGACCACCTTGCGCACCTGGGTGAGCAGCGAGGGTGCAAACCCGGGGTCGGTCGGGAGCAACTCGGCCTGATCGGTGGCGACGATCCCGGGGATGGCCAGCCGGTCGCGGAGCAAGTCGAAATCACGGTGACTCAACCGGATGAGCGAATAGGGCTTGCCCGTCGCGGTCGCAGCCTCGGTGATGCGCTGCGCGTTCAGCGTGCGGTCGAAGGGTGACAGTGCGCTGACGGCCGCTGCCACCGACTCGGCCGGCTGGGCCCCGGCGCGCTGTGCGGCCTTCGCGTCGAAGCTGATCCCGACGACGGTCCCATTGGCCATGACCCGCGATCCGTCTGCCTCGTTGACCTCGGCGCGGGGGGCTTCGATGATCCGGAACTTGAAACCCTGGTCGGCGCCGAGATCGGGGTGCAGGTTGGTCGACATCCAGCGCACCGACCAGCCGTCGTCGCCGCGGCCGGCCGCCACCTGTGCGGTGTAGCGCCATTCCCGCTGGCCGGGGAGGTGCCAGGTATAGGTGACGTCGGCGAGCGCGTTGTCCACCGACAAGCGGACCCTGCCGGTCGAGAAGTCGAGGCCTTCAGCACTCAGGCCGCTCCACAGGTCGGCGATGGCGCCCGAGGCGGCGGCGGGGTTGCTGGTTTGGTCGGCGGCACCCTTCGCGTCGCGCGCGGCCACCGCGGCGAGGAATCGGTCTACCGCGCGCCGGGGGCTGTCGGCGACCGATCCGCAGGCGGTCAACGAGGCGCCCACGAGGCCGGCTGCGGCCACTGCGACGATCCGCGTCACTGCTCGAGAAGGCTTCATCAGTGCCGATACTAGATGTGACGCGTGTGATTTCTGGGACGCCACGCGGTCGCCGCCGACTGGGCACCCCAACCCCGTCGACTGGGCACCCCAACCCCGTCGACTGGGCACCCCAACCCCGTCGACTGGGCAGTCAGTCGATGAGAACCGTCGCGAAGGTGCCGACCTCGTCAAACCCGACGGCCTCGTACGCGCGACGGGCGATGGCGTTGAAATCGTTCACGTAGAGACTTGGGATGCGCCCCCGCCCGCGGATCGCTGTCGCCACGGCGGCGGTGCCGCCCTTGCCGACCCCGGTGGCGCGGTACTCCGGATCGACCCAGACCCCCTGGATCTGGCCGACCGCGTGCGACAGCGCACCGATCTCCGCCTTGAACACGACTCGACCGGCGGCGAACCGCGCGAATACCCGCTGCGCGTCGATCAGACCGAGCAGCCGTTGACGGTAGGCGTGACCCCCGTCGAGCGCACACGGATCGACTCCGATCTCTGCGGTGAACATCTCCACCGCCGCCGGGAAGTAGGCGTCGAGGTCGTCGCGGGTGATCACACGAACCTCGGGATCGGCGGCGAACCGCGGTGGGCCGGTCAAAGCCATCAACTGTTGTACCGGGCGGACCTCCCGCGCCGGTCCCCACACCTGCTCGAGCCGCTCCCACAGGCCGAGCGCCAAGTGCGCCGGTCCGACGATTGACGAGCACTCGCGCGGCTGCCCGAGTGCCGTCTCGGCGAAGAAGTCGAGGTCGGCGTCGTCGCCGACGAGCGGGATGAGGTTAGCGCCGGCGAAGCACAACGAATACTCCGGGTCGTCGGCCGACCACAGTCGGCCACCCAACCAGCGCGGCTCGACACCGTAGCACTCCACCCGCGCGGCCACCATGCACGAAGCCACCGGGTCGACTGCCAAGGCGCGCGCGACCGCAAGCGCGTCGCTGGTCCGCAGCGGCTGGCGGCGCCTGGTCAACATGGCCGGACTCCCTTTCACGACGGGAGGCGCCCTCGTCAGCTCACGGTGACGACGGGAGCGCCGCTATCAGTGTCTCCCGACTCCTCCGCGATTCGCAGCGCTTCCTCGATTAACGTCTCCACGATCTGCGATTCGGGCACGGTCTTGATCACCTCGCCCTTGACGAAGATCTGCCCCTTGCCGTTGCCGGAAGCGACGCCCAGGTCCGCCTCGCGCGCCTCGCCGGGCCCGTTGACCACGCAGCCCATGACGGCCACCCGCAGCGGCACCTCCATGCCCTCGAGTCCGGCGGTGACCTCCTCGGCCAACTTGTAGACGTCGACTTGGGCTCGACCGCACGACGGGCAAGACACGATCTCGAGCTTGCGCGGCCGCAGGTTCAACGACTGCAGGATCGCGTCGCCGACCTTGATCTCCTCGACCGGGGGCGCGGACAGCGACACCCGGATGGTGTCGCCAATCCCCTCCGACAGCAGTGCACCAAAGGCCACGGCGGACTTGATGGTGCCCTGGAACGCCGGGCCCGCCTCCGTCACCCCCAGGTGCAGCGGGTAGTCGCACTGAGCCGCGAGTTGCCGGTAGGCCTCCACCATGATCACCGGGTCGTTGTGCTTGACCGAGATCTTGATGTCGCCGAAGCCGTGCTCCTCGAACAGCGACGCCTCCCACAGCGCCGACTCGACCAGCGCCTCTGGGGTGGCCTTTCCGTACTTCTCCATCATCCGCTTGTCCAACGATCCGGCGTTGACGCCGATGCGGATCGGGATGCCCGCGGCGCCGGCCGCGCGTGCGACCTCCTTGACGCGCCCGTCGAACTCCTTGATATTGCCCGGGTTGACGCGCACCGCGGCACAACCGGCATCGATTGCGGCGAAGATGTACTTCGGCTGGAAGTGGATATCGGCGATGACCGGGATGTTCGCCTTGCGCGCGATCTCCGGCAGCGCGTCCGCATCCTCCTGGCGCGGACACGCGACGCGGACGATGTCACACCCCGACGCGGTGAGCTGCGCGATCTGCTGCAGAGTCGCATTCACGTCGTGGGTCTTGGTCGTCGTCATCGACTGGACCGAGATCTGGCTCTCGCTGCCGACCCCGACGCTGCCGACCCGGATCTGACGGGTCGGCCGCCGCGGGGCCAACGTCGGCGGCGGCGCGGCGGGCATGCCGAGGCCGATGGACAGGGGGGACGATGCACTGGTCATGGCAACCTCAGAACAGCTTGATCGGGTTGATGATGTCGGCGGTGAGGGTCAGAACCATGAACACGCCCATCACCGCGACGACCGCATAGGTGAGCGGCATCAGCTTCATGTAGTCGACCGGTCCCGCAGCGGCCTTGCCCTGCCGCCGACGCAGAAGGTCGCGAACCTTCTCATAGCCGACGATGGCCATGTGACCGCCGTCGAGCGGCAGCAGCGGGACGAGGTTGAACAGCCCGAGGAAGAAGTTGATGCTGATGAGCAGTCCGAGGAACAACTCCCAGACTCCGCGCTCGACAGCCTCTCCTCCCATCACCGAGGCCCCCCACACGCTGATCGGTGTGTCCGGCGATCGCTCCCCGCCGGTCACTGCGGTCCACAGAGCACCGATCTTCGTCGGCAGCGACAGCAGGGCGTCCCACGTGGCCGACAGCATGTCCCCGGTGAAGACGACCGACGCCGGGATCGCCGAGACGACGTTGTACTTGACCGGGGCCGGTGGCAGCGGGTATTTCAGGCCCACCATCTTGCGGTGCTCGGTCGTGGTCGTGCCGTTGGGTCCGGCGCCGGTGATGGTGACCGGCGTCGGCGTGACCGAAAGGTTCACAGTCCGACCGGCCCGGTCGACGGTCAGCGCGACCGGACCGCTCGCCGCGGCGAGCACCTTCGAAACCTCGGCGGCGGTGCTGACCGCGGTGCCGTTGACCGCGGTGATCCGGTCACCCGCCCGCAACCCCGCCTCGGCGGCCGGCCCGCTGCCGACGCAGGGCACGGCGTTCTCGCCCTTTGCGTTCAACTGCGGCGCGACGCAGAACGTCGACGCGACGACCGGCGGCGTGGGCTGGGGTTTGAGGTTGGGCAGGCCCCACCCGATGGCGAGGACCATGACGAGCACGAAGCCGAGGATGAAGTTCTGCATCGGGCCGGCCAGGAGCACGACGAGGCGCTTCCAGGGCTTCTGCTTGTACATCGCGCGGGACTGCTCGTCCTCGGTCAACTCGTCATACGGCGTCATGCCGGCGATGTCGCAGAACCCGCCGGCGGGAATGGCCTTGAAGCCGTATTCGGTCTCCCCGCGGCGGGTCGACCACAACGTCGGTCCGAATCCGATGAAGAAGCGGCGCACCTTCATGCCGGTGGCCTGCGCGGCCCACATGTGCCCGCACTCGTGCCAGGCCACCGACAGCACCAATGCGATCGCGAATCCCGCGACGCCGAGGGCAAAGCTCACTGGTTCAACTCCGTTGCTCCCACCACCTGCGCGGCCCGGGTGCGGGCCCACCGATCGGCGGCGTATACCTCGTCCACAGTACCCGGCTGCGCGCGCCACTCGTCGGCCGCGGCGAGGACGTCCACGATGGTCGGCACGATACGGTCGAATCGCAGCACTCCGTCGAGGAAGGCCTGTGCAGCCACCTCGTTGGCCGCGTTGTACACGGCGGTAAGGCTGCCGCCGGCCCGGCCGGCCTCGCGGGCCACCGCGATCGCCGGAAACACCTCGTCGTCGACGGGTTCGAAGGTCCATTGCGCGGCGGTCCCGAAATCGCACGCGGGTGACGATCCGGGCACCCGGTCGGGCCAGCCGAGAGCCAGCGCGATGGGCAGCTTCATCGATGGCGGCGAGGCCTTGGCGATGGTCGCGCCGTCGATGAAGGTGACCATCGAGTGCACGATCGACTGGGGGTGGACGGTGACGTCGATCCGGTCGTAGGGAACTCCGAACAGCAGGTGCGCCTCGATGACCTCGAGCGCCTTGTTGACCAGGGTCGCGGAGTTCAGCGTGATCATCGGGCCCATCGACCAGGTCGGGTGCCGCCCGGCCTGCTCGGGGGTGACCTCGCGCAACTGGTCGGCGGTCCAGCCCCGGAAGGGTCCGCCCGAGGCGGTCAGGACCAGGCGGTCGACCTCGTCCGCGCGACCGCCGCGCAGGCATTGTGCGATCGCCGAGTGCTCGGAGTCGACCGGCACTATCTGACCGGGCGCCGCCGCGTCGAGCACCAGTGATCCACCGGCCACCAGGGATTCCTTGTTGGCCAGCGCCAATCGGGCCCCCGACGCCAAGACGGCCAGGCTCGGGGCGAGCCCGCGCGCCCCGACCACCGCGTTGAGCACGATGTCGGCGGGGACCGCCTCGACCAGGTCCACCATCGCCGACGGCCCGGAGTGCACGACGCCCCCGAGCACGCCGGACACCTCCCGGGCGGCGGCGCCATCGGCGACGCCGATCGCACCCGGCGGCACGCCGAAGCCGCGGGCCTGCGCGATCAGCGCCGCGGGGTTGCCGCCGCCCGCGCCGAGGCCGACGACCGTGAACCGCTCGGGGTGCTCGGCGATCACCTCCAGCGCCTGGGTGCCGATCGACCCGGTGGACCCGAGAATCAGTACGCGTGTGGTCACACCGATATTCTCCCCCATCCCGGAGAGCGGGCGGCACGGCGGTTATGATGACTGCCAACAGCCCGCACCGTCGAAGGAGTCCACGTGGCTAGCACCGAGGTCGATCACCCCAGCGTTGACACCGGATGGGTCCGGGAGCCGGTCGATGCGCCATCAGCACGTTTCGGATGGCACGGCTTCGGCCGCAAGACCGGCGCGATCGCCGGGTGGCTCGTGGTGATCGCCCTGCTCGGCATGCTGATCGGAAACCACACCGGCAAGGTCGAGGACATCTTCCTCGTCTGCATCGCCGCGGGCGTGGCATTCATGCTGCTGAGGAACCTCATCTGGCCGGACCGCAGCAAAGCGGCCTGATCGACGGGACCGCGCTCAGCGGTCCTCGGCGGCGAGTTGCCCGCATGCCGCGGCAATCTCCTGCCCGCGCGTGTCGCGCACCGTGCACGACACGCCCTGCTCGCGCACGCGCGCCACGAACTCCCGCTCCACCGGCTTGGGGCTGGCGTCCCATTGCGACCCCGGGGTGGGGTTGAGCGGGATCAGATTCACATGCACCAGAGATCCCAGCGCTGCCCGCAGCTTCTGGCCGAGTAGGGTCGCGCGCCACGGCTGGTCGTTGATGTCGCGAATCAACGCGTATTCAATCGAGGCCCGCCGCCCGGTCGTATCGGCGTAGTAGCGCGCCGCGGCCAGCACCTCGTCGACCGACCAGCGGTTGTTCACGGGCACCAGGGTGTCGCGCAACTCGTCGTCGGGAGTGTGCAACGACACCGCGAGCGTGACTGACAGACCCTCGTCTGCCAGTCGCCGGATCGCCGGCGCCAGGCCGACCGTCGACACCGTCACAGAGCGTGCCGAGATGCCGAGACCCTGCGGGGCCGGCGCGGTGATCTTGCGGACAGCGTCGACGACGCGCGTGTAGTTCGCCAGCGGCTCGCCCATCCCCATGAACACGACGTTGGACAACCGGCCCGGCTCGCCGAACTCGCCGTCGCGCAGGGTGCGCGCCGCCGAGCGCACCTGGTCCACGATCTCCGCGGTGGACAGGTTGCGGTCGAGCCCACCCTGGCCGGTCGCACAGAACGGGCACGCCATGCCGCACCCGGCCTGCGAGGAGATGCACAACGTGTTGCGCTCCGGATACCGCATGAGCACACTCTCCAGAAGTGTGCCGTCATGCAGGCGCCACAGCGTCTTGCGGGTGGTGTGATCGTCGGTATCGACGTTCCGCACGGCGGTCATCAGTGTCGGGAAGAGCTGGTCGCCGATCTCCCCGCGGATCCCGGCCGGGAGATCGGTCATCTCCGCGGGGTCGGCCGACAACCGGGCGTAATAGTGGTTGGCCAGCTGCTTGGCGCGGAACCCCGGCAGCCCCGAGCGTTCGACGGCAGCGACCGCCTCCGCCGGTGACAGGTCGGCGAAATGGGTCGGCGGCTTGCCGCGGCGGGGCGCGTCGAACACCAGCGGCAAGGAGGTCATGGCGACCATTGTCCCACGGTCGGGAGGTCGACACCGAAACGGTGGCCGGACCGCGCTAGAGTAGCGCCGACAGAACCGCCCAGACGATGAACGCCGAGGGCAGCAGCGAGTCGAGGCGGTCCATGATGCCGCCGTGACCGGGCAGCAGGGTGCCCATATCCTTGATATCGAGATCGCGCTTGACCTGGGATTCGACCAGGTCGCCGAGGGTCGCGCACAGGACCAGGACGACACCGAGGATCACGCCAATCCACCAGTGGCTGTCGAGCAGGAACACCACACAGCACACCGCGCCGATGATGCCGAAGGTCAGCGACCCGGCCAGCCCCTCCCAGGACTTCTTCGGACTGATCGCCGGCGCCATCGGGTGGCGGCCGAACAGGACCCCGGCCGTGTACCCGCCGACGTCGGAGCACACGACGACGAGCATCAGGGTGAACACGCGCTGCGGGCCGTGGTCCTGCAGGACCATCGCCGCCGCGAAGGAGGCGAATACGGGGATCCACAGCAGGACCAGGGTCGACGCCGCCAAATCGCGCAGATACCCGACGGGGGCGGCCGAGAGCCCCTGGCTCAACAACCGCCAGACCATGGTGCCCAGCACCGTTGCGACGAGTGCGACGAGGACGCCGGTGGTGTCCCACTTCCACGACGCCACCATAATCGCGGCACCGCCGACGAGCAGCGGGACGACCGGTACGGCGAACCCGCCTTCGCGCAGGCGTTTGACGACCTCCCACGACGCGACAAGCACGGCCGCCCCGACCAAGACGTACCACCAGTCGGGGGCCAGCAGCAGTACGGCGATGCACAAACCGCCGAGGAAGACGCCGACACCGATGGCGGCAGGCAGGTTGCGACCGGCCTTCGACGGCTTCTTGTCGTCGGCGGTCGTGGCGGAGGGTGGTGGTGTCGTCATGGAGGATTGGCTCAGACTTCGAGCAGCTCGCCTTCCTTGTGCTTCACGAGATCGTCGACCTGGGTCACATACCCGGCCGTCGTCTTGTCGAGCTCCTTCTCCGCGCGCACGACCTCGTCCTCGCCGGCCTCGCCGTCCTTCTGGATGCGCTTGAGCTCTTCGACCGCCTTGCGGCGGATGTTGCGGATCGCGACCTTGGCGTCCTCACCCTTGGCCTTGGCCTGCTTGACCAATTCTTTGCGGCGGTCCTCGGTCAGCTGCGGGACCGACACCCGGATGAGATTGCCGTCGTTTGTCGGGTTGACGCCGAGGTCGGAGTTGCGGATCGCCGTCTCGATGTCGCCGAGCGAGGACTGCTCGTAGGGCTTGATCACGACGAGGCGGGCCTCGGGCGTCGTAATGCCTGCGACCTGGGTGATCGGGGTCGGCGAGCCGTAGTAGTCGATGACGACCCGGTTGAACATCGACGGATTGGCCCGCCCGGTCCGGATCGAGCCCATGTCGTCTTTCGCCCGGGAGACGGCCTTCTCCATCTTCTCCTCGGCGTCGAACAGCGCGTCGTCAATCATCGGTATCTACGTTTCTCCTAGGTCGTGACGAGGGTGCCGATTCGCTCACCGGCAATGGCGCGCGCAATGTTCCCCTCCGTCAACAGATTGAACACCAACATCGGCATCTTGTTGTCCATACAGAGGCTGAAGGCTGTCGCATCCGCGACCTTCAGGCCCTTCTCGAGAACCTCGCGGTGACTGATCTCGGTGAACATCGTCGCTTCCGGATCCTCGCGCGGGTCGGCGCTGAACACGCCGTCGACCGCCTTGGCCATGAGGACGACCTCGGCCTTGATCTCCAACGCCCGCTGGGCGGCGGTGGTGTCGGTCGAGAAGTACGGCATGCCCATGCCGGCGCCGAAGATGACCACCCGCCCCTTCTCCAGGTGGCGCACCGCTCGCAGTGGTAGATATGGCTCGGCGACCTGCCCCATGGTGATGGCCGTCTGCACGCGGGTGGTGACGCCGCGCTTCTCCAGGAAGTCCTGCAGTGCCAGGCAATTCATCACCGTGCCCAGCATGCCCATGTAGTCCGATCGGGCGCGGTCGAGGCCGCGCTGTTGCAGCTCCGCGCCGCGAAAGAAGTTGCCGCCGCCGATGACCACTGCCACCTGGGCGCCGGCGCGCACCACTTCGGCGATCTGGTCGGCGACCGCTGCCACCACATCCGGATCAAGGCCGACCCCGCCGCCACCGAACATCTCGCCGCCGAGCTTCAACACCACCCGCTGGTATCCGTGCCGCGCACTGCCGTCTGGAGACCCCGCCATGTCACTCCTCGCTCTCACAACCGAAGCTCTCACAACCCGAATGGTCTCATCTTAGGGTGCATACCAATGGGCCCCGCCCCCGACCAGTCGGACGGAGGGCGGGGCCCCGGTACTGCTGTGGTCCGGCTAGGACTGGCCCACCTCGAAGCGGGTGAAGCCCTTCACCGTGACGCCGGCGTCGGACAGGATCGCCCCGACCGTCTTCTTGGAGTCGGTCACCGACGGCTGGTCGACCAGGACGACGTCCTTGAAGAAGCCGGTCAGACGACCCTCGACGATCTTGGGCAGCGCCTGCTCGGGCTTGCCCTCCTCGCGGGCGGTCTGCTCGGCGATGCGGCGCTCGTCGGCCTGCACCTCCTCGGGCACCTCGTCGCGGCTGGCATACCGGGCCTTGAGCGCAGCGACCTGCATGGCCGCACCGCGTGCGGCCTCGGCAGCGGCGTCACCGACACCGTCGTAGGACACCAGCACGCCGACGCCCGGAGGCAGGTCCGACGCACGCTTGTGCAGGTAGGTCGCGACCGGTCCGTCGTAGAAGACGACTCGGCGAAGCTCGAGCTTCTCGCCGATCTTGGCCGAGAGCGCCGCGATGGCGTCGGCGACTGTGCCGTCGCCGGCCTTGGCGGCCTTGAGTACCTCGACGTCGTTGGTCTTGGCGACCAACGCGGCCTCGAGGACCTGGTCGGCGAGCGCCTGGAACTCGTCGTTCTTGGCGACGAAGTCGGTCTCGCTGTTGAGCTCGATCATCGCGCCGCCCCGAGCGGCGACGAGGCCCTCGGCGGTGGAGCGCTCGGCGCGCTTGCCGACGTCCTTGGCACCCTTGATGCGAAGTTCCTCGACGGCCTTGTCAAAGTCGCCGTCGTTGTTGGCCAGGGCGTTCTTGCAGTCGAGCATGCCCGAACCGGTGAGCTCACGAAGCCGCTTGACGTCGGCTGCGGTGTAGTTCGCCATGGGTGGCGAGCCTCCTTGTTGGATTGGCTGTAGGTGGTGGTGGTGAACCGTGACTACTCGGCGGCCGGGGCCTCGACGGCCTCGACAACCTCGACTGCCTCGGCAACCTCGACTGCCGGGGCATCGGCCGAAGCGGTGGCCTCGGCGAGGAGATCCTGCTCCCACTGGGCGAGCGGCTCGCCGGCGCCGGCCTCGGGCTTGGCGTCGCCGCCGGCCTGGCCCGCGCGGGCCTGCACACCCTCGGCGACGGCCGAGGCGACCACGCGGGTCAGCAGGGCCGCACTGCGGATCGCATCGTCATTGCCCGGAATCGGGTAGTCGACGAGGTCGGGGTCGCAGTTGGTATCGAGGATCGCGATGACCGGGATGTTGAGCTTGCGGGCCTCGCCAACGGCGATGTGCTCCTTGTTGGTGTCGACGACCCAGATCGCCGAGGGCACCTTGGCCATGTCGCGGATACCGCCGAGCGTGCGCTCGAGCTTGTTCTTCTCGCGGGTCAGCATCAAGATTTCCTTCTTGGTGCGCCCCTCGAAGCCGCCGGTCTGCTCCATCGTCTCGAGTTCCTTCATGCGCTGCAGGCGCTTGTGGACGGTCGAGAAGTTGGTGAGCATGCCGCCGAGCCAGCGCTGGTTCACATACGGCATTCCGACGCGGGTGGCCTCTTCGGCGATCGACTCCTGCGCCTGCTTCTTGGTGCCGACGAAGAGCACGGTGCCGCCGTGGGCAACGGTCTCCTTGACGAACTCGTAGGCGCGGTCGATGAAGGTCAGCGTCTGCTGCAGGTCAATGATGTAGATGCCGTTGCGGTCGGTGAAGATGAACCGCTTCATCTTCGGGTTCCACCGGCGGGTCTGATGCCCGAAATGTGCGCCGCTGTCCAGCAGCTGCTTCATGGTCACGACAGCCATCGTCGAGACTCCTCACTCTGTTGCAGTTGTCATCAGCCACCAGGTTTGGCGGGAGATCCTGATGCTCGCCACGACGACGGACCCGAATCCTCGGGACTGCCCGTAGTCGCGCCGACCAGCGAAGATCGGTGGCGAGCATGCGAAGTCACGTCACCGTCGCAGATGCGCGATGAAGTGCGTGGACAAGTCTAACGGCGCAGGTCGCAGCCACCAAATCGGATCTCCGCCCGCTCTCCCTGCTCCCTCACGGTTTCGCCGATCCAGCACCGATCGATGCAGGATTGGCGAATCCGGGCTGGAAGCGGAACCGTGTGGCGCCCCACTGCGTCCTACTCGTATGACCCGATACACCGGGACCGCGCTGGGCCTCCTCGCGGCGCTGGCCCTGACGACCCCGGCCGAGGGAGGGGCCGTACCGCGCTACGGCTGGCCGTTGCAGCCGCGCCCGCGCGTGGTCACCGGCTACGACCCGCCGGCCCAGCGCTGGTCGGCGGGGCACCGTGGGGTGGACCTGGCCGCCTACGACCGACAGAAGACACTGGCCGCGGGCGACGGCACTGTGACCTTCGCCGGGGAGGTCGGCGGCAAACCGGTGGTGTCCATCCGACACTCCCCCGTCCTGTGGACGACCTATGAGCCGGTCGAGGCGCAGGTCCGCGAGGGCGACACCGTCCGTCGCGGCGACGTCATCGGCGTGGTCCGAGCCGGACACCGGGGCTGCCCGGTCGAAGCTTGCCTGCACTGGGGTGCGCGCACCGGGTCCGGGCCGAGCGCCGGGTATCGCAACCCGCTCGGGCTCGTCGGGGCGCTGCGGGTGCGGCTCTACCCGGTGCCCTAGTCAACCGGCGCGCGCAGGTGCGGCCGCGGGGTTCGGGCGCCCGGGCCGTCGTAATGCCACCATTCGCCGGCGTACTGGGTGAGGCCGCCGGATTCCATCGCGGACCGCATCGTCGCGCGATTGCGCTGCGCGGCCGCCCCGATGCCGACCGCATCCGCGTGCGAAGCCGGGGTGAAGTCGTCGAAACCCGTCCCCATGTCGAGGCGGCGGCCAGTCCGGCCGACAAGCGTGACGTCCACCGAGCGGCCCGCCTCGTGACTGGTCGCCCGGTCACCCGGCTTGGCCACCCATGCCGCATTCGGGACGACCTGCCACATCTTCACCTGCGCGGCATGGGGTCGGTAGCAGTCCCAGAAGACCAACCGGAGGCCTTCAGCGCGCAGCCGGTTCGCCGCACGGGTCAGGCCGGGGGTCATCGACTCGTGCACCAGGCACCGCGCATCGGTCGGGTAGAGCCGAACCTTGGTGAAGTTGTCCGACGTCGCGTAGCGCAAATCGACAACAGCATCGGGAACCGCGGTTCGCACGTCGACGAGTCCGTCGGCCGCGGCAGCCGCACCGACCGGGGGCACGGCGTGCGCCGCGGGCACGGCCAACGCAGACGCCCACGCGGCAAGGAGGGCGGCACCGACTCGGCTCGTCAGACTGGTCACAGCGACCACGCTACCGGCTACGCCCGCGGATGGGCCTGTGAGTGCACCGCCCGGAGCCGCTCGACGCTGACGTGGGTGTAGAGCTGGGTCGTGGCCAACGAGGAGTGGCCGAGCAACTCCTGCACGACCCGCAGATCCGCTCCCCCTTCCAGGAGGTGGGTCGCGGCGCTGTGGCGCAGCCCGTGCGGGCCCATCGCCGGACCGCCGGCGACCTCGACCGCCTTGCTCACCACGGTGCGCGCCATGCGCTGGTCGAGTCGGCCGCCGCGGGCACCGAGCAGCAATGCCGCCCCCGAGGCTGGGGTGGCGAACGCCGGCCTCCCGTTGCCCAGCCAGTCCGCCAGCGCCCGGGCGGCGGGCCGCCCAAACGGCACGGTGCGCTGCTTGTCGCCCTTGCCGACGACGCGCAGGACCCCGCGCGAGTCGTCGACGTCGTCGAGATCGAGTCCGCACAGCTCGCCGACGCGGATTCCGCTGGCGTACAACAGCTCGAGAATCAGTCGGTCGCGCAGTTGGATCGGCGACGGCTCCTCGTCGATCGCCTGATCCCCGCCGGCGACGGGGACCGCGGTGACGGCCTGCGCCTGCTCCGCGGAGAGGACATGCGGAAGGACGCGGTGGGCCCTGGGCGCCTGCAACCGCACAGTCGGGTCGACGGCGACGATTCCCTCGCGCGCGGCCCAGAACCCGAACGTCTTCGCACTCGAGACCTGGCGGGCGATCGTCGTGCGCGCGATACCGCGCCGGGTCTGCTCGGCCAACCACGCGCGCAGCAAGGGCAGATCGAGGTCGGCGACGCCGACACCGCGAGCGCCGGCGAACGCGAGTAGTGCGCGCATGTCCGTGGTGTAGGCGCGCACCGTGTGCTCGCTGCGGGCCTTCTCCAATCGCAGATGCGCCGCGAAACCGTCGACGACGCCGTCCGCGCCCACTGTTCGACCATCCACCCCACCAGTTCACGCGAGTAGCGGCGCTGGCACAATCGGGCGCGCCATGCCGCGATCAGACCGTGACCGCCCGCAATGCAAAGCGCCCCCGACCTGATGGTCGGGGGCGCTTGCGGTGGGGACGAACCGCTACTTGCTCTTCTTCTTGGTCTGCTTCTGCTGCTTCTTGACGTGGAACGGCAGGAACAGAGCGGACTTGTGCTTGGCCTTCTTGGGCTTCGACATGTTGGTGTCTCCTTGATTCTGTTGAAAACCGGATTGCTCAACCCGACACACACGAATCTAGGGACCCCCGATAGGTATCCGCCCTGAATGAACTATGTGTTTTCTGTGTCTGGAATAGGTGCTTTGAGCGTTATGCGCGCTCTGCCTCTTCTGTCCTGCGCAGGTCCGCTTTCCATTGCCGGAAGCCCTCCTCGGTGCGACCGCGACGCCAATAGCCGGAGATCGACGCGTCCGCGGCGCTCACTCCGCGCTCCTTGCGGATGTACCCGCGCAGGTTGTGCATGACGGCCTGCGCCTCGCCGTGGATGAAGACCTGCGGCTCGCCGTCCCACCACGGCGCGGCGCGGACGGCCGCGATCAGGGGCGCGTTGTCGCCGGCCGCATCGTCGCCGACCTCGCCGGCCGCGCCACCCCGGTGGATCCAGGTGATCTCGACACCCTCCGGTGCCGCGAGGGGCACTTCGTCGGCGGGTCCGGCCACTTCGAGGAAGACCTGACCGCGCGCTGCGGCGGGCAGTACCTCCAGCGCCGCGGCGACGGCGGGCAACCCGGCCTCGTCAGCGGCGAACAGGTGCCACGGCGCATCCGGGCGCGGCCGGTAGCCGCTCCCGGGGCCCACGAACCGGACGGTCTCCCCCGGTTGGGCACGCAACGCCCACGGCCCGGCCAGCCCCTCATCGCCGTGGACGACGAAGTCGACCGCCAACTCGCGCCGCTCTGAGTCATAGCGGCGCACGGTGTAGGTGCGCAGCACCGGTTGGTCCGGGGTCGCGGAACTTCCGCGCACCGCGGTCGGGTCGAGATCGGCGGAGACCGCCGATCCGTCGGGCAGGAACATGAGCTTGATGTACATGTCGGTGTCCCAATCCACGGTCACCTCGTCTCGCCCGCGCACCGGGGTGAAGGCTCCGAACCCATCCCCACCCAGATAGACGCGCACGAAATGCGGACTGAGACGTTCGGTGCGCAGCACCTGCATCGTATTCACCTTCTTGGCCATGCATCCTCCAGAGTCGACCGCCACCAGCTTACGCAAAGGGTTGCCTAAGTCGCAGGGGTGATCAGAGGTGCCGCGCAGGTCAATCCCGGACAATGGCCCACCCATCACCGACGGCGGTCACGAATCGGTCGACCTCGAGCATGGCCAGCGCAGCCATCACCCGCCCGACCTCAATCCCGGCGTTGACGGCGATCTCGTCGACGGTGATCGCCCCGCGGCCCGGGATCGCCTCGTAGGCCCGCAGCCGATCACCGCTCAGGTCGTCGATCCGTCGCACCGGACCGCCGTTGGCGCCGCCCCGTCCGTCCGGGGCGGCCAATGAGATCAGCGACTGCGCGCCGACGACGAGCGCGGCCTGCTCATCGGCGATCATCCGGTTGCAACCGATCGACATCGCCGACGTCACCGGCCCCGGCACCGCGCCGAGCGGCCGGCCCAGCTTGCGCGCCCAGGCCGCCGTGTTGGCCGCCCCGCTGCGCCGCCCAGCCTCGACGACCACCACCGCGGTCGACAGGGCGGCCACGAGTCGGTTGCGGGTCAGAAAACGGTGGCGCGCCGCCGTCGTGCCCGGCGGGTACTCAGAGACGATCAGCCCGTCTCGGGCGATCGCGGTGAACAGCGACGCGTGCGACGCCGGGTAGTCGACATCGATCCCACAGGCCATGACCGCCACCGTGGATCCGCCGCAACCGAGTGCGGCGCGGTGGGCGGTGCCGTCGATGCCGAACGCGCCGCCGGAGACCACGGTCCATCCGGCATCGACCAGCCCGCCGACGAGTTGCCCGGTGACGTACTCGCCGTAGGACGTCGAACCGCGCGCACCGATGACACCGATCCCCGCCCGGACCTCGTCGGCCAGGCGTTTGGAGCCGCGCACCCACAACGCCAGCGGCGGACCGCCCCGCGCGACCGTGTCCGCCGACCGCAGCCCCCACAACTGCCAGCCCGGCCACTCGTCGTGGTCGGGGGTGACCAGGCGGGCGTCGATCTGGGCGGCTCGGTCCAGATCTGCCGCCGCGGTGTCGAGGCCGGCGCGGGCGGCGGTCGCCCCGAGCAGCCCGGCGAACCCGGCCGGCACCCGGCGCGACTGGATCGCCGCCGCCGCTGCGACCGGCCCCTCGGCTTCCACTAGGTCGCGCAGCCCGGTGTGCGGCGGCTCGGCCACCCTGGTGAGGTAGGCCCAGGCGCGCATCGCGGACTCGTCGGGGCTCACGCGAACCCTCCTCGGTCTCGGTACAGCAGTGCCTGGGCGACGTCGTCCGCAGTGGGGAGGTCGGCGCCACGGAGATCCGCCAACGTCCACGCCAGCCGCAGCGCGCGATCGGCGCCGCGCGCGCTCACCCGCCCGTCGCGCAGAAACAACTCGACCGGGCGCATCACCTCCGGTGCCAGCCGGAACTCGCCGCGCAGTACCGACCCGGGCACCTCGCCATTCGTGCGCCACCCGTGCTGTGACCATCGGCACACCGCCGCCTCCCGCGCCGCAACGACCCGGGCCCGGACCTCGGCACTGCGCTCACCGGACTCGGTGAGCAGTGCCGCGTTCCCCGGCGGGTTCATCCGGACCCGTATGTCGATACGGTCCATCAGCGGACCCGACAGGCGCCCCAGGTAGCGCCGCCGCGCCACGACCGAACACACGCAATCCACATCATGGGCGGGGGCGCACGGACACGGGTTGGCCGCGAGGACGAGTTGGATCCGCGCCGGGTAGGTGGCCACCCCGTCGCGCCGCGACACCCGTACCTCCCCCTCCTCCAGCGGCTGGCGCAGTGCGTCGAGCGCCTTGGCCCCCATTTCGGCGCACTCGTCGAGGAACAGCACCCCGCGGTGGGCCAGCGACACCGCGCCGGGTCCGGCGATGCCGGTCCCCCCACCGAGCAATGCAGTCATCGACACTGAGTGATGCGGGGCGATGAACGGCGGTTCGACGATGAGGGGCCGTACCCGGGGCAGCGTGCCGGCTATCGAATGGACCGCGGTCACCTCGAGGGACTCGTCCCCGTGCAACGAGGGCAGGATTCCGGGCAGCCGGCGGGCCAGCATCGTCTTCCCGATGCCGGGCGGACCCGTCATCAGCACGTGGTGCATCCCGGCCGCGGCGATCTCGAGCGCTTGGCGCGCCGGCCCCTGCCCGACGACATCGGCCATGTCCGGGACCTGCACCGGGGACTCCTCTACCGGCGGCGCGACCGCGTCGAGCACCAACTCCCCGTCAAGCCAGCGGCAAACCTGCTCGAACGTGGTCACCCCGTTGACCTCGAGGTCGGACACCAGGCCCGCCTCGGCGGTGTTGGCCACCGGCACCACCGCTCGGGCGAACCCGGCGCGCCGGGCCTCGATCAGACACGGGAGCACGCCGCGCACCGGCCGGATCGCCCCATCGAGACCCAGTTCGCCGAGGAAGACCGTCGAGGGCACCTTTGCCTCGGAGGCCTCACCGTTGGCGCACACGATGCTGACCGCCATCGCCAGGTCGTAGGCGGGCCCCGACTTGGGCATGTTCGCGGGCGCCAGCGCGACGACCACCTTCAAATCGGGGAACTTCTTGCCGGAGTTGACGATTGCCGGCCGCACTCGGTCGCGCGCCTCGCGCAAGGCGGTGTCGGCCAACCCGGTGATGGAGAAGCCCGGATTGCCGCGGCTGGTGTTCGCCTGCACCTCGACGACACGCGCGGTGAACGCGTTGAGCCCGGCGCCGAACGCGCGCCCGAGTGCCACTAGTCGACCAGCCCGCGGTGGTGGCGCAGGATCGGCGCACCAGTGCCGCCGTCGAGGCGGATCGAGACCACGTCGTAGCGGATGGCCTCGAAGTACGGGAGGCCGCCGGCCTCGCGCTGCTCTTCGATCCACATCCACGCCAACCGGGTCATCCGCGCCAGCTTCTGCTCGGTCACCGCCGCGACCGGATCGTCATAGACGGCCCCGTTGCGGCGCGTCTTCACCTCGACGATCACCAGCAGATCGGGCCCCCCGGCCGGGTTCGGTTCGCGGGCAATCAGATCCAGCTCGCCGTAGCGGTTGCGCCAGTTGCGCGCGCACAGGTGCCAACCCAGCGTCGTAAGGTAGTCGGCCGCGATGTCCTCGCCGGCCGCCCCGATCTGTTGTCGCGTCTGCATGCCCGCCATGGTGCGCGGCACGGCCGACGGCACCCTCGCGAAAGCTCCTGCCTCGGGCAGAGCCTGTGGACGGGGCGCGACTGTGGACTACTCGGGCAGTGGACTACTCGGGGAGCCGCAACTCGGGCTGCTCGATCTCCTCGATGTTCACATCCTTGAAGGTGATGACCCGGACCTGCTTGACGAACCGCGACGGTCGGTGCAGGTCCCATGCCCAGGCGTCGGTGAGCCGCAGCTCGAAGTAGACCTCGCCGTCGGCGTTGCGCGGGGTCATTTCCACGCCGTTGGCCAGGTACATGCGGCGATCGGTCTCCACCAGGTAGGTGAACTGGCCGACGATGTCCTTGTACTCGCGGTACAGGGACAACTCCAAGTCGGCTTCATAGTTCTCGAGGTCGTCGGCGCTCATGGGTTCAGCGTATCGCGCACGGCGTGCGCGGCGACGTTGCGATAGGACAGGCGGTGTTGCGGCGACGGTCCCAGCGCGGCGATGCGCGCCATGTGGTGCCCGGTCGAATAGCCCTTGTGGAGGGCGAAATCGTATCCCGGCAGGTCGGCGTCGTAGGCGGCCATGATGTCGTCGCGCGCCACCTTCGCCAGGATGCTCGCAGCCGCGATGCACGCCGCGTTGGCGTCGCCGGCGATGATCGGCAGCGACGGCACCGCCAGCCCGGGGACGGCGAACCCGTCCGACAGCACGTAGCCCGGCGCCGGGCGCAGCGCCGCGACCGCACGCCGCATGCCCTCGATGTTGGCGACGTGAATGCCGATCCGGTCGATTTCGGCGGCATCGACGACCACCACCGAAAACGCCTGCGCATACTTGCGGATCGCCTGGTCGAGCCGGCGGCGGGTCGGCGGCGCAACCTTCTTGGAGTCGTCCAAGTCCGCCAGTGACCGCAGCTGGTTGGGCTTGAGCACGCACGCGGCGACGACCAGCGGACCGGCACAGGCGCCCCGACCGGCCTCGTCGACACCTGCGACCGGGCCCAATCCGCTGTTGTGCAGCGCGAACTCGTAGGTGCGCAGCGACGCTGCCCGCCGCACCGGCGGGCGCGGCGGCCAGCGCACCGAGGCTGACATCGCGGACCCCTACTTCTGCGGGTTCTCCGATCCGACCCCGCCGATGCGCGAGATCGGCCAGATGACGAAGCGGACCTTGCCGCGGATGTCGGAGCGGGGGACGGTGCCGTGGAACTCGTCGTCGGTATGGAAGCGTGAATCAGCGGAATAGGTCCGGTTGTCGCCCATCACCCATACGTTGCCGGTGGGCACGGTGATCGGGCCGAAGTCCGGGCCCAAACAGGGCCCGGCGTCGGGCACGCGTGACTGCAGCGCCCGGTCGATGTACGGCTCGTGCAGCGGCTTCCCGTTGACCTTGACCCCGACGTTCTCCGCGGCGCGGCATTCCACCGTCTGCCCACCGGTCGCGATGACGCGTTTGACCAGGCTGTACTCGTTGGGCGGCGCGTAGCCGAACCAGGACAGCACGTTGAGGACGTGGCTGCGCAATCCCTCCGGCGACCGCGGCGGACCCTCGCTGTTCCAGGACTCGCTGGGCGCCTTGAAGACGACCACGTCTCCGGGCTGCGGGTCGCCGAAGCGGTAAACCAGCTTGTCGATGACGATGCGGTCGTTGGAGCAACCGGCGCAGCCGATCAGCGTCGACTCCATCGACTCCGACGGCACGACGTACTGGCGGAAGAAGAAGGTCTGCCCGACCCAGCTGATCACCAGCACGATGCCGACGATGATCGCCAGCTCGCGCAGGAAGGAGCGCTTGGCCTCCGGCTCGTCATCGGTGGAGCTCCACGGACGGGCGGAATCGTTGTCGTCGTTCACATCATTTTCGTCGGGCACGGTTTCAGAGCTTACCGGGGGCCCAATCGAAACGGGTGCCCTGCCGCGCGGCAGGACACCCGTTTGCGAGGTTCGTTGATCAGCGCTTCTCTTTGATCTTGGCAGCCTTGCCACGGAGATCGCGCAGGTAGTACAGCTTCGCCCGGCGGACGTCACCGCGGGTCACCACATCGATCTTGGCGATGTTGGGGCTGTGCACCGGGAAGGTGCGCTCCACGCCGACGCCGAAGGACACCTTGCGGACGGTGAAGGTCTCACGCACGCCACCGCCCTGACGGCGGATGACCACGCCCTTGAACACCTGGACGCGCTCTTTGGAGCCCTCGATGACCTTGACGTGGACGTCGAGGGTGTCGCCGGGCCCGAAGTCGGGCAGGTCGTCGCGGAGGGACTGCTTGTCGAGGAAGTCCAAAGTGTTCATATCGGTTGTCCAATCTGGCGTGTGCGTGAACAGAGGAACCTGGCGTCCACGGCGGATCGACCGGTTCATGCTCCGAGCGTTTGGTGTCGACGCGGGGCCGGCATGCGCCGTGACCTGCCGCGTGGCAACCGCTCCATTGTGTCAGGAGTCCGTGGGCGGCAGCAAATCGGGGCGCCGCGCCGCCGTGCGGCGCACCGCTTGCTCATGCCGCCAGGCCGCCACCCGGGCGTGGTCGCCGGACCGCAGCACCTCGGGGACGTCGAGACCGCGCCAAACCACCGGACGGGTGTAACTCGGCCCCTCGAGCAAGCCGTCAGAGAAGGAGTCGTCCTGGTGCGATACCGGGTTCCCCAGGACGCCGTCGATCAGCCTCGTGGTCGCCTCGATCATGGCCATCGCCGCCACCTCGCCGCCGATCAACACGAAGTCACCGATGGACACCTCTTCGACGCGCATCCGCCGCGCGGCGTCGTCGACGACGCGCTGATCGATCCCCTCGTACCGACCACACGCGAAGACGAGGTGCCCCGCGGTGCTCCACCGCTGCGCGGTCGCCTGGGTGAACGGCACACCGGCCGGGGTCGGCACGACGAGGATCGGGCCGTCCTCGCGGTCGGTCCCGGTGCCGCACACCTCATCAAGCGCGTCGCCCCACACCTGGGGCTTCATCACCATGCCCGGGCCGCCGCCGTACGGAGAATCGTCGACGCTGCGGTGTACGTCGTGGGTCCATCCTCGCAGGTCATAGACGTCGAGGGACACGATGCCCTTTTCGATCGCCTTGCCGAGCAACGCACCGCGCAACGGTGCGACGTAGTCCGGGAAGATGGTGACGATGCTCAGTCGCACCGGTTCAGTCCTCCAGCAGCCCGTCGGGCGGATCGATGACAACGCCGTCGACCCGCGACACCTCCGGAACGATCTCGGCCACGAAGGGGATGAGAATCTCCCGGCCGTCGGCAGCGGCGGCGACGGCGAGCAGGTCCGAGGCGGGCAGGTGGACCACGTCGCGCACCGTGCCGACCTCGGCGCCGTCGACCGTGCGCACCGGCAGCCCGATCAGCTCGTGGTCGTAGAACTCGTCGGGGTCGTCCCCGGAGTCCACGTCGGCGGCGTCGATGACGAACTGCAGACCGCGCAGCTCGTCGGCCGCGCTGCGGTCGCCGACCCCGGCCAACGACACCAACAGCCGCCCGGAGTGGTTCCGGACGGCTGTGATGGTGAATTCACGCTCCACTGAGGATGCGGCACCCTTGGCGAGGGGCATCAAACCGCGGACGACGGCACCCGGAACGAACCGCTGCTGCGGCTGATCGGTACGGAGGTCGACCACGAGTTCCCCGTGGACGCCGTGGGGCTTGAGAACACGACCGATCATGAGGTCCATGCGCGTGGCGCCCCTGCTCAGCGGTCGGTGTCGACGATGTCGACGCGCAACCCGCGGCCGCCGATACCGGAGACCAGGGTCCGCAGCGCGGTAGCGGTGCGACCGTTGCGGCCGATGACCTTGCCGAGATCCTCGGGGTTGACGTGCACCTCGATCAACCGGCCGCCGCGGCCGCCGGAGAGGAGTTCGACGCGGACGTCATCGGGGTTGGCGACGATGCCGCGAACGAGGTGTTCGACGGCGTCAGCGACGACGACGCTCACGCGCCATCCTCGGCGTCGGCGATGGCCTGCGCCACAGTCTCGCCGTCGTCGGCCAGGTCCTGCTTCACAGCTTCGGTCTCGGGCTCAGCGGTCTCCGGCGCCGCCGAAGCGGTGGCCTTGTCCTCAGCCTCGGCCTTCGCCTCGGCCTTCTCTGCCTTCTCTTCGGCCGCCTTCTTGGTGGCCTTCTTCTTCGGCGTGGTGGCCGCGGTGGCGGGCTCGTTGTCGGCGGCGGCCAGCGCTGCGTTGAAAAGGTCCTGCTTGCTCGTCTTGGGCGCTGCGACCTTCAGCGTGCCCTCGGCGCCGGGGAGGCCCTTGAACTTCTGCCAGTCACCAGTGATCTTGAGGATCGCGGCGACGGGGTCGGTCGGCTGCGCGCCGACGCCGAGCCAGTACTGGGCGCGGTCAGAATCGACCTCGATGAAGGAAGGATCCTCCATCGGGTGGTACTTGCCGATGGTCTCGATGACGCGGCCGTTGCGACGGGTGCGCGAGTCAGCGATGACAATGCGGTACTGCGGGTGGCGGATCTTGCCCAGTCGGACAAGCTTGATCTTGACAGCCATGTTTCCTTCGATCGGTCACTGCGCAATTCAGCGACCCGCACCGGGTGTGCGGATCCGGTTTTGCCATTGATTCGGTGTGACCGCCGGTCGGTGCGTAACCGGGTCCGGCGAACCGAGGGTCTATTCTGCCAGACCCACCAGGTCACACGGAAATCGACGGGACTCGATCCACGGCGTCATTTGCCCTCGGGCTGGATCTGCGACAGATCGTTGCGGTCCCTCGCCTCGTCGGTGACACGGAACTTGCCACCAAACTTCTCGACCTGCGCGGTCTTCGGCTCGGGACGATCGAACGTCACCTCGGGGAACTCCGCCCCCGGCGCGACCTTCTGTCCACCGCGCGCAGGGAACAGATCGTTGTCGGTGAGCTGGGTGTAGACCAGCGAACCGCCGGACACGCCGCCACCGTTGGCGAAGATTCGCTCAGCGAAGTAGCCCTTGAGTGCGATGTTGGACAGGTAGGCGTTGATGCGGGTCGGTTCCTTGAGCATCAGGTCGACGGTCATGCTGTTTCCCGACACCGACGCCGAGCCCAGTGGATACTCCTGCGAGTAGTAAGTGTTTGCCATGATCGTCTCCTCAGAGGTCCAGTGCGATCAGCACATCGTTGTTGTTGACCCCGGTGGAGATGGCGGTCCCGACCGGCTTGCCCGACGCGAGAGCGACGGCCTTACCACCAGCGGCGACCTCCACCTCGGCACCAACAGTGATAGCGCCACCAGCGGTGACGTTGACGATGCCGCCACGCAGGATCGAGCCGACGTCACCGGAGGCGATGTCGCGGGCCGCGACACCGAACGCCTTGACGCCAGCGCCTGCGGTGGCGGCCTTGATGAGTCCGTCAGCGTCGGGGGTTGCCGATGCTGCGACGAACGTTTTGCCGGTCACGGCAGCGGTGGTCTTGACGGTCACGTCAGCCCCCGGCCGGAACAGCGGCTTGGCTTCGTTTGCCATGATGTTCCCTTTCGGTTACTGCGCCTGGGGCCGAAAGCCCCAGTGCGCGGGATAGGAGTTGTCCACCGCCGGCGGCGGTGTGGGTGAAGCTCCAGGCTTCAGTGATTCCACCGGCCGCCGAGTGGGCGGCTTGGCAGGATCGTCGACGACAGGCGTCGCACTCGACTGCAGGCGGGCAGCGAACTTGGCGGCGCGCGCTTCCTTCTCCTCGAAGGAGCCGTCACCGATGAACTCGAGGTCCTCGTCGGTGAGTTGGTAGCGGGCGGCGATCAGTTCGGTGTCGCGTTGGGCGAGGGTGGCCTGCAGTTCAGTGTTCTCAGCTTTCTGACGATCAAGGTCACTCATGTTCTTGCGTTCCGCCTCCTGGGCAGCCACGACGAGCGGTTCCTGATCTTTGAGCCGAGAACGCAGGTTCTGCGCCTCACGCTGCACCTTGTCCAGCTTTCTGCGTGCCCACTCGGGCAGGTCGTCGGCCTTCTCGTCCTGGCCGGCCTCCGGGGCCGGATCAGACGGCTGCAGCGTCGCGACCGGTCCCGCCGCGGACGGCTCGACCGGTGTGGGCTCAACAGCTTCAGGTGCGTTTGGTGCAGTCATTTCGGGGCCTCCTGGGCCGATTGATGGGTGTTCGGGGTGATCCACCACCACCAGGGCGGGGAAGTCGCTGTCGTACGCTGACCGGCATGACGATCGCAGCCTTGGTCATTTCAGTCGTCGCACTGCTGGCGTCGGTGTTCTCGGTGACGATCGCGTGGCGATCTCTGACGTTCGAAGGTCAGGCCGCTGACGCCGCGAGCCGCAGCGCTGATGCCGCCGAAATCGCCAACCGGCTCACCGAACGTGCGTTGACCGACCGTGTCGAAGGGCGAATACCGGCCGACGAGACGATCGAGGAACGCCGAGGCGCGCAGGTGTCGTTTCAGCTGCAGCACACCGGGACGAACACGTGGGTTCTTCGGAACACCGGGACCGACACCGCCCACCACGTGCGAGTGGAGAAGCCGAACATCGTGACCCGCCGGTTTCCGACCGACGCAACCATTAAGCCCGGCGAAGGTGTCGATCTGCTGATGGTCGGCGGATTCGGGTCACCGCTACCAAACCAGCTGTACGTCACTTGGGACGGTCAACCAGACGCCGTAGCCGTCCCACTTGGCCTCTAGCCGACTCAGCCAAACTCCACGCGTTCCTCGCATGCCGGTGGGCCTCACGCTCGGCGTGACGTGCGACCAGCATCGCGCCGACCGTGACGATAATCGCCAGGATCGACACCAACATGCACGTGAGCTCAACAGCCACAACCAACTCCTCGGGGCATAGAAAACCCCGCAACCGGTTCGGTTGCGGGTTCTCCGTGATAGGTCAGCGACCTAGGGCGTGTCTCCCAATAGGGTGGCCCACGTGAGGCAGGCGTGGAGGACGGCGCCCGCGCGGTAGGTGATGGCGAGTTTGTCGTACCGGGTCGCGACGCCGCGCCATTGCTTCACCAGCGCGAAG